>Ga0116227_10004932_pt1 | contig 28612 bp, 26 predicted proteins | sample S1TSphgellanicum_FD_89693 | JGI IMG/M metagenome (GOLD analysis project Ga0116227, IMG submission 89693) | Host-associated microbial communities from peat moss isolated from Minnesota, USA - S1T2_Fb - Sphagnum magellanicum MG | ecosystem: Host-associated > Plants > Peat moss > Unclassified...
ATGCCCTGCAACAGATCGGTGACGGCATCCGCCCACATGCCACCGACCGCGGTGTAGATGATCACCACGCCGGCGGCGATGGTGATGGCGGCAAAGATGCCCAGATCGGAACTCGAGGCCAGCACCTGTCCAAACGCGCGGATCTGCGCCGCCGCCCACAGCAGCGAAGTCGGAATCATCACAATCGCCGCGAGTCGCTCGACCCCGATGCCATAACGCTTGCGAAACAGATCGGCCATGGTGAGGAGGCCGCGCTTCCAGAGCATCGCGCCAAAGAACAGACCGAGCAGCACAATGCCCAGCGCATAGCCAAAAGGATCGGTGATCAGCCCTGCGATGCCGTGCTTGTAAGCCTCGCCGGTAGCGCCAATACAGGTCTCGGCGCCAAACCAGGTGGCGAACACGCTGAACGTCGCCAGCCATGGACCGAGGCTGCGGCCCGCAAGAAGATAGTCGGATTCGGTCTTGGGGCGACGTGAAACGGCCAGTGCCAACAGCAGCTGCCCCACGATGTAAAGCAAGATACAGAACAGAACCAGATTCATCAGCTAAGCGCCCCAAGCCCGCATTATTTTTATGCCAACGATTTTGCCACGCCTTGTTTGCGGCGGTGGAAACGTATGCGCAGGTACTCAGGCACCAGGGTGAAGCTGAATTTTTCAGTAACCGGTTTCTTGCCTGGCAGTGCTTCCAGATCAAAATTACGCGCCAGCATCAACGCAACACTGCGCAGTTCGGCAAGTGCAAGATTGCGCCCCGGGCAGAGACGTGGACCATAGCCAAACGGCAATGTGGGGCCTCGCGCAGGGCCTGTCTCGCCATCGCCAGCCTCTTCGTTCACCGGCTCGAACCTTGGCGCAGGAGACGAGTAAGGCGAACTGCCTGCCGCGGCGCGCAGCATCAGGACAATCTCGGTATGAGCGGGAATGCTGAGATCGTTCAATACGGTATCGCGCAACGCTTCGAGGAAGAACATCGGCGCGACGGGACGCAGGCGCAGCGTCTCGTTGATCGTGGCGTCCGTATTCCGGAGCAGATGTGGAAAGCGGTCCGCACGTGGCACGGCGGAATCTGGTGATGCAGGATCATCGAGCAAGGCGTCCGCTTCCGCGCGCATGCGCAGGAAAACATCGGGACGCTGGCCGCAATGATGAATCAGCCATGCCAGCGTGTTGGCTGTGGTGTCTTCGCCACCCAGCAGCACGGTCATGGTGTTGGCAAAGACATCTTCGTCACTGATGTCCGAACCTTCGCGTTCGTTGGCCAGCAGCAAGGCTTCCAGGAAGCAGGTGGGCGCTTCGCGCAGCTGCGGATTGCTCTTCAGGCGCTGACGCGCGTTGTCGATCAACTGCCCCACTTCGACGCGCAACGCAGCCAGTGCCCGATCAAGCTCGCGATCCCGCGGCAACTTGAAATGACGCCAATAGGGAAACGGTGCGGTCAGGCGTCTGCCGATGGCTGGAAAAATCTGGTCGAGATGCCGCTGGATGACGTCTTCGCCTTTTTCCAGCGTGTTGGCCTCGTGTCCGAGCGCGAACTGCATCGTCACATCGACGGTGTAGCGCATCAGGTCTGCCGCCACATCGACCGCTTCACCCTTGTCCGCTGCCCGTTGCCATCGGGCCAGCAGCTTGTGGGTGGTCTGCATCAGCTTTTCATGGAAGTGCTTGAGCTGCTGCGTGTTCAGCGTGGCGATCCACACGCGCCGCTGATTGCGCCAGTGTTCGCCTTCCGCGGAAAACAATCCGTGCAAACCCAGTTCCTTCGCAACCGGCTGGAAATTGCTGACGCGACTGAAACCTTCCGGACGATCACGCAGGATCTGCCTGGCCAATTCCGGATCATTCACCGCCAGCAGCCGGCGCTTGCCGATGTTGACGAGGAAGAAACTGCCGAATTCCTGCGCCCATATTTCAAACTGGTGATGCAGCCTGGTGCTGTCCAGAAGCTGCAATGCGTTGCCGACCAGCGGCAGGCCGCGCGGTGAAGGCAGGTCGCTGAGCGTCCGCAGCGTGGTGGCATTGTTCATGTTTCATCCCCGATTTTATGGTGCGGAGCATAACCGCCCGAGAGGTCCTGACGGCGCACGTTGTTTTTATTTATCAAACATTAAATAGGACGTCACCTTGCGGCTTGAAAGCTAGAATACTCACCGCATCTTTATTACATCCCAATATTTTTCACGCGATAACACGATCCGACCATGTCCAATCCCCTGCTCGCCGACGCCCCCAACACCCTGCCCGCCTTCGACCGCATCACGCCGGAGATGGCAGAACCCGCACTCGACGAGGTCCTTGCACGCAATCGTGCCGAGCTGAAGACGCTGCTGGGGCGCAACAGTGCGCCCACCTGGGACAGCCTGATCGAGCCGCTGGAGGAGATGGGCGATCGCGTGTCCCACGCCTGGGGCCCGGTGCAACATCTGTTCGGCGTCAACAGCACCACCGACTGGCGCAAGGCCTTCAATGCCTGCCTGCCCAAGCTGACGGAGTACGGACTGGAATTGTCGCTGTCGGAACCGCTGTACCGCGCCTACAAGGCGCTGGCCGACAGTGAAGCGTTCAAGAGTTTTTCTGCGCCGCGCAAGAAAGTGGTGAACGATGCGCTGCGTGACTTCAAACTGTCTGGCATTGCCTTGCCAGAAGAAAAGAAAGAGCACTTCAAGAAAATCGCCCTGCGTCTCTCCGAACTGCAGAGCAAGTTCGAAGAAAACCTGATGGACAGCACGCAGACCTGGAGCAAACTGGTCACTGACGAGTCCGTACTGGTCGGCATGACCGATGCGGCCAAGGAAGCGGCACGCGACAAGGCCAAAGCCAAGGACCAGGAAGGCTGGCTGCTGACGCTGGATTTCCCCAGCTACGATGCCGTCATCACCTATTCCAAGAACCGTGAGCTGCGCAAGGAACTGTACGAAGCCTACGCCACGCGTGCATCCGATCAGGGTCCACTCGCGGGCCAGCACGACAACACGCCGCTGATGAGCGAGATCCTCGCGCTGCGCGATGAGCAGTCGACGCTTCTGGGCTTCAACAACTTCGCTGAGCTCTCATTGGCTACCAAAATGGCGGAATCGCCGGATGAGGTGGAGCATTTCCTGCTTGATCTCGCCAAGCGCGCAAAGAAAGCCGCGGAGACCGAACTGCAGCAGCTGCGCGACTACGCGAAGAAGCTCGACGGCCTCAACGACTACCAGCCCTGGGACTCGCCCTACTACGCCGAGAAATACCAGCAGGAAGTGCTGGGCATCTCGGAAGAAGAAGTGCGCCCCTACTTCCCGGCCGCGCGCACCATCGAAGGCATGTTCACGCTGGTGCAGCGTCTTTACGGCATCCGCATCGAACAGACGCACGATGTCGCGACCTGGCACAAGGACGTCACCACCTACGCACTCAAGGACAAGAACGGCAAGGTCTTTGGTGGCTTCTATCTTGATCCCTACGCACGCGATCACAAGCGTGGTGGCGCGTGGATGGATGAATGCCTGTCACGCCGCCAGACGCCGCAGGGTCTTCAGCGCCCGGTCGCCTACCTGGTCTGCAACTTCACGCCACCGCTGGCGGGCAAGCCTGCGCTACTGACGCACGATGAAGTCGTCACCCTGTTCCATGAATTCGGTCATGGCCTGCATCACCTGCTGACGCAGGTCGATGAAGCGGCGGTCTCCGGAATTCGTGGTGTGGCATGGGATGCAGTGGAGCTGCCCAGCCAGTTCATGGAGAACTGGTGCTATGACCGCGACACCCTGCTGCAACTCGGCCGCCACTGGGAAACCGGCGCGCCGCTGCCAGACAACTTCATCCACAAGCTCCAGGAAAGCCGCAGCTTCCTGAATGGCCTCGCCACGCTGCGCCAGATTGAATTCGCCTTGTTCGACCTGCGCATGCACCGCGATTACGCCAAGGGTCAGGCGATTCTTGAAACGCTGTCGCAGGTGCGCAAGGAAGTGGCGGTGGTGGTGCCACCGGCCATCAACCGCATGCCGAACAGTTTCTCGCATGTCTTTGCGGGCGGATACGCGGCGGGTTACTACAGCTACAAATGGGCCGAGGTGTTGTCGGCGGATGCCTTCGCGGCGTTCGAGGAAAGCAATTTCTCGCCAGAGACCGGCGCGCGCTTCCGCGATACCGTGCTGGCCAAGGGCGGCTCACGTGAAGCGATGGAATTGTTCATCGAATTCCGCGGCCGCAAGCCGAGCATCGAACCCTTGTTACGACACAGCGGCCTTGCGGCCGCTGCTTGATGTAGTACTGCATCACAGTGTCATTCCGAACAAAGTGAGGAATCTTGCCGTTTAAAAGCAGGATCCCTCGCGATGCTCGGGATGACAAAAGAGCGCACGGCGCACCCTGCGTCATTGCGCCGGCGGCGCATCCTCGAAGGAAATCAGTTCCACTTCGAAAATCAGCAGTGCGTTGGGGCCGATGCGATCACCAGCGCCACGATCGCCATAAGCCAGAGCTGGCGGCACAAAGAATCTGTACTTGGCACCCTTGGCCATGAGCTGCACACCTTCGGTCCAGCCCGGAATCACCTGCGCCAGCGGGAACGACGCCGGGGTGTTGCGCGCGTAGGAACTGTCGAATTCAGTGCCGTCTTCCAGGGTGCCGCGGTAATGCACGGTGACGAAGCTGGTTTCCTTGGGATGCTCACCCTTGGCCGCGGTGATCACTTCATATTGCAAGCCGCTGGCGGTGGTCGTCACGCCTTTGCGCTTGCCATTCTTTTTCAGGAATTCATGGGCTGCGTTCATGTTGGCCTCGGCAATGGCATTGACCGCCGCCTGCATTCGCGCTTGCAGCACGGCGCCCATATCGGTCTTCGCCGCTTCCAGATCGGCATCGGTATAGGCACTTGGCTTGTCGGTCAACGCATCGTCCATGCCCTGCTTGAGCTGATCGATATTCATCACATCACGCACCGGCAGCAGGCCCTTGGCGATATCACGGCCGATGGCGTAACTGAATTTCTGCTGCAATTCGGGTGTCGGTGCAGGTACCGCTGTTGAGGCAGCGTTGTCGGCCGCCTGCGCCAAAACGGGCAGCGCCAGCAGGCAACTGAGGACAGAAAACTTCTTGATCATGGGATTTCCAGTTGTGCGGATCAGTGCCTGAAGATTAGCATTCCCTCCGCAGCGGGCGCGTTAGCGCTTTCCTACCGTTACACATTGTTACAGCGCACAATCGCGCTATCGACCTCAGAACCGACCCGTCCAAGCCCTATGAAAATCGCTACCTGGAATGTCAACAGCCTCCGCGTTCGCCTGCCTCATCTGCTGGACTGGCTTGCGGTCGCGCAACCGGATGTCGTCGGCCTGCAAGAGCTCAAGTGCGTCGACGAGAAATTTCCCTTCGATGAGCTCAAAGCTGCGGGTTATCACGCGGTCGCCAATGGCCAGAAGACTTACAACGGCGTCGCAATCCTCTCGCGCCATCCCATCGAAGACGTCAGCCGCGACATCCCCGGTTTTGAAGACGAACAGAAGCGCGTGATTGCCGCCACCGTCAACGGTGTGCGCATGATCGACGTCTATGTGGTCAACGGCCAAGACATCGGCACCGAAAAATACGCCTACAAGCTGCGCTGGCTGGAAGCGCTGAAAGGCTACGTCGCCGAAGAACTGAAGAAGCACCCGGAACTGGTTCTGGTCGGCGATTTCAACATCGCCCCCACTGGCGAAGACACGCACGACCCGGCGATTTGGGAAGGCAAGATCCTGTGCAGCGAACCCGAACGCGCCGCGCTGCGCGGTCTGATTGATCTCGGGCTCAAGGACAGCTTCCGACTGTTTGAACAGCCACCAGGAAGTTTTACCTGGTGGGATTACCGCATGGCAGGATTCCGGCGCAATCTGGGGCTGCGCATTGATCATGTGCTGGCATCGCATGCGCTGGCGGATGTCTGCCGCAGCTGTGCTGCGGATCTGGCGCCGCGTCGGTTGGAGCGGCCGTCTGATCACGCGCCGGTGATTGCTGAATTCCAGCTCTAGCTGAAATCAGTGTGCCTCGGTTTCAAACTCCACCGGCACGATCAATTCCGTTTCCCTGCCACGTGAAGGCAGCGGAGACGCGCGAGCCAATAGACTCAGCGCTTCAGCATCCAGCGCCGCATCTCCAGAGCTCTTGGCGATTCGCGCTGCGCTGACGTCACCGGATGCAGCCAGCCTGAAGCGCAGCTCGACCACGCCACGCGTCCGAATCTGTATGGGTAACTCGCGGCGAAATTTTGCGAGGTGCTCTCGCACGCGAGCCAGGAACAAATCGCCACCCGGTGTTCCACCCGGCTTTATTTCCATGCGCTTGACGACCGCCGGCTTTGGCAAGGGCGGCAAGGCGGGTGCATCCGCAGTGATTTCAGTGGGCGGCAATGGCGGCGTGACGGCCGGCTCTGTGCTGACATCGCCGGAACCTGCAACAAATTCCAGGCCAACGCCATCGCCACCATCGCCGGCCGGACTGCGGGGAATCATGGTGAAGCCAATCACCAGCACGATGATGATGGCGTGCACCAACAAGGCGATCGCGAGTGAAAAACGCTGACGCAGGACGCCCGGCGTCATGGCGCACCGCGCGCGGCCAGCAGGCTGACATGTTCGATCCCCGCCGCACGCAGGCTTTGCAGCAACTGGATCACGCGAGTCGCATCGACGGCGGCATCGGCTTTCACACGTAGAGGTTCCTGCGGATGTTCCTTGCGCCACTGCGCGATACGCGCCGGCAGTTCGGACTCCAGCAGCAACTCGCCGGCGAATCCGACACGGCCATCCTCGGCAACGAGCAGCACGTTGCCGGAAGGATCTGCTGGCGTGGCCTGCGCCGAACGCGGCGGATCGATCGGCATTTTCTGCGCGGGCACCAGCGTCCCTGCGAGCATGAAGAAGATCAGCAGCAGGAAAGCGAAATTGATCATCGGCACCATGTCGATGTCCGAACGCGCCGGCCGCTTGGGGCTGGGCAGCTTCATGGCGTCGCGCGTCCCAGCGTGAGGCTGACGCCAGCCGCCTTGAGCTGGTCAATCACGCTGATCATGTCCTGTAGCGGCACGCCCGCCTGTGGCTGCACGATGACGCGAGCATCGCGCTCCAGCGTCGAAGCCAGTTGCGACAACACCACCGTCTTGCCATCCAGCCTGAGTTGCGCACCGGGCAGCAACTGCAATTGATGCACATGGCCCGGCACGGGCAATGCCGATCTGGATTCGCCGCCACCGATGTTCACATCGACAGCGCCCCAGTCAAGATAGCTGGAGGCGAGCATGAAGAAGAACAGCAGCACGAACATCACATCGACAAGAGATGTGATGACGATGGAGTTCTTGCGTCGCGTCGGGCGTGCGATGCGCATGAGGCTAGTTCAGATAGGCCGCGTGAAAATACGCGTGAGTGCGCCTTCCATATCGTGATGCAGGCGCTCCACTGCGCGGTCCAGCGCGTGGAAGCCGGCCAGCGCGATGATCGCCACCGTCAGGCCCGCCGCCGTGGTCAACAGCGCTTCCCACAAACCGCCGGACAGGATTGATGGATTCACACGATCACCCGCCACCTGCAGGCGCTGGAAAACCTGGATCATGCCCAGCACCGTGCCGAGCAGGCCGAGTAGCGGCGCGAGGTTGGCGATGACTTCCAGGGGCCGCAACAGGCGGCGCGCGGATTCCAGATGATCAGCCGCCTGCTGCGTGATCTGCTCGCGCACCTCGGCTTCGCTGAGTGATTTGTTGCCGCAACCTTTCATCGCCGCAGCCATTACCTTGGCCAGTGGCGTGACCTGCATCTGCAACACGGCCATGGCCTGATCGGCATTGCCGGCGTGCCAGGCATTAAGCGCGGTCGCAACAAAATCACGCTGGCCGATCTTCAGTTCCCAGAACTCCCAGAGCTTGACCAGGATCAGTGTCACCGACGCGATCGACAGACCCAGCAGAATCAACATCGCCGGCCCGCCCAGGCGCAGCCATTCCATTGCTTGTGACATTGCCGCGCCCTCATTAAATGGACACTCCTCTCTCCCCTCGTGGGAGAGAGGTCGGGACAAGGGCACGGATGCCCTCGGTAGGGTAACGCAGGAGCAGTTACCGAGAGAGGGGGAGGCGCACTTATCGGCTGATGAAAAGCACGCGCTTTGCGCGCACCCCTCTCCCTGACCCTCTCCCGCAAGGGGAGAGGGAATGAAACTTGAGTTGTACTACTTAGTCAGAACCACAGTCCCGACACCCAAGGCACGTGGATCAGACGCTGCCTGCAGCGCGCCGGTTTTCGGATTCCACGTCACCACATTCATCAGGCCATAGTTGCGCGTGACCTGTTGCAAATTGTGTCCCCGCGCACGCAGTGCGGCCTGCTCGTCGGCGCTGAATGCACCGGCTTCGAACTGCACTTCATCCGGCAGATATTGGTGGTGATAGCGTGGCAGCGTGACGACCTGCTGTGCATCCAGGCCATCGAGCCAACCAAGAATGCCGAGCGCCACCATCGTGATGATGCGGCTGCCACCCGGCGTGCCAATCACCAGCAGGCCGCGCGGGCCTTCGACGAAGGTCGGCGTCATCGAGGAAAGTGGACGCTTGCCCGGCGCAACCAGATTGGTTTCCGAACCGATCAGGCCATAGGCATTGCTCGCCGTCGTTGATGCGGCGAAATCATCCATCTCGTCATTCAGCAGCACGCCCGTGCCCGGTGCCATGAAACCGGAGCCAAACGGCAGGTTGACCGAAAGCGTGGCGGCGACGCGGTTGCCCTGCGCATCGACAATCGAGAAGTGCGTGGTGTGATTGCCTTCCGGCACCAGCGGCGCAGGCGGCAACGACGCGCTGGGCGTGGCGCGCTTGGGATCGATGCTGGAAGCGAGGTCACGCGCGTGGCTGCGTGAAGTAAGGCGGAACATGGGGATGTTCACGAAGTCCGGATCGCCCAGATACGCAGCGCGATCACGATAGGCGCGGCGCAGTGATTCGATCACCAGATGTTTGGCATCGACGCCCGCATCGCTGCGATAACCAAGGATCTCCAACTGGTTGAACAGCTCCGCCAGCGTGACGCCGCCTGCAGAAGGTGGTGGCGCGGTGACGATGCGGGTGTCACGGAACCAGGTCACCAGCGGTTTACGCTCGACGATGCTGTAACGGCCCAGGTCTTCTTCGGTCCAGATACCGCCGGCAGCACGCGCCGCGGTCACCAGCTCCTTCGCGGTTTCACCTTCATAGAAACCATTGCGGCCCTGCAGCGCAATCAACTCCAGCGTGCGCGCCAGTTCGGTTTGCCGCAGCACCTCGCCTTCACGCAACGCGCGGCCTTCTTGCGCGAACGTGGCCTTGGCATTGATCGACAAACGCGACCACTGGCTCTCGAAAGCGCTGGCGAGTTTGCTGTCGACCGGGAAGCCTTCACGCGCCAGACGTATGGCCGGCGCCAGGCTGCGCTTGAGTGGCAGCGCGCCGTATTTCTTGGCAATCCATTCCAGCGCCGCAGGCTCGCCGGGAATGGCCGCCGCGAGCGCGCCATCACGCGACAGGCTGTCAACGGCCTTGCCGTCCTTGTCGAGATACATCTTGGCGCTGGCAGCATAAGGCGCCGTCTCGCGGCCATCGACGAAGACTTCCATGCCATCGGATTCACGATGCAATAGCCAGAAGCCGCCGCCACCAAGGCCAGAGCCCGTCGGTTCCGTCACCGCCAATGCTGCGCTCACCGCAACGGCGGCGTCGAAGGCATTGCCACCGGCAGCGAGCACTTCCAGTCCCGCCTGGGTCGCTTGCGGTGTCGCGCTGGAAACGGCGTAACCCGGCAGCTTGTCGCCCGCGAATACCAGCGCGGGCAAGAACAGGAACAGGGCAAAGATTTTTTTCATAGCGGCTTTCCCACCAGCTTGCGGTATTTCAGATCAAGTTCTTCGCGAGTCTCGGCGTGATCCGGATCGAGCGGAATGCAATCTACCGGGCAGACATCCACGCACTGCGGCGTATCAAAGTGACCGACGCACTCAGTGCAGAGTTCGGGCTTGATCTCGTAGATCTCGATGCCCTGGAAGATCGCCTTGTTGGGGCAGACCGGTTCGCAGACATCGCAGTTAATGCACTCGTGGGTAATTTTCAGTGACATACAGACGCTGCGGCGCAGTGTGCGCCGCGAACCTTACTTGCCCTTGCCCTTGTCCTTGCGGCCAAAGCGTTCCATCAGCATGGGGATCACTTCCTTGGGAACCAGCTTCTTTACCGGCGCTCCGAGGCTGGTCAGTTCGCGCACCAGCGACGACGACAGGTGTTCGTACTGCGGTGATGGCGCCAGCATGATGGTGTCGAGATCCGGATAGAGATCGCGATTCATGATCGCCATCTGCTTTTCATAATCGACATCGCCGACGGTGCGCACGCCACGCACCAGCACGGTGACGCCGTTTTCCTTGGCGAAGTTCACCACCAGGCCATCAAAGGCCATGACCTTGACGTTGGGCAAATCCTTGACGCATTCCTTGATCAGCGCCACGCGTTCATCAATATTGAAACGCGGGCTCTTGGCGATATTGAGGCCGACGGCGACGATCAGTTGAGGAAACATCTTGGAGGCGCGGCAGATGATGTCGTAGTGACCCAGCGTAATCGGGTCAAAGGTACCGCTATACGCCGCTACAACTTTCATGATTTCTCCACGGAATACGTCGCCAGGCCGTAGCATACCTTGCCGGCCTTCTTTTCCTTCAGCCAGCTGAAGTTGGCCGGCAAACCGGGCTGCTTGCCCTCTGGCCATTCGATGTAAATGCGGTTGAAAGGTGCCAGTACCTTGGGCAGCTCTTCCAGCACGCTCTCCAGCAAGCCGCTGGCATAAGGTGGGTCGATGAATACCACGTTGTAGCGATGCCAGGTCTGGCTCAGGTAGGACATGGCATCCAGCATGGCCACGTCAAAACGCTGGTGCGGCACCTTGAGCATCATCAACGCGGCTTTGATCAATGTGTTCTGGCGCATGCCGACTTCGACAAAGCTGGCATGGGCTGCACCGCGCGAGATGGCCTCCAGGCCCAGCGCACCGCTACCGGCAAACAGATCCAGGCAGCGCGATCCATCCATCACCGGCGACAGCCAGTCAAACACGGTTTGACGCACGCGATCCGGCGTTGGACGCACGCCCGCGTCAGCGTCGAACTCGACGAGACGGCTGCGGTGTTCACCGCCAATGATGCGTAGTTTTCCGAGAGGACGTCTGCTCATATCGACAGTTTACGAGTCGCGCGGATTTCAGCAAGCCTGTAGCCCATGGCTAAGCTCATCACTGTATCAACGCTTCTGATGTGAAAAAACATATTACCCCGGAGTCAGCCCAACGATCCATCGCATGAAAGCCCAGAGATTGGGATTGGGATTGGGATTGCAGTCCAGTCATCGTTCAAACTATGTTGATTGGCGGCCATCCCATCCATAGCCCCCTGCGAGGAGAGTTCCAGATGAAACCCAGAATCAGCATGATCACGATCGGCGTGGATGATCTGGACGTGTCGCTCAAGTTCTATCGTGACGGCCTGGGGCTGGCGACCGAAGGCATTATCGGGCAGGAGTTCGAACATGGCGCAGTGGCATTCTTCGATCTTCAAAGTGGCCTGAAGCTGGCCTTGTTCGCCCGAGCGAACATTGCACATGACGCCGGAATCAACCCATCCGCTCGCAGCCCGAGCGAATTCACCCTGGGCCACAATGTCGCAAGCGAAGCAGAGGTGGATACGGTGATGAGCCAGGCCCTCACGGCGGGTGCGCATCCGGTCAAGCCCGCCCAGAAAACCTTCTGGGGCGGATATGCCGGCTACTTCCAGGATCCTGACGGCCATCTGTGGGAAGTGGCATACAACCCGGCATTTGTCCCCCGGGACTGAGCCAGGCCCGGCTAAGCCAGTCTGGCACCAAATGTCTGCACCAGACGACGGTGCCGATGACGGAACAGGAAACCGACAACAGTGCGAGCCACTGGCGCCATGAAGAAAACGCGTGGCTCAACCACGAGTTCATCGGTGACGACACAGCCATTGGCCGCCGGGATCACGCGGCGGCGGTGAATCCAGGTCTTCTGCATCCACGAGGTGGAATGCTCGTCGAAACCCTGCCCGGCCTGCACCTGATCCAGATGCAAGGCGTGCACATCAAAGGGAATGCAGCGCAGGGCCAGCAGCACGCTATGGAACAGCACGCCCTTGAGCTGCTCCGGCGTGGACTCCTGCAAGGAAAGGTTGGCAAACGAGTCCGGCACCGTCATGTGAACCCAGGGATGCAGTTCATGATTGACGCCGGCCATCGTCGACACCTGCGCCCAGACTTCCTCGGCCGTGGCGGCCAGTTCGCTGCGAAAATGGAGATTGAAGCCTGTTGACGCTGATTTCATATTGGCACGACATCCCAAGGTGATTGCAAAGTATCCCGGATCAGAAACGCATCGCGTGTTTGGATACTAGTGGGTTTCACCCAGGAACGCAGGCAGCACCGCGGGTGAACCGAACCCGCAGCCAAGGGGTCCGGTTTGCCCGGGATCGAAACTCAGCAAGCCCTGATGAAGACGCGTTGCAACAACACCTCAGGCCGCTCTCGCAACCAGCAGGCAGCTGCCGCCAAAGCTCATCGGCCGCCCGGCCTTGATATTGGCGACCTCGCCACGCAGCACCAGATCAATCAGCACGGCCATCGTGTTGGTCGGCGGCCGGTGATCCTTCTGCAGATCCTGCTCGCCGCGCGGTGCACGCATGAGCCCCAGGCGATAGGGCAGCGCACGCAACAGAAAGATCGGCAAAGGCAGGGGCCTGAAGATATACGTCGAGTAGTCCAGCTTGAATCCGGCCTGCCGGATCCGCGCGCCAATCGACTCGCAGGTATACCGGCGAAAATGCCCGGCCGAGATGTCCTCGCCAGACCAGAGCGCCGAATAGGCAGGGACCGTCACGTAGAGACGTCCGCCCGGTTTCAACAGGGCGCGCAGGGATCGCAGGAAATCCAGGTCATCTTCAATGTGTTCAATCACGTCAAAGACACCCACCGCATTGAGAGTGGACGGCCGGATGCCCGCGGTGCCAGCGGCGGCGCAGATGACCGTCGGAATGCCGCGCTGCTTGCCATTCAAGGCGCCGATCGGGCCAGGCTCCAGCAATACGGTATCGAAGCCTGCCTGGATCAGCCCCAGGGCGACGAAGCCGTTGCCACCACCGACATCGAAGATCGGGCCTCCCGAGGGTGGCGGGTAATGCCCTACCGCGGCCGCGATGCAGGCGTTGCGGTGTTTGAACCAGAACGACGACTCCTCGATTTGATAATAGGTCTGGTGGCCATCCTCGGGATACGAAACCGTTTCGTGTTTTGCACTGCGCCAGATGCCATCGTTTTGAAGAACCAGATTGGGTGCAATCTCGGAAACATTAAGCATAAAAATACCTTCCGTTTCCCGGCCTGGCAGGCGCGCACGCACGACTCATTGACGTGCTTTGCGTCAGCTCCGTGTCGACCGGGGATCGCCCACTGCCAGCCATGAACAACCTGAAACTCCGGAAGCCAGATGCGGCTTCCTCGGCAGCCGCAAAATGGGCTGGGGGATGAGCAGGTGGATGACGGGGCGCCAGACCTCTCAAGGCGGCGCCCGATTCGGGCACCCAGAGGCAAAGCGCGGGGCTTGGCGACTATCCCGCTACGCGGGACAGTCGACGACTGTAGCGATCAGAGGGCTACAGTGATGGGAGGCCTGAGCAGATCAAGGCGATACGCAACCAGGACGTAGGGAGTCGTTGCCTGGGCCGTCTGACGGTTCGCTTGCAGCGAGCTCATCGCTAACGCGTTTCCGATGAGTATCGGAGCGGCTGAGCAGCCGCCGGAAAAACATTGCCCATCGCAGAGACAGGCGCTTTCGCAGGATCCGGAATTGTGGCCAGCCCCGGCGGATTCAGGCAGTTCGCCGTGGGACATTTGCGAGTGATCTATGCCCGCCATGTCGGCCATCACCCGGGCGTGATGAGTATTGGCAGGCATCGACTGCGACGGCAGGCCGAAGCCGGAAACCGGCACGGTCAACGTCAGCAGTAACAACAGGATGAACCGTATCAATTTCATGAGCCCAAGCCTGATCCCGGAGAACTGCAGACCATCCAGCGTCGCTGCAGCTCCACAAGGACACAATCACTGAGCTCAAGTTCAGCCCGCAAACCGATATCAGGCTGGAATGATATTTTTTATCTATTACCGCCCAGTCCGGTACCGCAGGTGCTTCACTGCTGCGTGCCACCCACGGTAATGCCGTCGATGCGCAGCGTCGGCTGGCCCACGCCGACGGGCACGCTCTGGCCTTCCTTGCCGCAGATGCCGACGCCGCTGTCCAGGCTGAGGTCGTTGCCGACCATGCTGACACGGTTGAGCACTTCCGGGCCGTTGCCGATCAGCGTCGCGCCCTTGACCGGGCGCGTGACCTTGCCGTCTTCAATCAGGTAAGCCTCGTTGGCCGAGAACACGAAGTTACCGGAGGTGATGTCGACCTGTCCGCCGCCAAAGTTCACCGCGTAGATGCCCTTCTTCACCGACTTGATGATCTCTGCCGGATCATGCGGACCGGCAAGCATGTAGGTGTTGGTCATGCGTGGCATGGTCAGCTGTGCATATGACTCGCGACGGCCGTTGCCGGTCGGCGCCACGCCCATCAGGCGCGCGTTGAGTTTGTCCTGGATGTAACCGCGCAGGATGCCGTTCTCGATCAGGGTGGTGCATTGCGTTGGCGTGCCCTCGTCATCCACCGTCAGCGAGCCGCGGCGATTGACCAGCGTGCCGTCATCGACAATGGTGCAAAGCTCGGACGCCACCTTCTGGCCAATGCGTCCGGTGAATGCCGACGTGCCCTTGCGATTGAAATCGCCTTCGAGGCCATGACCAATCGCCTCGTGCAGCAGCACGCCGGGCCAGCCAGGACCGAGCACGACATTCATCGCGCCGGCCGGGGCCGGCACGGCTTCCAATGCAACCAGCGCCATGCGTACGGCCTCGCGCGCAAAGCGTTCGGGCTGGCCGGAACCAAAGAATTCGGACAACGCACCGCGACCACCACCGCCGGCATGCGCCTGCTCGCGACGGCCATCCTGCTCGACAATCACGCTGACATCCATGCGCACCAGCGGGCGCACATCGCCGGCGAGCGTGCCGTCGGTCGCCGCCACCAGCACCACTTCATGATTGGCGGTGAGCGATGCCATGACCTGAATCACGCGGCGATCGGCCGCGCGTGCGGCAGCATCGGCGCGCTTGAGCAGATCCAATTTCTGATCGGTGTTGAAACTCTGCAAGGGATTGAGCGCGGGATACAGCGCGGGTGCGCTCAGTCCTTTCCACGCCTGCACCTGCCCTTCCTGGCCCTGGCGCACGATGGCGCCCGCGGCACCGGCAGCATCGGTCAAAGCGTTCAAACGGATTTCATCGGAATAGGCGAGGCCCTGCTTCTCGCCGGAGATCGCACGCACACCCACGCCCTGTTCAACGTGATGGCTGCCGGACTTCACGATGCCGTCTTCCAGCGACCAGCTTTCAGTCAGCGAATGCTGGAAATACAGATCCGCCGCATCAATGCCCGGCTTCATCAAACCGGAGAGCACGCGTTGCAAGCTGCGCTCATCAAGTTCGGCAGGATCAAGCAGGGTTTTGCGGGCAAGGGTCAAGGCTTCGGACATTAGAGTCTGCGGTGGTTCAAGCTGGGAAAAGAGGAACGGATTTTGTTTTGCGCTTCAGCGTCAATCATCGCGAGGACAACGCCCTCGCCTTCGGCACGCTGCGCCAATACTTCGCCCCAGGGGCTGATGATCATCGAGTGACCCCAGGTGCGGCGGCCACCGGCATGCGTGCCGGTCTGGTTGGGCGCGATGACAAAGCAAAGATTCTCGACCGCACGTGCACGCAGCAGGATTTCCCAGTGCGCCTCGCCGGTTTTCTCGGTGAAGGCCGAAGGCACGCACAGCAGCTGCGCACCCTGGCTGCTGAGCGCGCGATACAACTCGGGAAAGCGCAGGTCATAGCAGACGCTCAAACCCAGCACGCCCGCGGGTGTTGCCGCGCTGGTGGGCTGGACGCTGCCGAAGGCAATGCTGTTGGACTCGCGATAGCTCTCGGTCTTGCCATCACGCTCCACGTTGACATCAAACAGATGGATCTTGTCGTAGTGCGCAACGCGCTGGCCTTGATCGTTGAACACCAGACTGGCGGCGTAGACCTTGCGCGGTTCATCGGCCACCGCGAGCGGGATGGTGCCACCGACAATCCACATCGACAGCGACTTTGCGGTCTCTGCAAGAAACGATTGAATCGGCCCATGACCCAGCGGCTCAAGATGCGCCAGCTTGTCGGTCTCGTGCGCGCCCATGAAGGCGAAGTTTTCCGGCAGCACGGCCAGCTTCGCTCCGCCCGCTGCAGCCTCGCTCAACAGGCGCTTCGCCGCGGCGAGATTGGCAGCGACGTCAGCAACCGAGTTCATCTGGATGGCGGCGACGGTGGTCATGACCTCATTCTACTTTGGGATTGTCCCAAGGTCCGGTCAGGTGATAGCTGAATTGCGTCAGCTTGTCCAAGGGCTTGCCCAGAACCTGCTGCGCCAGCAGCACCAATGCGCCTGCGGCGGGGCCACCGACCAGCGTGGCGCCAATCGCAACGCCGGTCGAAACGCTGGGATGCACGGTGATCTTCTGATCGAAGTCCTTCGCCGCGAGGCCAATCCTGCCGCGCACTTCCATCGCCAGCGAAGAGCCCTTGATATCCAGATCACTGGTGATCGCGTTGCCATCGGCCAGGTCGTAATTGCCCTTGATGGTGTCAAAGCCCAGGCCCGAGCTGACCACGTCATGGAAATCAAGTGTGAAGCGTTTCGGCAGCGCATAGAAATTCAGCAGGCCCAGCACACGGCCTGCGCCTGGCTCGATCGTACGGATCGAACCATTCTGGACGTCGATCGCCACCTTGCCACGCGCCTGCGCCCAGGAAATGCCGGTGGGCTCCATCGTCCAGATCAAATCGCTGTTGAACTTGCTCTTCTTGGCATCCAGGTTGGGCGCATAACCCAGCGCCTTGAGCGTGCCGGAGGAATCCTCGCTTTCCAGATCAAACTTGAGCGCAGCGCTGGACAGGCCCTTCTCGCGTTTCCACCAGCCATCGGCGTTGAGCGTGGTCTTGCCGCCACTGAGGTTGAGGCGATCAATGCGCTGGCCGCCAGCGACCCGCTGGGTCGCGAACGACAGCTTGCCGAAATCAAACCCGCTGATACTGAGCTGATCGCAGGCGATGTCGAGCAGCGGGAATTTGTTCGGATCAAAAATGTTTTCCGGCTTGTCGGGTGTGTTGGCGCCCGTGTTGGGAATGGCCGCACTCTGGAAATCCACCGCGAGCCGCTTGAGCTGCGCACTCATCGCGCCGCTGCCTGCATCACGCCATACCAGATCGCCTTCGGCACCTGCGCCATCAAGCTTGGTGTTCCAGCCATCGGCGTTGGGAATCATCACGGCGTGCACATCCCGCACGGCCTGGCCCATGTACATCACGCGACCGGCGCGAAGCTCGGCGCGGTGCAGCGTCATGCCACTGCCGCGTGCCTGTCCCAGGACAGCGCCCCAGGCGGCGAGATCGACGGTGTCGACATCGCCATTGATATTCATGCCGTCCGTCGTCACCAGAGGCGCGATGCCGCGGCCGAACTGGAGGTTGATGCCACGAAGGTTCTGGCTGCCGTCAGCAGCCGATGCAATCGACATGTCGGTATTGAGGCGATCACGATAATCAACGCGGATATGCGTGGCCGTAGCGTTGGTGCCCGGGCCGCCAATGACCAGCGCCAGCGGCACGCTTTCTTCCGCGGCCTTGCCCAGCGGCTGGGGCAGCGCAACCGTAACGCCCTGCAAATCACTATTGAGGTGCAGCGCGGTTTCATCCTTGCCAAAGGGCAATTCCATCGTCCAGCGCGAGCCCCCGCTGAGGGTCTTGCGCACCATCTCAGGGACGAACGCGCTGACGCCACTGCCGTCCGCCTTCAAGGCGTAATTGAAATCAGCGGTGACCACGCCGTAGGTATTTGCCCGCGGGATGATCTTCGCGCTCAGGTCAATATCTTCAAACTTTGCGCTGAGCCGATCCGCGATCACGCCATTGTTGGTGAAGTTGAGATTGCCTTCGATATTGCGCACTGGCTGCTGCAAGCCCTTGTAGCGCAACTCGACGCCACCCAGCTGGACGGCACCGGCCACTTCGGTCTTGTTGGCATCGTGCAGCGGAATGCTGAGATGGACGCCAACCTGCGAAGGCCCACTGGCGGTGGTGTAGTTCACCAGGCCTGCCAGTGTTTTCTTCAACGGCGATGCCTGCAGGAATTCGTAGAAGCGCGCAGTCTCGCCACTGACGGCGGCGTCCACCTGCAGCACGGCATCGTGGAAATCCGCAAAACGCGCGCTGACCTTGTCGACGCGATTGCCCATGATGCTGGCGCTATCGGCCTGGACGTTGAGGCCATTGCCGGCAAAGGTCAGATGCGCCTTGATGTCGTCCACCGACGGCCAGTCCGGCTGGTACGACAAATTGGCATCGGCGACATCTAGGTCCAGTTTCCACGAACCGGTCTCACGCTGGTGGAACGGAAAGTCTGCAACCGGGCCATGCAACTCCAGCTGCGCGTGCGGCACACGCGCACGGACAATGGCGCGATTGAGCCACTTGTACAGATCGTCATGCCAGACCAGCGGCATGAAAGGCTTGGCCTGGTTGACGTCACCGACGGAGAAGTTTGCGCTCAGATCCAGATCGGGTGATTTGCCTTCTTCCGAAGGCAGCAACACGCTGACCTGCCCGCTGCCGAAAATACTCTGCACCTTCAGGGCAAATGCAGGCACTTCAACTTGCCAGCCTTCGGCGCGACGATTCCAGCGCGCCTCACCGCTCAGGCGATCAAATGGCACCGTGTTACGCAGGGCATGCGGAAAATCCAGCTTGACGCTGTTGCCCGCAAGCTTGAAGCGGCCGCTGTTCTCGTCGGCAGTGAGTTCACCCGACAAGCCGCTGAATCCGACCGGGCCTTCGCCGGGCTTGAGGCTGGTGTCCTTGAGCGTGGCCAATACCGAGTAGCGCAGTTCATCTTCATCATGCTGAACCCGCAGGACCAGTCGATTGATCTCACCACCCGCACGCGAGACCTGAGCCAATGCCGGTTGATCCTTGAAGTACCCAAGCCAAGGGGCAATCCGCGTCAGGCGCAGATAATCGGCATCTGCCCTGAGTTCGTATCCGTCTCCTTCGGGCAGTTTGGCGTAGTGCACGCCACCGCGAAGCTGGTCCTCGCCATCCAGCCGGAACTTCTTGATATCCAGCTGCCAGCCGTCGCTGCTGGCACTGGCCTGCGCGAGGAACTGCATCGACTTGGCGGTGACATCGCGACCGGCGCGGCTGATCGCCATGGCGTCGGACTCGGCACTCGCTTCAATCGAGGTGACACGCCCGGCGCTCAAATTGCCATGCAGCTCGACCAGGCCGTTTTCAACCGCCACACGGGTTCCCGGCTGCAGAACGCGATGCAGCCAAAGCTGCGGCTGCAGCTTTCTGGCGCTGACATTGAAACCGCCGCTCCAGGTTTGTGGCTTGATGATCTGGCCGTCGATGTCCGCGTCGAGACTGATCGTTTTGCCATAGTTCGGCGGCAAGACCAGTTCCGCCTCCGCCTCAAGGCCACTGGAGGTCTGGGACACTTCAGCGCTGGACAAAGTCAGGTTCAGCGTTTCTTCCGGCAGATGCGGTGCGGTGAGGGCAATCTGGCAGTTGCTCAGACGCACACGCTGGAAGCGCGAAACCTCGTGCAGCAGCTTGTCGTAATTGGTGCTGTTGTTGGGATTGCTTTCGAGACCGGCGATGGTGACCTTGCCGTCCTCATCCACATCAATCCCCAGATCCAGGCCTGACAACTCGATGCGCGTCGGGGTGAAGTCGCCCGTGAGCATGTGCAGGAAATTGAAGCCGAGTGACAGACGCTGCGCGGACAGCACTTCTTCATCGGTGCCATCATCGCTGTAGAGCGTGATGTCGGAGAGATCGATCCGCGGATAAATGCCGTGCCAGACCAGGCTGATGCCGCCGATGTCGACCGGACGCCCAGCAACCTTGGTGACCCAGGCCGAGAGATCATCGCGGTAGCTGGGGAGCGCCAACACGGCTGCCTGGAACAGGCCGCTGACCGTAGCGGCGAGAATCACCAGCACGGCGACAACGGAGACTGTCCACGTCCACCAACGGCGCCTTACGCGCTCCATTGCACACCGACAAGGCGCATCACGAGATCAATCAGGAAAACTTAGGGGTGCCTATTGTCGCTGTACGGCGTGGCGCAAGCTAGTGAAAATTCTGCAAAAAATTCCGGCGCGCGGGTTAATTTCGGTGAATGTTTTTTATATGAATACTTTGAAATTTTATTATATTAAATAAAACATCTGATGATCCATTCCAAACACGGCAGTAAAACTCGACTACAGGGGCACCACGTCAAAACTCTCCTGCCCATACGAGGTTTCCGCCTGCAAACGAATCGGTCGATGCAACTGCGCTTCAAGCTCGGCCAGACCGAGTGATTGCTCTTCCATGAATCGCGTGATGACATGCGGCGCAGCCAGCACCAGGAAACCCTTGGCCTCGAACTGACGCGCAGCACGCTGCACATCACGGGCAATTTCGTGGCAGACCGTCTCGACGGTCTTGACCGTGCCGCGGCCATTGCAGGCCGCGCAGGGCTCGCAAAGGATATGCCCGAGTGATTCGCGCGTGCGTTTACGCGTGAGCTGAACCAGGCCGAGTTCGGTAAACGGATAGACCTGCGTGCGCGCATGATCCGCAGCTAGCGCACGCTCCAGCGCACGCATCACCTGCGCGCGGTGGTCTTCGCCCTTCATGTCGATGAAGTCGATGATGATGATGCCGCCGAGATTGCGCAGACGCAGTTGGCGTGCAATCGCCTGGGCGGCCTCAAGGTTGGTCTTGAGTACCGTCTCCTCGAGATTGCGATGGCCGATATACGCGCCGGTATTCACATCGACCGTGGTCATCGCCTCAGTCTGGTCAATGATCAGATGACCGCCGGACTTCAGATCGACACGGCGATCCAGTGCGCGCGCGATATCGTCTTCGACGCCGTAGAGATCGAACAGCGGCGCGGAGCCTTCGTAGAGTTCCACCTTGGATGCGGAGTTCGGCACGAACACCTGCGCAAACTGCTGCAGGTTACGGAACTCATCCATGTTGTCGATGCGCACGCGTTCAACGTCGGTGCCCATGAGGTCGCGCAGGATGCGCATCGACAAAGGCAGGTCGCCATGCACCAGCGTGGAAACCGGCGCGACCTTGGACTGATCGCTGATGGCGGTCCACAGGCGCATCAGGAAACGCAGATCGTTGGCCAGCGCCTCGGCATCCGCACCTTCGGCCGCGGTGCGTGCAATCACGCCGAAGCCCGGCGCTTCCTTGCGCTGGATGTCATCCAGAATCACCTTGAGGCGATCACGCTCGGTTTCGTCTTCAATCCGCGCGGAGACACCAACATGCGGTTCAAACGGCAGCAATACCAGATAGCGCGAAGGCACCGACAGCAGGCTGGTCAGGCGTGCGCCCTTGGTGCCCATCGGATCTTTGACGATCTGCACCAGAACAGTCTGCCCATCGTGCAGCAGCTGCGTAATCTGCGGCGTGGGCGCGCCGCTGTCGCTATTGCTGCTGCAAACCATATCGGCCACATGCAGAAAGGCGGTGCGTTCCAGGCCAATCTCGACAAACGCGGCTTGCATGCCCGGCAGCACACGCTGCACCACGCCCTTGTAGATATTGCCGGTCAAGCCATGGCGCGAGGCGCGCTGCAAATGCACTTCCTGCGCGGAGCCGCCTTCGACCAAGGCGACACGGGTTTCCTGCGTGCCGATGTTGACCAATATTTCGGTGCTCATGGTTCTTCTTATTTGGGTGACTACAAAGTATGGATGCCAAAGCGCAGCAGGAGTTCTGTCGTCTCGAACAGCGGCAAGCCGACGACACCACTATAGCTGCCGCTGAGGCCTTTCACGAACTGGGCGCCGAGGCCTTGGATGCCATAAGCCCCGGCCTTGTCGGCGGGCTCGCCGGTATCCCAGTAACGTGCCGCGGCATCAGGGCTGATCGGGCCAAACTGAACCCGCGTCACCGACAGCAGCACTTCGGCCCTCGCCCCTTGGACGATGGCGACTGCCGAATAGACTTCGTGCTCACGGCCGGATAGCGCAGCGAGAATCGCCAGGGCGTCATCACGGTCACGGGGTTTGCCGAGGATCTGACCGTCCAGCACCACATCCGTATCGGCCCCCATCACCGGCAAACCATCATCCAGCCTGGTTTGCGCGGCACGGGCTTTTTCCAGCGCGATGCGACGCGCATAGTCCGCCGGCGCTTCACCTGGCCATGCCTGCTCGGCGATGTCGGCAGGCCGCACATCAAAATGCAGTCCCAACTGGCGCAGGAGCTCCTGCCGCCGTGGCGACGCAGAAGCCAGATGGAATTGCAGGCTGGTCTTGCTCAAAGCACGGGCTCGCTTACCGGGGTTGGACTTCCAGCGTGCCCAGCTCGGCATGCGCGTGATGCAGCTCGTAATCAAAGCGTCCACTGTGCTCGGCCTTGAAGCTCAACGTCGCCGGTACATTGGGCTTGAGCGACAGGTGCAGATCGTAGCCATGCATGTGCAACTCGTCGGCCTGGTCGGAAGTGATCAGCAGTTGCACGTCATCACCTTCGCGCACCTGGATCACGGCAGGCCCTGAAACCAGCTTGCCCTTGCTGACGACGAGCTCGAAGGACTTGGGTTTGGCGGGCTCGGCCGTTGCAGGCTGCTCGGCCGCCGCCGGCACTTCAGCGGCTGCAACTTGTGCGGGCACCGCTGCTGGCGGCACTGCCTCCGGCTGCTCACGCAGGCCGTAGAACAGACCCACCAATACAGCAATTGCCAAACCCAGAAACAGCAGGGCGTTCTTATTCATGTGGCTTCATCTTCCCAGTAAAAAAGTGATCCGCAGACCACGAGACAAGGCGTTTTTACCATATCTGATCCCGCGCCTGCGCCTTATAGTCGCGCATAGAAAACATCAGAAGATCCCCCATACCCAAAGGGGGACTCCAGCATTAAGGAGTTGAACCATGCGTCAAACTGCTTTGTTGCTCACTGCCGTGAGCGCCGCCCTGTTGCTTGCGAGCTGCAGCCGCTCCAATGCGCCAGACATCAGCAATAACAATGGCGGCAACGGCGTATTGCCCCCAGGCGTTGCCCCAACGAGCCGTTACGATCTGGCCAATGGCTGCTACAGCCTCAAGTCACAGTCGCAAAACGCCTACGCCGTTCGGGGCAGCGGCGGCAGCTACAGCGCCATGGCCACAAAGGTCGGCGACGGCGAACCGTTCTACATGAAGCCGACGGCACTGTATGCCGATCCTGCGAATCCTGACGCTGGCGAAAACTACCTGATCTACGCCACGGATCTTTCGCTGCTGTCCGCCTCCGGCAGCAACGTCGGCAGCTCCGCTTCTGTGAAGGGCATCCCCACCCCCAGCGACAACACCGACTGGACCATCAACACCCTCGACGCTGGCAAGAGCTTTACGGTCAAATCGGTCGCCACCGGCAAGTCCCTGACCGTGGATCCCACGACCGGCAAACTGCTGCTGGGCGACACCGCCGGCAAATTCTCCTTTGATGCCGCCAAAGGTTGCTCGCCCTATCCCGAAGCCGAGCTCAACGACTCTGGCCCGACCTACAAGGGCAACGGCGTCGACAAACCAGTGGTTGGCTTTGCCGACGTGCATCAGCACATCAGCGCTACGACCTTCCTCGGCGGCGCACATTACGGCAGGCCGTTCCATCGTTTTGGCGTGACCGAAGCGCTGAAGAACTGCGAAGCCATCCATGGCCCGGATGGCCATCTCGACCTGCTAGGCAATCTCTACGCGACCGATCCGCTGGCAACCCACGACACGGTGGGCTGGCCAACCTTCCACAGCTGGCCTGCGCCACACTCGCTGACGCACGAGAGCACCTATTACAAGTGGATCGAGCGCGCCTGGAAAGCAGGCCTGCGCATCATGCTCAACAACCTCGTCGAGAACGAGACGCTGTGCCACCTGGAAACCGCGGTGCACGTCGACCTCACGCACAACTGCAACGAGATGGACAGCGCCGTTTCGCAGGTGCAGTTCATGCACGACCTGCAGGACTACATCGACGCGCAGGAAGGCGGCCCTGGCAAGGGCTGGCTCCGTCTGGTCGACAATCCGGTTGATGCGCGCAAGGTGATCAATGACGGCAAACTGGCGGTTGTCACCGGCATTGAGATCTCGCACCTGTTCAACTGCAAGGTCACTCAGATTGCCGGACTGACCGACGTTGCTGGTTGCAGCACTGCCGATATCGACACGCAGTTCGATCGCCTCTACAAACTGGGCGTGCGCGAAATGTTCCCGGTGCATGAGTTCGACAATGCGCTTGGCGGCAACGGCATCTTCGATGGCCTTGTCCTCAACGTCGGCAATTTTGTCGATACCGGCAGCTTCTGGAAAACCTACGACTGCCCCAGCACCGACAACACCGGCAAGTTCAGCGATTACATCTACGCGCCGGGCGCGATCATGACGACGTCGGATCCAACCGGCGTCACCGCACCCGCCAACCCGATCATCTCGGCCCTGCTGTCCGGCGGACCGGTCACCTTGCCGATCTATCCGACCACGCGCCAGTGCAACGCACGCGGCCTCACGCCACTGGGCGAGTACGCGTTCAAGAAGATGATGGACAACAAGATCATCATGGAAGTCGATCACCTTGAACTGTCGATGAAGGAAAAGCTGATCACCCTCGCCGAGCAGCAGAACCCTCCGTATCCGGTGATCTCCGCGCACGGCGGTCACGGCGGCATCAGCAATGACCAGGCCCAACGCATCATCAAGCTCGGCGGCGTGATCTATCCGGGCGGTGGCGGTGGCAACGGCGCGCAGTTCTACGATTTCATCGAGAAGCTGCTGCCGTTCAAGAACCCCAATCATCTCTTTGCCGTCGGCATTGGCTCCGACACCAACGGCCTTGCGGCACAGCCGGGCCCGAGTGGCGCGAAGAGGCGGATTGATTATCCCTTCACACTGTTCAAGGGTTCAGCCTGGGGTTCACAGTTCTCGCATATCAAGCCCATCACCTTCGGCAATCAGGTGACTGGCGACCATGTCTACAATCTCAACGATGAAGGCCGCGCGCACTACGGCATGGATGCCGACTGGGTGGAAGAAGTTCGTCTGGGAGCGATCAGCGAAACGGAAAACAACAATGCGTACGCCAAGGCTCACCCTGAATTGAACCTGCCACAACAGGATCCGGAAAAGCAGGCGCAGTTTGCGATCACGACGCTGTACAACTCGGCAGAGGCGTATCTGCGTCTGTGGGAAGCGACACTGAACCGCTAAGGCATCAAGCATTAAAAAGGCCGGCTTAAAACCGGCCTTTTTTCATGTCATCCCGAGTGCAACGAGGGATCCTGCTTTCGTTCTCACGGGGAGAATCAACAGCGAGATTCCTCGCTACGCTCGGAATGACAGTAGAAAATCAGGCACGATGATACGGATGATTGATCAGCAGGCTGTGTGCACGAAACAACTGCTCCGCCACCAAAACGCGCACCATGCCGTGCGGCAGCGTCAGTTTGGAGAGTGCCCATTTGCGATCCGCGCGCGCGAAGACTTCCGGTGCGTGGCCATCGGGACCGCCGATCAGCAGGCAGACATCGCGGCCCATCTGCAGCCATGACTTGAGGGCATCGCCCCAGCCGGTGCTGGTGAGCGCGTCGCCGTGTTCATCCAGCGCGATGACGTAGGCATCACGCGGAATCGCCTTGAGGATTTTTTCGCCCTCGGCCTGCTTGGCGCGGGCGATGTCGGCATTTTTTCCACGCTGCCCGGGCGCAATCTCGATGAGCTGCAATGAGCACTCACGCGGCATGCGCCCGGCGTAATCCTTGAAAGCGGTTTCCACCCAATCCGGCATGCGCGTGCCGACAGCGATCAGGTGGATACGCATGCGCGAAAGTTAGATGCGCGTTTTCTTCTTGAGAACCGGCTTCTTGGCGGCAGGCTTTGCAGCCGGCTTCACGCCAGCCTTGAATCCGGCTTTGCTCGCAGGCTTCTTCGCGCTCGACTTGAATGCCGGCTTTGCCGCGGGCTTCTTCGACGCTGCCTTCTTCGCTGCCGGAGCCGCTGCTGCGCCCTTGCTGACAAATTTACGACCGGCTGCCAGAGCCTTCGGCTTCTCTGCCGAACGTGCAGCGGAACGCGAAACCGGCTTGTCTGCGCTCTTGGTCTTCACGCGCTTTTCAGGCATCAGGCCGGCCTTGCCGAGGCTGCCCTTGCTGGCGCGCTTGCCCGCCTTCTTCGCGGCATTGCCGGCGCGTGCACGCTGCTGGCCCTTGTCGCGAACCGGCTTGGCCGCTTCCTGCGGTTCTGGCGGTGCAACATCCCACAATCTTTCGAGCTGATAGAAAGCGCGAGCCTGCACCTGCATGACGTGAACCACCACGCCACCCAGATCAACCAGCACCCACTCGCCCTGCTCAATGCCTTCGATGCCAATCGGGCGATTGCCGAAATCCTTGGCCATCTGGATCACGTTATCCGCCATCGATTTCACGTGACGGTTCGAGGTACCGGTGCAAACAATCATGGTGTCGGTGATGGTGGTGAGCTTCATCACGTCGATCACCTTGATATCGACGGCCTTCATGTCTTCCAAGGCGGCAATCGCAACCTGCGCAAGGGTCATCGGCTTGGCCTTGACGGGCTTGGCGGCAGCGGTTTTTGCAGCCGCAGATTTTGCAGCTGATTTAGTGAGTCGTGGCATCTTCGTCCTGGGTCAGCACCGCGATATCTGCGGCAGTTATATGGTTGAGTATCGCATCCGGCAACAGCCCGCGCACGGACTGTTTCTTCTTGAGCAGGCGGCGGATACGGGTAGAGGAAATATCCAGCAGGGGCAGATCCAGCTGCATCCACAAACCGGCAGGCGCATTGTGCAGCGCGTCGGGATCGGTGGTACGCAGACCTTCCAACGTCGCAGCGCACTCCGGCGCGGGATCCAGCTTGGCGCCCTTGCGGGCAATCACCACCAGATGCGCCAGGTTCAGCAGTTCCTTCCAGCGGTGCCAGGTATGCAGATGCGCGAACGCATCCGCACCCATGATCAGCACCAGCGAGGCCTTGGGATACTGCTCACGCAACTCGGTCAAGGTGTCGAAGGTGAACGACGTGCCCTGCCGCAGGATCTCGCGATCATCCGCGATCAGGCCCTTCTCCCTGCGCAAGGCCAGCCGCAGCCATTCAAGACGGCGCTGTGAACTGACCCGCGAAGTGGTGCGGTGTGGCGGATTGGCCGTGGGAATCAGATGAACGACCGACAGGTCCAGGCGTTCGCGGCATTCAATCGCCACACGCAGATGCCCGTTGTGAAAAGGAGCAAACGCGCCGCCGAAAATGCCAATTGCCTTCATGCGCGGCGACTAGCGGACATTGCCATCGCCAAACACGATCCACTTCTGCGAAGTCAGGCCTTCAAGGCCCACCGGGCCACGCGCATGGAACTTGTCCGTGCTGATGCCGATCTCGGCGCCCAGTCCGTACTCATAGCCATCAGCAAAACGCGTTGAAGCGTTGACCATCACCGAGCTCGAATCCACCTCGCGCACGAACTGGCGCGCGCGGCTGAGGTTTTCAGTGACGATGGCATCGGTGTGCGCGGAGCTGTAGGTGTTGACGTGGTCAATCGCCTCATCAACGCCTTCGACAATCTTGATCGACAGGATCGGCGCGAGATATTCGGTGCGCCAGTCTTCTTCCGTCGCCGGACGAATATCCTTGAGGATCTTGCGTGTGCGGTCACAGCCGCGCAGCTCAACGCCGGCTTCCACGTAGATGTCCTGCAGGCGCGGCAATACCTTGTCTGCGATCGGCTTGTCGACCAGCAGCGTTTCCATGGTGTTGCAGGTGCCATAGCGCTGGGTCTTGGCGTTCACCGCCACCGCGATCGCTTTTTCGATGTCGGCTGCTGCGTCGATGTAAACATGGCAGATGCCGTCCAGATGCTTGATCACCGGCACGCGCGCATTCTTGCTCACGGCTTCGACCAGACCCTTGCCGCCACGCGGAATGATGACGTCGATGAATTCCGGCATCGCTACCATTTCACCGACGGTGCGACGGTCGGTGATATCGAGCACCTGCACCGCTTCTTCCGGCAGGCCGGCCGCGCCGAGCGCACGCTCGATGCAACGGGCAATCGCCTGGTTGGAATTCATCGCCTCGGAGCCGCCACGCAGGATCGCTGCGTTGCCGGACTTGAGGCACAGCGCTGCCGCGTCGGCGGTAACGTTGGGACGGGATTCATAAATGATGCCGACGACGCCCAGCGGCACGCGCATCTTGCCAACCTGGATACCTGACGGGCGCATCTTCATGTCGGTGATTTCACCGACCGGATCCGGCAGGTTGGCCACCTGCTTGACGCCGTCTGCCATTGCGGCAATGCGGTCTTCGTTCAGCTCAAGACGATCCAGCAGCGCATCGTCGA
>Ga0116227_10004934_pt1 | contig 28610 bp, 23 predicted proteins | sample S1TSphgellanicum_FD_89693 | JGI IMG/M metagenome (GOLD analysis project Ga0116227, IMG submission 89693) | Host-associated microbial communities from peat moss isolated from Minnesota, USA - S1T2_Fb - Sphagnum magellanicum MG | ecosystem: Host-associated > Plants > Peat moss > Unclassified...
GAAAGACCCAAAACAAAGGGACACAAAAAAAAAAAAAATGCTTCGCTCTATGACCGGGAAAACTTTTAGAAACCCATCGCCCACAATGGGCAAAATTTTTTTTTTTTTTTTTTTTTTTTTTTGGGGGGGGTGTTTTACCGTTGATCATACCCCACCATATGTACGTGAAGTATCTTCCATTTGGAATTGCCGAAAGCCGGCTTGACTTTTCTCTTCGTTCGTTCTAGATACTCGTCAATCCCTCCGAGAAATTTCCTAGTGCATTTTGGAGGGCATGTTATGTAACCATATATATATATATATCCCTTCTAGACAAGAGGATAGGTCTTACACCCACCCCATTGATGAGTGTGCTTGAAATTATGCCTACTTGTAGACGTACGGAAGCTCCCGTCTCACTCTTAAAGCGAAGGCGTAAGAACAAAAAAAACGCGCCACATCTTTACACCTCGTGTTTCTACATATTTTTTGGGTTGCCAATAAGTAACCTTCACATCTCGCTTTACCATGGGTAAAGCCCATGGTTGGGTACGGGAGGGTTTAAGTAGGGAATGCAAAAAATGGTCCGCTCGACCTCCGATTTATTTAAAAATCATCGGTCAGCACCATCGTTAGTTACAAATACGTATCACAAAGACCTTGTCCAATTTTCCTAGTGTATTAAGAAGGCAAGTGTAATTTAGGGCGGGTGGGCGGGCTGGCGGGCATTTCAAATAACACTCTCTTTTATATTTTTTATAACGATACTAGTGGGTAGTATCACAGGGAAAATAAATAAATAAATCTTATAGGTCGTTTACGCACATTAAATGGGGCCGGTGCTCAACTCCTCCGAGATAAAATGTTTTGTCAATTTCCCAAATGTTACCCCTCCAATCTTGCAAGGGAAACTCCCCTACTTGAAATCAAAAATCCCATGCTAGGGGGGGGGGATTTGAAATTGCCGGATTGGACGGTAAATAAATAAATAAATGTATATACCCCATGCTAATGGAATCTACTCGGGAGTCTAAGGGAATATTCCCAGGACGGGTATGGTAGAAAGTATGGCCTTTGTGGAAGGGAAATTTTTAAAAAAATTTATCTTCATCAGCAGGTCTTGCCTGCTTGCTGCCCGTTGCTTTTCTTTTTTCCACAGTGCAAAAGAAAGTAGGCAGAAATTCCTCACTGAAAATACTCTTTTCATAAAGTTTATTTAGTTGGGCACATTCCTGAAGGGAAATTTTTAATTAAATTTTTATTAAAAAAAACTAGTGGAAATTTAAAAGTTTCCTGACGGAAAATTTTCTTTTGAATTAATTTTTTTTTTTTAGTGGGGAAGTTTCATGACGGGAAATGAACGTTGTAAAAAAATTTGAAATTTCTAGTGGGTAGTTTCCTGAGGGAAATTTTTTGTTTTCAAATTTTTAATTTTCTTTTAAAGGGCAGGTTCCTGACCGGATTTTTTTTTTAAAAATTTCAAAAATAGTAATTGTTTTTGGGGGTTGCCCAGGCCGTGAAGCTCCTCCCCCTCCTCTTCTTCTTCTTCTTCTTCTTCTTGTCGCTACGACGTGCCCACGACACGGACGCGGACTGGAGGACGGAGACTGAGACTGAGCGCCGGACTTTAGAGAAGGAAAGACAGAGGAACGCGGGTCCAGCCAGGTGTGGTGGCCACAGCACGCAGCAGCGAACTTCGTGTTCTGTTCGCCAAGGAATCTGCTACGGATATGCTATGCACGCAGGCAGCGGTTGAGGTAATATGCCGATGCTTTATCCCCGATACCATTCCCTGAATGAATCACAGTCTTCTCTCTCTCTTTTTTCCCTCTCTCTCTCTCTCTCTCTCTCTCTCTCTCTCTGTGTCGTACCGCATTTCGAATAGTAATATTGTTATATTATTGTCATTGATCTCCTTCTTGTAATAAGTACTTATTGTGTGTATTTGTGTGCGCGCTGCGTGTGTGTTTGTGATTTTTCCTTCTGTCTGTTTGATCGTTCTTCAATCCAATTAGTGAAGTGGATTTTGCTGCATTATTATTATCTTGTTGGAATTCACGAGTGGATTCGTCTTTCTCTCGCGCTTGCTTGCGTTTTTTTATTATTTTACTTTTATCCCTGTTTGTTGTTTTGCTCTTTGCTTCTCGTCTGTTTCTTTCGGTGTTTGGTTTGTAGAAGGAAAAGAAAAAATTGCGGCGAAACTTGTATTGTGTAGGAGTTGTTTCTCTATGTTTTCGCGTTCTTCTTGTGTTCATAATTTGCGTGGTGCGCTTGCGGTCGTTCAAGGAGAAGGAAGAGGAAGAATCGGAAGTTTTTCTTTGCCTATGCAGTTTGTGGCGCCAGAATTACTCTCGTTTTCGACGAGTATTTCTTCTTCTTCTTCGTTGGCAGATCGATTTGGTTCGTCGCGTTTAGTGTGCGCTGAGAAAGCGATCCTGAGCACTAGTAACAACTTTGGCGTAAGAGCTTCGTGTAGTAGTAGCGAGAGGAGAACTGTTCCGCCGCCGGCGTCGGTCAAAACAGATCCAGGTTTCTCGATCGAGACGAGACCGGGAATGTCACCTTCTTTTGAATCTGGTAAGGAAGAAGCTCTCTACTACTATTACTACGACTCTATTGAAAACAGTTTCCGCGCAGATTTTTTGTTTGTTTGTTTGTTTGTCGATCCGTCTGCGCATCAATAGCGCGTGTTCTTTCCCAGCGCACCGCAGGCATAGTAGAGAAAATCAGGAACAATTTTGAACGAATCTCCTCCTGCCTGATTGTTTCACGGATCGTTCACTAGTTTGTGTTTGAGAGACTGCCTCTGTCTGGACGAGAGAGAGAGTGACTGGAAGCAAGAGAATTCACTAGAAAGGTCAGGTTTTTTGATCGTCCCGGTGTACCAGCTTACAATGTGCTGGGCAAGGAATCTCTATGACTCTTCTAGAGATGAAGAGGTCGAAGCATCATCCATTGCGCCGGGTGGCAGATTTGTGTTTGGACCCGGCCCTACAGTGCATGCAATTCTTGCTGTCGACGCCAGATTGACAACGGAAGAAGAAAGACTTGTGACGCTTTCTTGTAAGCGGATCTTTGATTTGTTTTACCATACGCAACAGGTAGTATATCCAATGCTGCACGCTCTGTTTCCTTTATTTCTCCTCCTCCGAGAAACTAAAGAATCAGAGCCTTTTTTTCTTCCTCCGAGAAAGAAAGAATCAGAGATCGATGAGTTAGAGACAAGGCATCCATTCCACATGTGCACGCAAGCACATTCGAGAGTACAGCGTTTCCGTGATCAGCGTTTTTGGATTTCTGGTAGTTCTCAGTATGCATGTACTTGTATTTTGAAGCAGTTTTTTGGAGGAGCGTGCTTGCACGGGTATGTACTGACATCTTTCTTTCTTTTGTGGTGCAGTTTCAACGGAGCCCAGAACACTGCCTCAAGTCCTGCTGGTTCCTGATTCTGGAACACCAGCAGCAGCCCCACAAACCTCAGGCTTGTCGGATGACAGTGTTGCTGGACGCGGTGGCTATGAATATCACCTCAAAGGTAAGGAGTAGTTCTGTGTAAAATTCTCCATTTGCTTGTCAGATCCAGGAAGAAGAAGGAACCCACCTTGTGTGCAAGAAATTGGACTGTCAAGACTGGCAGCCAGTCTTCTTCTATCTGTTTGAATCTATCTCTATTTGCCATTTGTACAGTTCCCGCCAGCAGATCCAAAGAATCTTGTATGCAGCATTTTCCTATGTTAGACTGGACAGATTTTCAATGAAAGTCTCATTTGGGTTCTCTGATCTGATGATCCAGGGTTGAGAGCAGGAGTACACAATCCAAAACTTGTGGTTGTTGGACATCGTGGCTGTGGGAAAAACAAGTCACCGAGTAAGGGAGAGACAATTGATTCTCGGCCCTCCATTCGAGAAAACACTATTGCTTCTTTCAATCAAGCTGCAAGGAATGGTGCTGATTATGTTGAATTTGATGTCCAGGTGAACCCCCAAAAAACAACTCCCAGCATGTATAATATTCCATTGCACTTTGTGTTTCTCAAGTCCCTCACATTTCTAACATTCAAGGGAAAAGTTCTCTTTTGCAATCAGTGATCTGCATCTGAAATGATGGGCTCTTCTACAGGAGAGAAATTTTGGGATTTTGTGTTTCCAGAGTGATGCTAAAAATTGGCTTGGTTTTTGTACAGGTGACCAAGGACAGGCATGCTATCATTTTTCATGATGATTATATCATCGTAGAAGATAAGGTATTGTCTCAGGACTCTCTGCTTATAGTGATTTTGAACATTATAGCCAACACCCATATCTGGAAGTTGTTTAGACTTATGGCAGGATTGGGTCACACTGGATCTTGTAACTTATGCACCATGAAATTGTGGAGACTACAGTCTATAGGAGAAATTGGTGGAACCAAATCCTTGCATCAATGTATACTGATTACTTGGATGCTATGGTGCTGTTGTACAGGTTCCAAGGAAAATTGGGGATATTACATTGGAAGAATTTCTTGGCATCGGACCTCAAAAGAATTTTGCCAAGGTATTGAGATGGTTTTGTTTTCCGTCAAGTCTCTGAAGAATGCTGGCAGGAGTTGTGAGAAATTTAAAGCCACTAATTATAATTATGTTTGAGAAGCCTTAGCTCTGATTCACAAAGACTTGTCAGAAACAAGTGTCACCAGATGATCTTGAAGTGATTTTCTGTGTTTCCTATGACTTCTTTTTTTAAGCTTCAATGAAAAACAATGTTAAAAATAGGAAATGAACACATTTGTGGACACAGTAGTACATAGATGTTGAAAAATGTGTTGCCTTCATGTGTTCACAGGAAGGGAGAAGCCTTTACAGAAAGGCCAGGGATGGGACATTGAATCGATGGACTGCAACTATGGAAGATCCTCTTTGCACACTTGAGGAGGCATTTAAGCAGGTGGATCCCGCTGTTGGCTTCAACATCGAAGTGAAGTTTGATGACATTGATGAAACTTCTGATGTCGAGTTGCGGCGTGTGATTTATCCCATTGTAGAAGTAAGTATCTTCTGTTAACTTTGCAACTACCACAGCTATTTGATGTGTAACTTTGATACTTTGCAGATGTGAATAGTCTTGCACGAGAAATCAATTGTTGAAGGCCAGAGGCATTCAAAATGGGTCAATATGAATGGACTGTTTTGATCAAAAAGTTTCACCAGACCATAACTTGTGTAGGACTCAAGAGCTTTGTATATGCACTGGATGTATCTCATTTTTTTGTTGTTGATATACAGAGCGTCAGGCAGCATTCAAATGGAAGAAGGATTTACTTTTCCAGCTTTCATCCCGATGCAGTCCATCTTTTGGGGAGTTTGCAGTCTACATATCCGGTAAAGATAAAGTACCTGCACACAAAGATCACCAACTAGGACTGAAGATTTTTTGCTACACATGTTAGGTCATGAGCTCTATAATCCAATTGGGATAATCAGATTCATCAGGCCATGTGTGGTGTGTAGGTGTTCTTCTTGACTGATGGAGGTGGTCGCATATATAATGATCAAAGAAGAAACTCAATTCAAGCTGCAATTGCAGTTTGTCAACAAGGTATACTGGGGCTCTTCTTCATGCTGTTCCTCTTTATGTGAAACCAGGAAACCATGGATTCAATGGATTTGCTAAATGGAGAATGGTTGTTGGGGCCAAAGCACTTGAGCCTTCAAAGCCCAAAGCTATTTTGGATTTCCCTGAAAGATTGTCATGTGTGTTTAGGGGTTGGGAGATGAATGGAGAAAATGGTTCACATGCAATGTATGTGGGTATTTGGCAGGTCAATTGCAGGGCATAGTGACAGAAGTGCAAGCAGTTCTGCATGAACCCAGCCTTATTTCCCTGATCAAAGCCGCAAATCTCTGGGTCTTCACATACGGTGAATTCAAGTGAGTAATTTATATCACATAGCATTTGGGAAAGGTCTTGTAAATCTTTGTGTTTGCATCATATGGCAGATAATATACAAGTCATTTACATGTATTGTTGGCATTCAATCTCCTATAGGAGATGGTTAGACCACTTCAGAAAAGAATGAAAGGAAAGATGGTGTGCAATCATGGATACAGGAAGACAATTTATGCCCTGTGGGGAATGTTATGGTCAAATAGTATGTACTGTTAATGTTCAGGAAAAACTGTGGAATGTGACTTACTACAGAGGTGTTTAGCACGAATGTGGACTAAGTTTATGATGGGGTTGTGTGCATCAGTAATGTTGAGGAAGCTGTGCGAAAGCAGAAGGATGCTGGTGTAGATGGAGTAATTGTAGATCATGTGCTGGAAATAGTGAAGTTGGAGCATCAACTGGAGGACCAGCACCCACCAATCTCTTCATCTTACTCCACAACATCAAGTCGCACTGACATCCTACCGGTGTTCTGAAACGTAAATAGCAACCTAGTGTCGTATTCTTCTTCTCCTGCCCACAGCCTAAGTACGCCATACCTGTAAACCATTCCAGATGTAGCTAACTACAGTAGCAACAACCCATTTAAAGTTTTGGCAATCCTAACATCCACTTGCTTGTCAGACAAAGGCCAAAACGAAGTTTCAAATATTTTTTACACCATTTCATCTGAGTTTTAGTAAGAGAATGAACAATTTTTGACGTCTCACGATCCCATGCAGATGAGGGCGGTCCTGAAAGCAAAGCCTGCCTCAAAAGTATTGTGCCCATTGCACCCCAAGAAGAAGTGAGTAACCTCCCTCTCTTACTCAAAGAACTTGTTACACCCAAATCTGTGTCCAGTAAAAAACATTCTGGAGATAAAAGATACATATTTTTTTACCCAGTACAGCCAATTCCTTCTTGTAGGTAAATCATGTATTGAGTACAGATTCAGTTCTATGTTCTCCTTCAAATACAAAGACAATAATGAAAGGTGTTTGACATGGAAGACCAACTATGTCAAGTTTGAAAAACAATGAAAGTGATCTAGTACACGTTGTTTTGCATTTCATAATTATCACACATCAGTACAACAAAATGCATCCCTATACATCAATTGATTTCATTGGATTTTGAGTGAATTCAAAGATCACACTAAATGGGACTGAGCATAGATGCATTGAATTCATTCGTCCACTTAACAAGGATTAGTGAATTGCACCCACATTTTGTAATAGTGCATGGTTTTATGTTTTAGTTTCATTCCTCTCAAACATAATATCATAGTCCTATTGGATTTGGCAATAGTTTAATTTAATATCTTTCAATTCGTCAATCTTTTGAAAAATTCAATTCCCAAAGTGTTAAAATTTTGAATGTTTTTTTAATGGCCTTATGTTTTGGAGATCGAAAGAGTTAATATTAAACTATACTTACTAGCATGTTATTCATCTTTTGTCTTTTTCTTTTGAATCTTGTTGTTGCATGCACTTTGCTTGATCCATAATATGGCTTTGAGCTTGGTGGATAATGGTATATTCTTTTGCTTGATCCATAACATGGCCTTAAACGTTGATGGATAATGGGGTACTCTAGGTGCAAGGGTTTTGACCAATAATAATAGCCTTGTGCTTTTGTGGATAATGAGCTATTCTAGGTGCAAATGAATGGTAAATATCATTTGAATCTAGAAATGAAAGTCTAAAACTTGTTCTTTTGAAAACACATTGCACTGAAAATCACCACTTGAAGCTCTCAACTTAGTATCATCAATAAGTCACAAATTTTTCATGCATCTTCCAACAATTTGCTTATGCCTTCTAAAGCTACAAGGTGGACTAAAAGGTGATAAACAAGACTCTCTAAATGTAATGAATAGTTGTTGTATATTGTAAATGGATGAAAAAGATTGATTTCTTCATTCATGTTGAAAGTATTATTAAAAAAACTTTATAATGTGGGCCAAAAATATTGGAAAATATTACATGGTATGTCAAAATGCATTCTAGTAATTAATTAGTTCAGCATTGAATCCATTGAATACAATTTGGTATTACAATAGGCAATAGTATTATCCAATGCAAGAGAAATTATACATGGCACAACTTGAATATGTGAAGGTAAGGTTTATGTTGGCTTTGAGCAAAAAATGGTTAATTCTCAACATTTGGTTTTGTCAAGCACATACCACTTAGTGACTTGAAGGAATTGCACACTATAATGGGTACTTAATCATTGAAGGTGACATTATAAGGTGGGTTGCAATCATTCAATGTGAGGCATTTGAATTGCCCATATTTGATCTTATGAATGAATATAATGAAATTGTTCAATTTGAAGGAGAGTTTTGGATTTAGCTAATTGAAATATAACAACTTGTACAAAGGTTTTAATTTCTAAATATTTTTTAAATTAAGTTCAAATGACACATAATCTTAAGGATACTTACATTTTGAATGCATGGCAATAACTAGTGTTGTCCAATTATCACATTTTAAGCCTATTTTGTGGATAACAATAAAGAATATTCCCATTTTTTTAAAAGAAAAAGGATATGTATTTCAAAAAAAAAATTAAATCTACTACACCATCCAATTACATGTTTTTTTTTAATTTTAAAATGCCAATTACGAAAATCTCAATTTTCAATTTTCAAAAAATGATGAATATGCACAAAGGTTATGCATATCAATTTTCTAATTGTATTGCCTACAAAAGAAATTGAACAAAGAACAAAAAATCTCCAAAAAAAAAGAATTTGTTTCATTGATTCCTAGAACCAAACCAAACCAAAATTTGTGGGCGAATTGAATTGTAATTCTATAAAAAACTTTGCCCAATTGTAGCACAAGTTCCTTGATCCAACCACCCTACACAAATCCACCCCAACCCACAAAGTTAGTCACCATCAATTTGAAATTCTTCAAAGAAATCATGTTCTTCAATCAAATTGTCGTTATCCTATTCCAAAAGTTCCTTTGGTTTCAAGTATTGTTTGAAGTCTAAATTTGACTTGCAATTTGCATGTGGATCATCAAGCCAATTCTTCATGATAGTAATAATATAATTTATGTTGTCCACTTGCAAGTAACAACACCTTAAAGATATCAATAACCTAGCAAGACTAAAAATTCGTTAAATTTTTATTTGTGAACTCAGGATTCCCAGACATTTTGTTTTACAAGAAAATCCACATTTGAAAATTGGCCTTCATGCATATGCCACCAAGTTAATGGATGAGGAAATAGACAACCTTTTGAATAGAAACAATTTTTCAACGACTAATGCTCGAAAAGATTTTTCAATTGAAGCCCCCATTCCAAACATATTTTCTTCAAGTTTTAATCTTGTATCATCAGTTGTTGTACATCACAAATTTAACATGTGACAAATTAATAATAAAAATCATGTGAAGAAGTTCATTTGCTCATAGGTTCATACATTTTACACATGAATATCATGTGTCAAAAACACATTTGACATATGGATAAATGTGTTGACAAATGAAGTACAAATCTATGCATAAACAAATGTCAGATAAATTTTGCATCATCGTATAAATCCGTATTTCAAATGTGTTTCCAATGCATGAAACGTACAAATTATGAATGAATGAATTTTGCACAATTTTCATTATTAAGTTGTGAAATGTTAAATTTGTGATGTAGTGGATGCAATGGTACTAGGTTTTAGTTGTTCAAAACACATTATTAGAAGAGGAATCACAACCTTCGCATCATGTTCAAATGTCAATCGGATTACATTCTCATGTCCTACCAAACTTTCCACAATGGACAAAGCCTTGAAACATGGATCCAACATGATAGCCATCATGTTGTGAACCTACCATGCATTTAAAAACTGCAAGAAATCTAAAAAAAATTTGATCACCTTTACAACTTCAAGCCACATATTTGTATGCAAAAGCCAAATTTTTGTTTCAAAAGGGTCAAAAATTTTAAACAAACTAAAAACTACAACTTAGCTCCCATGTTCACAATTAACGTGATAGTTGTTGTCAACGTTTCTAACAACAACCAATGGCCCTCTGATTGATTCAACATAAATGTTAAAACAATAAGTTTCAAGGTAGATGTGACTACCTCAACAATAGCCCACACTTGGGCTTTAAGTACTTTATATATGTTGTAAAGCCATAGATTTTTGCTTACCATTTAACAAATAATAATGGCATTTTAAAACTCAATAATCTTTTCAAACATAATGACCTTGTTGGTGAATCTAATATTCATAGGAATTTTTAATTTTCAATGTCACATCCCACTTTCACCATAAGTTCATTCACATTCCTTCCTCCCTTTCTTGAACTTTTTGGTCCAAGTAATGGTTTTTGGTAAACTAGCCTAAACATCCTTCACATTCACATGTTCCAGCTGAACAAAAATTTTGTCATCATTTGATCCATATTAACAAGCTTTAGACATCACATGCCCAAAGCATGTGCCTTCATAAACCTTAAGAATCTTCAAAAGTTCACAATCGATGATAGAATGTAAAGCTATTACCATAGCTACCAAATTAGTGCCCTCAACTTTTACAAAAGCAATCACCTAGTGCAACAAACCAAACTTCTCCAACAAATATTGAAGTTATGCCGCCATGAATTCAACTAGGGGCACAACTTTTCAATCACCCAATTTAGTGACATGAAATAAAAAATTTAGTCACCAATTGTGTGGCGAACAAATCCATTTTTATTCACCACACATAAAGGGGGCAACTCAAGTGCAATGAAAAAGTTTCATGTGTCAATTTTGACAAATGCGACCAATGCATCAAAATAGACATCAATGTGACACCCAACACAAAATGGCCCCGCCACGTCGATTTTAACAACCCTACCCAGTTGTTTCATTCATTTAAAACAATCAGTGATATGCATGGGGATTTAGGGGTCATTTACAAAATAAATAACCAAAGCAAAAATATTTGCATTGCCACAAGAGATCCACAAATCAAAACTAATAAACACTACTATTATAGATGCAAGATTCAGTAGAACATGTTGGTCCATGGGGATCTTAACAATGGTAAACAACATTTTTTCCATAAAAAAAAATCTAAGTGGAAATTGAACATAGGGGCATTAATGTAAAGCTAATCTTTGAAGCAAAATGTTTTCACAATTAGACAAAGGCCTATAACCCTTACAAATATAAAACAAAAAATCCTTTAAAAACTACTATTGTTATTCATCATTTTCTGTACGGGTTTGTGGCACCAATAAATGCAATAATTGCATAACTAAAATTATCTATCTTTTTCTTCCTTGATTACCAAACATTAGGAGCAATAGGTTTTGGCACTTCACTAAGTTATTATTTCCTCAAAACAAACAACTTTGGATGTGCAATTTGCACTTGAGTAGTCATGGGAGTTATCCCATTGACTTTTTTGTATTTAATCAAACCTTTCCACATAGTAGACCTTTGAATCAAAACATCACTGGATGTTTTTTCAAATCTACATATTATGCATTGTAAAATTTGTGGATTCGCCAAATCAACAAGTAGGTAATCAAATGTTGTTAGAAAAAAAATCCCCAACATATAGATTGCAGTTGTGAGGTCTTCAATCCACAACTTGTGCTTTTACAACCGCAAATTATGAAACATCAACATTTGACAATGTGTTGCAAGATTCTAAATGCACACCCTTAACATCTAAAAGTGATGAAAATTGAATATGAGTAGTAGTATTTGATGCAACATTTTTATCAACTCCACCCATACTTTCAACAAACAAGGTTGCCAAAACCTTTTAACCATTAATGAAGATAGAAACCTAAACCAAAAAAATAAACACATTAAACCCACACTTTCAACAAAATAAAGTTGTTGAAGTTTTTTAGCCATCGAAGACATCAATGTAAACCAAAAAACAAACATGTTAAATTCTAAATTTGCCCAAAATAGGCTTGTTGAAGCTTTTCAACCATTGAAAACTAAAACCTAAACAAAAAAACTAAACACATTAAGATTCTAAGCACCAAAAGTTAAGTTCCCGAACACCAAAAAAAATTAAAAGTTTAGAACTTACCTCTTTTGATTCACTGAACTCATTGAGTGAACTCATGCTGACACTAAACTTGTCAAAACACACATTCAACGCCAAACTCACCAAACATGCTTGCAATGCCGATACCAAATTCCCCCACAATGCACAATGCCAACACCAAATTTTTCAACAAAGAAATCAGCAAAGCTACAAAATGTGTGCACATTTAGATGCACTCAAAAAAAGCAAAGCAGTCAAAATCCATGTGTGTTTGTGCATTGTGCAAATTATGCACTCAAAGAAAGCAAAACAGTCGAAATCCATGTGTGTTTGTGCATTGTGCAAATTATGCACTCAAAGAAAGCAAAGCAGTCGAAATCCATGTGTGTTTGTGCATTGTGCAAATTATGCACTCAAAGAAAGCAGTGAGTTGTGCACAATGTTGATGTCAAGTAATGAACATGCACAACATCAATGCTGAACTCCCACGGAACACACAACGACAACACAAGTTCTTTAGCAAAGAAATTTGCAAAATTACAAAGTGTGCACATGTGCACTCAAACAAATAAAAGCAATGGAAATGACAAGCTCCAAGTGGTACTCATATGCACTCAAAGAAAGTAAAGCAAGTTGAAATCCATGTATTTGTGTACATTATGCATTCAAAGAAAAAAACGAATTGTTGTAAAGAGTAAAGCGTAACGTTTGATTGCATTCCCATTTTTGCAAAACCCTAATTCCTAACACCTAAACCTTAAATGACTTAAACCCTAAACCTAATGCATATTCAAATTGTCAAAATGCCACTTCCACATATATCTATTCTATTTTGATGTGTCGATATAGATAAAGTTATGCATAATGAAAATATGGTGTTAGCCATCTGACAGTTGTGTATAGAGGCGAATATCAAAATGAATTCAAAATTCATATATGCATTTATACATATTCAGCAATTATTTCGATGTATATCTGATTTTATATATATAATTGGACAACACTAGTGGTAACCCTTGATTGAAATTGTTTCACATTTTAAAGATGTCTAATAAAGTTCAATTCTTGAAATTTTCAATAGGGTTATTCTAAAAAATTTAATTGTTTAAACTTGCCCTTTGGATAATTATTTAGTGCCAAACCTTGGTGATAGGTACAATACATTATTTGGTAATTTATTAATATCACATGTGAAAAATGATTGATTGTTTGGGGCTATTCTTTTGAAGACCTATAATATTTTATATATCTTTTTTTTAATGTCCATATATCATAATACCTTATTATTTATAATAATTTGTCAGCTCAAATGATTTTCATAAGCCTTTTTTTTCAACTAAACCAATATTGCATGTAACAAATTCTACAAACTTGCAAAGTTGGTTGTGTTATTCACATAACCATTTCTTACAATTTGTGAAAATAACATTATGAGGGGGGGGGATTCAATCTTTGGATGATGAAATCACACACAAAACAAATAGTCAAAAAGCATGTACATGAATAAATTTTTAAATACCAAAAAAACATGCATAAGAGTGAAAGGTCCTTAATGCTTAAATATGTAATCAAATTATATTGGAGATGTGCATTTGAGCAATGCATGCATTGGGATAAACAATTAATCATTCAAATCCCTAACAACTTTTTTTGAAATCTATAAAATTAAATGGCATATCATTGCTTGAACCTAAAACAACATGTAGAACCTTCAACATATACAAAATATTGAACTTAACCTATGTTACTTTACTTTTCAAAATTCTTAAAGTTTTGGGATATATCATAACTTGAACATAAACCTTCTTAGAATCTTCAACCTATACTAAATACTGAATGTAGCCTTTGTTATTTTACTTAAAATAATATTTATGTGAAAATAATACATTGTGCTAATAATAATTTATAATTTTTTAATTGATATTGTTGCTTCATTTAAAGCAAGGTTGCCAAGAGGAACATCCCAAGACTAGAAATGTCCTTGGGACGTCCTAAGACATCCATTCCATCCTTTGTCATGTCACTGTCAATAGTAAATAAATTACTAATTTTTTAAAAAACTTTAATCATTTTTTGGGTGTAAATCTAAATTCGAACTTGCCTTGACATTGGGGACAATGAAAAAAATGACAAGCCACCAATTTTTCAACATTACCTTGGCAACCTTGCCATTTCCCACATGACCCAAATGTACCCCACCTTTTCTCTTGGCATTACCCATCATTTCCCCAATGTCCTTCATCATCACCTTGGCATCCCCCATCATTTCCTCACCAACATGGTTTGAAATGAACATATCATTGCCAAACATCATTGACATTCATCCCACTATGAACGTGTTGCTAAAACTCACTAATGTGTTTCGATGTTCTTCCTACCATTGCTAAAGTCCATTGATATGTCCCAACGTTCTTCTTGCTACTGCCAAGCCCAATTCATGCAAGTGTCAACAAGTAACAAGTTACCAAAGTTAATTAACATTTTCCAAACTTCATCAATTTAGGCCCATCTCATGCAACATGTCAATAAACTACAAGTTACCAATCTTAAACAACATTAAATTGAACTCAATGTTGGTATAAAATTGATGATGGTCCCTTTTTTTTCCTTGTTTTCATTTGTGCACATTCGAATGAACCTTACAGTAGCCTCCCACCTAAGTACACACCCATTTAAGTACACATCCCAGTAAAGTACGCATTAATTTCCCAAAAAAATAGGGTTCAGATTTATTTAGTTCAACATGTCATGGATTGTCATTTGGCGCAAGTTTTGAAGATTCTTGCGTTTGGCTTTCAAGGTGATAGCCCGGACCTTACTTTCAACTTTCTAAGATCATCAAGTGTTTCCTCAGCCTCTTCTCGAACTTCGGAGCAAAGCAATTGATCCTCTATATCAATAACTTGCTTATAAAGTGACTTGAATCCCTTAAATACAGTGGTGTTTCCTAAACCCGAATCTGATGCTTGAGAGGTAAGAATGTCATCATCATTGTCATCGTCCAAATTCTCTTCAACAATCTTCATCGTCTCCAAAAGCTTTTCAACGTCTTCCAAAACTGTAGCTGCGAATTCTTCATTGTTTTCATCGTCGACATGAACAAATTTTTCAAGTTCGTCTTGCCCAACAAAAAGATTTAAAGTTGCAATTGCTTGTGCAACTTCGGTCCCTAAATCCTCAATCTCGTTCACTATTTCCTAATCGGCTTCTAATGTCATTATTTTCGCCTTGATAAATGCATTTTTTATAGAGCTTGGTGACACGGATTGCCAAGCTTTTTTGACATAACTCGCAACATCGAGCAGGTGAGCTAGATTTCCATATGCAACTCTAGTAGCACCGCGTTGTAATCTCCACCCCTACATTTTCTTTCAAAGTTTCGCCTCCTCATCCCATTCATAGAAGTCAAAAACATCCTTGAGATAGAGATATTTGAGCATCTTCTTCAGAGCTACGATTATGCCCATATCACAGGGTTGTTTCCAACTTGTGCAATTTGGGGGAAAGAAGATGATCCTAACATTATCACATTCAAAAGCCTCAAAGTGTCCGGGGGCATTGTCCAACAACAAAAGAACCCGACGTCCGGTTCTTTTTCCACTTATGGAAGAAACACTTCATTGAACCACTTCCAACACGTTTCCACGTCCATCCAAGCTTTAGCTTGACTGAAATATGGAACAGGCCATTGGCGGTCCTTGATACAGGCAGGTGCTTTCGGTTTGCCGATCAATGCGCAAGGAATTTTGTGAGTTCCCACAGCGTTGGTGCACACAATAAGAGAAACCCGACCTTTGGATTTTTTCTTCCCTCTAGTGGTTGATATGTTCTCATCTGGCATTAGAAGGCTGTATCTCGGTAGAAGGTGAAAAAACAGGCTAGTATCGTCCATATTGTAAACGTTTTCAAGATCATATTGGGCAATAATCGCGTAGAGGTCGTCTAAAGCTGCTAGCAATCCAGGATCAGATTTGTTGACTTTAACTCCCTTTCCATGAAGCAACATCTTTTGCAACCCTCGACGCACTATGAATTGACTTAGCCATTGCCAGGATGCCTTGAAGTCTGTTTTCGGAATTGATAATTTTGATGCAATACTTTTCGCTTTGGTGATGGCGAGAGATGGCGGAACAGGAAGATTGGCATGACGCATGTTATCAATCTAGATGTAAAGCATGTCTTCAAGCTCGATGAAATGACCAACATAGGATCGAAAAGTCTTCTCTTTAACTTCATCAGACATTAAGGCAAATCGCTCTAGGATTTGCTCCCACTTGCCCCACACCTTTCTGATAGCTCCTTCACTAACATCGTACTCACGTGTTATAGCCATTTTATTGGGAGCATTCATCTTGCTCAGCTTCGTTATGATCTCACATCGTTGGGACTCATTGAGGTGTTTCCCGTTCGGTTTCTTCGACATTGCAGCCAAATCAAGCGATTAGGAAGTGATTCGTTTAAAGTGCACACCTACCGGCTAAATACGCACAATCCTCCTAGGTTCAAGTTGCGTACTTAGGTGGGAGGCTACTATAATTGGCTAGATTACTTATTTCCTTGAGCAAAAATTTGACAAGTGTGCATGAAATTGTGGGCATCCTTCAAAAAAAAATTGTTGATATTTATTTTTTCTACCACAACTTGGATCTTTGGTTTGAACTATGGAGGTTGGAGCATACACCCTTGGTGGAATTGAACCTCACAAGTCACAAACACATGTAAGCTTCAAAATTTCAAGTTTCAAAACGCTACCCAAATTTGAAATTTTAAAGCATAAATTAAAGTGTGAATCCCATGGCTACATTGAATGGAAATGGGGGCATGGTTAAAAATGGGAATTCAAATGAAAATCACAATTTAGATTCATCACTAACATAAAAGTGGGGAGTAATTCATTAGCTTAAATCACTATGGGTTTGATTAACTTAATCACTATGGGTTCATTACACCTTAATGATTTCACGCTACTTTAAGTTTTTTCATTATAGGGTCACTATGTAAACATCATGTTTCACTATTAGTTAACATAATTCAGTCTTATATTTTCTATGGAAAATATATTTATTTATATGTTGTTGTATTAATACCTTATGCTACTTTAGCTATATACCTTATGTTATTTTAGGTTATCCTAGGTTATTTTATGTTATGCCCTAAGTTATTATATGTTATTATACCTTAAGTTATACATTAAACTATTATAAATTATTATATTTTAAAGTATCCTAACCTATTATATGTTTTATACTTCAAATTATTGTAAGTCAAACTATTTAACTAGCCCTATGCTATACCTTAGGTTATTTTCCTTTAAGTTATTTGGGTTCCATGTTGTTTCACACTACCAGTGACAATGATTAAATTATTTTGTGTGGACATAATAATTATTTTATGATTAAGTTTGTAAATTTCATTATATGTCATTTTGTTTCATTAATATTTTTTTTACATTATTGATTTGCTAGGCAAAATGCCAATGAAAGTTGGATTCATTATAAAAGTTCACAAAAAAATATAAATATATAAAAATATCGAAACAAGACAGACAATAAGACATGAATAAACAAAAGAAAAAAAAATTGAAATGAAATTTGATCTATGACAAATTATAATTCAAAATGATTCTAGAATTGTCCTGGTGATGATCACCAAAATGCCCGTCCTACATAAACCAATTATAATGAAACACCATCATTGGAATGATATGTTATAATTTTAAGTTATACTTTAAGTTATTCAGCATCATTTTACTTTATGTTATTATAAATTATCTTATATTAAAATATAATAATTTAAAATAACCAATAATAACTTATAATAAAATAACCCAAAATGACATATTGTAAATAATTAACCTAAAATAGCCAACAATAACCTATGGTAAATAGCCTAAAATAACCAACAATAGGATGCAATGATTTTTTAAAAAAAACCTATGATAAATAACCTATAATCGCCAATGACAAAATAATAATAAATATTTTTAAATTAAAAAACCTATAATAACTAATAATAACATGTGATAGAATAACCAAGAATAACATACTATAAAATAGCCAAGAATAGCCAATGGTAAATGTACAATATAATAACCAACAATAACATAAAATAAAATAACCAACAATAGCCTACGATAGAATATCTATAAATAGTAATGATAAAATAATTTTAAATAACCAACAATAGTCCACAAAAGAATAGTCAACAATAACTTATAATATAATAGCCATCAATAACCTATGGTAAAATAATTTAAAATAATCAATAATAGTGTATGATAAAATAACCATTGCCTATGGTAAAATAACTTAGGGTAAAAAAGAATGTGCATAATAATATGCGACAACAAAAAAATATCATTCATTTAAATAATGATTCAATGGTGTGATTCAATGGTTAAAGACCCGTTCCTTAAACGTGGAGGTGAAAGGAGGTGACAAATTCAAACCTTGATGCTTATGCCTTAAGTTGGTAGGCTAGGTTTGTAGTTTAATGAAGGTTCCTTGGCGTGTAGCCTAGGTTCATAATTAATTATTAATGAATTTACTATTGATGATTTAACTATTAATGTATTCACCTACTCATAACAGTAGGTCCCTATTTATTAAAGGGTTGCCCACTTTCACCATAATAAATTTGTTCAATTTCATTCAAAATATAGTGAAACACAAAATGAACTTGGATGCATATTAATATAATGCATCAAAACGAAAGGTGTAGACAATAATTTCAGTCTAGGTGGGAAATAACTATAATAATGTTTGGAACAAAACCCTAAACAAGGAGTACATTTTGTACAACCATTTTATTCATTATTGGCAATGTCAAGCACGAAGAACAACAAAATGAATATTAGTTGTCGTCATTATCAATTCAAGGAGTTTATCGAGGTGGTATAGAAGACATTGTGGCATAACTTTAAAATATTGCAAATGATGGTAATATGTACCCCAATGGATGGACAAATGTGTTATGCAATTTTTTTCTTGGATTTGGATGTGTTGCACATCTGAACCCAATTATGGTTTTGACTCGCGACCAACTCATGTGCCACCATCATGACATAATGAGAGTTCAACTTAATTTAGATGTGATGAATACATTCATTGAATAGAGGCATGGGAGGTCCCATTTGTGACCATTGAACCCTAGATTTGGTCACATGGGGAACCACTTCAAACATTTCTTATGACATTGAATTGAACTCGAATCACTTAGATCACAATGGGTAACATTGGAGGAGCTAGGGCTTGGGGAATGCTTGAACATGTGGAAAACTCCAACATCATCCATCACTTCGACAATTGGACAACCATCCCCAATGAACCCCCCACATATAGTAAACATGTCAGCAATTCCTATTAATTCATTAATGACATCATGTAATTTGGCCCATCCTGAGTTGCAATTGGTGAACAAGGAAAATGATCACTTAACATTGGCACTTGAGCAAGAAAAAAACTAAATGCAAGATGCCATATGGCACAACATATCCTTTTGAATATGAAATGATGTGTTATGAAAAACCATGGGGTTTGTTTTTGAGAAATTAAGATTTACCCCAACAAGGTGGCCCATTATTTTGGTTGATGACCTAGGCGACATGATGTTTACCAAGTGGGTGGAGAAGGGGTTTGAACATGCTAATGTTGGGAATGGCATCTAAAAGTGAAACTATAATTCTAGAACCAACTTTGCATGGGGTTTAGATCTATTAGGGATAAGAAATATGTATTCTAATATCCTTGAATTCATTCAAATTGGGGAGTTGTGTCCCATATGTCAAGCGCCATATGGGCCTAAAAGAACCTACCACTTGGGTAGTTGTAAACACCATTACCATTTAAATGTTTTTCTCAATTATTAATTACTACACAAGTTGTGTTATGTGCCATGTTATGATTCATCCATGTTGGTATGAAAACATAGGTTGGCAAAATTGAATGCCATTTAACAATTAGACCACCACCTCATGGACAATATGTGATTTGTAGATTGATTGAGAACTTTGAAACATTATAGGCTTCAATCAAGTCATTTAATTATTTAAAAAACTCCTTTGTGACCACATGGTTTAACAATTTAATGGTTGGTATGATCTAGGGCCACCACCTATGGCTAACGAAAGTATTCATCCACAAAGGCATTACTTTGATTCATCTAGTGAACATATCACATTGTTATCACCCTTGAAAAAAAGGTTATTGAACTCTAAGCCCAACATGACAAGGTTGGGTTTGTAAAAGCTATTAGGTTAACCAATTGCCATCAAAATGTGAATTGTGAGATATCTAATGATGAATCATAATAGGTTGTCAATTTTAGCTTGAATGTTGATTGTTATGCATATTATATCATTTAATTTCGTTTATCTAGAAAAAAATTTAGTTGGGAGTTCCCCCTTTTTTTTACCTTGAACTTTAGCATCTCACCAATGTTTTGAGCTTTTGATAAATTTATTTTACAATGCATGATTTTGAACACTAGTCTGTGACTTTATTTGAATTCATATATTTATAAAATTGAAAGTTTTAGTTTATTAAATAATTTTAAATTTTTATTATCTATGCACATACTACATAAATGATAATAATAAATATTATATATTCAATGATGGATCATGAAATCCATAGATTTGTAATTACTAAAACTAATATTATATATGCCCAAAACACTATAAATTGCAAGTTACAACATATGTATCATCATTTATGAAATGTTTATAATTTAAGGAAAACTTGAAGGCCCAAGGGCCAATTTAAATGTGCCCACATATCATTGCTTCCAGATTTTGTTTCATTGGTGGGCAATTTTTGTATTTTTAGTTTTCATGTTTAGTGATCAATCATGGTTCATATTACTTAATGTTTGGGGGTTTGAGTCTTGATTCTTTCAAGTTTCCATGTAAGAAATGACATCAAAACTTTATAATTTGACTAATGAAAATGAAAGCTCTTTGTAAACAAGTTCATACATCACTTGCAACTTTGTACAATATATTAAATTGAGAAATTATTATTATTCTAACATTATTAAATAAGTGTACTATAAAACCTTAACCTTATGTACTTCAAAATTGAATATATTTTATTCATGATTAATATTGCATTAAATTTTTTAAAACATGTGGCAAGATGTGGAATTTGATGGAAAACCACATCCACAAATGCAATGCAAACTTCTTCTAACTTTTGGGAACCCTAACATATTCATGCAACATGGGCACGGTTTGTGTCCTAGGAACGGTTACACATAATCATGTGATTTTGCATTACCATAACACTCATGCTTTGTGATGTGAATGGCTTTATGGGTAATAACTCCCTTGACGGCTATGTTCTAATCCTCCCCCATGTCAACCCCACTTATATTTATGTGTTTCATGCCTGTAGCATGTTAATAATAATCCACATACACCATGCCCTAATTATCTTCCAAGTAGGGGCCATGAACTTTTCCTTTTATGATCTATTTATTTAAATAGCCCAATTTGTATTGATTTTTTTAATCATGCCAAATAATTGACATAGCCACTAATGGTGAGCAAAAAACATTGTGATTATGCAACAAGGGGTGGATCACGATGTATGCATGTCTAACCAACACCATAATCATTTTGTAAAGCAAGCTACTACATGAGCTTAAAGCCTAGAGCCTAGAGTATGGATGAATGTTTTTTCATTCATTTAATGGATGGATGAAAAATTCATTTACATGTTTTTAATAAATAAAACCTCCATCAAAATTATGGATGAATGTTTTATTTTATCATTAAACTTTTATGAATAATTTCTTTCCGTAATTTTAATTAACTAGATATCCATGAAACATAATCTAATTTTATATGATTTAACATTTTTTGAATAATATAATATAAAATCCATTATAGATGTATTTCATGGTTATGGTTTAAAATCTCATTATTTTCAAAATGTTTTAACTATATTACTATTATTATGCTAACATCCACCCCATGGTCATTGTTGTTTTTTAGTAATAATAATAATAATAATAATAATAATAATAATAATATATTTATTTAATTTTGGGCAAATTGACCCAATGTGCTTGATACAATGGGTTTTTTCTCCCCACTCCTCTAAAAGTGCCATAACTTCTTTTAAACCTATTTATAAGTGTCATTGGCGATAATGGGGATTTTTTTCAATCTTCATTGAGGGTGCCATGACTGTCTTCAAATTTAAACATTGTTGTTGACAATAATGGGTTTTGAATCTTTTATAAAGTTCTACACTACTTAATGTCATTGGTGATAATGGGTTTTTGAAATAAATAAAAATTCAGTTTTAAGCACCTTAATTAGCTTTCTTTAAACAACCTACTATCATAAATGACAATGGGGTTTTTTAAATAATCATTTATTTTTAAGGCACCTTAATTTTCCACATGTAAATATATAATGTTATTGACAACAATTGGATTGGGGGGGTGGGGGGGGGGTGACACTCATTCCAAGATAATATTTTTTGAATTGTTTAACATTATTCATGATTTTTTAAACAAAAAAATATTTTGGTCCCATCATCATATTTTCCACTGCTATCACAATTTCATTATCCATCATTATTAAATGACATTCAAATTTGAGATATTAATGTTTGGACAACAAATGAGGATGGATATAAATAGTTTTGAATTTATTTATCTTCCAATCATGAATGAATATTCATCCAATAACTTATTTATTTAATCCAAATCATAAATGAAACTCAATCATGCAAAAATGACATTCATTTATATGAAATCATTTATCTATGGACATATATATTCATCCATGTAGGTGGATTAAATCACATTAAGCTTTAAGTTCCAAGCTCAAAGCTCCAAGCTTAGGATTAACATTCATGCACAAACCATCCTCATCATTTTGTCATCCATGTTAGTCTTTGGAGCTTTCCCATTTTCTTCACCATCAAAGTTTGTCTCATCATAACTTGATGAATATCCACCTTTTGTGATGATCCATAGGTTGGGATACATGTGTAGAATTAATGCAAGACAACCACACCATCCAACTAACTTTGTGTTTTAATTTGTGTTTAAGTCATTGGTGGTATATTGACAAATTGTCCACCTAAATGTCATCATCAATTCCTAGTATTGTTTTCTTTTTTCCAAGTTTTATGAACCACCTCATATCATATCCAATTGAGCTTTTTGGTATTTTTACTCCCCTTCCATAAAATCACCATTAGCAAGTTGGTTTATATGCAAATTTCTATCCATTTCATCATCAGCATCATCATCATCATCATCATCTAAGTTTTGATGTATGAGCAAATCATTACCCTTTTGGCATCATTGTCAATTGCACTAGCCTTGATAATGTTTTATTTACATCATTAAAAAAATCATTTAAAATTAGGATGAAACATTCATGTTTTTCAACATTGTTGAGATTTTATTTATTTTTTAATTTTTGAAAGCAATGTTGGTCAAGTCCACATTGGTGTTGATGTACACCATGTCTTGTGCCCTTTTGAAAGTAAGTTGGTTTTGCTCCTTGATGTGCCCAAATTGGTATGAGTTCCAATTTCATTCACATGATGATGCACACATTACTTAGCCTGATATTTATTTAACCGGTGGCCCAAGTATTATTGCCACCATGCCAAATCCCACCATTCATGTAGCAAGAATGGTATTCATTTATTTTTTTGAATTTGGTGAATGATTGGTCCCAACTTTGGAAAACTCTAAATTTCATATGTGTTTGAATTTGGTCTTCATGGTTAAGCATTAACTTGAGTATGACTTTTTAAAAAGTATTTTTCATTGCAATGTTCTTGTGAATGTCCACATTGTTAATTGACCTTGGGTTAAGGGCTACATTGGCAACCAAAGGTCAATGACGATCAAGTCCCATGTAAACTAGATTTCTGTGTGAATTGGTATTTTAATTGGTAGTTGATGAACTAGTACTTACAGTATAACCAATAGTAACCTAACCAGTAACACAAGTTGAATTGGTAGATTGCAAAATAGGTAGTTGCAAAACATGTAACAAAATTTGAGAATTTTGATTATTTCATAAAATTTTATTGGCTAGTTTATATTAGTTGATTAGAACAAGGAGTTTTATTAGCAATTATGACTGTTTCTTATAGTTTTACCAACTAGTTTTTATTAGTTGATCAAAACAATAAGTTTTATCAACTAGTTATTATTTAAGTGATTTGCATGAAGCATTTCAAAGTTCAAATTTAGAGTATAAATGAGGGATGATAAAAAATGAAAGACATCAAATCTCTACTTTCCATACTTACTTTTTGAATATCTAATGTATAAACTTTGATTTCTTGATATGATTTTGTATTTTCACTACAAGTTGGAATACTTGTTAACATTGAGTAGTTTGTACTTATTTTAGAATTTAGGAAAGGAGACTTGCATTAAAATTTTCATATTTTCAAACTTTGAGATCATTTTGTTTTTTTCTTTCATTGGGAGAAATGAAGTTATTCTTCTTGGTTAATTCTGATTTCTTGAAACTATAGCAAAACAAGTGCATCTTGTAAGATTGTATATAGATTTTTAGATTTTGAATGTACTTGTTGTAGTTTCAAAATTTGTAATTGAAGAAGTTGGGAAGTAAAAAATTAATGGGTATAAAGAAAAATCTTGTTAACATCCCACCATTGCATGAAGACCATTTCAATTGTGTTGCCATCTTTTCACCTATTTCAAACAATAGGTGGTCCTTCATCCACTTGAAAAGTGCATTGACTTTTAACATTGTGATATAAGCAATGTTTATTTACCAACTAGGCTCCCATCAAACACCCACATGACAATGAATAAGGGTTTTGCCACTATCCCGATGTTTTGCATTGAACCCAAAATTTATCATTATAGATGATGTGCCTCACCTTTGTAACCCCATCAAGATTTCTCCTTCCTTTCAAAATGTGAACATATGCCTCTCATTTCGGATCCAACATGTGATCCAAAACATGTCACACCTATAATAAACATTTCACCATCATGAAATTGGTCCCAAATCAAATAAAAACTGGAGTCACCAATTAAAAATTTGGTGAATATTATCCTTGAACATTGCAAAAGAGGCATGTTGATACTTTATGTAGTATATAATTGTTTCCACATTTGCAATTGGTTTGGAAAACCATTCTTGTTTGAACTAATTTTTCAAGATGAAATGCATGGCATGAACCAAACATCCTTGTGCATACAAATCAAGAAATCATTCCACAAGCAATTTGTGATTGATGAGTTCCATGCAACATTGTTGATACAAACTTGCATGACATTTCTTAGACCCATGGCCTCAATTACCATTACAATGGCATTAGCAAGGAATTGAGCCATTTTTGGTGGTGTGACTACTGTTAATGGATTTTTCAAACACATCACCAAATGGGCTAACGAACATTACATTGATCAATGAACATTCTAAAACATCTATCCAACTGTTAGAACACAAAGTGCATCCATATTTAACGTGTTTGAAATGCTCATTTGTAATAGCTTTCTCCACCATTGTTTTTTGGTTCAATCAACAACGTGATTCATAAGGCTTCAAAAGATGAGTGCAAAACTTGCTCATCCTTGTTGGCTCTTTCACACTCAATGAAATCTTGTGATATTATGATGTTGAAGGGGATTTACACGATGGTAAAAAAACATTGCCCCACTTTGTGATGATGTTAAGCCCATTGGGATATCTTGCACTATTATATCCCAAGTTTTGATTAATAACTTGGAAAATAAATACAAAGTCAAATACAATTGTTTCAAATAAATAGAAAGTTTAGCAACGATAATAATTAAATTATATCTTATTTCCCGACAGTTTTTAGGTTCAAATTCTTTTGAGGAGGAGGTGAAAAACATATCAATCCTTTTGTTTTGGGCAAAACATCAGAACATGTATGATCACATGATTTTACACAAAACCACAAGAAATCCCCAAAACAATGAAACATACAAATTCTCCTTTCTTTTTAATTTCCTTGGTACATTTTCCAAATTTGCAGTGTGTTTTATAAAACAAGGGGTGTGTGACATTGTGACCTTGCCATTTACATTAAAAAAAAGGATCTTAAAAGGCAAAAAAGAAGAAGAATTTATGAAAACTCAAATATTTCACCATGCAAAAATATATAATCTTCCAAAAAAAAAAATCCCTTTAAATGGAAGAAACCAAAATCCTTTCAAGATATTCTTATAACACTATAATAACTAATCTCAAGTTTCAACACAAGCCAAAATATCATATTTCAAAAATCCTCATATTAAAAAAAAATAGACCTATTATTTATTATTATCTAGGGGCCTATAAAAATCCCCCTTAAGCTACTACTTTACTCTATAATGAATCCGAACACAATATCCTCCCCTTCCTTGCCTTGGTAGGCAAAGCCAATAAAGTTTTGGCAGGTTTTTTGATGAACACACACACATATCTATGGGAACACCACATCTATGTCAAGGGAATATTGATTGGTGGGGTCCTTTCATCATTAATGAACAAAAAGACAAGAGAAAAGACCAAAAAAATGGAAAACCCTAAGCACACCTTCAATGGAAAAAACCCTAGATACCCACCCACAAGAAAGGGTTAAGGGGGAGAGAGGGGCAAAAATGTATCTAAATGTCCATACTTTTACATAAGAGGAATTGAAAAAAAAGTGTGGTGCCCTAATATTCTAGAAAACCCTAATTTTGCGGAGGAGAAGAGGGGAAGGCACCCTTTTCACCTCTTTAGGGTTTTGTTGTGTCTAATTTTGCAAGATTGACAATTTGTTATAAATGTCCATACTTTTACATAAGAGGAATTGAAAAAAAAGTGTGGTGCCCTAATATTCTAGAAAACCCTAATTTCACGGAGAAGAGGGGAAGGCACCCTTTTCACCCTTTAGGGTTTTGTTGTGTCTAATTTTGCGAGGCACCCTTTTCACTCTTTAGGGTTTTGTTGTGTCTAATTTTGCGAGATTGACAATTTTTAATTGGGCAACATCTAATTTGTGAAACATTGGCTCTTCCTAATCGTGTTCTTTGTTTTTATCTTTCCTTAATTAATTTCCAATTCCCATTGTCCGTGCATGAGGGGGGAAGGGGGGAGGGGTGGGGTTCGGTTCGACGACCTTCCAACTTCCAACTCGATAGAAAGGGCACTAGAAATTGTTGGTGGTTGTCCTCTCAAGACAAAAGGCAACATGAGATCGGTTTTGGTTTTTTGGGTGCTCGGCCGGCCGGCCAACCCACCAACCAAACACCAAAGTAGTTGACGTCTAGGTGGTTGACAAGTACATACATGAGGCCTTAAAACCCAACCATAGTGTTGAATGAATGAATGAATGAGTGAATGAATGAATCTCTTTTCTTTTTCCATCTTTTTTCTCATCCCCTTTCCTCATCTATCACACCACCCTTGTGCCATACCTAGCCCCACTTGTTTCAATATTTTATGAGTCTTTTATTATCATTTAAAACTTTGGTATGGAACATTTGGGATCCTTTGGAGATCACACACACACACACACACACACACACACACATTCATTCATTAAAAAAATTCCAAAGCTTTTTGTGGCACATTATTTTCACCTTAAATTTTAAGGTTGAATAATTAACTTTGAAGATATCATGTTGAAAAATTAAATATTTCAAAAAGATTGTTTGTTTTCCTTCTCAAAATTTTGTTCTTTGAAAAAATTAAGTAAAAATAAATAAATAAATAAATAAATATGAAAATTTGAGCATTTGTACAAATAATATAATTTGTGTCGAAGGAAGATGGCCAAAGTAATTAATATGGTAGATGAATTTCCCAATAGCACCACACTTTATCCCAAATCCTATGCCCAGAAAAAATTGTACCCTTTATATATAGCCTATATAGGTTGAACCATAGATTAAAAAAAAAAATTACAAAATCCTCTATTTATGGGGGTGTCCATAGTGTGAGTGAGTGTTTGTTTTTGGTGATGGGCCAATCAAATTGATTACCAATAATAGGCACCCCCAAACTAATTCAAGAATCCATAAGCTAGATTGATTGAGCAAGTCATAAAAATCCCAAAGAAATTCTGAAAATAAAATAAAATAAAATAAAATAAAAAAGGAAATAAAAAAAGGGAAAACTCTAACACCCTTGAGTCCTAAGTAGTATAGTATCTCTAGGCTAAGAGGGGAGCAAGTAATGGGTACTCCCAAGTTTTTTATAATTAAAAAAAAAAACTCATGCCTGAACCTAAGATTTAAAAATTAAAAAAAAAGAAGAGAGAAACTCTAATATCAAGTAGTATGTAAAGAACAATTTGAGAAATTTGCCTAAACCCAAAATTATAAAAATTAGAAAAAGAAGAGAAAATTTCTAATATCATGTAAGTATATAAAGAACAATTTGAAAACTTTGCCCAAACCCAACATTTATAAAAAAAGAAGAAGAGAGAAACTCTAATTATCATGTAATATGTAAAGAACAATTTGAATTTTTTTTCCCAAACCCAAAAAATTTAAAAATAGAAAAAGAAAGAGATAAACTCTAATTATCATGTAGTATGTAAAGAACAATTTGAATTTTTTTTTCCCAAACAAAAAATTTAAAAAAAAAGAAAAAAAAAAAGAAAAACTCTAATTATCATGTAGTATGTAAAGAATAATTTGCATTTTTTTCCAAACACAAAATTTAAAAAAAAGAAAAAAAAAAAGACAAA
>Ga0116227_10004936_pt1 | contig 28595 bp, 17 predicted proteins | sample S1TSphgellanicum_FD_89693 | JGI IMG/M metagenome (GOLD analysis project Ga0116227, IMG submission 89693) | Host-associated microbial communities from peat moss isolated from Minnesota, USA - S1T2_Fb - Sphagnum magellanicum MG | ecosystem: Host-associated > Plants > Peat moss > Unclassified...
CCCCATCCCCCACCCCCCCCCCCCCCCAAACACCAACCCCTCACCACCCTCCCTAGGACACCTGTTGGACGGGAAGAAAGAAAGAGTAAAGAGAGTAAGAATTTGGAAATTTTGCGAACCTCACACACAACACACTAATAATTGTCCAAAAAACAAAGACCTCATCACTCATGACTGAAGTGTGAAGCAAGTAACCTGCATGCACACCATGTGCAAAAGAAGAAACGCATAAATGACCAAAGCCTCCCCCTCCCCGCGCCCCCCTTCCCTCCCCTGGGCTCTCCCTCCTTCCTTCCTTCCTCTACCAAGGTTACCTTGCCTTAAGGCCAGAGTAAACCAGCACCTACAACCAGGGGTGGTTACCTTCACCTTCTTGAGTGAGGCCTATACTTTAACACCCAGAATATGTTAAATTTGGAGTCAGAAACCGGGGCCTTTGTAAATAATTTTTAGAATCCAAAAAGAATTGGGGTTTTTACGATGGTTCCAGGTGTTGGGAAAAATTTCAAAATCCGTCCTGTTTGTTCTGGGTTTTTCCAATAATAATAAAAAAAAACAACAAAATAACTATCTCTTGTTCTTGGTTTTTGACAAACTTTCAAAGAACCAACGGTTCAAAGTAGGTTTATTTATTTATTTATTTAGAGATCCGCACCCCAAAGGGTGTTTTTTTCCCCCAAAAACAAATTTACCATGATAACATCTGCTGGTTGTTTGAGGAGGAGGAGGAGGCTTTATGGGGGGCTCGGGCGGGTCCTACAAAGAAATACTGGCCTCTGGTGCGTCCGCGTCGCTCCTTGTGCATTTGAGATCTTAAACGACATCTTGGGGATCTCAATCGCTCCATGCCTATTTGAGATATTAAACGAGATCTTGAGACCTCAATCTCCTGCTTCTTACTCTCTCTCATCCCTTGCGCACTGCCCTCTCTCTTCTTCTTCTTAACTTTCTCTGCCGCTGCTGCTGCTTACAAGACTTCTTACCTTTTCTCCACGCGAGGTAGGATGCCAATGTTTCTCCTCATTTCTCCAGTTGCCACTCCTTCGTTTCCTTGCTCTCGCTTTCTCTCAACCACCGCTCTTTTCTCTCTAGTAGTCTCTTGTTTCTCACCGAAAGAAACTAACATCATTCGCACCAGATATGGATCTGCTCTCTTTTCCTCACTCTGCTTTTTGCACTATTTCTGGTCTTATTTCGTTCTTCTTCTTGCTTCCGGTTCTGTTTTGATGCTCTCTCTGTCTTCTTCTCTTCTCTTTTCTGTGGAGATGAAAGCGTTATTTTTTGCTCCTCAATGCTTCTTCTGTTAGTGTTGTCAATCTCTCCTCAGCCGTTTGATATCATTATTATACAGTGAGCTTTGTTTTTTAAGCTCTTTATTCTATCTGGAGGTGAGTGTCTCGCTGTTCTGTTATGTATGTAGTTTGGAAAGATGTAGATGCGTGTTTCCTTAGCACGGTTTTCTGTTCAATTTGGATGCTCTTCCTTCATCGCAGTAAGTCCAACATTTTGCCTTTGGAGACCGCTCACTTTTCTCCTCTCTCGATTCGCTCTTTTCCTTCTCCTTTCTCCTACGCACCGCGAAATCGGTATTTGATTGCTCTTCCATCTGGTTCATTAGGATTTGTTCTATACACAACTTTTTCCCCATGGTTTCTTTTCTCCTTTGGCAGTAAAAGGGCCAGGTTCTTTTAGAGGACTTTATAGTTCCTGAAATTGGCGTTTTGTCTTTGTTCGTATCGTAGTCAATTTTTTAGTACGTGTGTTCCGAAAACCTCCATTGACTAGGAATACTTGCTTGTGGCGAAGATGACCGGCACGGTGAAAACAGCAATGTAGAGGCAAGTTTCGGCTGTAGCGCATGCTGGCAACTCGAAAGATTCCAAATGCACCAGTTATAACTTTCCAACTCCCCAGTTCGCTAGGCTCGTCTTCAAGTTCTGTGCACAACGCTTTTCTCTTGAGGTAGGTAGAAAAGATTGTTGTCATTTTCCTGCTCTGAAGTTGTGAATGCTTTCCGAATTCGACTAAAAAAGAGCTACACTAGTTGGAGGAAATCATAATTTCCAAGTGAATAATATTGCAATGCAAAGAGGTTACCTGACAAATTGAGGGTTTCAGTCTGAATTTTGGCCAAGGATGTATGGTAACGCTCGAAGTCAATATGTGTGTTAGGTGTATAACAATGCAGGTTGTCTGATTGGAAGACTCAATCCAGTGAAGATCACCAAAGAAAATTAAATCCAACATCCTAATATTTTCAGGACTGCCTGCAGACAGTAACAACCCAATTTTCTAGGTGTTCATCCCAGAAGGGTGAGCTCTTTTTCAGCACTTCAGTCACAGGGCAATACCCCATTCACCTGTACATATTCAGTCGGGACCAAAATATGTACAGGTCACAGGGCAATGGTTTGCAGATCACAAATGGTGGCAGTACCAGTCTATGCAAGGAAAACCTAGCTTTATCTAGCTTTTGAAATTTAGAATAGTTGGAAAGTCAGTAGATTGTTGAATGAACATCATTGTCTGGGATTCAGTATTTTTCAAACTGGTAATTGAGAGATTAGGTGTTGTGGTGGCTGATTGGTTATTCTAGTCATGTCCTCACTCATTGCCACTTTGAGGGTCATAAGTGTCCAACTACAGACGGGCACAGTTTCTAATTAGCTGTGGCAAATTCCACAAACCCAAGTAAAGTTTTGCCTCCCGCACCAGATACATACAAAATAGTTTCATATCCATGAATTAAGCCTGACCAATGTGTGCAGCCTAGTTTCTTCCTGAAACTATTGGTTGTTGTCAGGGGATTCACTGGAAATTTGTTGGGTGTTGGTTTCCTGAACTGTACCTTCTTAATATCACAGTGCTAAAATTGGTAGTTCCATGGCTGGATGGGTGAACCTTTCAGTCCATACTTCGAGGTATCTTGACCATACATGCCCAAGAGTCCTAATGTGAATGTGTGATGCATGCAGGTGTATGAGCTGGTTCAAGGTGCATTGGTAATATATCCTCCCTTTCTGCACATATTCATGTTGTGCACACTCATATGGAGTTTGATGCAATGATGCCTTCAAATGATGAGTTCCTTAACCCCTACACATCAGGACAGTGCCAATTTACACTAAAAAGCAGCCCATATGGGCCCTGTCTGACGTTGAGGGGTTAATAGAAACCTGGTGAATTTGGACATTTAGAAATTTAAAAAGTCATGGCTAGACCTTTCTCTGGAGGCCCTGTACTGTTTGTTCTTTAGAAGTTTTTCAGCATTCAAGTTTGTTTCAGTTTGTTATCATGTTAACTCACTTCCACCTGACACCATAGTGCTCTAAGTTTAAAAAGTAATTCTCTTGCTGTCTAGAACTGAAATACATATGCACTTTGAGTTGACACCATAATGTTTGTAACTTAACAATCTCACCTGCAAGCCTCCTCACACCCTAGGAGCTAAATAAATAAATTTAGGATTTTTACCATGCTACCATAGTAGGTGCTGGTTCATGGAAGGAGTGTTTGCCTTCCTCCCATTCCTAGCTCCCTAACTTTTTTGTTCATAAATGCTAAGAAAGGGAGATAAATGCACAGTGGTGACACATAAAAGTCCCAAGTAAAAAAAAAGGTGTAACAATAGAAAAGTCCAAGCTAAGAACATACAATTACATGTAAATTTTTTTAAATGTCAAAAAAAAAATGAAATAGAGCACATTGCAATAGAAAAGCCCATTTAAAATTTTTTAAATCACTTTGCCTGTCTATGCTATTGTTGTTGCTACTTTTACGATGCACCCCATTTGGTCTACAACACAAACTGCACATGGGCTACCGGATGTTGTAATTGAATTTCTTTTTCTTGCTTTGTTTGTTTAGTGTATACATTTTGTGGTCATCAACTACTTCTTGAGGGCACTAGTGCTATTGTGTTGTTGATTGATCAAGCATCAATGGCTTCTTTGTTTTGTGGGCTCGCAGGTTATCATCATCCAATAATGCAATATCTATCAAGGTTGGGCAAAATGAAAGGAGGGTGGTTTAGAACGATGGAAGATGTTACGTTGAAATTCAAGGCCATGTTTTACCAAGATGTTGATGTCAATTTCAATTGCTAAGGTCGAAATTCAAGCCAAATTTTGCTATTGTTGGTGTTGGTTCACCAACAAGTTCAACTCCAACCATGTGTCAACACACGTGCAGTGAATGCAAGGAGCCAGCGAGTCATGACAAGTCCAATAATGCAATTTCAACAACACAAACTAGCTCATTTGTGCTCCCTATTCTTGTGTCAGTACAATCTCCTTCTTCCCATGCCCCAGAGTTTGTGACTCTACCTTTAGAGTTCGAGGATTCCAAAGAAGCAAGTGATGAACTTGAGCTTCATCGTTGGCCTTCTTCTTCTGAGGTTTGCATCTACATACCCCTCTAGCCTTGTCCACATACTACAAGTTTTAGTTCCTTGTAAACTCTTCTAAAGCCACTAGTGCAAAAACATCTACCCAAAACCTTTTTTCTCAAGTGAACATAATTGTTTTTTTGAACTTGCACCTTTTTAACATACACCCATTGCTAATAGTTGTGCAATCTTCATAATGAGAATTTTGTTCACTTCCATATATGGATTTCATCTCTATTGCAATAAACGAATAAAAGATGGTGAAGTCACATCTTTTAGACATTAATCTATAGCACAATCCCAATCTTTGGGTGGTTGTTACATAATTTCAGCTTAGTTTTGAAAAACAATTCCTCAATGATTCATGGTATAAAACTCGAAAAGGTCAATGCAATGCTTGTTATGAGTCTAGTAATTGAATATCAAATACACAATGTGAATTGAAATTTCAATGTTTTATATTGCAAATTACTAACTTCTTGTGAAACAATTTGATTCCAAATGTAGGTTTTGGAAGAGCTAAAGCAAATGAGCAAGATAGGAGGACCAATGATTATCATGGGGTTGTTGTTATATGCTCGAGCCATGATATCCATGTTATTTCTTGGCCATCTAGGTGAGCTAGAGCTAGCAAGTGGATCTCTTTCCATTGGCTTTGCAAACATCACAGGATATTCTGTTCTTGCTGGGTTGGCAATGGGTATGGAACCCATTTGTGGCCAAGCATATGGAGCCAAGAGATGGCACCTTATGGGGCTTGCATTACAACGAATGGTAATGGTCTTATTGTGTGCTTGTGTGCCCATTGCCTTTCTTTGGCTCAACATGAAGCGAATCCTTCTATGGTGTGGCCAAGATGAAAGGATAACTAACATGGCTCACACATACATTCTTTTCTCCATCCCTGATCTACTTGCACAAGTTGTGCTCAATCCACTACGGATTTATCTTCGAACCCAGAACATAATCATCCCATTGACATGGTGTGCGGCTCTTGCTCTCATCTTCCATGTCACCATCAACTTCTTGTTAGTAAGTGCACTCAAAATGGGTTTACGAGGGGTGGCATTGGCGGCTTCATGGACAAACTTCAACCTTGTGGGTTTTCTCCTTGTGTACCTATGGTGGTCGGGTAGGTACAAGAAATCATGGACGGGTTGGTCAATGCAATGTTTAAAGGAGTGGAGACCATTGTTGAACTTGGCCATCCCTAGTTGTGTGTCAGTGTGCTTAGAATGGTGGTGGTATGAGTTCATGATCATCCTTTCAGGTTTGTTAATCAATGCTGAAGCTACAGTTGCAAGCATGGGCATCTTGATCCAAACCACATCGTTAGTGTACATTTTCCCATCTGCGCTTAGCTTGGCGGTGTCAACACGTGTGAGCAATGAACTGGGTGCTAATCAACCAGGCAAAGCTCGTACGGCAATGCTTGTGGCCCTAGGGTGTGCGGGTGTGGTGGCAATTATGGCAACAACTTTTACCACCACAATGCGCCATAAATGGGGTCAAATCTTCACCAACAACAACAATATCTTGTCCCTTATAGCCATAGCCATGCCGATTGTTGGCTTGTGTGAGCTCGGAAATTGTCCACAAACAACAGGTTGTGGTGTGTTACGTGGAAGTGCACGACCCACCATTGGGGCCAACATTAATTTGGGTTCATTTTACTTTGTGGGAATGCCTGTAGCTACAATTCTCGGCTTCTTTTTCGACGTTGGCTTTGTGGGTCTATGGTTTGGGTTAATGGCTGCACAATACACATGTGCGGTGTTGATGTTGTGCATGCTCTTTCGAACAGATTGGTGCTTGCAAGCCACTCGAGCTCAATTGCTAACTGAAACAAAAGTTAGTGCAAATGACCACCTTAGTTTGCCAAGAGTGTGCCAACTAAAAGAGGAAGGTCAAGAGCTAGTTTCAATAGATGATCATGGGGTTATGAAAACCATTGAAAGGACTAAAATGTTCATGGTTACTGATAGGTTTAGAGTTGATGATGAGGAAATGGAAACTCTCATCTCCATCAAAATGTTACAACAACATGCTTCCGCAAGCCCCATCATCATTCATGAATTAGCAGACAAAGTTTGATAATCTTTGTTGCAAAAAAATTCACTAAATTGTAGAGGTGCACAAGCTTACATAGTTGATTACATACAAGGATAATGAACACCAAAGACCACCTACTAGATCATCATAGTGAATGTTGTAAAGTCATCCAACACAACAACACTCAAGGATTTGTAGTTAGATTTACATCTTTTCTAGTTCAAACCAAGAAGCCTTTTCTTTCTAGGATTGGATCTAGATGTAACATTGTGAATTATAGCATGGATCTTGGAAACAATGAGAAAATGATAGAACACATGAATTAAATTCTTTAGAGAAAGCAACATTGAAATTATTTTCAATGGGTCGTTTTCTCAATCACGGTATGAACCTCAAACGTTTTTGGCCTCTGTATATAGTACTAGTGGTTTTTTGGACCTGATAAAACTTGTTCCCAATAATATAGATCTAGAAAGACAAGAAGGGCAAAAAGGAAAGAAATCAGACATCTTGGAGGGTGCGACAACAAAATTGAAACTTTTCAAAACAATCTTGGCTTATTGTTTTGAAGCCTTTTGATATTGTACTAATACTTCTTAGGGTTATATATTTTTTGTTGTTGGTTCACCATTGTAAATGCATACAACAAAAGATCGGCCTTGTCTATTTTTTTGGCTAGTAAATATTCTTTCTATGTACCATATGTTCCTATTTCAATGTTTATTTTTCATATAATGAAGATGTGAAGAAACTTTCATTCAATCATATATCAATGATCATTAATGTCATTTTCTTGGGTACTTAAGTTCCCTAAGGATGGATTTCCTAGAACCATATGTTGAAGTCTACAATATTACAAAATAGATATTTTCATGTATGTTGATAAAATTGAACTTGAGGAGTTTTGTATGCATCAAAACTTAGTGCAAATGGAAATAAGATATGGTATGATGTTTTTGAATATTGAGTCCTAATCAAGTGTTGTGAAACAAATAATGTTCTTGGTTTTTATCTTAAGAAAGCTTCATCTTTGTTTTTCATGAGTGAAGAGACCCAAATAACCATCAAATTTTAGAGCAATGGAAAGATGAATATCATGTTGGATCCTAATTCTAATCAAGAAAGAAAATATTGTACTAGAACAAGGAGCTAATCACCTAATGTTTCTACCTTAGTGCACATGGCTTTTTTGGTGCATGTGAACATAATGTGATTTTGCAAAAGAATTGTTATCTCTTTTGCAAGAAAATTGATTGGTCATTCCTTCCAAATTTTTGCAATAGTCCAAATTGAAAATGTTCCTAAAAATGTGGGACCGAATGAATTGTACATTGATAATCTTTCCCAACACACAATGAGGGAAAGTTGTTAGGTACAAATAAACACAATATATATTTGCACACTTCCAATGAAAATTGATTGCGGTGAAGGAGGGGCACATTTTAGTATAATAACAAACAATTATAAAACACAATTAATTGCAAGATGATCCTAAAGTGACAAAGGAAGGATCATCTTGGTAACATGACCCCAAGATTTTGGCCACCATTCAATTAACATACATCTTGGCTCTTGTGGGTTGATATCTTTTTTATCTTCCCCGTACCCACTACTTTTTCAAATTATTTTTTGTCCATGTCCCTTAAAGCTCAACAGCACCAATACCTCGAAGATACCTTTATGAGAAACTCCAAATGACCTAGGAATTTGCAAATGTTTTTTATGGTTTAGTTCATACCCAATTCATCAACTTTCCCTTTGTCATCAACAAGGTGTATTTGTTTTGTTTTTTTTTTGTGCAAGGAAAGAGGGCAAAAAAAAAAGTGATTTTATAAAGTACCCATGTAGAGGTGGACATAATACTAGTTACAAAGGTTTCTACAAGGACCACCTTTCCATAAACCCTTTTTCCATCTTTTTGTAATGTAATTTTGTCCACTGATACTTATGATCAAGGATTTCAATTTTGTTCACCTATTTACATGTCATCCATAATGTATTATGCAACAAGTCTAATAAGGCTTGTTCCACCTAGAAATGTGGTGAGCCCAATAGGGCGAGCCACCATTTCGTCAGGTGGAAAGTCTTCTACCCTAGGGCTTATTACAAAATGTAACTAGTGTTCCCCACCATTGATTCACATCACAAGAGTGTTCACCACTTATTTGTGCATTGAAAGTGAAAGTGGCAGAACCAAAATTAGAAATGACATGTACATGACTACCCCAAAAAATCTTGAATATGACTCCAATACCAATTATAATAAGAGAAAACCTCCTTTGTACATGTCCAAATCAATAGTTGATCATCACTTGTCTAGTACAAAGTAATGTGGAGCCCAAGTGTGATAAAATTTGCCCCTTGTCTAGACCAATATTTGATTATCACTAGTTTTACAAAGTAACATGGAGCCCAAGTGTGATAAAATTTGCCCCTTGTCTAGACCAATATTTGATTATCACTAGTTTTACAAAGTAACATGGAGCCCAAGTGTTATAAAACAAAACATCCCTTAAGTCCAAACTATGCCAAACTCATGGATGTCTAAAGCAATCTCCAATTGAAGAAGTCTAACTCAACTCCCTTATCACATATTGAAAGGACTTTTCTATGGATGGAAGCTCAAGGACATCATTTTTAATAAATATTTTCATATAGGCCTAAGTTTACTTGCCCTAGGAAAGAAACATTATGCAACCATACCTTGCCATCGGTATTTTTCTCCCTTAAATCTATCTTTTTGGACTATGTTTATTGGATGTCAATGATGAGTTTTGGGTCAAATTGTTTTTGTTAGTTTTTTTTTCTAGTTAGATTAAGCAACATTGTTTGTGAAAGCTCAAAATCTATGATCATTGGGTCAACAAATGGAATTCATTTTCTTCGAAATTGATTGCACCACAAACCCATGTGAGCTAGAATTTGTTTCTTGGATATTTAAGGTTCAAGTTTCTCAATGATCACATATAGAAAATGTTTAATTTAATGTATTTTTTAATGAAGGCATTAGCCAAAATAATGAACTAGTATGTTGAATACCCCCTTGAGACCTTATCACCAAGGGGATGCTTCTATCTTTCACCAAACCATCTTTATTTACACTTGCAAGCCCCTTATGAAAAAAATTGATGAAACAAAATGATCACCTATTTGCTCATGGTTTTGTTTTTACATTCTAACACTTTTCTTATACACATAATAGTGTATGATTTCAAAATTCCATGCTTTTGGACAAATACCACTAGCAATTAGTGATTAATCTCTAGCAAACATTATTAATCAACTATACTCTAATGCAAATGAAGTCATTTTCACTTGTTGCACATTATTTTCAAACCTTCATAACACAATCACAAAAATACCATCCACAATATCATGATACCATCCACTTAGGTTGATTATTTGCAATTGAACAAAAACACCTTATGTGATATGCATTTCTAATTTTTTGTTGTCAAAGATATCAATTGGGTTAGGTTTAATGTTTTCAAATATTATTTCATAATTAAACAATGGAGTTATAACTATTGTTGGACTCCAATTGTCACATTTAACCTATTAAACCTAAATAGCATTTTCTAAGTATAAAAGGATTATTTTTTTCATATTTAGCTTGTGGCCAAATTTGGTTAAATTTTCATGTGAATCATTGCCAATTTGTGTACAACACAAAATTGAGCAAAGAAACATTATTCATATTCACCATACTATCTAATTTTTTATAACATTGTTCATAGTATTCAACAAATTTTTTAACATGTCCATTGTCATTGGGTATTATTATTGCCCCAAGCTAATGGACATACATGTGTAGATTTTGGGTGCACCCACTCAATTGATGGGTTGTTTTGAAGTCTACCCATATACTTGTTGCGTTTCTTCTCAAAATATTAATGTTGGGCAATTGATTTAAGCATGCCTCTATATCATTTATTTTTTGGGTTGTCACTTGCCTTTTTGTATCACAAGGTTTCATATCATTATGAAATGTTAAAAAAAAATCATATGACTCATTTTTAAAGAAATTTGTTTGATAAACATACAAATAATTAACTTAATTCCTTTAAAACTTATTAAAATGAGATTCTTAAAAAATTGATTCGAAAGATTATGCAAGAATTGATTAAAATAAAATGGTCAATTTTAAAATAAATTAGAATCTTAATATAAAATTTTTGAGATATAATTTTTAAAATTAGTTTGATGTTATAAATTTAAAACTTCAATAAGGCTTTGATGAAGATTTAATAACAAAAATCACAATGAAATTAATTTTTAATTTTTTTGTATTTTTGTTGTTTTTTTATGTTATAAAAATTTATTATTGCCCTAAAATAGTAAACATGCATGTATGATTTTAGGTTTTACTAAGCATGTATGGGGCAAACACAACTAGTTTGGTTTCAAGTTTGCATTGTGTATGAGGTCCCAAATTAAATTTACCCTTCACATCCTTGGATATGGATGTTCATCACGGACAAGACAAAGATTCAACAAATGACTAAATTTTCAACACCAAACAAGAAATGTAAAACTTGTGTGAAATCTATTTTCTAATGTGACATCACCTCATCATCTAGTGCCAAGTTTCACAAGGAACAATGATGTGGATATTAATCATATACCTAGGAAGTTGAAGATGTGTCAACATAGTTTTGACAATGTATGTTAGTTGTCATTCATGGGGTAAATAATTCATTGGTCCACATAACCAATGATAATGATTGACACATTTTACAATAAACCAAGTGAAGGTGTCTACATCCTCAATAATAAAATGTTCTTCAAATATAACTTTTGGCCAACCTTCATGGGCATAAATGACTTCAAGGATGATTACTTGGTGATGAATGTAATTAATTTGCCATCACATTTGTGGCCCAAGTGGTTCTTCATCTTTAATTTGTTGATATGAACTATTTAATTGAAATCTAATCATAACCTATCAAGGGGGAGATTTACAAAAGAAGATTGTTGTTCTTTAAACAATGTGATTTTGATCTCCTTGTTTTCTATGATTGATGTGTTAAACTATCTTGGTGAAAGAAAAATATTACAAGATGGACAAAAAGGGTTTTCCTATCATTTGTAGTATGTTTAAGAATAAGCCTCGAAATTTATGTCAAAGTTGCTTAGCCTTTTGTGGGAGGCTAGAAAAATCTAGAATTTTTAAAGATATGGTGCACATAATATTATTTGAACTTTGAGAAATGATGACATGGCAAGGTTATTGGACATGTCACTAATCTACATTTGGATGGATTTTGTTCCAATTGGTGAATTTCTCAAACCTTGCATTGGCAACTAGATTGGAAATTGTTTCACACGTGTGTTTGTGAGCATCATATGCATGCCAATGGATTAGATTTTATAAGCATCTTTGGGTTGTGGGAATTTTTGGGCCTAATAATCTACACATTCATACATGCAATTATCTTTGTCCAAAGACATAAAGAACTTGGAAAAACATTTGAGTGTACTTAAAGCACATCATATCCGCGGATAATATCCCTACTAGAAAAGCGAAGGGATCTTACACATACTCCTTCAAAGTGGGAACTATCTTACGTAGGTTTAGGTCCATGTGATAACATTCACCTTGTACTTTATGATGGGTCAAGCCCCTAGGTTGGTACATTCCCAAAATGGGGGATAGACTCCACTACCATCTTGTCCAATGCCCTTTATTTTAAGAATGTCCCCCTCCTTGGGGCTTTATTTCACACCAAACTAGTTTGGTTTCAAGTTTGCATATGGTCCTTGCTAGGGTTCCAAATCACATGCAAAATAACCATTAATAAATTGGGGAAAAGATCAGTAATATTCATAGGGAATTGCTTCAAGAATCTCTATGGTCCCCATTCTAAAAATAACACACAAACAAACCAAAACAAAAAAAAATCCTAAGATGTTGACCAACAAACAATGAACTCCCAAAATGAACTTGGCTTTAACTACCAAATACATGATTTCAAAAAATTAATATAAATGGTTGGTAATTGGGTGATGTACCAAAGGACTTTTCAACTTGTCAAAAAATATGTGTGTTTTATACTAGTCCTTTTAGTCCCTAACTTGGCCCCACAAATAAGAGGCCAATTAAACTATACACCAAAAGGAAACAAGACAATAATTTTTTTAAAAACATAAGCCCCAAGTTGGGCCTAGTTGGAGATGTACTCTTGCCCCCAATTCCCTATTCATTCCCAATTGTGGACCATGTCTTCATTTTAATATCAAATATTGAAATTAAACATTTATTGCACATGATTTGAAAGATCTTATGAGAGGTTGCTAACAACAATGAAAGCAACAATGTTTGGCAATGCAAGTCTAAAACTTAACAACAAACTAATGGTACCAAATTTGGTGTTAAAAGTAGTTGGCCATCCCATTTTATGACAATGTAATTTTATTTTGTGAGTTTTGAATCTTAATTGTATTTTTTTTGCCAACCTAGGGTGTTGGCCCCTTGTTGGCACCTTATTTCTCTTAGTTAACAAATAACTTTAATGACCAAATTGTATGGAGAAATAGCCAATTAGACATTTTCAAATAATTTTTTTGTGAACTTTAATGTCAAATAAGGGCCTAAGGTGGGGGCATCCCCAAAATAAGGGGTTCATAATTAAGCAAACATTATGCATAAGGTAATTCCTCAAGGTGGGGGCATTCCCTCCTATTGCCTCATCTTAGGCCCACATTTTGGGAATGTCCACCATATGTGGGTTGCACCCATCATAAAATACAAGGCAAAGTTTATTATGAATTCAAGCAAATGTAGATCTTGAGGTGTGGGTGGGGAAACATTTTTATGCTTACTCCTTTAGAATGGGAAGGGCCTTATGCCTTACATGCTTAAGAGTAATACCCCTCACACATTTAAAGAGTAGGCATAATATCCCTCTTATTTCATAGATACAAATTGCCACCCATATATATTAAGAAAATTTTACAAGTGTTTTATGATGATGCTAAACATATGGGTGGCAAGAATAAGAAGCACCTTATAAGTTTACATGTGGAAAAGGTCTCTTGTTGGTGTAAGTCCCCGCTTTTTTTATGAAGTATTATTCACAAATATAGGGCACCTTCCAAATTCATAACACTACAAGAAATCACAACTTTTTTACTAAAAGAATCAATCAAAAAACCTCCCCACCATGGGGTTTATGCACCTCATCCAACTTAACCAAAATGCCATTTTGGACAACTTGTTTTGGGTTCAACCTTTTTGATTAGTCAAATGAAACAACAATATTTGGGCATTGATAAAAAAAGAAATCTATAATTGCAATAATCTCTCAACAAATTATTTTTAAAATATTATTTATTTATGTATTTACCTACCTACCTTATCTACCCTACTTACATGACCTTATAATTAATGCCTAAATAATAATAATTTATTTACCTACCTACCCACCCTACTTAGGCCTAGGCTAGCTAAGTAGCTAAGATAGATTATGTACCTTACCTTAAGGTCAGTTTCATCATTTAACAATTTTCAAAATAATGAAACATTTTTTTGTGAAATATGAAGCTAACATGTTGAGAATCATCATAATTATGATAGGTTACATCATATATATTAATTCAACAAGTCAGTCAGTCAGTCAGTCAGTGACAGTGACTCCAGTAACTACTATGAAATCGCCCAAAAGTGCACCTTTTTGGTAAAATTTCCAGGTGCCAATTAAAACTAACTGCAACTTTTCCTTTTGGTACATTTCCAGGTGCCAATTAAAACTAACTGCGGCTTATCCTTTTGGTAAATTTCCCAGGTCCCAATTAAAACTAACTACGGCTCAACCTTTTGGTAAATTTCGAGGTCCCAATTAAAACTGCGACCTTTTTTCCTTTTGGTAAATTTCTAGGTCCCAAACTGCGGCTTTTCCTGTAGAGTCATTATTAGGTAGAGGGAAAGATACGGGTACCCGGGGTGACTAACTAACCACGAGTTGGGATCCGGAATGTCGACTGACATCTTAATCGACGGATTACTACTACACAACGGACTCCAAAATCCAGGTGCCAAAAGCGCTGCCTGACCGACCTTCCCTCCCTCTCCGGAACGCTTTGGGAATTAACTTGAAATAACACACCTATGCATTATGCACAGGGTTACCACTAGTTCTAAATAATTTCATTATTCATATGACAATATCATAATAGATCGTGGAAATTTTAATAATTTCAAAATTTAAAATCAAAATTAAAAAAAATCATCTTATCAATGTGGAAATTGACCTTAAGCTACATTAATCATGAACGTAACCTAGGTTGCAAGTGTGGACACTTGAACTTTTCACCTCCACATTGATGAATCAAGTCTCATTGCACCACCACCTTCATTATAAGGTGAATTATTTTGTTTTGATGCTTTGTAATGAACTTCGAGTTTTTTATTTTGAATTTTATATAGGTAGGTAGGTAGGTGGGTAGGTTAGCTTAGTGAAGTAAAAAAGGTAGGTAGGAAAGTAATAACTAAATAATCCAAGTAGGTAGGTGCCAAACATACTAAGTAGATTAACCTTGCTACCCTACCTACCCTAGCCTAATTTAACTACCTAACATAATTAATTAGCATGTACTAGCTAGTTGGCTTAAACTATTGCCTATTAGTTACCTAACATAGATAATGTGAGTATAGTTAGGTTACCTAAGTAGCCTAATGTAACTAGCTAAGTTTAGGCTATTTACCTAGGCTTAAGTAATAGTTTAACTTATTGAGGCTTAAGTAGTCTAAATAATAGCCTAACTTAGTTTAGCCTACCTAGCCTAGTTAGGCCCTGGTTACCTACTTAGCCTACTTGGCCTAACAAGTAGCTAATTTGATAAAATGTCAAATCAATATGGCTGATTTGACTAAGTCATGGTTGTTTTGATAGACCTTTTTTTATTTGTCCATTTTGACTAGATGTATGACTTGACATTTTAGTCAAGTTGAACCTTTTGAAAAGTTATGATTTTTTATAACGCAAAGAAATTTTTCCAAATGTTTTATAAGTTGACTTTTTAAACATATCTTGAGACTTGTTGGTGTTTAATGGTTTTTCAAATGTAAGTATATATGATAACATCAATAACCTATATATTTGTAGGGTCATGCACTAATAGTAAGGTAATACTCAATGTTATGGCAATATAATGGGAAAAAATTTAATGCAATTTTCCATTGTATTGGGATGTCTTGCACAAGGGCATTAATTCACAAAACAACATGCCCACCCAAGAGGTCATTACATTCACACCATTTGTTGTCTAATTGAAACATGAATTCTTTACATGAAAACTATAATCTAATCTATGTACACAAGTTTGCTTTTGATTTGAATTATTCATTTTGATCTAATAATGTCAAGGTGAATTCTTTTTAAGGTGTATAAGCTATGATGAAACGGAAGGTCTCCTTTCCAAAGTCATGTTTTGATAAGATTCCTTAATCAAATGGATTTAGACTACTAGTTTAAAGTGATTAGACCCAATAAATCGAACCATGCACATGTGCGGATTTGAACAAGTTATCAAAGTTTGTGCACGCTTTACCTTTGTTGTCATTTAAGTTTTCCCTAACATCTTGTTTTGCATTTGTTGTGGTTTGCTTCACACCATAGCCATAGCTTGCCATTTTTGTTGTAAAATTTTATTGTTAGTATGTCATGTCCTTCAATCTTTGCAACTTTTCCACATTGCAACTTTTGTGAGCTATGTGCATGTATGAGTGACTTGCTTAAGTGGCATGAAGAATGTTTTTCAAAATGCATAAAAAAGGAGTTTGACTAGACTATAGAGAGGTTAAAAAAGCTTTGACAATTAAGTGAGAGGAATGTGAGCTATTAGACGCATAGACAAGATTTGTTTATGAACCCAAAGCAGTAACCATCACATCCATATTCTCCAAAGAAATTCGATGAGTTAATATGGTGCAAGTAGCCTTTTTAGCAATGAATAAACAAGCAAGTGTGTTTGCACTTCATAGAAAATCAATGTGAAAGGATTTAGGGAAGGTCAAATTTTGATGTGAAACGTTTTGGGTTTTGACATTTTGAAAGCAATAGGCATTCAACTTCCTAATGCACCCAATGCGTACCAATCTTTCATGTCTCCACTAAAACCTAATTGTAAATGAATCAAAAAAATTCTTGAAGAACATACTTCTTAATTCCTTTCATATTTTTGACCAGAGCTATAGAAGCAAGGTGTTAGTCACAATACAAAGAAGGAATTGATATGGATTCTTTTCCTTTTCAATCATCTAATCATTCATATTCCAAGTAGAATTTTTTTGAAGAACATATTTGTGCATACACTTTTGGTCACAACATATTGCAATACCCTTTCACATGTTGGTTGTGTTATAAAATTGTGGTTATAAATACAAAATGTTCGTTTCTTTGTGGTTGAATAAAAAGACCCGCTAGTTTTTTGGTAAAAGGTGTGGATAATTATGATTCATTGATACTTCACAACACACGCAAAATTAGACAAGTTTAGGAAACTTTAAATGGGATAAAAAATAACTTGGTGGAGCTTGATCGCATTTTTTGGTTTCTCTACATTTGATATTGTTCAACTTGTTTTGGGGTGGTAGTGTGTTTATTTTGTTTACAAACAAATCTCTTACCTTTCTTGCATTAACAAGCTTGTTGGTGCTCTTACTACAAGTTTATTTTTTGTGAAGTTTGTTTGGGTGAAATGGTTTTAGACTTATTTGGAGCTCATTGGAAGTTCAAAAAGAAAGGTGCATATGACATAAATTATGGAAATCATGATATGACATACTAGACTATGATCATGAAATTGCTCAAATATGGAGTAGAACCCAAGGAATTGGTTGAAATAAGGCATATCACACACAAGCTAAAAATTCACATATCATTCCCATTAATGCATTACAAGGTCTTACTTATGACAATCCTTTCTATCTCCTAAAGTCTATCATTTTCCTTTGATTTTATTAATGATGGTGATGCTTTTAGTAGTGTTGAAGGGAACCTTACACCATAGGAGATGGCTTATCATCATTCCCTTGGATGATTACAACTTTTGACATTTTTTTTGTCACTATCATTCCAAGATCCCCCCATTTTTGGTGGAGTTTCAACAACATATCTTAGCATTGACACCACCATGTTTACCTCCTTGTAATAAATAAATGGTAATGACTCATAAGCATCTTCATGTGGACTAATTTCAATCTCTAGCCACTTTTTCGCAATTTTGTTCTCAAGCACATCTCTTTACTTGGAAGCAAATTGCAATATGTAATTGAATTATCTCAAAACTCAAATTTTATATTCTAATTTGTCAATTATGTTGGTGGAAGATTGTTTCCTAGAACAAGGTGGAACAATCAAATTGATAGTGGATAATTCACACAAAAACTTTACAATAGATTAATTGAAATGGTTTGGAATGAAAAAATATGTTTTAATCTGAATCAAATACACATACCTTCATGTTATAGTTTGTTCATAATAGAGTGTGATGTTAAATTAACTTTAAGATTTCATTGTAATTTAACATTTGTATCAAAATGTAAAATCAATAGTGTATTGATATATTTTACAACGACCACAAACCTATTAGATTTCATATTGACAATGATAATAAGATTTCATATTAAGAATGACATTGATAAATTTCGGAAAATCATCCATATCATTGCATTTGTCAAGCATGGAAACACATAATAGGTGAAGCACTTTTGTTCAAAAAGGTAATGTATAACAAGTATTATAATACATAATAAGTTAAAATCTTAATGATATGCTTTGGTTATCATAAACACAAGCAAAAAACTATAGAATTTGCACAACAACATTTTAGAACTCAAAGTTCATTTTGAATCAAAATTAATCTTGATCCAACGGTTAGATGAGGAAGATTAGATAAAATTGATGTATATACAATACATAACTTACAATTTTTCAACAACCAGAGGGCCTCATGTTTGTGGTTCATAAAACATTAGCAAACAAAAGAAAATTGAAAATATAATGTAACATCCATCTATAAAATCTCCTCTTTGATATGGTAGTGGATTTTTTTCTAAAAAGAAAATATTATTATGCATTCATCCAAAACTTTAAATTTTAAAATTTTTCTAGATTTAATTGATGTATATCAATATCATACACCATGAAAAATTCACCCAAGAAATCCTTCCACAACCCTAGTTTTGAAGTATATATTCAAATTTCAAACTTTGTGACGGGTATTATTTTGTCACAAATATGTACCATATGTTCAAAATTTTCAATGTTTGTTGGATTTTTCAAAATCATTGATTAGAAAAATTTAAAGCTAATCAAATATACTTAAAACAAGCAATAAAATCCAAGATTTGATGTACATAAGTATCATTTTTTAACAAAAAGACTATATTTGTGACCAAAATTTTTGGGGGGCTTAATATGTTTTCACCCTTAATTTCTCATGTCCATGTCTTACATTAGTGGCATCCTATTGAATCATTCATTTTGTCTTCTTGCATTAGCCATTTCACATTTAATGTGGTTAGAATTGTTAAAATTTATTTTGTCATAAGATCTTTAAATTATATAGAACACAATCATATTTAGAACCATCTTTTCAAAACTTGACATGTTGTATAGAAACCAATATTTGTGTCATGAGTATTTTTTTGTATTGTTGCATACAACATTATGTTCCCAAACCTTTGAAAATGATTACTTTTTTGACATTGGCCACCTATCAAATTTCAAAAGTGGATGTATGTTAATTTGAAGTTTTTTTCCTAAAAAGATCCTTAGGTGACAAATATGATGTGTTTTATTTCATGAGGAATGCGAGTAGGCCATTTTTACTGGATGACATGTACATGGATGACGTGGTGGAATATTTGATTTTGATGTTGTGGTAAAATATGCTATGGTGTTAAAGAATATTTTTTCATTGTAGTAAATTTAGTCAATTTTTTTTCATGATGTGGATGGAATATACTTCAAAATATTCCAGCTTGATACACCTTTTTATACATTGCACAACAACTAAAATGAAAAATGTTTTTACTCCACATTATATGTGAAAAATGATTTAATTTCCTAAGTAATATCTTTGGTATTTTCATGAACCTATGTATATATTGTTATTACATTGATGTTTAATTGTTGCAATTAACATTTTGAAACATGTGCCTACAACATGGAGATGAGGTTATCACAAATGGAAAACATTTGGGGAAGTCCTTTAGACCTTGGAATGCCCATGTGCAACTACATGTTTTTGACAAACTTGGGTGATATTCAACCCAACGAAAAATATAGAAAGAAAATGCAAACAAACAATAATTGTGATTCAAAAGCTCTACCAATCCTATAATAAGGTAAAATCACACAAAAAGGGGCCACATTGAATGTGGACACCCCAAAAAAATTGTACCTTTTCATTTTTGGAATAACACTATTGGAACAAAGTAATTTGGAATTTCAACTTTTTTTGGACTAAGTTTCATTATTTGCAAAATTTCAATGTTCAAATTTTAACGCAAATCCATGATGTTTGAGGAGTCCTTGTGTACAATTTAAGGACTAAATTTAGTCATTGTTGTCCATTTTTTGTCAATATTCTAAGCAAGTGCTTTATATACATATATATTGTGAAAGTGTGTTTGAATTGGGTTTCACAATAGGTATAAAATAAAAGTAGCCTCTTCCCTTCACCCCCCAAATGACTTTTAACATTAATATGAAATACAACCTTATTTTTAACACTGTTTTTCTTTTGTTTCACATTTTCAACTTTTCCAAGCTATGAATGAAATTTTATTTCAATATTTTCTTGCATACTTTGTGACCTTGTTTTAGGTTATTTTTTTCTAAGTTGTTGGACTCGAGTTCAAGATTTTTTTTGTGATAATTTATCCTAAATCTTATGCAAGTAATTAATTTTTTTTTGTTTGTGGTAATGTTTATGCATATAATACCTAGAATTATTTTTTAATAAAATGTTTATTGTGTTTAAAACATTTTTTCAATGTGCACATTCAAATTATCCTTAAAATAATCCTTACTTTGGGCTTAACTTTGGTTCTCCCTATGTTCCCTCATCCTCCTTTTGAGTTATCCTTAAAGTTCACCAAAGTGAGGATCATTCTTCAAATCTAACGATGAATTCTCAAAACTGATCACCATAGTTAAAAAAAAAAACTAAACTATGGTTTAGTTTAAATCACATGGTAATTGCTTGTTAACAAGAGAACATGTTGCATATGGTGTTACTTCTTGCATTGAAATTGAAAGCACCAAAAAAATACAAACAACACGGATTAATGAAAAAAAAAGTCCCAAATATACATTGTCACCATGCATTCAACTCCCTCCAAAATATAAAGAGCCAAAAAAATTATAAACAAGTTTTGAACCTTTTCCATGAACCCCAAGAAACAAAAGAAGGTTCCAAATCATGAACAACAAGCATGGATTTGACTCCTATTTGATTACTACCTCCAAAAGATTAATTCTAGCAATGACTATTGATTCTTGAATCAAAGAACCAATTTGAGAATCAAACAAAAGAAAAAACTTTCAATCCATTTTATTTTTCCTTATTGTAACCAAGTCAAAAAAGCTAAATGATCAACAAGCTCGATATATCTTTCAAGCAAGCAACAAACCAAAAACACATGCTCAACTCAAAAATTGCTGGTCAAAGCCTGTTTGAAAACTTGCCAAAAAAACAAGTTCAACTTGACCACCCATCACCCCCCCACCCACTCGAAACATTTTATTTCCATAACACACAACCCTAGCCCCCACCCTTGCCTCCTATGCAATATGTGAATGACCTAACAACGCCAAGAAAAAAGGGACAAAGGCTATGCCACCATAAAAAAGCCTTACAAATTCACCTATCCTAGTGCAAATGTCACATTGTGTGGAATTCCATGCCGTGAGCTTGGATTGCCAAAATCATTTCCAATTGGAATGAGATGGAAATATGTTGTCAATTGTCACCTCCTTGTTTTTTTGCCTTTGTCCATCACTCAAAGTGCCAAAGAAAAAAAACACACACCCCCTCACACTCTTGTCTTGACTATGCTTCTATCCATCACTCAAGTGCCAAGAACTTGCAAAGGAAATACACACCTACGCATCAAATGTTCATGCTCTTCCCCGCTCTACCTTTGTTAGTCATTCAAGCATGGGCAAAAACACATGACATAAGACAAAACTCCCATGACCTTAGGTTTAGGAGTTTTGAGTTCTATCATGTCATTTTTTCCTTTAGGAAAATTTGGTTGCGCATTTTTAGGTTTGTCATGCCTTTTGTTCAAACTCAGGGTTCAGATCTTGAGGTTTGACTAGTTTATGGATAAATTTATTGTCACTTGGTTTTAATTGACTGCATCAAGTTTGCTTCGGGTATGAGCATGAAGTTTGAACTTTACATTCTTGGAAATGGCCATGTTTAAGTCTATTTGAACATAGGTCAAAATGTGGACATAACATCCCTTTTAAAAACAACAGCATCTTCGACATTATTTAGAATTTCCTTAATTGTCAGCAACCTTGGTGGATTTTATAAAAGTAGGTGCAATGAATTTTGTTCTAGGGTCATCTTTCCTAACATTATTGTTAAGTAATTAGAAGGGGTCTTGGCACGGAAAAGATTGTTGGTCAAGCCGATGTTCCTTAAAGGATATGTTGTATGACCAAATAACAGCAACAAACACTCAATGCAAATGTGATTTGAAGAGTTTTTCTTACAAATAAAAGTTTTGGAAAAATCATGTGTTGTGATTTGATTCAGCATAAACTTTGTCAATGCAAATTTAGTTTCTAATATTCCAAGACTTCACTACCTAATTGATGGTGGTTTTGATAATCTAGTGCATTTCATCTTTGGGGTGTCTATGTGAGTAAGACTAGGTAATGACCAACATCAATACAAGGAAGATCCACTTTCACACCAATTTCAAAGGGGAACATTTTCTTTTTGCAAGACAAAACTATAAGCTATTGAAATTTGGAAGGTTATATTTAATCTTAGAGGGGTATTTATTCCACCAAGTTCTTTAGAATTGTTATAGTTTCCAATGTGGTTCTCATGTGTTCCCAAAAATTGGTTCAAATGTCATGGACATGGATAAATATATGTCTAAAACCACTCAACATCTATCACCTACCAATATTTGTGATTTTTCAAAAATTTCTTGGAAAGTTGTGGGCTCTTAATGTAAGCTTTTATATATGTGATGGGAGGATTCCTGAGGAGTGAGAGGAGTCATGGCATTGGCTTGATTGCCAATGAGTTATATGGATTGTTTGTGTTTGGTTTCAAGGAATGGCTGCCGTCCAGTTGGACTTGTTATGTTTAAGGTTTTATGTTAGATTGATCCATATTAATTAGTTGGGATGTGCACCTTAAGTTCAAATTTTATTTATTTTTGCCAATGAGCCTCTTTGATTGGCTCTTCACAAAAAAAGAAGTGTTGAAACTTTGCAAGAAGTATTCACTCAAAACATAGAAACATAGCGTGTCTCAATATTTGTCCACCTCTATAGGTTCCAAGAGGACAACATTAAGTAAAAGATATGAGAGAAAGTGACGTGCTATTGGGAACATGTTGAGGAACACATTGAGAACTTGAGGAACATGATGGAAACCCATTGTGAACTTGATGGGAACACATTCAGATGTCTACTTCAAGGTTGGGTCGGATGGGTGTGGCAGCTCAAGCATCGAATTCACAACTCCACCAGTATAGTATATTTGTACACTATAGCTACAACTCATGTTTGGCAAATATTGTTGAAAAAATTTAATATTTTGGGAAAATAATAAAAAAAAAATACACCCTCTGGCAGCCCCAATCTGAATATTTCAGAATTTCAACAATAGTCTCTAAGTATGTGCTAAGTCCACTGGTAAGTTTCAAAGTTATTTTGTGTTCTGAATTGGGTTTGAGTTTTTAAAATTTTGGCAAGTTGCTTTCAGTGTCTTTTTTTTTTTTTTTTTGGGCTGGCCCTTTTAAGAATTAATTAATGTGAAACATTAGTTGTAGGTATAGTGTATATGTGATCTAGTTTAATAACCTTGTCGGTATATGGACAAGGGTTATTGTATTAGTTTTACTAATATACAAAGCGTTTTGAATATGCTTGTGTGTAAGTGTGAAGAAAAAATGTTATGGCCAATGAAAAAATTGCTGGATTTAGTGATCTGAATTTTAAAAAAAAAGTTATCTTGAGTGAAATAACAGTTCAATGTGTAATAGCTATTTACATTAAGGGCTCTTGCAATATTACTTGTGCACTTTGTTCTAGAGCAAAAGTTAGGGGACAAACTTGGAAGTAAGTGGGGAATTTAGATCTGCCTTTAAATCTAGGTTTCCTACTTTATATATGTGTCTGGGGCTATAGTTGGCCTTCTGTGATTTGAGATCTGTGCCTGAGGCCGGTTGGGTCCTCTGCAGAATCTAAAAGTCTTGACTTGGGACCACCAACTCCACATAAACTTTTGTTGCAACTGAATTGTGGTGGTTGACAAGAGCCAATTAAGGGCCCTCGCAAAACTAGAGACAACTAACCATGTGGGGGTGACAGACAGGAAGTGTGGGAAGAATGACGTGATTGCATTGCTCAAGAGATCAAGCACTCAAGTTAGCCTACAGTGGCTCATTGAGAGTGAGTACAATTTTTGTGCTTGCAAAAACCTAGACTTGTTCATACTTTATGAAGCATGAGAGAAGTTGTCGGAGTCATTCCTGGCAGCCTGAGGTTAGCATCCCAGAGGAACTTCGGGCATGCATTCATTCATGCCCCCAAGTCTTTCCCATCTGCCTGCAATTGTTTAAGCTGACGGTCGGTCACTACAGGAGGACATACAACCGTATTATAAACTAGATTCAAGGCTCTTTCTTTTGGCCTTGATTTGTCGTTTATTTGCATGACATCAATATTTACCCCAAAATGCTGTCGGGCACTAACATGGGTTGTCGGGGACTCACATGGGTTGCAAATAGTTGACTCCAATCAACACACTTGAGATTTGAAGGTCAGATTACAGAATGTGAGTATATGGATTCAAACAAAACTCTTCGTTTCAAGATCCTTCTCAAGATTCAATTTTGCCTCAAGCTGTGTGTGTGCAAACCATTGCTTTTGCCAAGTTGCAGCATCAAATCAGGCTTTGCAAAATTTGAAAATAAGATGGTTCTCAATCCTTCCAACTGATGATTGGCTATTGGGTAATGTAGGACCCCTTCTATTCTTAACCCCTAAATACATTCCTTCTTGGTAAGTTAAAAAATGACTTTTTTTTGGAATTTTAAAATCGATGAAGGAAGAAAAGAATTTTTTAAATATTTTTTTTTTGAAGAATCTTCTTGGGACATGTTGGAGTGTGGCATTAGCTCCACATGGTTTGCTGACTGCAAAAGTCCATGTCAAATTGGTGGGGGGTGCAATGGAAAAATAAGGTGTGCAACCAACCACTCTTAGTGAGGGAGTCTCTGCCTAAAAGCTCAAGGGAGCCAATTAAGTGAAGGACAATATGTCAGGTCACTGTTATTATATTTGGGAGGGGGCAGGTGAACAACACTCTTTTCTGTTCTGCCTGAAAATCTGTATAGTGCAATTATCACTTGCTGAATACTGACAGATTACCTGTGACTAAATGACTCCTGCACTGTGCTCCTCAGCCACCCTATACCGATATCTTGTCAAAATTGTTCAATCCAACTTGTCAAAATTGTGCATCAGCAGGCATAATGTCAATGTTGAAGGGCTCCTTGCCCTTTGTAAGTCAAGGCAACCAAAAACCCTTCCCTGCTATAAGGCTAGATTGAAAACAGAAACCAAGTAGTAAGATAACCAATGGCAGTACGAACTATCAACTCTGCCCAGGAACTTCAAGTGACCGCAAATTTCAACATTGGGTCACGCACTGTCCTTGTGGGGTTCATCTCCAGCCCTTGCTGGGTCATGCTGCAATTGCAATCAAGTTTAGCAGTCATCGCAGTTCAAGAGGAGCATCAAGTCAGCAAGAATACTCTGCAGAGTGGTGAAAGTAGGCTCACAGAGAGTGGTGAACAGGCATCTGACACCTCCATTTCAAGGGGATCCTGAAAATCAGAGTCCAGGTCACCCACTGTCATGATTGGTCTAACTCCAGCCCCTTGCTGAGTCAATAATGCAACTGGAATCAACTTGTCCTACTACAGCATCAAATATTGCAGTCATCTCAGTTCAAGAGGAACATGAGGTCAGTAAAGAATACTCTGAAATGAGCCATTTGTTTAAATAAAAAAAACTGAGCAGGCTCACAGAGAGTGGGGAATAGACAACAGACACACCCCTGCATTTGCATCCTACTCTGAAAATCGAATTTTAAATCACCCACTGTCCATGCCCCTCGGGTCAACAATAAATTTGCAATCAATTTCTCCATCAAAAGCCTCAAGTTTCGATTTTCCAATTGCCAGAGGAGCATGAAGCAGTGGTGAATTAACTGAGGAGGCTCACAGAGAGTGGGCACCAGGTTTATCATGCCCTCTGAGTTGGATCATCACATGGAGTTTACAGCAAATTCTAAATTCTCATGCAACTGTAATTTATCAGCCGGATCACATCTTTTATCACTCATTCAAAATCCACACTGAGGGCTCTTGCAAATACATAACTATATACTGCACAATGGGATACAGTGTTAAATTAACCTCCATACAGAGTCCATTGACAACAACACAAGTTGACAGAAAGAAAGGAAACAATTCCCACAGATCTCCACTTGCCACAGCATCCCGATCAAGCTGTGGGAAAAAGCCATACCCTTTGATGAAGCATCTGAGGAGAGATTGAATATGAGACTAGATAGCTGGAGAGAATATAGGCTGTCACACAAGGTGCAGCTTTTTATCCACTGATTGTTGCAATGGATGAGTGACAGTGATATGCTGAAACAGGCAGGGTCTATGAGATTGCTAATTGTCAACCAATCTGAGCAAACCAACATATCAAAGATCATCTACAAGTACTAGGGAGACTAGGAGGGAGAGAAATCACTTGGACATCAATCATGATATGTTCTGATGGGAGCATTGGCTGATTGTTGCAACGAATGAGTGACAGTGATATGCTGAAACAGGCAGGGTCTATGAGATTGCTAAATTGTCAACCAATATGAGCACAGGAACATCTAAAAGATCTACAACTATTGACTAGACTAGGCGACAGAGAAATCACTTGGACATCAATCATGATATGTTTCCACTGGGGGCATGGGCTGCTTTTATCCAATCAAGGTTGTGTGATCTTCAATCAGTCAGCTAAATGCAATCTGGAACACATATTTATACATAATTGCTGAACCTGATTGCTGGTAGACTGTGTTAAAGCTGAGAGCTGCTTCACTTACAGGCAAACAAACAAATAAGAGACATTTCACAGCAACCTTGCAGATCTCAGCACAAGCCAATCAGGAGAGCTCAATATGCTGAAAGAAGTGCTAAACGTTCAATCTTTCTACTCACTGTTGACAAATGTGGTGCCACATCCACACACCATAACCTAGGGTTTCCTGCTACGATGACCTTGTTGTCTGGCATTGACACCAGCAGAATGAATACGTGCCCATTTAGCTTCTGCAAAACATGCTCTACCCCAGAAATGTATTACAAGTCCTTGGATCCTTGAGAACCTTTAGTTGCAAATAATCCCCACATTGCACAGGTACCACTTAAAGCACTTGCATATCTCTACTGAAAAGAAGGACCACAGAAGGAAGAAAGGATTACAGAGCTGGATACACAAAATTGGAAAGGATAATGGAGGATGCACAAAATATCAGGCCCTTTTGCATATTGAAAATCACTCTTACTGCATTGGTATCTGCAACAAGCAAATCTGTCTGCCACACCCAAGTTCATCTTCAATAAAGGTGACACTGCATAAAAGATAAGAATCTCCTAATTTTGTAAGAGTTCAGTGCTGTGATCATAAGTCCAGGTAGGGACCCTGACCTGTCAGCGTAAGAATGCTGGAGTTTGTATAACATCTGAAACTCTCCGTACTGCCTCACACAGCACTGCACACTCCAATTCACGTCCACAAGCTTGCTTATAACACAGAAATTTGTTCGAGCTTTCTACCACACTTCAATTAACAACAATCCTATTATTTCTTCAGCAGTTAACAGAATGAATAAAGACGTGATCTGAGCTTCATGAATACCAGCTTCCATGTCTTTCGTCATTGCCTTCTTATGTCATACTGATTTTAATGCTGGAAATTTTGAAGAAAGATTCAAGCAGATGACAACAGGAGTGTGACACAGGTATGCGTTAGAGAGAGAGAGAGAGAGGAGGGAATGTAGAATTTTCCGTAACAGACTTGATCTACTATGCCATCTTCTGCACGTGCTCTTCTGACTCGATCACCTTGGGTCCTGGTAACACAAAAATGGCTCTACTACATGCGTGCCCCTTGCTCGCGAAAAAACTCTGGTGAACTGTGCTATATAATGTGGAACAAACAATCCAAAGAGGAGAACCAGAGGATCATTCGATACGTACCTGCATCGCATTACAGAAAGAGTTGGCGATGGACACCCCGAGTGTGAATGCCTTGTACACAACTGTGGAAACATGAGTACAACAGCTGGCTCGGTCAGGAGCCGTGAGAGGGGGAGCCAAGTTTAGGGTTAGGGTTTACGTTTGGAATTTCCTCTAACATCATCCAAACTATTTTCATTTTCGTTCAACTTTCATTCATATATTAGGTCTGCAGAAATGTGAGGAAAAAAACAAGGCGCCACAACACAAAGGCCCTGCCCATTGAATGAATGTGTTTTGGTATATTTATGATTTATTTCTTAATTGGTGCTTTTTTAATAAAAATTATGCGTGTATTTAAAAAAAAATTATGTATGGTTTTCATTTGTAAGTATTATCTTCAAATTTGAAGTTTGATAATACATGTGCAAATAATTATGGACTAGTGGTAACCTGTGCCTGCAAGGCACGGAACGGCAATTGGAACTCAAAATCCAGTTTTTATTTTGCTCCGAGAAGCATCCTTGCTGAACTTAACCATGAACTGGATCTGACTAATGGTCATTATCTGATGTAATTGGCACTTGGGGAAAGATTCTGCCACATAATTGGGTACCTTATGATGTTTTCAGTGCC
>Ga0116227_10004938_pt1 | contig 28595 bp, 18 predicted proteins | sample S1TSphgellanicum_FD_89693 | JGI IMG/M metagenome (GOLD analysis project Ga0116227, IMG submission 89693) | Host-associated microbial communities from peat moss isolated from Minnesota, USA - S1T2_Fb - Sphagnum magellanicum MG | ecosystem: Host-associated > Plants > Peat moss > Unclassified...
CAGCCCCTAAAAAATGTAGGATAAAGCCCTATGGGTAGGGCTTTACCGGAATAAGGGCCCCCTGAGGCGCAGCCGACCCCTAATCCTTCCACTTTCCTAAAGACCTGTGAAAAATACTAGAAATTTCATAGTGTATTTGAAAGATATATTTTAGAGTGTATTTTTACATTGAGCTTTTTGAAATGTTTGCCCTCTATTTTATTTTTTCCCTCTATTTATTTTTTTAATTTTTTGGTCCAATGATATTGATATGCGATGGGTATCAAGGAAAATAACTTTAATTTTAATTTTTAAAAAAAAAATTGTAAGTCTTTACATCAAGTAATTACCTTTGAAGCAAAGGCATTCCCAAACTAAACCAAGCCCTCTTAAGTTCCACCTAAGGAAGTGCTTGTTTCAAGAATGTCCTCATTCCTTTGAGCATTTACCAATACACAAATTTCATGTCTTGAAACTTGCATATGTGACCACCGCAAGCATCAAATACCCAAATTGGACATGTCACTCAATCCTTCATCGTAGTGATGACACACAAACATTCAAAGCTGAAATTGCACACGATCACTCAAGTCCTTCATCACAATGACTACAAGTATATTCAAACAAATTTGGTCTACCAATCTCATTTAGACAATGGAATTGTGATATAGTTCCAAGTTCTTCATGCTTCCATTTGCTTAACTTTTTCTCTTTCATTCCTTCCCTTGTATAAGGGTGGTTCTTACCATTTGTTTTCATGGTTCTCAAAAAATCAATGAACTAAAATATGGAATCGGCGGTTCTTTATATTTTCCAATTGCTGCTAAACATCGGTTTCCATCGGATCACATTGGGCCAGAGTGATTCAGCACCCATCGACGCACCATCCATCCACTAGATGCTTGAACTTGTTGTGGATGAACCTGAACCTCTCCTGTGCCAGGTCCATCAGTTGTCAGTTGAGTATAGCTCTGTCACTCACAGACAGACTTACTGAATTAATATATATGATTGTTATGTTTTCTTTAGTTTTTCATCAACTTGCATTGCTTCTTCATTGTTTCGTGTATGAATAAGTTTGTTTTTTTCACAATCATTTGTTATGTTATTGTTGCTTATTAAAATATTTGATTAGGGTTTTTGGGAGAGGTGTTTTTTTAATATTTTTTATTAAATAATGATATCAAATTAAAAAAAAAAAAAAAACATCTCTTCAAAATACGTAGCCAATAGCTTATAAGATAACAATCTACGCTTTTGCAAATGTCAATGTACTTTCGAAAATGTTGTTCAATGTGAACCCATTGAAGGTGGCTCCTTAGCTTCTTAATGAATAATTTATCATTGCATTCCTTGATTCAAGAAGACCTATTCATGGCCAAACTATGCTCCCAATTGGAATTTTAAAACTTCCTTTTAAGATACAAGGTTACAAAATAAAATAATGCATTGGAAAGAATCATTTGAATGGAAGAAGACTTTATAAATTTGGTATGACAATGTCAATGCCTTTTGCCAAAGTATGTGATGTGATCACATGCACCCTCCTCCCAAGTTCAAGGAATTCGGTGAATTATTGTGAGAGGTTTATTTGTTATTTCGTTCAAAGTTTATGTGTTAAAAATTAATTTGATCTTGAATGCAACTTTGAAAACCTTGAAAATTTTCAATTTTGATATACTGTATGAAAATTATTAATGATAGTTGAAAGCTAAACATTTTATTCTTCTTGAAATATTCAGCAAACCTTTACATTAAGGTTTTTTTAAAAAAATTTGTGGTTTCAAAAGTTTAAGAATTTTTTCCAAAAAATTTAATATATATTTTCAAATTTTCATCAAAAAACATTTTTCTAATTCATATACATGGGATTAAAAAGCTTCTCAATTTTGATGTTTTAATCATAACATCAATTTGATTATTTACTTATCTAATCATATATTATTTTAAAATATTTATCAACTCATATTAATGATCAAAAGCTTAGACTCGGTTAACAATGTTAAGTTATGTTTGAACCTTCTTGAACTTCGAAAGTGACAAATTGGATGAAATCAAGTAGATAATTGAAATAGTTTTGAAAAAACGTTGAACATTTTAAATTTAGGTGATTTGTTTGAATATTGAAAACTCATATCTTGCAAACGTAAATATTTCAAAATAAAATAATAACACTTCAAGAATGAGGAAGAGGTTCAAAATGATCTTAAATTCATTAACCCTATACATTGATTTTGTCAATCTTGTAACACATTTGCAATTTTAAATCATTTGTGCATTGAATTATATACAAGGTTGTTTTTAATGTTAATCCATTAATTACAAACCTATCATTCACATTGGACTTTTTGAAATTCAATTTACATGGCCTAATACCTTGGCAACTTTCACAATAATTGTATTATTTTCAAAAAATGTTGATTTAAAAAAAATCATAAATAACAAAAAATTGTGAAGCAAAATCTTGACTATTCAAGATTGTTTTTTTTTTCAAAATGAAAATTTCAAAATTAATTAATTGTTCAACAGACATGTGTTAAAGTTGTGAATTATTTTTTTAAAAAAATTACAAATTGGTGCAATTAATTTCTTTGTGAATAAAATTAAATATATTTTTTCCAATTTTGTACGAATTACCATACATTTGGTGACTTTTGGATTTATAGTGTATTGTGTTATTTAGAGATTTAAACCAATATTGTGCATGTAAGTGTAAATAGTTGTATATACCATTTGTAAAACCATGTAAATGTAAATGTATACATTATATATCTTTAATGTACCCATTTATAAATCGTTAGTGTATGTATTTGTAATTCATATTAATTAAGTCCATTATATTTAATTCAATGTTTTTTTGAAAATGGGTCATTTGATTAGCCCTTCACCATATATATATATATATATATAAATAATTTCCCCCCAAATATAAACATTTATTACAAATACAATATGTGGAAGTGCTTAACCCACTTATATATAACAAAGTATAATGGGACAAATTGCGTTATTATTGGGGGAATATCTTGGGTGCACATTACATTGAATGTATTTTGTTTCACCTCATTTTAAAAATATAATTTATATTCCTAATCTTTTTTTTTTATCACCATTTTTGACCTCATCTTCTATAAGAGTTTGGGTACTGATAATTATAATTAGTGTTTTTTTTTTTTTCAATTTTTTTATGTTGCACCAAAAGTGGTGATTAATTAATCACAAGAGGATTTAGCCAAAATTGGTTTAGCCAAAATCTCCATGCTTTGTTCTTCTTGGCAAAATACTATCTCACTGCATCAACCCTGTTTAACAAAGTTGAACTCTGAAGAGGTTGCTTGGGTGCCTGCCAAGCTCTGGATGGCCTGCCAAAGACTGAGCTGACAATGAGCCAGCAGAGGCTCTACCAGAACCAGTTGATTGAGAATTGGTTGCTTGGGTGCCAAGCTCTGGATGGCCTGCCAAAGACTGAGCTGACAATGAGCCAGAGGCTCTACCAGAACAACCAGTTGATTGAGAATTGCCTGAAAACAATGCACCAGCCAAAAGTATAAAATTCCCAAATCTGATCAAACACAAGTTTGGAAACCTAACTTGATGGCTAAAGTATAAAAGACATAAGTCATAAAGCAAAGCTCCAACAGCAAAAGCATACTCAACAAATAACCAATATGGCTGAAAGAGGTGAAAGAACCTTGCATCTGTTGGCAGCTTGTCCCACTGTAATTGGTTGGAAGCTTAGAGCCAGTTTTGGGACCGTCAGGAACACCAAGAAGGTTCCAGTCATCAAGGTGAATGCCAGATGGGAGTGTTGCAGGCAAGTGTCTGGCCTTTCTCTGAAGTGTTCCATAAGGTAAAGAGCAGTGCAAAATTCATGGGTTGATAACATACTGGAGCCATCTTTGTCAGATAGATTCCAAATCTGCTCTTTAATACCTCTAAAACCACAGACACACAGCAAGTGATAAGAGCGAGGACCATGCTATATATATGGAAGTCCTGGACTCCCAAAGTACCAATTTGTGAACAAGTTGCAGTGAAAGGTTATTTCTTTGTCAGGAATTTACACCACACCCACATTGGAATGGGGTAGCCAGATCAGTAAGTGACAATACTGCAGATGAGAGTTGTTTTCTTCCTTCACAAGGGCAACTTTGACATTGCCACATGATACAGCAAGTTTCAGCAGGTGAATTTGACAAGCCAACCACCTCTTGGAAGTTGCCAGCTCAAAAACAGATCACATGCCTGGTCCCCAGTGATCTTCCCATCACGATCAGTTTCCACCTTGCTAAACACCCGAGTGTACCTCTGAACATCATTTGGAGTCATCTGAGGCCATGGAGTGCCCTGCCCTTGACCTGGAAAGGCCCTGGTACTCAACCCAGGTCCCATACCCTGAGGCATTGACAGAGATGGCAGCGTTGAGAGACTGCAGAGGATTTTCCCAGACTAGCTGCAGGTGCCAATGTTGTGGGCACAAAGCCAATGGTGCAACTGGATCCACCCAAGAAGATGAGTCACCAAAGCCCTGCAAAGCTGATCTGGACTTTGCAGGCAGTGCCCCAGGAGGCCTTGCTGATGGGGCTGCAGAAAAAGATCTCCACCTGCATCTCCTTTGAGGGAGCTACTACTGCAGCCTGTGGCTTTGAAACCACCACCAAACAGATCTGCACTTGCTTGAAACCCAGGTACTCCAGATGAATTTTGTGCTTGAGCTGCAGTTGAGGGTGTTGGCATTGGAGTGGCTGTTGGTCTTGATAAAATCCAGAGGTTGGCATTGATTGAAAGTTTGAGGCAGGAGGTGCATTTGCAAAACTTACAAACTGAGAGGCACTTGGGAAAGAGGAAGTCCTGGGAGTTGGCCACAAGGAATCTGTAGTTGCATAAGAACTTCCCAAGGGAGCTTGTAGCTGCAGCACCGCCGACATGCAGGACTGGAACAATTTCCTATGTACCAGAAATTCCCTGGAAAATGTCATTATCTCAAATTTCACTTAGTTTCCAAGATAACTCTGAATATAACAGGAAGGAGGCAGACCTAAGTGGTTAAAATGGTAGCAGCAGGAAATCAAAACTGCAGGCTGCTCCATGGCTGCTTTTTTCAGTAGTGCCACATCTGCTAATGGTGCCCAGCTATGGTGGTGTAATAACACCACTACACATGCAATAACAAAGACAGACTAATGGTGTCACCAATAATCCATGCAAGAACAAAGACCATCCTCAAAGTGATGAAAGCGATTGGCATCCCTCACCATAATTGCTCTCCCAACTATTTTTGAAATAAACTTTGTGGAATTGTGGCAATCTTCACGAACCCACAGGTTTTTTGTTATTCAGAGAGCGGTGTTGATGAGCCCAAATGCAATAGCAAGTTTCTCGCTATGGTGACACAAATGAAACACCATTTCTTCTTCTTCCACATCATGCAGAACAAATTTAGTAGAAGGCACGTACCCCACATGGTGCATGAGCCCTGACAATCTCTGCAGTTCTGCATTCAATCATATGGGGGTGGTCCTGATCCTCTACCACAAATGTATGCATCTCATTATTCACTTCAATCCAGGTGCGACCTGGCTGTTTCTTTGCACCATTTTTCTTTCTCTACCTTTCAACATTCTCACAGAGATGCCTGTTGCCAGCAGCAGCATAGATGTTTGACAGCAGTACATAACCAGCAGCATTTGGCAGCTCCATTTCAAGAATTCGTTTGGCAACGTGTTCTGCCATCTCCATGTTACCATGAATTCTGCAAGCACCAAGCAAAGCCATCCATGCAGCCACAGAGGGTATACAGGGCATTGCCTTGATAATATTCTCTGCCTCCTGTAGATGGCCAGCACGGCCAAGAAGGTGAACCATGCAGGTGTAATGTTCCAACTTTGCAGGAATCATATAGTCTCTGAGCATTGAAGCATACAAGTGCCTTCCTTCATCCACCAGACCTGCATGGCTACAAGCTGATAGAAGACAAACAAAAGGGATATCATCTGGTTGTAAAACTTCTTCACACATCAATTCAAAATATTTAAGAGCTTCCCTAACTTGCCCATGCATGGCACATCCTCCAAGTAAGGCATTCCAAGTGACCACATCTCGAGATGGCATCTCATTGAACACTCTCCAAGCATCATCCATGCTCCCACATTCTGCATACATGTTGATCAAGCTACTCCTCACAAAGACATTAGACTCACAACCACTTTGAATGATCTCTGTATGAGCACACCTGCCCTCTTCAAGGGCACCTATGCTGACACATGCATTCAGCACCCCCACAAAAGTAAAAGAGTCCAGTTGCACATTCTCCTGTTGCATTTGTCGAAGTAGGGCCTTCTGCCCTTGCCCACATTTTACATGTATCATGGCATTCCAAGTGACCACATCTCAAGATGACATCTTGTTGAACACTTTCCAAGCATTCTCAATGCTCCCACATTTTGCATACATGGCAATCAGGCTATTCCCCACAAATACCTGAGACTCCAAACCACTTTCAAATGATCTGCACATGAACACTCCTGCCCTCTTCGAGTCTTCCTAAACCAGCACAGGCCCTAATCACTGGAACAAAAGTGAATCTGTCGGGAGGTGTTTCTTCTCGTTGCATTTGTTGGAAAAGCTGCATTGCCTTCTGAAGTTGCCCATCCTTCACATATTTTGTAAGCTTGTGATTCCATGCTAAAGAATACAATTGCACTGTGCCTGGTGCCAATGCAGCCATCTCTGCTGTGACCCCATGGTGGGTTTCGTTGGCTCTGAATCCAGAGTCCTTCCCCTGTTTTCTTATGAGTGAAATCCGGGTAATCTTCAAAAAATCCTCTAAAAGAAACCAAAAATCCTTCAAGATATTATTATTAACTCTTCAAGTAACATTGTGTGCAAATTGAATTGAACTGAAAGCTAGATTTAATTCAATTGAATTGGATTCGATCGATTTGAATTTACTTCCAACTCAATTGAAGAGAAATGGAATGCAAATGATGGGAAAGCTATTGAAAATTTGTTTGTGAATATGGTGTTGAGGAAAACAAAATTAGCCATAGATTTGAAAAGACATAATTTCATGCCTCTTTACTTGGGAGTGGATTAAATAGATTCCAATTTGGAACCATTGAAGTGATGGCTACAACTTATGAATCAAAAAAATTGTCCTACGTCAACTAGTTCCAACGAATCATCATCACTAAAGTTTACAACACATTTTTGCATTACAAAAACCATTATATGAAAATGCACAAATAAAAGTTCTAAATGTGTACAAGCAAAAAATTTAAGCAATATTGGTTGTGTTATTTTCGATTTTTTTCAACTCTGTTGAAAAAATCGTTTCAACAACTGTTGAAGTGATGGTTACAATTTATGAATCATAAAATTGTCTTACATCAACTAATTCCAATGAATCATCATGACTAAAGTTTATAACACATTTTCCCATTACAAAAATCATTATATGAAAATGCACAAATAAAACTTCTAAATGTGTACAAGCAAAGAATTTAAGCAAGATTGGTTGTGTTATTTTCAAATTTTTTCAACTCCTATCAATAATAAATCTTTTAAATTCAACCTTCAACATCGATCATTATAAGAATGCCTTCAAAGGGCATCCCACAAATTTGTTGAATTATTGTCTATTTAATGATCTTCGTGACTTGACAACAACCTTTCTGAAGATATTAGCCAATACAATTTTATCAAAAACTACTTTGCTTGGCTACACTTTGATTTCCAAATTCACAAGACTAGTTCTAAATCTTATTTTATAAACCCCTCTAAAGCTATAAATTTTTTTATATTCAATTTTATTTCAATATTATTTCATAGAATTATTTTTTTCACATAACAAATTTATAAGTTTTATTTAAGTCTTCCATGGATTAAGGATCCCCATTATAATATCAATATAGTCAAATTTTATATTTATATTTATATTTTTGATGTTATTTCATCCAACAAACACATTTTAAAAAAAACTTCCAAATTCAACAAGGATAAAATATGTGTTGGATTTTTTCATTATCTCCCATTCTACTTGTGCATGTTGAACTATTTAACTAGTGTTGTATTGGTATATATGGTGCAACTTGCATATATGGTATCATTATCAATATGCGAATTAAAGAACCTACTACTTGGGTATGACCTATGACAATACCCACCTTATGTTCAAATCTTGATACAAGTTGAACATTGTATGTAACCTTTATTTTGCTTTTACTCACCTTATTTTTTTGTTTCATGGAAACCACATCTCATTTCAAAATACTATGATATGTCCTTGTTGTTTCCTTCTACTTACATTTGTTCATCTCAAAATCAACATTATTCAATGGGTGTATTTTTATTTTAGTCTATGGCCAATAACATGTCATGTTCAAAATTATTATGACATTTTACAATTTAGGGGCTTTAGCCCAAAGCAAAAGTTATTTGCATTTTTCAAAACAAAAAATGGTAGCTTAACTTTTGTATCATACACATGCCATACCACCACCCACTTGAACTTTAAGCTTTTGGGTGAAAACACACTAGTTATTTATAGTGTAGACAAAAAATTGTCAAAGTTTGACAATGTTTAATACATGTGAAACTTTGATATATCATGGTGGATGTTTGGAAACATTTTGTAACCAAAAATTTCAATTAACGGTGGTTTACATCTCAATAAATCATTGTATCATGAAATTGGAGCAAATATGAAAAAATTAATTATTAATTGGAGTACATTTTCACTTTGTAATAGCCTTGTCACAATGTTGTAATTGTAAAAAAAGACTACAAAGGACTAGATTTAATGGTATTTTATCCAATAAATTTTTCACAGGTAAAAAGATAACCATGAAGAATATTTTTTTCACTTAAATTCTCAATTTTTTTTCAAGTTGTGAAGTTCATATCAAATGTTTTAAAAACATTTGTGAATACATTTGTTATAATAATGATGAAAATTGTGATCTTTTTAAGTTGTAAAATGTTTTTTCATTAAAGATGTAGATGTGTTAGGTGTTTTTTTTACCATTTAACATAAAAAGAATGGATTTTCAAAATTAATAAATAATATTAATCTATTGTAAAATAAGGGTTCTAAATCAATGTTTATATAATTATTCGTGTATTTTTACACAATGACACAACTACTAATCAATTGTATATTGATGGGTTTAATAATTTATTTTATGTTTGAATCTCAAATCAACTACATGTGATCTCTAAAAAAATTCAATGTGAGTGAAATTTTACATGTTATTACTTTTTGAAGTATATGTCATCCCAATTTTACATTGTAGTGTGCTTTCATCGTTTTGCCACTAACAAGATTTACATTATTTGTAAATATTACAAGCCTTTTAATGCCACAAATAACTTTTTTTTAGTGCTCAAATACCATTGACAATAAAAAGGTGTTATTTTGTTATTTGCGATGATTCATAGTATTTATTTTTCAAGTTTTCAACCAAGCTTAAAGTCCAACCAATCCAATAATGTTATTTGGTGAGCATGTGAGCATGAGCAAGAAAGAATATTTCGAAGCATATTTTAATCACATCATCTAAATATTCATTGACAAAATTGAAAGTCCCCCCACCCCAAACATTGGGTTTGGGGTGGGGGGGGGTGGCGGGAGCTTTCAATTTTAAATTTGTATTATGTTACAAACTTGGAAATCAAAAAGGTTATTCATCCTTGATACCACTTGACAAACCTAGAACGTGTCGATGTCAATTCATCATGCATGATATTTAATTCCTTAATACATAAAACAACTCAAAATCCATCTCCATAATAAATATCATTATGTATGATGTTTGGGGTTTTTTATCAATTGAATCATGTGTGGAAATGTACATTGAAATTTCCATGATGTTACAATCAAAATCATGTTTTAAAAAGTTGACAATGCATGGAACCCATATACACAAAACAAGAAATATTTTTAAGTGCAAGAATTTGACAAGGATTCACCAATGTTTTGATTAACTTCACAATGGGAAAAATGATTCAATAACAAAAGAAACAGTTAGTAAAGGACCTTCTATAAACAATCCTTCACAATCTTGGATGTTATCTATTGATGTACATAAATTGAATAAGATGATGCAAACAAGGGTTCTTAAATTTGTAAAAATAGTAAATAGTAAATAAATCACCATATTTGCATATATATTATGATCTTTAGCAACATGCAAGTTGGATCTTATTATAAAATATAATAAGTTTTGTTCAATTGATATCTTGTATATGCTTGAACTATGATATCACAATATATTAGTATCAATTTGAAGGAATCACAATGCTCTTGTGAGAGAATGTGTAAATTGTTGTTATCCAACCTCATTATTGTTATTAAGTAATAATTATTTAAATATATTAAATCATAAAAATGTCCCAATAGACATTAAAACAACCATAATAACTCATTTGTGCAAAATAATGATCTTTCATTACATGAAATCTTTTGAAGATGGAAGATTCAACGTAAAGTCCTTGGAAACACTCTCCTATTAAAGTTCATATGAAATTGAAAATGGTTGCAATCACCTTGTTTTTTTAAAAAATCATTTGGTTTTGTTAATGTGTTAAACAAGTTTTGACCTACTTTTAGACCATGTTCTTGAATTATAGTATTTAAAAAATGTGATGTGATGCATTTGAGACTACCATGCTTTATAAGAAGTCCATCCAACACTTCTTCAAAAGGTTATCACTTAACCTTTGTTTTATAACATTGTGTCAAATTTATTTATACCAAAGGAATCCATCTTACAATTAGATGAAACTTGAACCATTTTCATAAGTTTTATATCACCACTTTAACTAATTCATCATGATGGTTCATTGATTGAATGTCATTAATACCATAAGCCAAGGTTAGTTTCCACATGGAAAAAATGATTTTTTTCAAAGATTAATTATTTTAAAATTAGATTTGAAATTATTATTATTCATGATCTACTATGATATTGTCATATGAAAAATGTATTTATTTAGATTGTAGCTTGCAATAATTAGGATGATCATCAACACCCCAATTTCACATTGTCACCAAAATTCTTTTCATTATTTAAACATTATGTAATGACAAAATTGACCTTAAGGTGAAGTACACCCCCAAGTTAGAAAAAATATAAATGACAATTCATGATTATCTATACAATAGGAAAATTTGGAACTCAAGTTGAATTCTATAACTCAAGTCATATGATGACAAAAGGATGAAAGCTTTTGGACGATTAAAAAAATTTGACATTTTTCATGAATGATTTTCATTCGCTTTTGATTCCACAAAATATACAAAGGGGACATTTAGTGCAATTGGAACCAAAATTGAAACACAAACTCACCTAAATTTCACCATGATTCACACCATTAAATATTGGACATTTGTTTATAAAAATGGTTATATTTGAATTATTTGTAAAGTAAGGAAAACACAACACCAGAACCTTGGGCTTGGTCATAAACAAGGTGAGATTTTAAAAACTGCAAAAAACTACATTAACATTCAAGGGGGGGAAGGGAATTTTAAAAATCATCAATTTATGTGATAATATGAATTTCATCCTATTTTCCCTTTTGCATGAACACCTCCATTGTTGTGACATATATTTTCACTGCTCCTATTTGTACAACTATTATAATTACTTTCGAACCTTGTGCATTAAATGTTGAGCTTCAACATTTCATATTGAGATTTAATAAAATTTCCTTACTTTGCAAATATCACTTTAAGAAGGTGAAAGGAGGCCCAAAGACAAGGTGATTTAGCACATAAATTTCACCATGACTTGGACCATTATGATAGGCATTTTTTTTTTTTATGGTATACAATATAGCACTTGTTGGAAACAACATGAAATGGCAAAAGAAATTGGACTTTCAAATCCCACTTCCAAGATTTTCATGTTTTACAATTTTGAAGCCCCCTAACCATTAGGGGACATAATTAATTGGAATGTTGCAAAAGTAACATGTTAAAGGAGGTCCAACAAGAATGGCATAATGGTTCATAAAAAACATTTTGGATGAAGTTCATGCTTTAAATATCATGAAACTAAATTTGGACCTATAAAGATATTGCACATGAAACAATAATCTCAAAATTATAATAAATAGAAATATGATAATTTTAATTGGTCAATATGGTGACATTTAATTGATCCTCATTTTACATAATTCCAGATTTCATGTCTATGGGTGGCAATGCAAAAAATAAGTTGCACACTACAAGAGGTATTTCAGTTGTGGTAGGCACAAATAGACATCCACATAAGGAATTTGATTTTTCAAAAAAAATTCCACATTTTAACCCCTAAAGGATGAGATGGACATTTACCTCCATGTTTTTTCAAAAATAAGTAAATTGTATTGTATGTTTAATGAGGACAACTACTTTGTGTAAAAAAATTCAATATTAAATAATGAAATTTATTATTTTAAAGTTGGATTATAATCATGACATTTGGGTTTTAGAAGGTGGGAAATGTTATTTGTATTCACTTGTCCATTAGGGGCATGTATGGGGTGCAAGTTTTTTATTTTTCTTAGTAGCCCCAATAAAAGATATTTTATTTTATTGTTATTCTAAGGGCTAATTGAAGGAATTATGTCAACCTTTTTTAGAAGGGGTGGTAGGGTTTTATTTCAATTCTAAAAAGTTGGTGACTTTTTAACAATTGTTTACAATATGAAAGGTGTTCAAGTTTATTATAATTTCATATTTAAAATACCATCAAATTTGGCTAAATGGTCTTATGGATGAACTTGAACAACATCATAAAGTTAGAAAAAAAAACCATTGGATGCTGATGATGAAAGCTTTTTAAAATGTTGGCCAACACAAGGGGTTGGATAACATCACAAACTTCATGGGTCACGACTTGGCAATAATAATCATGCAAAATTAGCTTTTCATTAACTCATATGGAATAGATATTGATGTCATTCATCTACTTGTATTGTTTAAACATCGATGTCATGTGCATTGTTTAAACATGATGTCATATGCATGTTCGTATTGTTAAGACACAAATGTTATATGTTTATTTGTGTTATTTACACACGAAAATCGTGCACACAATTTTCATGTTTAAATAATGCTGACATTCATGTTTAAATTATATGAACCCATGAAATAATAGATTTCGAATAGACTTGAAACACTTCCATGAAGCCTATAAATTTGTGATGAATTGTTATGTTGATATAATAGACTAGTACAAACAAACTAGCAATGGATGGGATTTATTATTAGGTATTTAGTTGATTGAAGTTACATATATAAGAGGTGGACTTATGTTATTTGAATTGACCAAAAACAACCTTCCCAAATTTATATTTTCACCTTTTGCCCAAGAAAATTTTATTGTTCCCCAAGGCCATGATGCCAAAATGATGAATAAAGTCAATTTATGATATGTTAATTAGTTTCAAATAAAATAATTAAATTTGAAGATGTTTCTTCTATGTAGTTGTGTTTATCTATCGTTTAGATTTGGCATACACCTTTATGGGTTTTTTGCATATTTAAAAAAAAATCACCTTGTATATATAATTTTGGTGGTGTTGTGTGGTTTACAAGTGGTGAGGAGAATAATGGTAAAGGAGATATGTAATTTATTTATTTTGTAATGATGCATACTATACTAGAATAATAAGTTTGGCCAATTTTATTTTTTTTTTCAAAAAGTAAGGTTCCTCGTTCAAATAAATATTAAAAATTCAACAATTTTTAACGAAAAATAATAATTATTCAACAAAATTTGTGCTCATGATGACCCTACCAAGACCTCTTGCAAAGTACAAAAACAAAAGTAAAAGTGGCATAGAAGGGACAAAGTTGCAAATGATTGATTTTTTAGTTTCTAAAACAATTTTAACAACTCTTAACATTGTTTTTTGATATGCACCATCATTATTTCAACCTCAAAGATTTGAAAATAAAAACATTGAAACTGATAGTGTGCACTGGCCTTGTCATTCGAGCTTGTGTAAACAAACAAGAATAAAAAACAACAAAAAAAATAAAAATAAATGGCATAAATATTTGATGGAAGAGATTTTTGAATCATAACGAGTTGTGTACAAACACACATAGCCCCATTGCCCTCAACATCTAAAGGGCAACGCTTAATATTTTTAAAGGTGTTGTGTGTTATAAACAAACATGTTGCAATGTCCTCACATTAGGCTCGCCTAGGTTTCACACTTCTTGTTCCATGATGGAACCATTATGCATTCTACAAATTGCCACAAAACAATTTCCCACTTCATCAAGTTTCCCATAACAACTTCCAAAATCATGCAACAATGTGCCAAAAACAACTTACACATAGTAACAAATGACATTGCTTTTCTAAACACGTTTCAAAGCCTTCCTAAATTTTATTTAAAAAAAGTTCAAGAATAACAAAAAGGAGCACATGATCAACATTCATTTTTGCAAACAAGTTGCAAGCAAGAAACGATGGATTTGGAATTGAGGCAAAAATGCTTGTGAGTGTGAAGATTTATTCTAGTTAGTAGAAAACATTGACTTTGGTGCTCTGGCTAAGCATAAATCATGTTGTTGATTGCAAGTGAGCATGGAATGTGTTTAATAGCAAGGAATATGTGGGAGGTCACGGGTGCAAGAAATGTATGTGTAATCAAAGCATGTTGACAAAACATACATAATTTCCTTATATTTTGACATACATGATATTTTTTAAAGAATTTCAGCAAAGCAATCAAATAATTTTTAAAAAAAATTTCAGCTTTGATTTTTAAAAATAAATTTTGCTAAACTTGCTATTTTGGTATTGAAGTTTATGTGTGTACAATATAACATTTGGTTGTCGTGTGTTGGAGGTATTCCATGTGTATTTTTGAGTTCAAATTATTAGTCATGCGTAGCCATTTACTCCAATGAAGTTTTTAAAAATTAAACATCATCATGACTAATGACTTTAAATCTATGCAACTTTTTTTTTAAAAAAATTAATGTTCATCTTTTTTTTAAAAATCTCAATATGTAAATATGAATTTTTTTAAATTTTTACATTTTTGGCTAAAAAAAAATGATGCTTTTAAGGTTTAAAGGTTGTAAATTATTCAAAGAACTTTTCAGCTCTATAATAAAGATGCCCCCTAAAATGAAATAATTTTACTTGACATTTCTAGAGTGGTAAGTACAAAGTAAGGGTTTAATTTTCTGCATTTTTCAATTTTTGTGATATAAAACATTTGGCCAATTTTTCTCAAAATTTAATAAAATTAGTCCAATTTAGACTAGGAAAAACACAATTCCAAAAAAAATTCCCAATTTCTTTTTTGAGAAAATGACAAAACTTTGTGGAAAAGAAAACATGGGTAAGTGCCTATTTGCTTGACGTAGGCCCCGATTGAGATCCCAAAAGAGGTCCTGATCGAGATCTGGAAAGAAGTCCCGAGAGAAGTCCACATCGAGATCCCCAAAATAAGTTTCGAGAGAGGTCCTGATCGAGATCCCGAAACAAGCCCCCAAGAGAGGAGGTCCTGATCGAGAGCCCGAAAGAAGTCCCGAATCCCAAGAGAGGTCCTGATCGAGACATTGATAGAAGTCCGCAGAGAGGAGGTCCTGATCGAGAGCCCAAAAGAGGTCCCGACTCCCGAGAGAGGTCCTGATCGAGATCCCGAAACAAGTCCCGAGAGAGGTCCTGATCGAGATATCGATAGAAGTCCCGAGAGAGGAGGTCCTGATCGAGAGCCCGAAAAAGTCCCGACTCCCGAGAGAGGTCCTGAAACAGGAAGCCTGCGCGATCGTCGTCGTCTGTCTCGTCCCGTCCGGTATGTGTTTTGCAGCGCACGCTTCTTTCCCCCCATCGCTCGCTGCGCCGTTTTGTTCTGCATCCTTGGGTAGCTTCTTTGTTGTCAATGCGGAGGTAGTTCACAAGCTCGGTTCTCAGTTGGGTTTGTCGTTGTTAATTTTTTTTGTCAAAGAATTTTATTAGCAAATAGGAGTGGGGGACAGAAAGCGGGTCAGGAAGCAAGGAAGGGAGACGGGGAAGGCAGAGCTAAAGAAAAGTCTCGGGAAGGAAGGATGTTCAGGAATCAGTATGACACTGACGTTACCACATGGAGCCCCGCGGGACGGCTTCATCAAGTGGAATACGCTATGGAAGCCGTGAAGCAAGGAAGTGCGGCTATTGGTCTCCGATCCAAAACCCATGTAGTTCTGGCAACTGTGAACAAGGCATCATCGGAGCTTTCTGCCCATCAGAAGAAGCTGTTCAAGATCGATAACCATATCGGGATTGCTATGGCAGGCCTGACTGCTGACGGCCGTGTGTTGTCCCGTTACATGCGGTCTGAGTGTATCAATCACCATTTCGTGTTTGAATCGCCTTTGCCTGTAGGTCGTCTGGTGGTTCAAGTTGCTGATAAAGCTCAGGTACTGCAACTCCACTAATAACACCGTTTGTATTCTCTTGCAAATGATCAAAGAAAGTGGCGCTCTTGCAGTTTAGGGTTTTCTCTCAGATGACAATCCAAAGACTAATGTATGAAAGAATGAACTCTGACTCTGCAGGAAGAGTTGCCTGTCTCTCTAATCATTTACTTCTTAATTTCAGGAGGAGTTTAAACAGCTTATTATCAAGGCTCTGACTCTGTGTGTGTGTTAACATTGGTATTAGGGTTTGTGCATTAGAGCCTGCGCTTGATCCAATGCATTTTACTTTGCTTCTCACTGTGCCTTGAAATCTTACTTATATGTGCAATGTTGTTCCTTATATCTTGCAGTTTAGGGTTTTCTCTCAGATGACACTCCAAAAGACTGTTGTCTGAAAGAATGAACTCTTACTCTGTGGGGAGAGATGCCTGTCTCTAAGTCGTTTACCACTTATTCTAGGGGAAGTTTAAACAGCTTTTTATAAAGACTCTGACTGTATGTGTGTGTGTTAACATTGGTATTAGGGTTTGTGCATTTGTGTCTGCTCTTGATCCCATGCATCTTGCTTTGCTTCTCACTATGGCTTGAAATCTTACTTACATGTGCAATGTCAGTCCTGGTCACCTTTGTGGTGCAATTCAAGCATTGTTTCTTGGATTGGATTTCCTGTGTGAGAAATCTGAATGCATATCTTTGATGTACTTGCAAGGTCTTGTGCAAACTAAGGCAGTTTTTTTTTGTTCTCTCTCTCTTCTGGTGTGTGTGTAGGTTTGCACACAGCGGTCATGGAAGCGACCCTATGGAGTGGGTTTGCTGGTTGCAGGGTTGGATGAAACGGGACCTCATCTCTATCAGAACTGCCCTTCGGGTAACTACTCAGAGTATCAAGCATTTGCTATTGGCTCCCGTTCTCAGGCTGCAAAGACTTACCTGGAGCGCAAATTTGAAACCTTCATGGAGTGCACCAAGGAAGAACTGATACGCCATGCTCTGTTTGCAGTGAAAGAGTCACTGCAAGAAGAAGAGTTGAGCAGTGGTAACTGCGGGGTTGCTGTTGTTGGCATTGATGAGCCCTTTGTTGTTCTTGATCCCAAAACACTTCAATCATATATTGAAAGTTTGGAGACTGGCAAGGAAGAGCAGCAAACAATGGAAGAGACAGGTACCGATGACAGACAAAGCTTACAGGTGCAACATGAAGGCACAGGCTCAAGAGGTATTTCTGTGGGAGCTGGTGATGACAGCCCCACTGATATGGAAACATAAGGATAGCTCTATCTTGTGGCCTAGTAGACAGACCAATGATGGTGGGTAGAGGAGGTGGTGTTGTCATTGTAGTTTTGGAGCATTTCAGTTATTGGATTCTGTACTGAGGAGCGTCTTCAAGTACTAAATTGCAACTACAGACCAATTCTGCTGTGGGCTTGTTTCAGCTGCATTTTAGTGACAATGACCAAGAATTGTGCTGAAACTTTTACAGGCTTGTTAGTTGTCTCCATTTAAGGGGAATTAGTTCAATGGGAGTCTTGCTTGATTGCATTCGTAAATGCAATCACTTTTTCTAGGCTTCCAGAATTGGGTAATCTGTCTTATTTGAGCTGCTTTGTTATGTGCCACTGGAGGACTCTGAGGTATAAGAATTCAAGCTACTTTTGGAATAACTATTTGAGGTTACAGTTGCCATATTCTGAACTACCAAGGAATTGAGCTTTTCTGCCCCCACAGCACTCTGTTAGATGATATTGTTGGAATAGCTCAGTGACTTGGTGTGATTTTGTGAAGCAGCCAGGATTCTGTGGTCTAAGATAGGGATAGTAAATGTCCAATGGTAGTAGGTAGTGTCTCCATGAAAAATGCACTTGGAATTTGGTGAGAGTAAGTGTGTGTTTTGTGCACGTGTCAAACTGTTGTATGCAATTTACTGCTCTTTGTTGATTGAAGAAATCAAAAGTACTACACATACTTGGATTTGTTCATAGGTTCCATGTGGGACCACTGGGATCAGGGGTCCACTGACCTCTGTAACCAAGCATCATGCCAGCATAGGCTTGGTCTCTGTCCTTTTCTCAATCTCGTCTTTCTCTCACTCTGCATTTCAGTTGGGGTACAGGGATTTTATACAGTCAATTAGCTACAAACTATTTGCAGGTTATATTTTTACAAATATGGATGGGGAGTACCATGTGCGGACAAGTGTTGTTTAATCAGTCTACTGAATTGTTGTTTGTGAACATGATCACCTGGAGCATGAGTTTGTTGTTTGTTGAGCATAGTCAGTAAGAATCTGTCTTCTCTTACCAGTCATCCCTGACTTGCAAATGATACAATGACTCGTGAATGTGAACAGGTCATTGACTTGAGAGTTGATGACACCATGAGAGATGTGTCAATTGTGCTCTGGGCAGGAACGGGTGAGCTGACTTTGTTGTGGCTACTTTAGCTCACAATTGGACATCAGAGAATTTGTTTTTTTTGTCCACAAATCCAAGCTTTGTAGGCTTCTTGTACACAGGCCTCCACGTGAAATATTATAATGGGTGCTAAGCATAATAGTTATTCTGAGGTCAGCAACCAATATGTGGAGGTTGAGGCATGAAATGGACATTCCTCATTTACTCCAAGACTGCTATGATTGTCATGGCCGTTGATGTGAAGTGTGAGGTATGAAGTAACTTATCAAAGCGATTAATTGAGCTCTTGAATTCTGTTGTTTTGTACATGGCTTCTATAATTGACAAATGATTTGGAGACTAATGATTTCTGATTTGAGATGGGCTGGTACAGTGTCCACTGGAGAGGCAAAACCAACCTCACCACAACAGTTGAGGACCCCATCCATATTTGCACAAAAGTTTAGGTGAAATCCTGTGCATGGGGCTGCCATTCTGTTTTGTCTGGTACTGCTTCAACTCTATCCTTGTGTGTAATTTGCATACTTATTCTGCATGTCAAAATGTAATTTAGCCACTGAAAGAGTTGTAAACTTGATCATTGTATTATACATTAGTATACATTAGTATCAATATCAACTGCAGTCAAGATCCGTGGATCTAAATCACCTTAAATGTTTTGTTTTCATTATCTTCATCAGTGTTGCAAACTGTAAACTTTTTAAATAGAAAACAGAAACTTTACCAAAATTTTATGTTTTTTCTTTTTTTCCTCCCTTTAAAAGGCTGAATGAGGGCACTACCGCCACCACCCAATGAATTAGTCTGAAACTGGAGCATTCTTCTTCAGTGACTACAGAAATATCACACAGATGTTCTGAAGTATTTAATAAATGTGAACTGGTGCTTATTAACAGATCAAATGCCCACCCAACACTGGTGTTCACATTTCCTTCTGTAATAGTCACGGATACTTATTCCAAATCTTTGTTTGACACCCAGCTCCCATTGTTGATTTGAATAGTTATTGAAGTATGTGTTGGGCTCATTTGTGTGCATGCTTTGCTTGTATGAGTTTGTGGTAACGTAACGCCCGAGGAGCAAGGAGTTCTGGAAGTAAGTGCCTGCCTGCCCGAGGTGGTCAGAACAAGGGAGTCCTGGAAGTAAGCACCCCTGAGGTGTCACCCAGTGCAAAAGTTGACATGGGGCATCACATGAAACGCCCACACATTTCAGAAAACAAAGTGCTCACAGGCACAGGTGTTCTGTTTTCTGGAATGCCCCACAAGATTTGATGCTTTATTATAACCATACCTCCAAATACAACTAAGAAAAATCTTAAGAGGTTTTTGCATTGGTTTTTTGTATTGTTGAGTGCCAATCTTATGGAGCACAACAACCAATATCAAATTCATTTGCAAAGCCCAAATGCAAGACCTAAAATTACATTCACAAACATGGGAAGCAAAACCCATTTGTAGACCAATGCACCTCCTCTTCTAAACTGTGTTATTGAATTTTTGTCACAAATTCTTTGGATGCAACTTGAACTCATGTGCTCTTACATGCTTAAACGGCTTTGGAAGGTGATGATGATGATCATTGCTCCTCCACAATGGAAATTCTGAACACAATGAAATCGAACATGATAATGTCATGAGTGTAACAAATAGTGAAATCTAAACCAACAAAAATTTGATCCATTCTTGCAACAAAAAAGTGAAATGGCACCTCTTTGGAGAAGGTCTCTTTGGATTTTGCACCCAAGATTTTACACTTCTTTGTTTTTTTTTGATGTGCAAGTGCATTCTTTAACCAAACAAATCATAAAAACTATCATCAATATATGAACAATTTTTTTCTATCATCATTCCTATCAATGCGTCAAGACTCCAGATGTGGTCTTCAACTTTGTGGCCTTCATGAAATGGCAATTGAGGATACCTAGCCAAAAAAAATTCCAGGTGAAATTTCACCAATTGGCAAATTAATTTTTTTGTTTTACCAAAATGGAAAAAAAAAGAAAAAAGTGTCTTTGAATTTTCTAGTCACCAAGTAAGTGTTGTTGGATTTTCTAGTCACCAAATTTTGATGCAAAAAATGTTACATGTCAAAAAATCACCAGATTCTATGATAAGTTTCCATTAGGTCACCAACAATATAGAAGAATCTTAATTTTCACTTTCATATTTTGGTTATAGCCACATTTGGCTAAATTTTCTTATGGATGATCATCATTTAGAAACTACATCACAAAATTGGAAAAAAAAAAAAAACAAAAATCATTTTTCAAAAAATAAAAAAATCATTGATATCTAGACGATAAATAGAAAGTGGTAAACATAATTTTCCTTACCAAAATAATGCAAAAACTACATTTGACCAGTGTTTTTTTCCCAACGAATTTTGTCAAATTTTCCAAACAAAACATTGGGAAAAAAATGGAATCTTAAATTTGACAAAAATTTCCTCACCAAAATAATGCAAAAATCAAATATGATCAGAAAGGCCTTTTTTTGTTTTTTTTTTTTTTCAATTTTTTTGTTTTGGCATCAGTGGTGAGCATTCCAAGAGGGATGTAGAATTAAATGGCAATTAGTCTTTAGGACCTATTTTTTAAAAATCCCTCCTATAGTTTGGCTACCTTCTACAACCAAGAATAGAAATGGGATGAACTTGTTCCTTTTTGGCAAATTGTTTTCCCAAAAAAAAATGTTTCTTGCAACAAAATATGCCCTTTTTTTCAACAAAAATTCATAGTGGTGTGAAATTTCACACCCAAAAAAAAACCCATATTTACTAGTGATTTTATCCCAACCAATTTGTCATTTTCTCAATTAAAAAAGAAACTGAGATTTTTTTTGGAATTTAAGTAATTTTTGGAGAAATTCACCAATTTTTTTAATTCACAAAACATGGAAAAAATCAAAAAATCAAAACCTGCATATGATATGACAAATTTATCAACTTTATGTAGACAAAAATCTGTTTATTGTTTACAATAGATGATCAATCCAAACTACTATTGCTTTTTCTTGACAAATTATTTTTTGAACCAAAAAATTGTGAAATTTTTGTTTTTAAAGTGTAAATTCAACTACCTAATGTTGCCACTATTTTCCATATCAAAACTATACTAAAAATAAATTTTAAAAAAAGGGGTCAATATTTTTTTAAAATTCAGTTTTGTGGTTTCAAAATTTTGTCAAATTTTCCCAAAAACTTAACATGTTTTTCTCGAATTTACACTAAATAAACAAAATTTTCCAATTTTTGCCAAAAAAACATTCGGTCACCAAGAGTTGAAAATTCCCCCAAAAAAAAAAAACAGCCTTGGGTATATGAGATGACAAATTCATCATCTATATGTCAACAAAATTTCTCTATTGTTGAAAATAGATAATCATTGGAAACTAGTGTTTTTTTTGGACAAATTTTGTCCTTTTTCCAACCAAAAAATTGGGGAAATTTCTGGATTTTCTTAAAAAGTGTACATTCAATTACCTAGTTTTTCTAGTTTTTTGTGAAATTTTGCCAAATTTTTCATATCACAAAAATTGCAAAAAATACCTATGATGTGACAATTTCATGATGTATATGTTGACAAAATCTGTTTATTGTTTAAATTAGATCATCAATCCAAACTAGTCCTTTTTTCCAACAATTTTTTTGGTCGTTTTTTTTCACTATAATACTGGGAAAATTTTGGGTTTTCAGTTTAAATCCAAATACCTAAATTGGCAAGTTTTTATGAAAGATATCGTCAGATCTTTGACATCATATGATTGAAAAATCAAAACTTTCTTCATCCAAACTATACAAACAAGATGGGACAATAGAGTTATAGGTGAAGTCATGCAATTAGGGCGCGAGAACAGCTAGTTTCAGCATAATAAAGCATCAAAGGTGTGACTGGGAATGAAAATTTTACAAAACGAAATAACTGGGACCCCCTCAACTAGTTTTTCCACCAATTTTGGTGATAAACTGAGTTTGATGTTTAATCCTGTCTCTCCTTTTTCCTCAGCCCTTTCACTGCTGCTGCATTTTCACTACTCCTACTGTGATTACTCTGGAACCTTGTGCATTAAATGCTGAGTTTCAGCATTTCATACTGAGATTTAATTAAATTTCCTTACTTTGCAGATGCCACTAAAAGAAAGGGATAAGGGGTGAAAGCAGGCCCAAAGAGAGGGTGACTTTAAGGATAACTCTAATGTCAACAAAATCTCTTTATTGTTTGGAATAGATACCTAATCTTACCAAACTAGTGTTTTTTTCCAACAAAGATTTTTGTCTTTTATTTTCAACCAAAAAATTGGGAAATTTTTGGTTTTCTCATGTGGAACTCAAATACCTAAATTTGCTAGATTTTTAGGGATTTGTTTTTTTTGAAGTCTTTGATATCCACAAAATTGAAAAATGATTTTTTTAATTAAAAAAGAAAAAGAAAACAACCACAACAACCCCTAATCATCCAAACTCTACATACAAGATGGGAGTCCCAATGTTTTGTTTGAGGAATTTTTGTTTGTAGCCAAAGTGGCGATCATGCCTAGGAAGATTTATCCAAATCTTTCAATAGACCAAAAATTAAAATAGCAAAATCTTTAATCATCCTTCTTTATTTTTGGCTACACAAGGAAAAACCAAAACCAAGTAGACGAATCTATCAATTTTAACTCTTTTAAAAAATAAAAATTAAAAAAAAAAATCTCACTTCTTTCTGGTGACTGAAAACCTCCTAAATCACTTCTTTTCCGAAATTTCAGTTTGTAAATTTCTCCTTTTTGGCTACCTTTTCGCCAGAACTAAAAATTAGAAATTAGAAAAATTAAACTTAATTGATTAGAAAATCATTTAATTCTAAAATTAAATTAAAAGTTTATTTTGATTAATTATTTACATTTTAGATTAATATTATAAATTTATTTAATTTATTAAAAAAAAGGAATTGGGAACTGAAGAGAGAGAGAGAGAGAGAGAGAGGAGAGAGAGAAACAAAACTGTGGAGGTGGGAGAGAGCTTCTCAGCAAGCAAACAAGAGACGAAGGTGCAACAAAGAGAGACACTTGGAGGAGGAAGTTGAAGAGGATATTTGCGGCTCGGGGAATTCGGATCCACTGCAATCTGTCTGATACATATATATATATCTTGCTTTTTCCAGGTACCTATTTTGTTTTGCTTTCTCTCTTGTGTATTTTCTCTGTATTTTGAAGCTGGAAGAAGACTATGTCCATGTTGTTTTGTTTGTTGTGTGGTTTTGGTTTGGTGTAAGTAAGTAAGAAGAGGAGGTTCCTGGAGTTTTGTTGACGATCTTTCCAAGAGGAAAAGATCTTATTTTTTGCTCCTTCTCTCCATCCCGGTTTTTTTCCCCCAGCTTCTATGACGGACACACGGACAGACAAACAGAGTCGAGAAAGACAAAAGACACATAAGAGATAGAGAGAGATGATCTTTCCTTTCTGCTCCTTTTTTATAACGTCCCCTTTTTCCAGCTTCTCTGACAAGCAAGGCCATGCAGACAGATACAGACACACAGACAGAGTGGAGAACAGAGAGATAGAGAGATGATCTTTCTGCTCCTTTTGGATCCCGCGTTTTTCGGCTTCTCAGACAGACAGAGTTGAGAAAGACGAAGACACAGAAGGAATAAGAGAGATGATATTTCTGCTCGTATACGATCCCGCTCCTTTGTTCACCTTCTAAGAGAGACAGGACCATACAAACAGACAGAGATGATCTCTCTGCTCCTTTTCGATCCCGCCTCTTTCAGCTTTTTTGAGAGACAAGGCCACACAGACAGACAGAGTTGAGAAAGACAGAGATACGAGAGAGAGACAGATGAAGGGTTTTAGTTGCATGGAAAGTGAGGAAGAAAACATCTGTTATGCCTAAACGATTTTGTGGAGTTTTTTCTAAGCGATGCAGAGAACACGAAAAACCTCAGACGGTTTTGAAATGCCTCTTGAGATGATGTCTAGCATGAAGGAAAATATTAGGTTGTGCTTTTGTTACTTGTCTCTGAAGTCAAGTTGTGAAAAGGAAAGGTTTTTTTTCATAGAGTCCATGTCCCAGCTTTTGAACCAGAATGCAAAGAGTGTCTGTCTTTGTGTTTTGCAGGCATGTTTCATTGCTGTAGACTGGAGAGAAGAAGATGAGTGGGAGTTGTTGAAGATGTCTTTTCTTTGTTGAGAGGGAAAAAAAGGAAGTGTTGTTTCTAGGGTTTGTGAGATGAAGTCTTGTGATGATTTATGAGGGGGTCAGGATGTCCAGATTTTTGTCCTGGGTTTTCTTTTTGCTTGGCAACTCTCAATTTTTTTAACTGCCAGAAAACCCTAAAGAGAGTTCTATTGGATTAGGTTTACAGAACTTGTGCTGTGCTTCTGTGATTCCTGCAACAGGAATCCATTGCCTACTTCTGCATCTTGCCTTTTTTCCTACATCAAGGAAAGCCACTTTGTCTCAATAGGATCTGAAACACCTTGGTGGTGAAGCAACAAGCTGATGGATGATGCATTGTGCATGCTGAAAATAAAAGAGTATTTACACCATGACTTGTTTTGCTGCAGGAGAAGAGAGGGCAGAATGCCGTTGTCAACCCAGGGAGGGGATAGGAAGATAGCCATTGCTGTGGATCTGAGTGATGAGAGTGCATATGCAGTGAAATGGGCTGTGGCCAATTACTTACGCCCAGATGACCAGGTTATCATCCTTCATGTCAGGCCTACAAGTGTTCTTTATGGGGCTGACTGGGGTGCATCTGACCAAGTCTTGGAAACTGACAAGGAATCCCAACAAAAGATGGAAGATGATTTTGATGCATTAACTGTTTCCAAGAGCTCAGACCTGGCAAAACCTCTTTTGGATGCCCGGATTCCATTCAAGATCCATATTGTGAAAGACCATGACATGAAGGAACGGATTTGTCTGGAGGTTGAACGGCTTGGGGCTAATGCTGTCATCATGGGGAGTCGAGGTAAAGTACAACCAGCCTCCTCATATGTACACTCGTCTTGATCTTTCTCACCCACAGTTGTAGGGAATAAATTCCTTTCAGTTCTCTAGGATTTTTATTTATCCACTTACATATTCCCCTATGGGAGAAATCACAACATTGAAATAATAACTCACTTTTCAGTACAAACCCACTTTTCAAGGGTTGTTTTATCTTGACAGGGGTTTAGGGTAAATCAAACATTGCTAAGCTGTATTCATTGAGTAGTGTGATACTTATTGAAATGGAGTTCTTTTGTTAGATTGTGTGATCACTCAATTGATCTCATTCTTCTCGGGTTTAATTTCTCACAGGGGTTGGATCAGCTAATCGCTCCTACAAGGGTCGACTCGGGAGTGTGAGTGACTATTGTGTCCATCATTGTGACTGCCCTGTCATTGTGGTGAGATTTCCAGAGGACAAGGAACCAGTGAACATAGTTGCTCACTCTAACTCCCAGACCCTTAGTCCTCAAGCAGTCCATCTTCCCCCACCAAAGACAGGTGGCCAAGCCAAGCATGAACTGGAAGCTGAGTGACTTGTACAAAGTTGTGCTGCAATGGAAAACCTTGAACTGAGGTGATTAAGTAGGAGATGAATGAAAAGGTGTTGCAGATTTTTGGTGTGGCATGGATAGCTCTAAACCTTCTCTGTAGCAGAAGATGCTATTTTTTGGCTAGAGTTCATTTTACCATATGGCACAGGATAATTTTAAATGGCTTTGTGATCAATAATGTCCTAACTAAAAATGTACAAAATTTCTAGTACCCTATTGTGTGAAATCTAATCTGGTACAAGCCTATTGAACAGTGCATTTTCCCTCCATAAGCTCTAATCAAGTTTTCACAAACTTCCCCAACTGCACCATTAGGAGCAGGCCTCACATGTAAGAACAAAGGTCAGTGCATTCTGAGATGGCAGTATTCTTGGTTTCAAATACAGTGTGTAGATATTTTTGCTCTTCCTCATTGCATTGACACTTGAGCTTGACTCATGAGGAAACATAAGCTTGACTCATGAGCTTATGGTTTTGCAGCCATTTGCTCTCAGCTTATGTAGGGACATGCTCTATTATTGAGACCAACAGATGAATAAAAGGGCAACATCCGAGGCCTTTTTCTCTAGCACCTCTTTCATTGGTCAGAGGATTTAGACACACAATCAAAGAATGAACAGCATTGAAAAGGACAAGCAATTTGTAAGGAAGGTGGCAAGAAAAACGAGGATGTGTAACGAGGATGCCATGAAAATAACTCTGAAGTTGGGTAAATTCAAGGGAAAGGTGGTGTTAAAGAACACCATTTTTTGATTTGCCAAGGACTAACTCATTCGTGGGTTTAGAGTTTAAGTCACGCGCTCGTAAACTTAGTGACAGCCTTGGTTCCTTCCGATACAGCGTGCTTGGCAAGCTCTCCAGGCAAAATTAGACGGACTGCTGTTTGAATCTCCCGCGAAGTGATAGTTGGCTTCTTGTTGTAGCGAGCAAGACGTGCAGCCTCCTGCGCTAGCTTCTCAAAGATGTCGTTGATGAAAGAGTTCATGATACCCATGGCCTTGGAGGAGATACCGGTATCAGGATGGACCTGCATTACAAATAAATTAAATTCAACCTCAAATGAATGAGAGCAACTGTGAAAAAGACCATAAACGAAAAAAACGCCAAATCGCCAGAACACGAAAACTCTTCAAAAGCCATAAACGAACTTCCATGATGCGCAAGCAAAGCAATGAAGGGTACCAAACTCGGTCACAGAAACACTGACCTGCTTCAAGACCTTGTAGATATACATCTTGTAACTCTCAATGCTCTTGGCCCTCTTCTTCTTCTTCCCTCCTTCCTTGGCTGGCTTCTTCTCGGCCTTGACAACCTTCACAGGCTTCTTCTCCGCCTTGGACTTTCCAGCCTTCTGTTCTGCAGCCTTGGGCGCCATAGCAAACAGAAGAAGAAAATCAAACCAAAAAAGAGTTTGTAAAAGCTACCCCAAACCCAACCGCCAACAATGCAACTACAGAACTCTCAATCGCAATCTCTACAACAGAAAAACAGAAAGATCCACAAGCAATGATCGGAGCCAACGACGAAGAAGAAGCACGAGAGTCGAGAACTGCTTTGAACTCGCGGACACGCATTCTTATTCTGAAGACCGACGAGGTAAAAAGTAAAATCAGACGGCCTTTTTCCCGGAATAAAACACCAGGCGGACCGAGATTTTTATCCCGGGGTAATAAAAAAGGGCTTAAACCAATCGGAAGCCGTATCGGTCTCTCACATGGATCTCCATCTCATGGTCAATATTCGTTTGTTGTATCTGATCGACGGTTCTAGAGAGGCTTGCGGGAGGTGAAGGTAAATCCAATTTCAAATGAATGAACGAACGAACGAACGAACGAATGACCTTTTTGGATGATGGTGGTGAAGGTGGTAGTTATTCGTCCGTAAGTGGGCCCCACTTAGAGTTTAGAATCTGAGTCTTCAATTCGAAACTGACAGTTTGATTCTGTTGATATGTGGATGAGAACGTTCGTTCTACGGTCATCCTTCTGGACTTCGATCAGAGTTAGTAATGTGAAACCCTAGGGCTTTGTGACGACGGAGAAGAAGATTGCTGATTGTTTCTCGAGGACGATGCACGCGAGAAGGGGTTTGCATGCGCTTGCTTGCAGCAATTATTTTCGCAGTTTTTTTTTTTGGGGGGGGGGGGGGGGGGGGGAATTGGGGGTTTTGGGGGGGGGTTGTTCTTGAAAGGATTTAAGAGCTCTTCTCGGTCTTAAATGGGGGGTTGAAAACACAAAAAAAACAGGGACTGGGAAAAGA
>Ga0116227_10004939_pt1 | contig 28592 bp, 22 predicted proteins | sample S1TSphgellanicum_FD_89693 | JGI IMG/M metagenome (GOLD analysis project Ga0116227, IMG submission 89693) | Host-associated microbial communities from peat moss isolated from Minnesota, USA - S1T2_Fb - Sphagnum magellanicum MG | ecosystem: Host-associated > Plants > Peat moss > Unclassified...
TTGATTGATTAGAATTTTGTAGTGTACATTAATTTCGGTTGGTTTTATATTGGTTTGTTTTTGTTGGTGTTTGTAGTGTTTGGGCGTTGGTGGGGGGGGTGGGGGTGTCATGGCTCATCTAAAAATTTCTTTGTACATTATGTACAATGATTTTATTTTGTGTTATGAGTTGTTGAACTTATGGACTAATTTTGTTTTGTTCGTATATGCAAAAGTTTAATGACATTGAGTGGGTAGGCATGCTGACTTGCAATCTTACTAAAATTGTGCATAACATCTAGTTACAACAATAAAAAAAACCCAACACTTCCTTGTACATAATGACATGTAACAATTATGTTCATGCTTTTAAACAATCCACATTATATTGATGTTATTTGTAGGGTGGTCCATCTGGCCATAGTTTTGACAATCTAGTGAATTGCTATTGAAGTAGGTCCACATGTTGGGGGATCCTACTAAGCTTGTAATAGTTGTTGCCAATTGTGCCTTTAGGTCTTTATCCATAACATAGATTCCTTAGGTGAGGAGTTGTTTAGTTCAACCAAGCACAACGATGACTGTTCTTTCGAAGAAAGTGATGACTTGCATAGGTTGGATCGTGTTAATTTTTCTTGTCCATGTGTGGCCATTCCCCCAAGTCAACCCAATAGTGTCAATGACCTACACATCCATGGGCCGTCATGTAATTCACGTATTATGTATCTTATAGTTTTTCAAGGTGGGTTAGTGGTAAGAAAAATCATACATGGGGATGGCCTGTGGAATATTGACTAATGTCCACTTAACTTTAAAGTGCCATATTTTGCATTGCAAAAAAATACAAGTGTCAAGTGCATAACAAAGATCAATTACATATAAAACAACAAGTGAGATTATAACTCCTTGTTATTTTGGTTCAATTTTGAACTGGAGCTTTGCAACGCCATAAGCACATGTTTTGTCTTAATGATTAAAGTTATTGTGTGGGTGGGTATGTGTGAAAGTTCATGGTTGTTAGGTCACAAATATCGATTGTATGGTTGATTCATCATGATGTTAACTTGATTTAGGTAAAGGATCATGTCTAGAAAAATATTGGGTTTCTTTTATAGTTTGAACATAAGAACAACCTTTATAATTTATTTGGAGGTGAACCTTCTAGTACAAAAATTTGCCAAATGCCTATTGTTTGCACACAAAATATTGTTAGGCCTATAAATGTAAGTAGTTGGCTTAAATTTCGTTAAAGCAAAAAGGTGAGAAGGCCTCAACATTTAAATTAACACAACAACACATTAATAACTAGAAGGTTGGTTAATTCCCAATGACTATTTTCTCCCCTATAGATGTTTAACCATTGGGGTATGGTCGAATCTACAACATACTTTTCAAGCATGAATGTTACGATTTGACAATTAAAAATTGCGTAGGTTGCTCATGCATATATTTTGTTATAATGTTAACAAATTCTTTGGGTGGGCATGGGGCATGGGTGCAATGTAAACACATATATCATATCCTACAAAACATAATGTATGTGGGAAAATTGAAGAGTTCATTCATTATCCCACGTGGAGTTTGGATGAGGTTCAACATTTGTTGGTGCAATTTAATATTTGCATGTGAAAGCTAATGATACATGACAATAAAGTTGCATTTGCATCAATTTTCTTGTGCTTTTTTCATTTACATTATTTAGAAGAATATATGTATGAAAGTACAATTGACCATGCTAGAGTTACTAGAAAGTTTGGAGGATTATGCAAGAAATTTTTTATTATTATTATGTGCTCAAAAGATTCAATTTTGAACTATGTCTAGTTTTATCATTTTTGAAGGAACTAAATTGTTTCAATTGTGGTGAATGCTTAAAAGGTAGTGCATTAATTAGGCTCTACAACAAGATTTGGTGACATTTTGAACCATTTTGTTGCATTTGTGATCAAGTTCGTTTATTTAGAATCTTAAACCCAATTTAGCATTTTCATTTTTCAAAACCTTCCCATGTTAATGTTGCAAATCAAAAGCACCATTTGAATATAACCATTAACAGAGTAATTCATGTTTTACGTTGGACCTTTATCCATGTGGCAAAATATTTTGAACCTCATCAAGGAATATTATGCCACATTGCATAATTTGAATCCAAGTGGCAGGAAAATATTCCAAGAATAATCGATGATTTGCCATGGGATATGCTCCAAAGATTCCTTCTTATTCTCTTGAGCTTGTTCATCATTCACCGTTCATTACTCACAAGTAACATTGTTGTTCATTTGGATACCTTTCCATCTTCATTTTCAACAATTGGGCCAACCTTCCCAAATAATGTTTTTGGGTGAATTTTCGAATTGTGTTGGCCAAAAATAAATAAAATTGTACAAAGGTTTTTTTTGAGAAAAAAAAAAATCACCATATTTTGAGGAAAAACAATCACATGTCACCATATTTAAACAATGATTAGTATTCATTACCAAAACTAGGCATGCTTTTGAAGAAATTTTATTTAATTGTTTGACCTTTAACCAAATGTGGTTCATTACTTTTGTGGATGACCACTAGTGCACCTACTTGACAAAACTTTAAAAAAACCATAACTCCCAAATGTATCATTGTTTTTTTTAATTTTATGTTTCACATGAAAAGGTTTTGCAAACAAATGGAACTCAAATCAACTCTAAAATGGCATGTGTGCATTGGAGCAAAGTTTTTTGGAGTAGGAATATTTCATCATGGTGATGAATGGAGACACACAACAACAAATTATTTTAAAAAGAAAAATGTGTTTTTTCTTAATTTTCAAGAATGAACATCTATTTTTTTGTTTTGAATAAAGTTATCCACAAAGATAGTTAAAACTTAAAAGGAAAACTTTGGGTTTCACCAAAATTGAGGATGCTAGTCAAAATGGGATTATGCCAAAAAAATAAAATAGAGGATGAAATTCAAGATGATTTGAGTTGTTGTTGTTTCTTATGTTACCTAAGAGCCTACTTAGGTTATAGGATATTTAAGATGGATTTAGGGAATTACACATCTAACCTATTTAAAGTGTTAACTAAATATTTCCTAAGTTAGGGGATACTTAAGGATTGTTTAAGGGCTACCTAGAGGGTTACTTAAGGAGACATTTAGGAGCCTACCTAAATTATGGGATACCCAAGGGCTAATTAGGGAGTTATGTAAATCCTATCCAAGGGACTACCTAAGGATTTTATAGGGACACACCTAGGGACCTACCTAGGTTTTAGGATACCTGCAAGTTACTTAGGGGGTTCAGTAAAACATATCAAGGGGCTATCAAAAACTTACCCTAAGGGCTATACAAAACCTACCTAAAAGACTACCTAATGACTACTTAGGGGGGCTTCATAGGATATCAAAAAAGCTATTTAAAGACTATGTAGGAAACACCTAAAGGCATACCTATGTTATGGAATACTTAAGGGCAATTTGAGAAGTTACATAGAGCTTTCCAATGAGGTGAAAACACACCACAATGCACTTTTTTTGAAAATTATGGTTTCAATTTTTTTGGTTTAATCAAATCTTGTTATATGTAATTCAAATAAATTTGATAAAAATGATAAAAATGAAATGAGAAACTGAAACCTATATTACAATTCTCTTAATTACAAAAAGAAAACACAAAAAATATCAATATTTGATTCAAGTTGGACTTTGCAATGTAGGACACATCTAGGATCACAATCCAAATAACCATGGTTGTGAACTTTTTGCTTTAGTGAAATTGGAGAAATGCGTATAATTTTGGACCCTTGCACATTGAAAAGTTTTAACACTTTAGATGAAATTAGCAAGTAAGAAAACGTCCCCTTTTAAAAAAAAAAAAAAAAAAACTTAATAATTACTAAATCTTGTAAAGTCCATTTTGTAAAGTACTTTTTTCAAAGAACAAAAGTTAAGTGAAAGAAAATAGAAAATCTTTTGAAATATTCTGAAACATTCTACTTTTCTCTATGAAATCTTGAAAATAAAATAATTATTCAACATTGAACTGTTGAACTTCCCACAGTCCTAAGGTAAAGTACCTTTACTTTTGATGAAACCAACGGCCTCCAACCCCAATTACTCGCTCTCTTTGGAAACAATTTGGAAGACAATGTAGGCTTGTCACTTGGGGCATGGCTTAGAAGCACCACCTCATAAGCTAATGCCCCCACATGATCGATTCAAGTTAATGTGTTTGAACTGGAACAATTTCACATTATGTGAACTAAAGTCAATTTCCTTTGTATCTAAGGAAAGTAGGAAAAATTTAAGAGGTACAAAAATGTTATGTCAATTTCTATTCTTTTTATGGATTCAAAGCAAGGTTTGAGAATTGAGTTGGTTTGGTTGGGCATGGCCATACTAGTTCAAACGATCATATATTGGGATTAACATGGTGAGGAGACATGGGACTCATACTAGAATTGATCTATACTTTGCTTTGATTATTGATTATTTGATTTCGTTTCCCAAAATAATAGAGTTAACACACATGTATTTTGTAATGTAGATATTAGAGATATCCGTAAAGTAAGGGCAAGACAGCACCAGAACCCTGAGTTTGGTTATAAACGGGGTGAAACTCAAAATACCATCAATTTTGGTGGTAGTTTAGTTTCATCTTGTCTTTCCTTTTTCCTGAGCGCCTCCAGTACTGTTACATATATTTTCACTGCTCCTACGTGTACAACTAGTATTATTACTCTCGAATCTTGTGCATTAGATGCTGAGAATCAGTACTTCATACCCAGATTTAATAAAAATTTCTTTACTTTGCAGGATACTACTGAAAGAAGGGTTTGGTCGTGAAAGGAGGCCCAAAGACCGGGTGAAGACTCCGTAATGTTCAGGATATCTCTATTATAGTCAATCCAAACAGATTTCAATTTTCTTTGGGTCAGCATGGTTTTAAGTTTTAATACATTCCAATCTGATATAAGCAAAACCAAGGACTTTGTTGAGCCTACAATCATGCATGTAAGAGGGAGGTTATTATGTAACATTTAGGTGACCGGCAAAAGGGCTGAAGGTTACCAAATATAGTCGAGGCGCATATGTCTCAAGACTATGTGAATTAGAAATCCACGGCCTTTCAAAGGTAACCGATTTTCAAGTGAGGCCAAGTGTGCACACATCGCTCTATGAGTAGACATGGAAGAAAGAGAATATGGCGGGGAGCCAATTTCCGAAGGTTAAATATTGTGCTCCTTATGAGAGGTGAAGATATATTAAATAAAATGTGGTCCTTGTCAATAAGTGCAAACGTGCAAACATTACTTAGAGGAAATGTGGTCATAAGTGATAGGTGCACAAATGTATAGACATGGTCGTCTAAAGCTTTTGCATGACATGTTTTGTGCCCCACATTAAACCCTAAACCCACCTTTTACAAACTTTCAATCTTTATCATCCATCTTTTGGATGTATTCACCTTTCTCTTGATGAATAAAGATGGGTAAGAGGATGCATGGCAATTTAGAGGGGTTTTCTTTGGTCATGAAATTTTACCACCATGATCCCCCCCCACCAAAGGGAGGGGGCTGCAACATGTACAAAGGATATTTTTTGGGGGAAAGTAAAGCTCAAAGTCACCATTCCTATAATTTTTTTGGAGTTTTCTTACCAATATGTCCCCAAGAGGTTCTCCAAGACATTCCCAATGGCATCTCAATTTCATCCCAATATTTTTTAGACACAAATTATAACTCAACTTTCATGAATGTATATAACTTGTAAAGGGGGTGAATGGGAAGCATTACTATAGGAAGCAATTATACTTCTATTTTGGGAAGGGAGGACCAAAGGGATGCTTTGAGGGGGGATTGCCCAATGTTCCAGGAAATTTGGTGATGAGCAAATCAATCAATGTGGCTCCTTCCATTTAAAAAAAAAAAAGAAAAAGAAAAAAAAGAAAGTAACTGCACGGGGGCACCCATGAATAGTTCATAGAAGGAACAATATACACCCACATGTAAATATACAAGGCAATAGGTATGTGGAAATGCAATAGTTTACTACCCACATGTAAATTGGAAAATGAAGGTGGACAATATAGTCTTAAAGATCTAGAAGGATGATGTAGTATAGAAGGACTCTTGAAGAGAGACAATGAGGAAGAAACTCTCCCATATAGGTAACCTCGAAGAAACGTGAAGTTTGAAAATACCTTTGAAAAAGTCGACCATGAAACCTAAACCATAAACCTAAACCCTCCCTAAACATGCAATTCATCCTTTGTTGGAGTACATTGGTCAATAGCACCTACAGTTTTGGGATGTTGGGACATACCTACTACCTAATGGGCCACCCCTTCAAGTGATTATTATGAGCATGAGTTTCATCACTAGACCTTCTTGACTTTACTAGAATCTACCCAAACCAACCCACCCAAGTACGTATTAGTGGTGCGACTAGTAAGGAAATTGACTACAAGATTCAATCATAGTGGGCACCCCACATGCACCTTCTTATGTTGATAAATGAATTTGGACAATGGAGAGTTTTTTTTAAAAAAAAAAAATTAATTTTTAATTGTTTTTGGAAAATGGAGAGATTTTTTAGTAAAAAAATTAATTTAATTTATTTTGGAAAATGGAGAGATTTGGGAAGTTTGACATACAATTCTCCTTCACGGGGGGAAAAAAAAAAAGAAAAGAAAAAAAGACCCAATGCATGAATTGACCATCCACCATTTGGGTAAGGCTAGGTATGCACATTGCAGTATGCAGGCGCATTTTTGGGGTCCTAAATGCTTTTTTTAAAAACAAAGTCTCGGTGGGGTGTTTGCGCGAGCGCGTCTGTCTGGGGTCCAACGAGTAAACAGAGAAATTGCAGCAGCAGACTAGGAAAGTGGGAAGAAGAAGAAGAAGAAGAAGAAGAAGAGGAGGAGGAGGAGCAGGAGGAGGAGGAAGAAGAAGATGATGATGACGATGGTGACGATGAAGACCATGATGAAAGATGATGGTGATGATGCAGATGATGGTGAAGATATGACTGTAAAGAAAGGTGATGGTGAAGATGGTGATGGTGAACAAGATGGTGATGGTGATGACGATGGTGAAGATATGACTCTAAAGAAGATTTTGATGAAGATGCAGATGGTGAACAAGAAGATGGTGATGATGATGATTAGGAGTTTTTGGTATTAGTTACCGGAAATTCATATCAAGACTCTTGAATCTTTCTTTGTAGCGGGTAGGCTAGCATGCATGTATGTCTCGGCAAGCGTTTATCGCGCGTATAGCAAACGCGTCAGAAGTCAGAAGCAAAGTAATAATAAAGGAACCAAAGGGAAGAATTTTTAAAAGCCCCAAAAAAAAAAATCAAGTCGTGGGGGAAAGTGGGGGCGGGAGGGAATAGAGAGACCGGGGGAGGGATTCAAAGCCTCTGTTTGCGGATTTGTCGTTGTTCGTCGTTGCTGTTTCTTGCGCATGCACATTTTTTCTTTATCTTGACGGAGAGCGAGTTTTCTTTGATTTTATCTTTTTTTTCCCCCTCATTCTACTTTGTTCTAAGAAGAAAGATTTTTCATTTATTATCTCTCTCTCTATCTGCTTGCGTTGCTTTGCTTGCCAGGAAATTCTTTTTCCTCAGACTCGAGTTTATCAGATTTGGATTCATCTTCAAGCTCCTCCTGGGTCCTCATCACGCTTTGCTTGTTACCTAAACGTCTAACAGTCAGATCGGTGCTCCATGGAGTGAAGCTAAAGACAGCGTGCAGGAGAAAAGAAAGAAAGAAAGAAAGAAAAGTTTCAAAACACAAGCAAACAGAGCTACTGCACCACTGCGAGGTGTGGACAAAAGAACGATTGATCTCCTCCTCCTCCTAGATTTTTGCAGCTCGGAAGCTTCTTTGGAGCCTACCTGGAGCTTTTCTCTTCGAATGAGCCTTTCGCACTACAAGCAAGCTGAACCAAACAGGCAAGTAACTTCCGCTTTCTCATGTCTGTTCTTTTTTCCCAAATCCGTTTGTTCTTTTGAGAAGATTGTTTTGTGAGGATCAAAAATGCTTCCGGAAGTCAAAAGGAAACGCGAAGAGACAGAAAGGGTAGTGTATACGCTACGGTTGTTAGACGCCTTTTTCAATGAGATTTGTTTGATAATAGCGCGAGAAGAAGGAAGTGTTTGGTAAGGGAAGGAAACATGAGCGGCAGCAGATCTATCACTAAGGTGTAACGTAAGGAAAGGGGGAGCAAGCACATAGATGGTCTCAGTTCCACATGTATGCAGATAGACAGACGGAAAAGGAGTCGATGAGAAGCTTTTGGTCACAGGGAGAGTGGATTCTTCTTTTGTTTTGGCCTACAGAGATGAGAGATTAGAGGGACACTCTCTGTTGTTGTCGCCAGTCTCAACACACGATCATAAAACAAACGGCACAGGAGACTCAAAGGTCCGACTCTCTACAGAATGATGCCAATAGAGAATGTTGGTGTCTTCGGATTTTCTCAGGAGGGGATGATCCTGGTCTGCTCATTGTTCTGAGCCACTCTTCTATTTGCTGAGTGGAAGTGTGCCTGAATGGGAGAAGCTGGTGATGCTTTTTAGGGTTTAAAAAAACTTTTTTAGCTGTAGAAGAAGGATACACATTACTCCAATCTGAATCTTGTGACAGGCCACCTCACTTCAGGTTTCAGAATAATGCAATCTCAAAACCAGACAAAATTTGGTTTTTGGTTCTGTTTAGAGTGGTCATTTGTATTGACACTTTCCATCAGATTCTTGGAGTGAACAGCAGTCATAGGTTGGAAATAAGATTCAACTGATACCCAAAGTCTCTTTCAGCATGATCTCTCTGACAGTTACTTATTTTACTTGGTAATCATGATTTTTTCAGGTGGAGGACTACTGAAAAGTAGCTATGAGAAGGACGGAGTTTGTTTTGTTGTGCCTATTACTAGGAGCATTTCTGTGCAATGATGTTTCTGCAGTTGGTCAGGTCAGCATGCATTTGCTGCTTTGTAATATTTACTCACTGAGCAGAAGAACTGGGTCATTAGAAGTCAAAAACCGTGTTGTAATGGTTGTAGTTGTGACTCATCTGGACATTTGCTATGGTGAAAATCTTCTTTGGTCTAAGTCTTTAAATGACTCAATGTTGTGAAGTCAATTAGGGGAAGTCATCTTGCTGTCAATTGCAGTGCCTGTAACTAGTAGGGTTTTGCCTTCTAATGCAAGTTTATTTGTGGAAGCAGCTCAGCAGTGTGTGCAAAACAGATGCAGACTGTGGGCAAGGTCTGAATTGCTTTCAATGTGCAGCAGCTAATGCCACTGCACCACCAATTTGTATCCGCTCCCTAGCAACCCCTGTCTCCTCCTTTGTAAAGGTTTGCATCCTGCATGCAGTTAATGGTAATTATGCAGCATTCAGGAATCAAGGGTGAGGTTCTAGAGTTTCAGGTTTGCATTTTCTGGTGCATGATGTAAGCTTCTTTACGATTGATCTCTAGGGTTTTGCATTTCCATAGGATGTCTGCAGTTGCTTGGATTTGAGGCATGATTCATGCTGGTGCAGAACACGACCCTGCCATTCAATCAATATGCATGGATCACAACACATAATTCATATGCCATCGAAGGTGTTGATCCAGGTTTAAGTACCTTCAACTTAGCCCCAAGGAATCAGGAAGACAGTGTTGCCAGCCAGCTGAATGTAAGAATGACTCACTACCCCATTTATGCTTTGTGCTGGCTCAAAAGATGCTCTCTGTGGTTTAGGTTGCGTGGAACTTGAGATAGATTACACCCCCATTGTCCTCTAATGACCAGGCTGTAAACTGAAGTCATCCCTCATCCCAAGATGAAGGACTATCAATTTCAAAATACTACTATACTGAACAAAAATTTCAATTGAACCTTTCACAATTCAGTAGAGAAGAATAACTTCTTTTGTTTTCTGGTAAGAAGATTTAGCCACTTCTCATTTGAGGCACACCCAAGCTCAATGAGTTTAAATCAAAGATTCTCATGCACTTTGAAAAGTGAGATGTACAGGGAGAAGAAGCTTAGGTGAGCACTTGAACACAATGTTGCAGCATGATTACATTCTTATCCTAGTCTGAAAGCAATCAAAACCTGAAGAACTTTCTGTTAAGGATTTGTGTGTGTAGAACCATGGACACAAGAACATGAAGGCAAAACTGTTAACATTGCTCTTTGTGATGGGAAAAAATCTGTTGGTTATTTTTATCCAAAACATGCCTTATTATTTCACTGTTTGTGGAAGTAAATTTCGTTGTCATCATTTAGCTGACAAAATTCCTCAAGCTGTCTGTCCATTTTCTTATTTGCTGTAACCTCAGTCCCAATTATGCCACTCCCGATTCAGGCATCCAGTCCCCTAAAATCCTAGTGTTAGGCAAAGACCAGAATTTCTTGCTATTTTCTTCATCATCCAGTGTCTTCTTGGTATATTTATGGATGTCGTTGAGTGGTGGAATCAGAATAAGAGGGATGCTGACAAGAACAGAAGGTGGGGGTGCAGAATGGAGTGAGGGGGCTGATGCTTGACATGTATGATTTCATGAATGATATATGGTTATGTCATTCATATCAAGGCGAATGTTACAACTTCACTGCCATTGTAAGTCTCTTTTCATTCTCTTCATTTACTCTGTTCTAGGCTCTGTGACAAAAGTGTCAGAAGTTTCCTTTTGTAAATTCATTTAGAAATGTGAAAGTTTCAAATTCAGAGTGCGTCTTTGTGTCCAGGTACATGGTTGATTTTTAGGTTTAGGAGTTCAAAACAGAGTTGAGATACTGGGTAGGAGGGGGATTTCTGGGCAAATGTGCAATGTTAAATATCCTGATGGTTTTGGTACCTAGATGACAACGCTTCAAGCTCTAGCAAAAAGTCTCACTTGATTGAAATTCATCCTGGCTATGGTCCACAACTGTTTGAACTTGGCCTCATGGACTTATCTACCCTCTGGTTTGGCACCTGTCGTACATCCCTAGGAGATGTTCTGGAAATCTACATCCTTGAATGCCAAGTTGTTCTGCAAAGTTTACTAAAGGACTCTGAAACCTCTATGTTCTGTGTTGGATGCAACAGTCACCTGTCAATGGCACATTGACAGAAATCGCAACATTTTTGGCTGCAAATCCAACAGAGGTTATAATAATATTCATTGAAGATTATGTGCATGCACCTAATGGTCTCACAAATGCATTCACAAAGGCAGGCTTAACGAAATATATGTTTCCACTGGCAAAGATGCCTCCAGATGGTGGCAATTGGCCAACACTTGACTCCATGATTGCAAGCAATGAGCGACTACTTGTGTTCACATCCATTGAATCTAAACAAGCAACTGAAGGCATTGCTTATCAATGGAACTTTGTGGTTGAAAATCAATGTGAGTACACCCATACATTAGCATCTGAGACCAACAATAGTCGGTGCAGTAAATGAAAGCCCTTGAATGTGGCTCTCTGGCTGCCATGAACTTTTTATTTTGAATGGTCAGATCTCTTTGTAAATACCTCCTTTACTGCTGGGTAGTTTCATTTATGGTTTCTGGAAGTCATTTTCTGTTTCACTCAGGAAACTTCCTTGAAACAAGTCTTAGCTGAGAAGGGTTTGCGGGGAGGGGGAGGGGAGGGTTTTAAGGACAGGGGTCTGAACAGTGCCAAGGCAGAGGTCTAAGCATGATTTGAACAGGATTTCTGCTAGAATGGGTTGGAGGTGATATGAGAATGTGACTAACAGAGTCAAAGTGGATGGGTTACAGATGGATCATTGCTTCAGAACTGTCCAAATCGAGGAGAATCACAACCCATGAATTCTCTGAGCCGCTCTCTGGTTCTGGAAAATTACTTTCCAAGTGGACCAAATGAATCATTTGCATGTGTGGATAACTCAGCTGACCTTTTGCACGTTCTAGGAGTCTGCCATACAGCAGCAGGAAACCGGTGGTCGAACTTTGTAGCTGTTGACTTTTACCTGGTACTTTGTCTCTCTACTCTATCCTAAGTCCTGATGTTTTTTGTTGTTACATCCACTTATAACATGGTCAAGTAAAGTTGTTGACATGAAATGCAAATTTATCTAAATAATTGATTAGAGATGCACATGAGGTGACACATCAGACTTTGATCTACAAGACTGACTCTAAGATCAACAGGGATCTGGTGGAGGGTTCAGTGGAAGTTTGATATTAGAGACAAGGAAAGCCTAGAATATGTTGAGCCCATATAAGGTTGTGCTATCCTAAATGGCATTTTCTTGGTACATTGTGTTTATTTGCAGAGATGTACAGGTGGAGGAGTATTTGAAGCTGTAGATGAGCTCAATGGTGAGCTGGAGTGTGGCTGTACTGACATCCATTACTGTAAGGTAGGCCACTGGACATACTAATGCTTGATGAGACAGTCACCATTATTTGGTATAACTGAACCCAGGTTCCTGTGCAGCCCATCATCTGTTAATTGCCACCCATGGAACATGAGGGTTAATTGCATGTGATTATTACACAGGTAGGAACACCCTGTTGATAAAGTTTGCAACACTTCACTAGATAACTTAGAAATGAAGATCTATAGTGAACATGGATACATGTATATCCTGTGAAGAGCCAGGTAGGAACAAAGAACTAGGTTTTATCATACTTGGAATTTATTTTGAACCAAGGCTGCAGCATGGTTGATTTGTGCTTGATGAGAAAAAAATGCCAAAGGGATCGAATGGTTAGAAGCTTTTGCACTCTGATTGAAAGACAAAGTCACACCATCTGTGGTAAAGAAAATGGACCATGATTTGATTTAGAGCCCAAGCAGATAATACCAATATGATGAAAAAAAATTCTTGAGCAATTTTATGCTATGGTTACAGGCAGGTAATGCTCCAGGCGTATGCGTGCAATCTGCACCGGCCCCTGCTGGTCCCCGTTCCCCGGTACCAGTAACATCTGCCCCTCCAACTCCTGGTGCTGCATCCTCTCCCGAATCCAATACTGCTGGCTCACTTTATTCATCAACATCATTCATGTCATTAACTTTGTGCCTGGCAATTTTGCTCATCTGGCACTAGGCAGAGTTATAGATGTTTCTACTACAAACTTTAGACCATTTTTTTGATGGCATCAATTGATGAAATTCATAGTTAAACTGGTTTTTTAGCAACTTTGATTCATGCTTCGCTGCCACAAGCCTCTATTCACTGGTGTAATTCACTCGCAATGTGAAATTTCCAAGTGCAGGTCTAAGCAGCTGTTATAAATAGTGTGTATCTGGACTCTGATGTCAAATACTTTTGTATGCAAATTGGTAAATGGCAAAGGTTGAACCCAGTCTACTTAGCATTTTGCTAACCAATAAGACTCTTCAAACTTCTTACTTGACTGAAGTTGCAGCCCAACTGACATGGCCAACAAGTTCTGAGAACAGATTCACAGGAAGGCTAATCTCTCTGAACAAGACGTCTGGTGCTCAAAATTCACCTATCTTTTGGACACATGTGAAGCAATGATGTTGTAGGAGTGATTTTGAGGTATTTTTGGTGTAAGTTGTTTGGTTGATGGTTCTGTGTGCAGCTGAGGAAAGTGACAGGGAAATCCAGGTTATGAATCTTCAGAGGCTTCAGAAAGACCAAAAAAAGAGGAGATGCTTCGGCATGGATGCAGGCATTTCATCTTGGAGAGAAGTGCGGCAGTACATGATGGTTCTTGGTGTGTGCATGCATGTGCATAAATGTGTGTGCAAACTGCTGATTGCTAGGTGATCAAACATGAAACATCACAAAAGTTCTGCTGAGGGGAGTCACTGAGGGAGTAGAAGGGCAGTTTTGATAGGGCCTTGCACTTCTCTAGGCAATGATGGATCGATCCGAAGCTGCTATATGGGGCCTTAAGAGTCAAATTTCTGCTGCATTTTCATAATTTTCATTCTGCTTGTTAGTTGTGTAAAGCTGCACACAAGTTGTCCAATTTGAGCATCTGAGTTCTTGAATTTCCTCACTGTTTTGTTTTTCATTTTCTGACCAAAAAAGAAAATCGCCAAAAAGGAAAAAGGAAAAAAAGAAAAGTTCGCCCAAAAAGGGGAGGAAAATAAAAACGCTGTTCTCAGCGATGCAACAACTATTCAATAGCCAAAATTGAGAACATCAATACATATTTATGGATGGATCGCAAACACAAAAAGAGGATAAATGAATGTATCAATCCGCAAAATGGATGGCATTCGCGACTCTAAGAAGGTAAAAGGGCTTTTTGGTGGGACGTTTCTTGTTTTGTGTGTTGTCATTCATCCGCGGCGGGCGTTGCACAACGATCCTCTTTACCTACTTTGCTCCGTAACAGGTTGCAGCTGGTGACTTCGCAGTCGGGAGCACCAAGCTCACCGTCCAGTTACGTACGTGGGAGCATTCGACGCCGGCGCTTGGCATCGACATCTGCCAGGTGTTGGATACAAGACTACCAGGTGGCGACACAAACTGCACAGTTGGTTGTTTTTGGTGCCTACGCGTGTGTATGTGTGTGTGTGTGTGTGTTTTGTATAAGCTGCTGGACTTTTTCTGGTCGTGCAGATACTGGAACGACAACACAAGCGACGAAGCAGCAAATTCGAGCAAAGAAGGAAAATCCATTGGAACTATAGAACAGGTTCGAGAATTGCTTTCTTGTTCAAGTATTTCTTTGTTTCCTTTCAGCAATAAGATCACTGCAGAACTTAGACATTGATAGAATCAGGAAGGATCTCCAATAGTCTTCTAAATCGTGAAGGGATTTGCAATAGTTTGCAAAATCGGAAGGAATTGTGATAGTTTGCAGAATCGGGACGCATCGGGAAGTACCTGCTATAATCTGTAGAATCGGAAAGGATTTGTGATAGTCTGCAGAATCGGGAACGATTTGTGATAGTCTTTGGAATCGGGAAGGAGGATTTGCACAAAGAATGGCGGACGTGAATCATGTAGCCAATGGTACGTCGCATGAGGGCTTGACGAAGCCTGTCACTTACGGCGATGTGTTCGGAGCATCGGGGAAGATAGGCGAAGAGGCTGTGACGAACGAGGATGCGGCGCTCATGCAAAGTGCGGAGACCGTTACCCTCGGCAAGACACAGAAGGGAGGCGCTGCGGCGACGATGCAAGCCGCGGCGCAGTTGAACGTTTCGGAGGGCCTTGTTGATAGGGACGCGCACTCGAGCGTCGCCGAAGAGGGCGTCAGTGTTATGGAGATCCTGGTCCCAGGTACGCGTGTGATGAAGATTGTATGGCAACGAGAATCTGATCCTAGTAGATCTGTTGCTCACGGATGTGCTGAGAAGTTTTGTGGCTCCATGGCACTTTGTGGACTGGAACCGCGCTGTAGCAGCAACAGCTTCGGAGTTGCGAAGCGATACCAGGAAAACTGCTCTTGTACGCAATGTCACAGATCCAATACCACTGATGTCAAGAGCTTGTCGGTGTTCTTGCAGGTGCACAAATAGATACGGAATTCCTGGGAGAGCAGCCGGTGATGGGAGCCGTGAAGCCATTGCCGACCGATCCTCTCATTGCTTCAGGGGAAGCTGTAACTATTGGCGAGGTAGGCAATTCATGCATGGTGTGGGAGCAGTGCCAGAGTAGTCTCCTAGTGTAGCAAAATCTAGCTAGCATGTGTTGTTGTTGTTGTTTGAGGAGTCTTGAATTGCGATTTGTGTTCTGTAACTATTGCAACACTCGATGGCAATGAAAACAGGCTCTAGAAGCTGCAGCTGTAGGAGCCGGGGATAAGCCTGTACAACCGAGCGATGCTCGCGCAATTCAGAGCGCAGAAGCACGTGCTACAGGCATTCCTGGAGGCATTCCAGGTGGTCTCGCAGCTTCTGCTCAGTCTGCCGCTGAGCTAAATCCCCGCGTCACTGATTCTGAGAAGACGACCATCTCCGACATCCTCATGGTATGTATGTGTATTCCAGGAACCCTGTCATCTTTCTAGAGTGTTCTCTGCATTTGTGTAGATGATAATGGAGGTAAAGGAAGAAGCATGCAAGATGCTGCAGTGATTGAAGCTCTGTCTGTACTCATGTTGCAGGATGCAAGTATTGATCTGCCAGTTGACAAAGTGGTGACACAAGAAGATGCTTCCAAAGTGCTGGATGCTGAATTGCGTAACTCCCCGACAGGACAGCCGCAACCAGGAGGAGTAGCTGCCGCGATGCAAGCAGCGGCAGACCTGAATGAGCGTGCAGGTTTGGTGGCACCATCGAGTACAGGCGGACGAAGAGCGTTCCCGAAGGAAGATATCTCTGCAGTGAGCAACGATGTTGAGAATGGGACGTCATCATCACCCACACATACAGGACCAGAGGAGGATCTTCTAGAGGCGGAGACTGCAGAAGCAGCAACAATACCATTACCTCCTACTCCTGCAAACGGGACACTAGCAGCAGCAGCTACGGATGAAGAAGAAGAAGAAGCAACCGAGCCATTGCTCACAAAACCCCTGGAACAAGATGTAGGATTGGAAGCACCAGAAGAAGCACCTAAAGATATTGATCAAGCAGCAGCAGCTGCCACATGAGAGATGGACCTGAAGAAGATCAAAGACCAATTTCTGAAGCACCCAAACTCAAAGCTCACTTCCCAAGGGAGGAGTTTCATCATCATCTACCCACTCAATGGATTCCTTGGTAAGTGAAGTGAGACATGCATATATATATACACACACATATATAGTCAGAGTTCATCATAGTGGTCTTGCTAGCACAGACTTGAACTCTGTGCACAGCATCTGCAGATGCACTATTTGTGCATCTCAGCTCGTTTCAAATAAGCTGAGGCAGGTTTAGTATTATGTAATCTGGTTCATCTTTTCCTTCAAATCTCACAGACTCAAAAACACTGTGCACAGCTACAGTTGTACATGGCATTTGGGTAGCAGCTTCTTACAAACAGGAGGTACCTAGTAATAATTATAAATCTCTGGTCATTTTGTTTCTTGCTTGCACAGATTGTAACTCTCTCATGTGCACAGCTAAAGATGCAAATATCATTTTGTGCCGAAGCAGCAGCTTCTTTAGCAGCAGCTGCAGATGCATTAAATTTGTATACCAGCTTCTTACAAAACGAAGAGGAAGATTGCAGGAAGATTAATAATCTTTTGAAATACATAGGATGATGATATGAATTCACATGATTTTGGGGCAGAACTTGCTGATGATGAGAGGATTTGCGGTCCCCTTCTTTCTCTCTCTTTTGTGCTTGGTTGTGATCTGACAATACATCTTTCTGATTGTGAGTGAATAATTTATAGTAGTCAAAATCAATTTCATTTCCATGTTTCTTCCTTCAATTCATGTTTTTTTTTCCTTTCTTCACAAATTTCCCAAAATCTAACTTTGGAAGATATGTATGGGACACATCTATGTTCATACCCAGTTTTAGTGTCTTTATTCGAGGAACTCTTTAGGTTTTCTATTGCCCCAAGCTAATGGAAGTGCATGTGTAGATTTTGGGTACACCCATCCAATTGATGGGCTTTTTTGAAATTACCCATCTACTTGTTGGGGTTTCTTCTCAAAACATGAATTTTGGATATAACTGATTTAATCATGCCGCGATATCATTTTATTTTTTTGGGGTTGTCACTTGCCTTTCTGTATCACAGAGATTTTTCATCACTATGAAATGTACAAAAAATTCATATGACTAATTTTAAAAATGAAATCTGTTTGATAAACATACAAATAATTAGCTTCAATTCCTTTCCTTGAAATTTTATTCAAATGAGATTCTTAAAAAACTGATTTGAAAGATTATCAAGAATTGATTAAAATAAAACACATCAATTTTTAAATAAATTAAAAATTTTCATATAAATGTCGTTTCTGAAATATAAATTTCTAAAATGAATTCGATGAAAATTTAATTATTGTAAAAGAAATTCAATAAGGTTTTGATGAAAATGTAATAACAAAAAGCATACTGAAATGAATTTGTAATTTGATTAATTTGTTTGTATTCTTGTCGTCCTTTATGTTATAAAAATTTACTATTGCCCTAAGACAGTAGACATATGCATGTATGAATTTAGGTTTTACCAAAGCATGTATGGGGTAAACACAACTGGTTTTTAGGTTTAGTTTGGGCAAGTGCCAGGACCTCATTAGGTATCACTTTTGGTTCGCTGCCAGTTCCAACTTGTGACCTTTGGATCACACAAAAGCTTTGCAATTGATTTACACAAGATTGAAAGTTTAACACCAGCAAAGATGAGGAGGAGAATTGAGCATAAAGAAAGAGGGAACATCAAGAGTGAAGATGTGTGAGGACATTGGAAACAGTGACAGAAACAACATGATCACACAAAATTGTACATCCTTTGTTTGTCCTCTCTCTCCGAAAACAGAGTTTTGGTGGGTTTATAGATTTTTGGTATGCAGAAAGTTTTGCTGCTGGTGGAAAGGAAGAAGCAAATGGATTGTAATTGTAAATTAGCTATACCCCACATATCATGTGCACACCACCTTGTTGCTATACCATGAATACACTTGTGTGCGAAAGGATATGTGTGAGTTAATTGAAGGGGGGAAAAAAAAACCTAATAAAATGAAAGCAAAGCTTCTAGCAGCTAAACCATGGTGGTGCAAACACCACATTTCGTTGTCCAAAAAACTTTGTTCTGAGAAAGAGAGAGAGAGAAAAAGCTAGAAATACTATTTGGAGGTTGTTTGTAAAACACCCAGTGATGATAAAACTGCAGAAGAAGAGTGATCACTAGTTTGATTGTGTGTTTGATCACAATCAGCAGCCAGTTGTAAAAGGAGGTGGATGCTGCTGCTGCTGCAAGCTTGATTGACTGATGGATTGATTGGAGAGGATATTAATGGTGGGATTTTTGTTGCTTATGTCAAGAAATCAAAAGGGAATTTGGATCAACAACTTATATGTCTTCTTCTATCTATTATCTTGGTTCAGTCACGGTTAATGACATTTCATTAGAAACTGGGCTGTCATGGGGATTATTTAGTATCTCTGTGTCTGGAGTTGTTGATCCAACTAAACTCCAAGGATCATTCACCGAAACTGGACGTTGAGCAGATTCTAGATGTGGCTCCAAAATAGCCAATATCACCTGCAGACAGCAGAACACACCAAAAAAACACCAGACACCTGTTTGTATCAGAAAAAATGTGTCAACAAAATTATCTGGACTTGCATGCTTTGAGGTCTAAACCACATCGAAGGGATTATTCTCAATTGCATGTGATGGATGATCTAAGATCTCCAATTAATTAATATATAATTGTTATTTAAATACTAGAAACATCATCATCCTTGGACGAATAATTTAGATTAAAAAAGAATCCTTAATTAATTAATTAAGAAAGAGTTACCTTCATTGAGGGTCGGAACTCTTTCTCATAAGCTGCACACATGATAGCCAGCTCTGCCATGTCTTGATAGATATCCCGGGGATAATTGCCTTCTAGCTGTGCATCTATTATGGTCTCAATCCCTCCTTCTTGTAGCCTTGGTGTAGCCTGCATCGAGAATCAATTGCAAACAACAACATATCAGAGAAAACTATATGCTAAAATTTCAATTTGCAGCGCCTTGAGAGAAGGTAGCAGCTGTCACTAAAGACACAAATTTTGCAGCACACTCAATGAAATTGGTAAAGGGGGTTTATATGTAAGTGTATTCATTCATAGCAGTAAATTCTTGGATTCAGTAATTCCATCATCATCGCTCAAAGAGATTCAACTCTGGATGGTTTGTAACTCATGTATGTGGCCCCAAATTTCAGACTGACTGGCTGACAAGCACATGTATGTATGTACCCATTGAACTAGATTATTGAGTTCGTCCCCTTGGCTGTTTCCATTGATAGCTCTTTGGCCAGTTATAAGCTCCAAGAGAACCACACCATAGCTATAAACATCACTGGCCGGTGTGAGTTGCCGTTTCATGAAGTATTGTGGATCAATATACCTGAGCCAAAGACGCCCATCAGATCAACTTGCAAATTTCATGATTTTATTCAAACTTAATAACCAACCCTTCATCAGGGCTGCCTGAGAGGTCCAAATTTTCTCTGACTTTCTCTGGAAAGAATCCAAGCTCAAAAAGGTTAACACAAAACCACAGCTTGTAGAAATACATACATGCATGCATGCATATTTATTTATGTATGTATATTTATATATATTTATAAAAGTTAGTGGAATCTTGTAAGATAATAATTTATTATATAAGTAATTACTCACCCAGCAGTGCCAGCCAATCTCGTGGATACATGAGAGAAAAACTCGGGAGTTTCTCTTGAAATACCAAAATCGCTGACTTTTGCAACCAACTTTTCGTCCAACAAGATGTTGCTGGGCTTCACATCTCGGTGTATCACTGGTGGATCCTGGAGCATTTGTCACAAAAGGAAGAAGAAGAAGATCAATGTCCAACACCCAAATTTGGCAAAAACCAATCAAGGAAAAAACCCATCAATTATTATTTACTACTTGTTCAAATTGTTTCTTTCTTCTCCAATGGATTTGTTGATTGTGTGTCACCCTTTAAATCCAACAAATTGAAGCACATATATATACAAGTTACAACACAAATATGAAGTTGGTGGTAATTCTACAACTGATCTCATCACTTTTGAAATTGGGTTTTCAAGCAATGGAAAATACTGCAAAGGAGTGGAGGTAATCCAGCCCCCGTGCAATCTGCACTGAAATTTCCAGCCTCTTATACCAATTCAAGTATTTGGCACCCTTTCTTGCTGCAAGACCCACATGCCAAAATACAGAAACAAGCCTGGTTCAGCTCAACAATTTGCGTCAGAATCCCAGCAGCATTTCAGTACCACTCAAATCAGGAAAGTTACCATAAACAATCTAGACTTTGACGCTGCAAATGTTTGGAAATTTTATCATCAAAATCCAGTTGACTCTGCAGATATTCTACTTACTGAAAAGATGCCCGTGCAGGTTCCCATTTTTCATGTACTCATACACCAGTATCTGTACCCACCCAGATGAAAAAACTTTCAATGAGTACCTTGAAGCCAAGGGTTTCAATGAGTACCTTAAACTCTAAACCCTAAACCCTTGGGCTTCTGCCTCAACAGATGGCAGAAATTAAGTCTACTTATACAGTTAAATTTTCCTATTTAGGAGAACTCGGTTGCGGTTTGCCACTGTAAACCAAACCTGGAAACGTGGGAAAAGGGGAACAACAAACCTACCTGCAAGTGGCTTTCATCACAGAATCCCTCCAAGCGCACCAAGTTCTTGTGATGCAACCGACTTAGTAGCAGCACCTGCCACAAAGAATTTGAGGGAATTGTTGTGTCATGAGTACATGAAATCATGAACAAAATGCAAGTGTTTTTGAGGTGTTTCTAGGAGTGAACATGCACCGTGTATGTGTATTTAGTGATGGACAAAAGAATGGAAAACCAAGCAAATTTTCAGGTTACATAACCTGGCAATTATGGAACACCAGAAAATACAATATCAGCAACAATCAAGCAACTACTCTTTCTAGAGATTTGAGAAAGGCAGTTAGTAGGCACAACAATATGTTGATGGATTCATGAACTGGTCACAACAATTTCATCTCCTCATGCTATTGATTACAAAGAAGAATTTTCGTATCAAGTGTGGAATTTGCAGAAATGAGAGTGGTCCAAAACATTTGTATGTGCACTTGTATGTAACATACCTCATTCTTGAACTCAGATTGGCTTTCAGGAGTATATGCAAAGCCTGAACCACGTTTAATGGCTAAGGTCCTGCCATCAGGAAATGTCCCAATAAACACTTTCCCAAATCCTCCTGACCCAATCTCGTGTTCTTTGTCAAACCCATTTGTTGCTTTTGCTAGATCTTGCAAGTTGAATCGCTTAACCCCCTTGGGAGCTTCCCAAGTTTGAACATCATGTGCTGGTTTCCCCACATGCACACACACACAAACGAAACAAATTGTTGATAAACTTACTTAATACATCAATGTGTGCAAAATATATATTGAAAGATTTTTCCAAGCTTTTTTTCAAGTTTACAAGCATCTTCCATTAATCATTTCTGGATCTTTCTTCCACAAGATGATCATGAAACTCCTCCCAAACTTGTCATATTTACCTCTGGAAACAAGTAACACAGAAAAGGTAGCTAGTACTAGGTACTTCCCACTAGGTGGTACCACTCAAGCATGGGTAGTAAATCCACATGCTAAGATTGATAACAACCCTTTTGCTATCACAATTCAATAGGGTTTTAACAAATCCTCTTTAAAATTACAATTGAAATAGTCGTGATCAGGTTTGTAAAATTGTTGTTGTTTTCGGCGCATCCACAAGAACAAGAAAATGGCCATTGCAAGAAGCACCACCACTGCTGCAATGCAAATTCCCACCACAGCTCCTGCTGGAAACTTTTTGGATGTCGATGATTGAACTGCACACAAGAAAGACGCAGAGCAATTTTATTCCCAGTTTAAATCATTATCACTCAAAATTGTTGGCCCCCCCCCTTTCAGATCACTTGTACAATCATAACACTAGATAGAGAGCACTGGGAAAGTGCACACTTTGTACTACCCTAGCTCAAAGAACAAAGACAGAGTTTACGTTGTTGCATGGATGCATAATCAATCACACTTCGAGCTAATCCAAGATGGAAATTTTGTGCTATGAGTTGGGATTTGGGTATAGAACCTTGATAGCAAATGCAGAGAGTGGAGTTGATGAGATATTGGTTTGGAGGACAAGGTGGACACTCTGCCAAAAAAATTGTGGTGAGGAAAAATATTGAAAAATTATTATAGTGTTGTTTGCATTAAAAAGATGGGTGCAAAAGAGCAGCAAAACAAAAAGTCTTAAAGGTTGAGATCCATTTTGAGAACTAGGAGGGATGATGGACATGCTCAAGTGATTTTTTTAAAGCATCACTACAAGAAAATAGTGTCCTTTTCAACCCGATGAAACGACTTGGGTTTGGGTTTAGCAACTTGGGTTTTGCACAACCAGATTCAGCTCACCATTTGCAGCTACGTATCGTTGGAAGGCTTGGCAATTGAGTACCCCAGCTGTACAATACGTGTCTGTACCAGTCTGGTCCGTAGAGTTACTAAAACAATTTCCATAGATTTTAGAGTCCCTGTAACAACACCACATTTCCAAAGATACCCAAGTTTTGATTTGAAAAGAGTTTTGATTATTCTTCGTTTCTGCTAGACGTTACAATTACACTGTTGTTGGGTTTAGGGTTTAGGGTTTAGTACCAATTTAGGGGTGCTACCGATTTCTGACAAAATGGCCAAAGATTATTATACAAGTTGGGTAGGTGGGGGGAGAGACTGGTCCAGTGACATGCACATACCATGCTAGGGTTGGGCCAAGCAAAGGCTTGTTTCCTGTGAAGTAGTTGCAGTCAAGTCCTCTGCAAAAATTATCAGAGAAAAGCCAAAATAGTTTACTCTCCAATTCAGATCTCAAGTCCCGGGCCAAAAAACGCAAACAAAAAGTCTAATTTTTCCCACAGTTTGAGTGGGCTTACACTTCAGTAGCTTTCGTGTTTGTGTTGTTTATAGAGGGAAGTTGTCCGTAGAGCTGGTTGTCACTAATGAACCTGCTTGAAAATTTAAGAGGATTAGGGCTTTATATCGATCTCAAATTTTACTTTACCCAAATGCTATACAATTGATACATTCGAGAAACATTGTTGTATACATACATCACACATTTTTCAACAATAAATATTAGTTTAAACCATTGTAAAACATGTAAAACTACGTAGTGATTTAATACAAAAAAACTCACTCTTAATTTAAATTTAGTTTAAACCATTTTAAAACGATGTAAAACTAAGTAGTGATTTAATACAAAAGAATTTCTCTCTTGATTTAAATTTAGTTTAAACCATTTCAAAACCATGTAAAACGAAGTAGTGATTTAATACAAAAGAATTTCTCTCTTGATTTAAATTTAGTTTAAACGATTTCAAAACATGTAAAACCAAGTAGTGATTTAATACCATTTTTTTCACTCCTAATAAATTAAGGGAATGGACTCCATCGTGCATGCTAATTCATTACAAGAAGAGTAACGGCTCACAAGTGTGGACTTACAAATGAGAAAGATTGTTCAGCCCGAGTAACCAAGGTTCAACGGTTGAATACAGATAGTTTGCCTCTAAATCACTGAGAAAAATTATCAACATAATGTATTAGTAACCATGATTAGTGTGCATCTTGTGAAAGCCACATTCATTTGCAATTAGAGCACACGATTCAAGAGCTTTCTCATGGATCCTACTTGTAAGAAGACCATTGAGACTTTTGGATTTGACAATGTAAAAGAAAGCCTGAAAGCCTCTGAATTAGACACACTCACTCTCTCTCTCACTAACATCCGGTGGAAGACGTAGTAGCAAACTTGAGAATTATGGGTGATCTTGTAATTGGTCAAGAACGTAATTTTCAAGGGAATTAATTCATGGGTTACGTACAAAACATAAATGCTGGTGAGGGCCTTCCATTCTTGAGGGATTGGTCCAGTAAACGCATTTGAGTTTAAGTACCTGCTCAATTTTACATCACACAACTGAATTGTTCAACATGTTGCGATTGGGTCACAGAATTTAATTTGTCTTTCAAGAGTCCAAAATTATACAAAAGAAATATGGTTTAAAACTGGATTGCAAAACATTATCCTTTTTCAAGTGTCCAAGTTTACACAAAGAAATCGTAGGTTGAAAAATAAACTTAACATTAGAGTTATCCATAAAGTCTTCACCCTCTCTTTCAGTGGTATCCGCAAAGTAAGGAAATTTTAGTAAATCTCAATACGAAATGCTGAAACTCAGCATTTAATGCACAAGGTTCGAGAGTATAATAGTAGTTGTATTGATAGGAGCAGTGAAAATATATGCAGTGGCAGTGGAGGCCCTCAGGATAAAGGAAAGACAGGATGAAACTCAATTTACCACCAAAATTGGTGGAAAAACTTGTTTGGGTTCCAGTTATTTCGTTTTGTAAAATTTTCATTCCCAGTTGTACGTTTGATGCCCTATTATGCCAAAATTGGCTGTTCTCACCCCCCCAATCGCATGACTTTACAGATAACTCTATTTAATGTCGACAAATTTTAAGGTGGGTCAAGTTACAATAGTGCTAGTGCTTACAGTCTCTGTAGATGTACCAGCTTTCCAATCTCAGCAGGGAGAGGACCCCAAAGGTTGCATTTCTCACAATTGCTTCAAACAAACATCACATGTCCAAGGTTGATGAGTACTTTCAGCACACACACACAATTAATCATGCCATAATGTTGTTGCTCAAGATTGCGACTATGTTGCTCTTCATTCATGTAAAATTTTTTTTTTTTTTGAATTAATCATGTTTTTAAAAAAAAATCTTTGGGGCTATATATTAGTATGCACTAGATCAAAGACACCGTATTCAAAATTGACCTTCAAATTTACCACAGCACTGTATCAATGTCCCAAGCAATCTCAAGCAAATCTGGAGAGAGAGAGAGAGAGCATATATAGTACACTGGAGGAGGAGAAGGAAGCAATGGCAAGAAAATGAGTCAATACTCACAAATAAGTCAAGTTCCCGAGGTTGCCCAACTCTGGTGGAAGCATTGAGTTGAAATTATTTCCCCATATTGTGCTGCAAAGCTCCAGAGTACACATATACATATGTATCAGGCAGTTGTGATCCAAGTACTACCTTCTCAAACATCTAGTTGGAGACGATGGTTGTTGTTGCACCAAAGAGGTTATGAAAATATAACAAACCCAAAACAGCTCTCTCTCTCTCTCTCTCTCTCTCTCTCAAATAACCAAAATCCTAATATGAATTGCATATATCACAAAAATGTCATGTTTTGCTCAACAATGAAAATATAACAAACACAAACACATGTTTCTCTCAAAATACCGAAATTCTAGAATGAATGGCACATTGCCAAAACTGTTGTTATATTGGCTCGACAATGCAAGAACAGATTGCAGGGAACGTAGGTATGTATAAAACCCCACTTACAGCTCCCTTAAGCTTATCATGGTTGCCACCTCTGACGGTATGGGACCAGTGAAGGAGTTATTCCCCAACCATCTGTCAACCGATATAATCAAACCATAGTAGTGATGATCATCCATATGCCACACTAAGAATCAAGAAAAAAAATGTTACATTACATTCAACGATATATGATTTTTTTTCTTAGCTTTATATGTGATGGGTGTGATGGGTGGTGTGATGGGTGTTCAATGGTGAACAAGAAGATGTTGCAAAAAAATTTCTATTGCAAACCCACAAATCCCACAATATGATCCAACATTTTCTAACAAGTCTATAGTTTTCTAGATTCAAAGGGTCTTGTTGAGCATGAAGGGGAGAAAATGACGCACATAATTTCAAGCTTTGTGAGGTTTGTAAGCAATGGAAATGGTCCTGGAATCAAACAATTGTCGGTTTTCCTGCAGTCATCAAAAAGGCAGATTCAAGTCCCATTTCTAAGTCCATTGACACATACTGCAAGCATTAAGTCTTGACGCTAATAGGCGTTAGTAGCTGTACCACTTCCAACAACACAAGCAAAAGATTTGCATTCGAAGTCAATAGTAAAAGATTTGGCATCCAAAATCAATACCAAATTGAGCCACTTACAAGACAACAAGGTTGGTGAGGTTGAAAAGAACTTCTGGGTATGAGTGCACACCCAAGACATCGAATGATGTATACCTGTGAGAAAAAAGGAACAGAAATTCATATGAGGATCTTTATGTATGTACATCCAGAAATTGATAATAAGAAAGTGCAAAGCATTGTGCTCAGAGCAAGACCAAAAAGAAAAAAAAAATCTATTGACACAGGACTCCAGAAGAGAAGTCTTAGGATGTCAACAAGCTTACAGCTCTTGAAGAGTTGGCTGTAATGGAGCAAGTGCAGATAAGTCCCCATTGACTGCATTCACTCGCACATCCTTGTTTTTGACATTGCCAATGTCCAAGCTCTGCAAAGATGTCAGATTGCCAATGGCTACGGGTACTGGCCCTTGCAATCCAGTGTTTGACAGGTTCCTACACCACACCACCCCATCCATTTATTTGAACATCTTCACATGGATCTCCATGAATTGGAATTCTCATGAAAATTCAAGGAGATATCAAAGTCTTGAATGTTACACATACAAAGTGATGTCTAGAATCTCAGAGAGAGAGAAAGAGAGGGAGAGAGAAAGGCAGAGAGAGCTGAATTTCATGGACTTGGTTTGTGATTATCAAGTCAGAATTGAGGGAAAAAAATTTGTTTCCTGAGAGAGAGAGAGAGAGAGAGAGAGAGAGAGCTGCTTACAACGCAACAATAGAGATGGCATTCAGGTCACAGGTCACCAAGGTCCAGTTAGCTTGACAAGGATCAGTTCCTGGCACCCATGAGACTGGCACATCACCATTCCAGTCTCTGACCACCTCCAACAAGAAATCACCTGCAATACACATGATGGACATCAGGAATCCCATGGGCACTGCAGCAATTACACAGAACCAATTGATCCCCGAAAAGAAACAACACTCCTTGCCAGAAAAAAAATTCCTTGCTGAAAATTTCAGCTAATCTCTCACACCGATGTATGATGATTACATACTCCCCCCACTTAGAGCTCTTCCCCTGACAAAAATCTACTCACTGGTACAGATCAAAATTTCTTCAAAAACTAAATTACAATTAAGATCAAGCACCCACCCATTACTTTAGAAACTTCTGACAAGAACTCATTTGAGCGCAAATCTCAAAATAGATGATAATACATGCCAGCAGCAGCAGCAATGGGATTTTTTTGTAAGCTTGCAAGAAAACTACTTCCCATGACATGGCCATTGATGCTCAAGAAAGCTCAAACTACTAGTTTAGTAAACAAGAATCAGTTCACAGCTTCTGTCTGGTTCCACATGATTGCCTACCTTCTGCAGGAGTGGCATATGAGCAGATGCAGTACAAGGGACTGATGAGAATTAACAGCAGCAATGAAACATGAGATACTGCAATCCGCCATGAAACTCCTGACATGATCTCGTAGCCAATTTTGCATGAGATCTTGCTAGTTTTTTTCACAATTCCACAAAACTTTTGCCAAAATTTGTTGCTGGTAGAGCACTTCTGCTACTGCTGCTCAGATTGATCACTCTTGCTGCACAAGTGAGTGATCAAGCTGCTTGCTTCTTCACACACACATCAATCACAATTCAACAAAACATATTTTTTGCATGAGATTCTTGCAAGCAAGTTACATCAAGTACTTAAAACTAGTTTTTTTTTCTTATGCCAACTGCTAATGGGTAGTTCCCACTTTTCCAATTTTGCAGCTGAGATTGATCACTTGCTGCAACTTACACTTTGAGCTTTGTAGCTTCTTCACACCCAATTCAACAGAACCATGCAAACCTGCAACTCTCTCTCTCTCTCTCTCTCTCTCTCTCTCTCTCCCCTAGATTATACTACCAAAAAAAAAGACTTAAATAATTTTCTGGGAGAAGAAGATCATTTTAGAGGACAAGAAAAAAGGGATTTTTTTTTTTTTTTTTTTTTTGGGTTGTTTTCATTTTTTTTTTTTTATTTCTAAAAAATTAAAATAGAAATAAAAAATCCAAATTTAAAA
>Ga0116227_10004940_pt1 | contig 28591 bp, 28 predicted proteins | sample S1TSphgellanicum_FD_89693 | JGI IMG/M metagenome (GOLD analysis project Ga0116227, IMG submission 89693) | Host-associated microbial communities from peat moss isolated from Minnesota, USA - S1T2_Fb - Sphagnum magellanicum MG | ecosystem: Host-associated > Plants > Peat moss > Unclassified...
GACCCCCCCCCTCCCCACCAGCTGTCCAGCAAGAAATTTCCCCACTTGGAACTTCATATACCACCTTAGAGAAGCGCCCCAAAAATTAAAAAAAACAAAAAAAAAAAAAAAAAACTCCCCGAAAAAAAAAAAAAAAAAACAACACCACCCAACAATATTCACCACGAAAGCTATCTAGTTCAAAACAGGATGTTGTACAACAACAACAACACAGGACAAGGAGTGAAAAAAAAAGGAACCCAGATCTATCCATCCATCTAGTACCTGTGGCTCCACCCATTCGATGTTGCCTTGCACGGATAGTTTCCTCACCATCTCCCAAGCCTTCCAACCTGCCTGCATGAGAGGAACAACACCAGAAGGGACTCTCTCTCTCTCTTTGGGAGGAAGGACTCAGATCTCCGTCGAGCAGAGGCTCTCTTTCCAGCAGTTTCTGCAGCTGAATATACAATGGAATGGTCAAGTCTCTGCTAATTATGATGTGGAATGTATGCGCCAGGCATTCCAAGTCCCTGATCATTATGTCGGGTTATATATGCTGACATACATTCCCCAACATAATGGGCAGGGGCAAGACCATTTTCCATCGCATTACAGTCTGGGGTGGGAGATTCAACAATTCGATTTCAAAAAGATTCCATGCTCAACACAGATTTTGGTCACTAGGTATTACATTGAGTTGTATGGCCATCACAGGAAGATTATGTCATGTAATATGATAAAAAGATGACATAATCTGTTACCCTAGACCTCAATGGTGAGCTATGGCGATGACACAACCCAACATTATAATGTGAGACGGGGACGCCATTTCTCTGAGATTCAAGGGGTCTCGGGTGGCAGATTCTTGGCAGAGACTTGGAGCACAATGCAGAAGAGACTCCACACTCAACAGACGGTTTTGCAAGATGACTCTGCAATCTCCTTGCAGGTCTAGAACGGGTTGTCATCGCAGGGAAAAGAAGCACTCTTCTAGAAAAGTGGGAAACCCAATGTCAAAGAGAGTGTGTGTGTGTGGAAACACTCCCATAGCTCACCAAAAGAGTACCCAAGTCAGGGCTGAAAAAACTTGGAGCCAACTCTGAGCATTTTTGGCTTGTTGTTTGGCCACAAGTTACTAAACAATAGTACCAAATTGTTTGCAATCTTGGCATTCACAAATCAGAAAACAAAAGGATTTGTGTGCATGAGGTCAGAGAAAAAAACTGCATCTGATACACTTATTTGATGGATACAGATATATACACAAAACTGTGAACTTGATGCAAACGTCTCATCTTCATCTCACAATTAGATATACACAACCTTTGTTGTTTGTACATTTCCTGACTTTTTTCTCTGTAAAAACATGGGGATCTGATCACTAACTCTGCTCCATATCAGTGAAGAGACCCATGCTATCACTTATTTTGATCAAATAAGAATTTCCTGCCTTTCATGGAAATGTGCATCATGAATTCTGTCTCAACTTCCCTCATGGCTCTCAAGGTGCAAATGACAACTGACCATGGCCATCTTCATTTGCTTCCAGGGTTTTTTTAAGGAATGCAGAATATCGCACAGGTGGCAATCATTGATGCAAATCTGGTGCACTTATGGCGATAAGAGAAAGATTGAGACAAGAAATGTGGTGCACTTAATGGCTGCAACCATATTTATAGCATTACCTAATATGAGGTACTGGGTACAAGATCAGTGAAAAAGGTGCTCAGCTGGCGATGCCCTTCCAATCTCTCCTTAGTTAATTTTGCAGGGTCACAGTCACACTTCACAATTTGGCAATAAATTGCCAATAAAAAAAAGACCGTTTGCTTCCCACCCAAGTCCACAACCGTACCTCGTCTTCCAAAAGGAGGCTATTCTGTAGTAACAAAACTTTCAACAGCAATCCTTCAGAGCAATTTCACCATAATATGCTGTGATGGCCTTCAGCTTGCCATTGACAAAGTTCTTCTCAACCTGTATTCACACCCAAGTTTCTGCACATTAAAACTAGACAGCTTCACAAAAGTAGCATTGAATATTCCAGTGAAGTGTATACATGACTACCAGAGAACATAAACTTCCTTGGATAAGGAAGAACCTGAAATACCTCACATGCAAGTGGTGGGGTTGCTAGGCTTGACAATGCTGCCACTTGATCAATATCCACATTCCGGGGCAAAAATAAGACCAGGTTGGGTGCTACAGCATGTGCTATTTGGAATATATTAACCCTTCACATCACAAACATACAACAGAGCTCTCTAAGAACCATGGCCTTCACCTACTTGAGTCATAAAAACATGTGCCCAGATGCATTGGGGTTGCTTGTAAATGAGCTTGTCAATAAACCTTGGCTTGGAGGATGGCCAAAAGAAAAAGCAGGGAGGTAGACAGTACCCATCAAAGGGTTGAAGCATGGATTGGAGATCATAATTTTCCACATTCAGGTAACTAGGTCCACCCCATGGAGGTGACAGAAAGACCACATCTGCCTGTCAGAAAAGATTGTCAAATGAAAGAATGGCCAACCTCACACCCAGAACTCAAGAAGTCAATACAACTGCAGCCTTGGATGACATGTCACAGTCTTCCAAGAATACAAAGTTCACAAAATCTACACAAAAATCTATATCCACTAGGTTCACAAATATAAGGGAAAAATCCAGCTAAAACAAAGTGTGCTCTACCAAAAAAGAACTTGCAATACAGAATCTTTGGTAGATGCAATACAGGATAGATGGAAAAAGCTGAACCTTCAATAATGGTGCAAGTTGGAAAAAGTCTCCAACAATGAACTCAATGCATTCAGCCACACCATAGATAGCAGCATTGTGCTTAGCAAACTCAATTTTCACAGGATTGATGTCAATGGCTATGACATGCTGCCCCCTGCGCCTCCCGAGTCCAAAATATGTTTAGCATACCAGTTCCTAGTTGCCAATCAGGTCCTGGCAGATGTTTAGCAATTAGAAAAATTCCTGAATGCAGTAGGCAATGCACAATGTACCTTCCACAGAGCATGTATGGGTGAAAACAACTTCACTGATTCACACCATGGCATGTTTCTAAGTGCCTATGCGGCAACTCTTTCAACATAAACAAATCATCAACAATTCAATGTTCAAAAGCTCAATGGTCTCACCGAAGAGCAAATTGGATTGCATTGCCTCCAACACCAACAAAAGCATCAACCACTACACCTGCAGGGCATCTTGAGGCTTGATGTTCTGCAATAGTTTCAGGTGTAACTGAGAACCAACCCTCCTCATCCATTTTAATCCCCTCATCGTATTTTGCGAACAGACGGTACCGCTGATACCAGTACTTAGAAATACGTGTCCTCATTTCTTCTGCTTTTTCTGTGTCCAATGTACTGGACAGTTCACACTCTGTTCATGAACAAAACAAACCACACAAGTAAGCTCTAAGTGAAGCTCAGCTGAGCCCACATCAACCAAGATAACATATAAGAGAGCAGACATGCAAGCTAAAAGGGGATATGCAGGCTTAAGCCTGCAGATAAGCCAGAAAGGAATAGCAAAAATGTGTAAATTCCAATGAGCAAATATACTCAAATTGGAGAGGCTGCAGACATACAGTACATGAAACTAAGCCTACTGTGACTACACACCAGAACAAAAATATGCCTGTTTGATCAAAAGAAGAATTCCTTTACATGTCTTCTAAAAATGTACTCAACATGCAGGACACAAAAATTCATGTGTATATGTGCATACAACCTTCGGGTGGCATAATCTCCATGGAACGCCTCAGCCTTTGTTTCTTTCTGAGTGTTGACACAGTTGACATGGTCCAATCTGCACGCATCGCATCTTTCAAATCCTTTCCAGCTGCTGCTGTAGTAGCCATGCTGAACATTGAACCACAATCATTCACCACACTGCTTACTACTCTGGTCTCAAGCTTGCAAACATCATGATCTGTTACTTGAGTGAACCCTGTGCCTTCTCTGACCCTGCTGCTACAACTTTTGTCATTGCTGTCATGAAACCATGATTGGGAGCCACAAGCTTGAGGCAAGCTGCAAATTTTGGTGTTATTATTTCCCAATACTTGAGCTGAATCTGTGCCTTCTCTATCTGTGCTTGAGGCTTCATCATCACTGACACAAAACCATATATGTGAGCCGCAAGCTTGAGGCAAGCACCATTCACTGCTCACCCCATCAAAATCTTGCTGATTCTCAGCAAATGATTTGATAATTTCTGACTGCATTGCAGAATTCTTCCCATTCTGTTCACCTTCAGCAACTTTCATATTTGTGTCAACAGAGATCCTTCTCTCACATTCAATTGCTCCTATTGTAGGTTCATCTTCCCTTTCCAACTGCCCACTCTTGAGCCCACCTATTGGGTCTGGAATCTGAGCTACTGCTGGTTTTGTTAGTTCATCAACCACAGGTTCTCCCTCAGCACTGATTTCAACAGCATCCCACTGTCCATAATAGTTGGCATAACTTGCCAGGCCTTCTTCAGGGAGCTCCCATGTGGTCTCACCCGTGAAATTGTTACAGAAATAGTATTGCTGATAATGTGCATCCCAAACAGGCTCCCACAAAGACTTGGTCACATTTCCTTCTCCACCTTCCTCACCTTGTCCTTCTATACTTGGACATTCCTCTTCAAACCGACAATATTCACTCCATTGAGATTCCACAGTACAGACAGTCTTGGACTGGTTATCAGCTTCAAGTACTATGCCTGTCAGATGTACATCCTCCTCCCCACCATTTTCTGGATGTAAGCTGGAGGCCAGAAACACTTCAGTTGCACTTGAATCAACCTCAATGTTGTTAAAGGCTGCCCGCCTTGACTTTCTGGTTTGTTTGGGTGGCTTCACCTGCACATGCAAAAGACCTTGACAAATAAGAAACATCATGGCTACAATCCTATATATGAGGTTCAAGAGGACACTCCACAACAGCACGTTGAAGGTATGGCAACAAGAATGAGTGCAGCTGTAACCTTATGGACATCACTCACAACAGGCCAGTCAAATTATTCAAATGAGAAAAACAAGAAGACATTCATAGGGGTACCTCCGAGGTTGTACCAAAAGAAGTAGGAAGGCCCAGACAGGCCATCAGCTGAACCAGTTCTGTGTCTTCCGCAGGTGGCACAAACTCAACACCTGCTGTGACACCGAACAACGCACAGAAGATTTACTCAATAATCAAAATCCCCTATTCAATAAGTCTCTAAGTTGTCAATTCTGTGTCTAAGACATCCAATTCTTACACAAACATTCTTGCATTCAGGGCGACAGACATTCATAAGGAGCAGCAGCAAAGAGGACACCTGAGCCAGTTGTTGTATCCCGACTGCTTCCGTCATTCCTGCTCTCATGAATCAAAACACCACACACGTCGTTACACATCCATTATTGCTTTCGTAAGTTGTAGCAAGTAAGGCAACTAAGATTGAAGGCAACTAATTAAGAGATTGTCCCCGGGTAACAGAAACACCACAACACTAAGAACCAACAAACATCTCTTGTCTCTTCCACAGCAACAAACCAAAAATTGGTTTACGGTTTGAGGGACCTGATGAGAGACTCACCTGAGGTAAACGGCGGTAATGAGAAAGGAGGGCGCCTGTTGCTGAAGTTGCGAAGGAAGAACCGCCATGGGAGAAAACGCATCGATTGAAAAGGGAACTGCGGGGATTCGATGGCGCTTCTGGCGTCATCACAGTCCGTAGCCCTCCCCTCCTCCTCCCGCTCTTCCCTGCACATCAACCCTAAAATGGGCTCCAAACCCTAAGATGCTGTCTACACCGTAATAAATCCCAAGCTTGTGTACATTATGCACCACGTAATGGCCCCTAAGATGCGCTCTAAACCCTAAAAGATGCTAAGCTTGCGTAAATTATGCACCACGTCATGGGCCCTAAGATGCATTCTAAACCATAATAGATCTTAAGCTTCCATACATTATGCACCTAAGATGTGCTCTAAACCCTAATAAATCTTAAGCTTGCATACATTATGCACCACAGAATCGGCCCCTAAGATGTGCACTAAACCCTAATAAATCCAAAGCTTGTGTAAATTATGCACCACGGAATGGACTCCTAAGATGCGCACTAAACCCTAATAAATCCTAAGCATTATGCACCATGGAATGGGCTCGTAAGATGCTCACTAAACCCTAATAAATCCAAAGCTTGCGTACATTATGCACCATAGAATGGGCCCCTAAGATGCGTTCTAAACCCTTAAAAAATCCAAAGTTTGTGTACACAATGCACCATGGAATGGGCTCCTAAGATGTGTTCTAAACCCCTGAATAAATCCAAAGCTTGTGTATATTATGCACCATGGAATGTGCTCCTAAGATGCATTCTAAACCCTTAAAAAAAATCCTAAGCTTGTGTACACTATGCACCATGGAATGGGCTCCTAAGATGCGTTCTAAACCCTGAATAAATCCAAAGCTTGTGTACATTATGCACCATGGAATGGGCTCCTAAGATGCATTCTAAACCCTTAATAAATCCTAAGCTTGTGTACATTATGCAATGGGCCCATTCTACCTGAGAAATGATGTTCCTGTCACCAATGAAAGGACGACAAGGTAAAGGATAGTGCATATGATGGTGCGGAAAAGGAGAAGGAGGAAAGGGAAGGAAAGGAATAATGTATTAGGTGATCGGGCCGAGAGGAGCCGGATTACCCAATATACTAAAGGCATGAGTGTGTCGACTATTTTGGCAATGTGGCTCTTCCGAGCCCCATTTTAGTGTTAAAACAAAAGGGGGGGATGAGGTCTTTATGTACACTTAGAGAATGAGCAAGCACTCGACCATTGTTGTGTCAGGGAAAGAAGTAGTGTGCGGGTGAGCCCCGTACATGCACCTAACACAATTGTCCGGGTGCGTCCATTCTCTTACATAAAGGATGGTTTGTTTGCCTTACCTTTTTGAAAAAGGATGATCACTTTTCGAATGGATGATATCATTTTTGGAATGAAAAAAGAGAGGATTATTATTACATTTTTGCAAAAAAGAAAGATTATGTTAAATTATGGTCCTTGGGCAAAAGGAAATTTAATTTACAATATATTAAATTTATGGACAAGAGACAAGGACACACTTAATTAATAATGATGACCTTGAATTGATGACCTTGAATGAGATTTTTTTAAAGGAACCTTTGCAAAATGGTATAATATTCCCCAAAATATATCCATTATGAAAGAGAAAATTGTTCTTCCATTTTTGTTACTTTGGCCTATAATTGTGTTTTATTACTAGAATATGAACATACTTGCTAAATGTCTTTCGACCATTGCATCTATAGTGATAAAAAATCAATTCTAGTGATAAGAAACTTGGAGTTGGTAAAGGGATGATCCTTTGTGGAGTAGTGTTTGTGCCTTGAGATGGAAGAAATTTCAAGGTATTCACCTTCTCCAAACTTTTCGTGGAAGACTTTCTATTTGGGTGCATTTGATTTTTCTTTTATGAGGTAAAGTTTCAGCATGTCCTATAGACTTTGCATAAAGCTACCACCTTTTCCATGCAAAAGAAAACCTCTCCATAAGCTAAGTTTAGTATTCTCACATTGGTTATACAAGCATATTTAGAGTTCTCATATTGGCTAGAAGCATATTTAGGGTTCTCATATTGGCTTTTGTCCATCACCATTGACTAACAATGTCTCTCTCTATGCATTATTATCCTTTAAATGTTTTGCTTTTATTAGGGTTTGCTACTCACCCACCTTTCCATGTGTGAAGTTTATTGATACTTTAAGTCTTAAACCACCATCCCAATCCTAAGAAAGGTTGCATCAAAGACCTCAACCAAAACAAGTAGCCTACAACATTGTCAAATCCCTTGACAGGTCAATTTGCAATGAGAAAATTTAACCCAAACTTAGCAAAACTATTACTTAAGCGCCTACCCAAGTTAACAACATCTTAAAAATCCATGAGAACTCAAAAGAGATGGGGACATCACTCCTTGTGGCTATCCTCCAACATAGTCTTTAACATGCCCATGTGGGACACAAAGATGGCACCCAACAAATCGTATATTTCAAGCATTTTCTCTAGTTAGTGATTTGTAAGCATATGGTTTCTTGTGTTTGAATTTGTGAGTTTTGGGTTTTGAGCACGATAATGTGTTATAGTGTGTACAATATGAGAAGTGCAATACGAGAAGAAGAGTGTACTTAAATGAATCAACTCCCTTGTGTTATGGAGAAATGAGCATATGAAGCAACCTCTTCAAAAGCGACCTCCTTTGTATACATTTCCATAGGTAACCAAGTTACCTACTAAACACTAAAGCTTCCAACTATCCATCCAACCATGGCTCACCAAATTTCCCTCCCCTACTCTACAAGCAAACTTGCCCCACCAAAAAAAGGAAGAAAAAAAAAGAGAAAAAGAAAAAAGAAAAGAAAAGGAGAAACAATTTTCACATATTTTCCTGAATTATTTACATGTTTATAAATTCAAAATACATGCTGTCACATGATTTCTTGAGAACCATGGCTATGAGCCCTGAGAATCGTTTTGATATCCCCAGAGCTTTGGGGGGTGCAATTTCTAATACCCTGCTTAAGACAGGGTTACCACCAGTGTTTAATTTTTCAAATTCCTCAAGTAGGTGCACTGGCTATGATCCTCAGCATTAATTAGAAGTAAATGGCGACTGTCCTGGTGGACTAGTAGATATATTTTGGAATCCTGCCTAGTTCTGGCGACCTACAGGAATACGCTGTCTAAATCTGGCGACTTCTAAGTTTTTTTTGTTGAGATATGGCGAATTTTTATAAAAAATCTCAAAAATCCCTTTGTTGGATTCGCCAGCCCCGCCTTTTTTTTTTGTCGCCAGTGTGCGAAAATTCGCCAAAAAAAAAAACCTTGGTTACTACCATACCAAATATAATTGACACTACTTATATTATTTTTAAAAATGTTTAAAAATTTCCAAAAAATTCTTTGAGAAAAATACTTTTCTCAACTTGGAATTTTTTTTTGTGAATGTGAAAAGTAAAGAATCTTTTAAAATATTCTGGAATGTTCTAATCTTTTTCACACGGAATCTTTAAAATAAAATAAATCTTGTAACAAGTTCAACATTTCATTTTCAAATAATAATTTTTTTAATTTTGAAGGTTCCATTTTGAAAATAGAAGATTTCCAAAACTTTTTTTGGAAAATTCTTTTGTTTTTTCCTTCACACACAAAATTCTTGTTCTTTGGACTAGGATTTTTTTTGGGGGAAAATTTTAATATTTTTTTGAAAATAATGTTAATTAGTGTCCAAACTGCCAAGGTAAGTAAGTATGTATGTGTGTACCACTGTTATGCGGTTATTGGAATTTTTCAAAGAACCGTCAATTTTAGTTTTAAAAATGATTCAAAATCGGAGACCCATGAGTTCCGGTTCTTTGAAAAAATCAGAATCTAAATGAAAGTAAAAAAGCATCTAAATCCTTCTCTGTTTCTGGGTACCTGAAAGAAGTTAGGATTAAATCTGGCGATTTAAAAAACTGAGCTTTTTTTTTGGTGGAAATTTGGCGACTTAAAAACTCAAAAAACACTTAAAGAATTGGCAATTTGACCCTACCTATTTGACGAGGCGAAGTTTCGCCCCCGAACAAAAAACACTGCCCGGGGGTGGGGCTATTTCGTTTTTATTGCGATGAAAATTGTTTAGGGTTTCATTCCGTCAATGAGTTTCATCCGTGTGCTTAGAGCCAGTGGGTAGCTTGACAAACGCACGTTGGTCATCTTCCCTTCCTTTCCTACCTTCTGGTCTCGGCGATGGCGGAGTGCTGATTGTCGAAGAAGCAGAAGGAGTAGAAGGAGGAGGAGCAGGACGAGGATGAAGAGTAGGATGAGGAGGAGACAACAACGAGAATAAGAAGAAAGGGAATGGATTTTTATTGGCGGTGAGTTGCATTTGTTGGTGATGAGAAGCAAGAGTAGGGCAACCTTAATAATAAGATGTGGAGTTTGTGTATGAAGCACTCGCGATGGATGATCGACAAGGTGATGAAGATGAAGAAAGTTGGCGGGGTTCGGTACCGGAGTTATTGCAAAGCTTGGAGTGGCGGTGATGGTGATGGTAATGACGATGATGATGATGGAGAGCAGCGGACGGCAATAAGAGGAGGAGGTGGGACATTTTTGAGGAAAGAAGAGGAGGAGGAGAAGCGTTGTTCTTCTTCCTCAGACGCTACGGATACGGTTGAGGAGTTGCCTCGTCCGTTTCGGAATCTCATTGTCTCTCGCGTTGTCATCGTGGTAAGTGCGTGATTGATGGATTGAGCGAGCAAGTGAGTGAGTGAGAGAAGAGACTAGAGACTAGGGTTGAGGTTTTCTGTCATCTGCTGTAGCATGCACTGGAAGCATGTCCAGCTGATGAATGTCTCATGGAGTGGAGTGTCGTTGCTTATAACAACACTCCGTGAGACATTCATCAGCATGACATTCTTCCACATGTTCTTGATCATGAGAGAGAGAGAGAGAGAGAGAGAGAGAGAGAGAGAGAGAGAGAGAGAGAGAGAGAGAGAGTCTCCTGGTCTCGAGCTATTATCGGCAATGTTGCTTTCAAGGTACAGATGTGGAGGATACTAAGGGGGGGCTTCCTTTATTCAAATTGGCAGGTCACTGTGGCAGTGTTGGTGGGATTACTCACAATCAGCACCTGGTACTTCACACATAGTTACCCAAAGACTGCAGTTGCCAACCTTTCAGAGTCTCTGCGACTTGAAATTTTGCTTAACACAGCAGAAATTCTTGATGAGATTTTTGCAATGAACACATATGGGGTAATGGCTCTGGCAAACTTGATGGAGAAAGATTTCTTGGGAGATGATTTCAGCTTAAAAAGCTTTATGAAGGTATGTTTACTTTTGTCCACGTGTGGAGTTTCTCATTGATGATGTTGCTGTATTTGCAAAGCTTGAAAAGAGGAGGAAGGAAAGGGAGAGTGGGTTGGGGAGGGCTATTTTGCTGGGGGGGATACATGTGACCATGTCATTTTGTTTGATCTGATATCTTTCCAATTTCCAGTCTACCCTATATTGTTTAGGGACTGATGGCATTTGCTGGTGGTGAATATACAGATTCGAAATGCTTCATGGTCAGTTTTTGCAGCCCTTCCAACCATTACTTCATTAGGTGTGGCAGCAGTGAATGGCCTTACAGCAGTCTATTTACGAGGTGGTATGAATGCCACAGAGGGTACTCTCCTCTTTTACTCGAATCAGACCATTACTAACCCAACATACTTCAAGGAGGTTGTCTCTGACACAACTGGCGATTCGGTTGGTCTGCCAGCGATTTACGAATTTGGGATACCAATACAGCACATGCAATGGTTTCAGGAGGCACTCACAGTGCCTCTCAATAACCTCACATGGACTATTGGTCGAAGTCAGATCAGTAAGTCATGTACCCACATCTATTCTGAAAACTTTGCTGTTCTTGATTTAATCATGAGAATGCTGAAGAGAGTTCTCTCTTCATGTATTCAGGTAGGGCATGTAGTCAGACAGAAATGGGCAGTAATCTTTGTTTACTGCATTCACATGACTTTGCAACATGCAACAACAGGTAGACAAGCGTTTGTGCTGTGTGGGATCCGAGCACAAGCAAAAGCTTCAAAGGAAGTTGCCATCATCTATTCAGCACTGAGTGCTGTGGCAATCAATGACTGCATTTCATCCTTGGATTTAAAAGGTGTGCACAGGGAGTTGCTATTTTGTTGCTGATATGGTTTTCTCTTATCCTCTTGCCACAAGTGTTCTTGCAGTTCTTTCACAGGTATCCTAATATTGTTTTTTGCAGGGGGAAGTGTTTTCATTTCAGACCAGCAAGGGAGTGTTTTATTCTCGTCTGAGCCAAAAATCTGTCAGTTTGTCAACAAAAGTGAGTGTGAGACTACCCCACTACACCAAAGTTCAGTGCTCAATCATGGGAAAGAGTACCTACAATCTCAGATGGATTTGGCACAACTAGTCAACAAGGAAATACATGTCGCTGATGTGTCTTTGAACAAGAAGCGGTACTCGATTGACAGTTGGCCATACTCATTCAGGAGTGTGAGTCTTGCAGTAGTAGTCATGATCCCAAGGCATAGTTTCTGGGGCCCCATGGACTACCATACACGCATCACGTGGATCTCCCTGCCTCTGCTTTCTCTCGGTGTCATTATCATCGGTTGCAGTCTTATCTATCTTCTGGTGGAACAAGTACAGGCTGAGGAAAAATTGAGGACTGAAATTCAGAGGCAGTCTGAGGCAAAACGCCGAGCAGAAGCAAGCCGGGATGCAAAAACTAACTTCCTCTCAAGTATGAGGTCAGTCTATGTAGGTTATAAGCATTTAAGGAACATTCAATATATTTTACTTGCAATTAGCCTTTGTGTAAAAATAGATTGTACTGTGCATTTCATGTGAAGTTGCTCTCTTGAGTACTATGCTGAGTGCCATTCATCTATGTGTCCTGGAGCAATGCTTCAGGACAAACCCACCACTGAAATTCTGTGTCTTATGGATTGGAACATTACACCCAAGTTTCTATTGTCATCATTGATCTGCCCTAGAGCAAGACAACTTGAGAGGCTGTCTGACATGACTTGCAGAGTGCTGACAATTGACATTCTGTGGGTGTACATGACAGCCATGAGCTTAGAACGCCAATGGCTTGCATCATTGGGTTGTTGGACATGCTTCTGACTAAGAACCTGTCCTCAGAGCATGAAGGGAGCATACGTCAAATCCATCGTTGTGCCACATCACTTGTGGCACTCCTCAACTCTGCTCTTGATATTACCAAGGTTGTCCTCCTAGGACTGTGATGTATGACATAATTTCTTGTCAATTTCTGAACAGTCTTGTCCTTAAAGTGAAATGCAATTATTTTAGACAGTATACTGAAGTTATGCTCACATAGTCTATGAGGTTGCTGGAATGTAACCTAATCCTCTGAAATGTTGCCACAGGTGGAGTCAGGAAAGCTGGTATTGGAGAAGGCCCCGTTTGATCTGGAGGCGGAGCTTTCAGCTCTCATAGATGTCTTTTCTGTGCAATGTGATAATAAGGGCCTCTCCCTTGCTCTTCAGCTGGCAGGTGATTCACCTCTGTTATTCCTTTACAGCTTATAGCTTCAAGATCCCAATCTCCTTGTGAAATTGATATGCAGAAGGAGTTTTGAATTGAAGTACATCCTACTTAACAATCTTTGGAGAGAAAAGAGGGGCTATACCAAGACTAAGAGTTGTTCCATGGATATTTTTTCTAGTGGCTTTAGCAGATGTTCTGCATCCCACTGCTGAGCTTAAAGGATATATTCAGGAGTCAGGTGGCCTTAGCCACTACCCTGTAAGTAGGCCTCTCTATGCCTTTGGCTTAGATGCTTGCTTTTACAGGGACAAGCTATAACATGAAATGAAGCTTACCCTCACTAGCTTGTTGCAGTTCACATGAGGACACTCTTGCTCACTTTTTGATTTGCTATATCTCTTGAGTGCTAGCCAACATCATGACTGAGTCTTCCTGTTGCTTCTGGAAATGCGACAGAAACTCAGGATGCAGATTTTGTATAATGGTTCACCCAGATTTGGGCAGATTATTATATATTCAATCTACACCCACCATCAGGAGCTGATGAAGTCAGTGGGTAGTCATGGCAGCTTGTCACTGCTATTTGTGATGCAGGTGATGGTCTGACACTTTGTGAGCAACTCTCATAAGGTTCTGACTGCACTTGTTGTTGTGTTACCTTCAAATTGCTGTTTTGGAGATTTCTGGTAGCACTGAGCACTGCAAGGATCTTGGGGATGAGATTTGCAAGGAAAATATTTGGGTAGTAAGCAGTGGCACTAAAATCAATTGCTCCAAATGCTTCAGATGATGTTCCCAGGATTGTCGTAGGAGACTCAGCGCGCACAATGCAAGTCTTCACAAATTTGTTAGGCAACAGCATTAAGTTCACCTCCAAAGGTCGAATCTTGGTGCGGGGCCGACTGACCAATCCTGACTCCAATGGTCAGCGGCGACGGAGCTTCGGCTCATTTTCTCTTGACAGGGTTACAGATACAGCTCCCACCGGTGAAATTGTCATTGTCTTTGAAGTGGATGACACTGGACCAGGAATTGATCCAGGTGTGTATTCCATGTTCCCTTTTATTGGCTTGGGATTATAGGATTGCAACGATGATATTGATTTCCTTGCAGAGTGATACTTCCATTGCTGCATGCTAGTAAAATGCCACTGTGGGCTTCACATTCCAGGTTTGGCAAAAATGTTTTCTGCCAACAGAACTTTATCTGAAAAGTGTGGTCCATGCTAGATAGATGATGGATGACATGGTTTGCACTTTCTGTGCAGTTTGTCAAAGCTGTGCTATTATTTTAGTTGTAGTATCATATCCAGGTCTTGTGGCTTGCCAAAATTGATACCAAAAAGGCTTAGACTTGGTACATACAAGGCAGCTAAAAATTTCTAATATTTGGTGTTTGGATGGATGCAGCACTGTGGGAAAAGGTTTTTGAGAATTTTGTTCAAGGGGATGCCAGTACAACACGCATGTGAGTCACATCTGCCTTTTTGGGTGGAGTGGATACATTTAATGCACTTGTGCTGTTAATGTGGGTAGCTGAATTTGTGCTGTTTTAACAGTTTGGGCTTCAGTATTTAAAATAATTAACAGGTATGTTCTGGTTGCATTTCAGACATAAGATCAGTATGAAACCTTGGAAAAGATTCACAACTGAAGCAGTAGGTACTGCTCCCTTGTCTATTTGTCAAAGTTCCTTTCGGCAGGGATTTTGCCTTTACCTACTTATCTTGGTAGCCTTCAGTGTGGCAGGCTCGAATGGGATGACAAATTTGGGCTCGTGGATAAACAGCATGTACATTCTCTGGTTTTGTTTTGTATTGCCACTGTCTCTTTCTCTAATAACTGTTTCTCCATTCATGTGCAGACATGGTGGAACAGGATTGGGGCTGGGTATTGTGCGCTCACTTGTTCAGTTGATGGGTGGAAAGATAAGGATTGTGGAGAAATCTGGCCCTGGTTCACTCTTCCAGTTTACTCTTTGCTTTGACTGCCCTTTGAAGTATGAGACTGTCCCCTTCCAGCTTTCTCCGTTATTCCATGGAGCTGAGGTGATACTTGGAATTCCAGACGGGGACTGTAGGGCAGGTGCTGTTCACTGGTTAGAAAATGAGGGTTTAACTGTGCATCAAGTTGAGACATGGGAGCACATTTTGCTGCATCTGAGAGCCATAAATTGCAGCTCTAAACACCATAAAAGAGATGCAGTGGAAGTATGTGCTGGTACAGTGAAACAGTGTAGTTCTGATTCAATTCAGCAACTTGCACTGGGCTTGGAGTTCAGCCAAAATCCACCATCACCAAAGAGACCAAGTATGTATGATTTTTGGAAGAGTTGGACAAATATTGGGACAAGATCACTGCATGATTCTCCAAGGCAACTCATGATCATTGATACAAGCCTCCTCCCAAGGGTTGTGACGCAAGACAAATTGCAGGATTTTCTCCAAGAATCAGGGTTTCTCACTGGTGCTCATAAACATTGCCCAGATGCCCATGGACTTGAAAAGCTGGATTCGAATGAGTGGCAGACAATAAGGCAGAGGGATCTGTTGGTGATCTGGATCGTTGCTTCCAACACTCCGGAGCCTGTCAAGGCTGCCCTGTACTCAGTGTGCAACTCAATTTTAGTGAGAAAACCCTTGCATGCTGCAAGGTTGAAGGAACTGTTTCAACAAATTGCTCAAGAAGAGGGGGATCCAATTCCTATTACAAAGTTGGAAAAGTCACCGATTGTCCTTTCATCAAATGTTATCCATTATGTAAGACAGCAGGAATGGGGAGATCCATATGATTGCAAAACAGAGTTGCCTTATGCACTAAGTACAAACCATGTGCAACAATGTTATGGTCAACAACACCCTTCTGCTACTGCTACTGCTCCTGCTGAGAATGATTCTTGGCAAACTCCTTCAGAACCAAAACTTGCCTCAGCAGTTGATTCTACTCCAGATTTAGCATGTATTAGCTTAGAAGAGGAGCAATCAAGTCAAAGTTCAAGAACTGTATGCAAGACTGTTACCAGAAACTGCAGAAGTAGAAGGAAACTCAGTGTCAGCAAGGGTGTTGATTCCTTGTCCAGGCCACTAGATAAACTTGATATCTTGGTGGCAGAGGATAATCCTCTTCTGCGGAAGTTGGCTGTGGCAATGTTGATGAGGCTTGGTGCCACAACCCATGAAGCATCCAATGGCAAGGAAGCCTTGGAAGCTGTTATGATTCGGGTGCAGGGTGGTGAACGGTCTTTCCACTGTATCCTGATGGACTGTCAGGTACATCCTTCCTTGCAGCCTGTTGAGGCCAGTAATGATTTGCATGGTAATCCAATTCTGGCAATTGTGGAACTACAGTTGTCTGTCTGCAAATGCAATGAAGGTCTAATGTGTGAAGCTTGATGCCTGATTCTTGCATGCTGAGTTGACACTTCAAACTCAATTAGATAGGCAAGCTCAGACTTGAGCTTCCATGGTAATGTAGATGGAGCCCTTATTCTAGTTGTGGGTTTTTCCAGATGCCAGTGATGGATGGCTACGAAGCATGCATGGCACTGCGGGCATTTGAGAATGAAGGGATACAGCGCACATGCATAATTGCACTTACTGCAAATGCCATGGCTAGTGATGAGCAGAAGTGCTTGAACGCAGGCATGGATGCCTTCCTCACCAAACCCATCAATGAAGAATACATGGTTCAAATTATTCTTCGGACTGTATGTCCTGATACTCAGTCTGCTTCCTAAACAGTTTTGAACTTGAACCCTAACTTAGACACATTTGTTGAGCACTGTTGGACTCTGATTCTTACCCCAAATATACTTTGTGGCTTTCAACTTGGATGGGGTGCTAATTTCCTCCTCAAAAGCAACCTTGATCCTGTCAGCACTGCTGGCATCCGAGCTTTTCTGCATGCAGCATTTAATGGATCTTCAAGATGAGTCATAAGCTAGTCCCCATCTCCATGGCATGCATTCAATGCCGGTGAAGATTTGTAAAATGCCATTCTGTGTTTTGAAACACAGCTGTATAGTCACTGATTAAGGTACAGGTCAGCCTCATTTCTCTGTAAAAAAAATCCATTGATTGGCTGAGGTAAAAAAGTGCATGACAATTGTCTGTACTGTTGGTTTTTCAACTTGTAGGGAGACAGAGATATCTTATCACAGTCTGTTTGGGATCTGCACACTTTTGGGTTATTCATTTTATTAATTCGGTGAGTAGTAGCCATGCATGCAGTTCTTTAAATTACAAACCTTCTAGTTTTAGAGTTTCCCACAAGAATTTCAGTTCTGTTTTGCAATTACAAACCCAGTTTGGTTTGGAAATAACCACCAATTCTATCTTATTTTACACAACCTAAAGATAAAGAGAAACTTCCACTAAACATTGAAACAAAGAACAAACTCCTAATGTTCATATTGTTCATCAAAATACACTAAACACAAATTTGATGGAGTGATCGAAAAATGATGATTCTCCAAAACCGTGTAGTAGTAGTAGTAGTAGTAGTAGTTTTACTCCACTGATTTTACAATAAGTCTGTACAAGTCCCATGTATATATGTCATCACATGGTGGAACATGATATATGCCCTTTTACAACTAAGATTAGTGTGGAAACCTGAAAACCCGTATTTCACATCAGGTGGCTTAATTTTTTTGCAGTGCATCCTAGTAGTTGTTGTTGGTTATGAACCCTAAACCTGGACTGCTTGCTTCCAATTTTGCATGTCAAAAGTGCACAATTGAGTTTTTTCGGCTGTTAGGACCCCAAAAACCCTCCCCGTTGTTGTTGTTGTTGTTGTTGGATCTGGGTTGCATTGTCCATGGATGCATAAGGTGACACCGTATGATATCCCGACAATAGAACATAAACTTCTTCACATTGTCCTTCAAGGGGTATGATATGTCAACAATAGAACATAACCTTCTTCACATTGTCCTACAAGGGGTATGATATGTCAACAATAGAACATAACCTTCTTCACATTGTCCTACAAGGGGTATGATATCTCAACAATAGAACATAACCTTCTTCACATTGTCCTTCAAGGGGGGAAGTGAACGTATGGATCCATCCCCACCCATGCGGTTAGTGCGCCTGCTGACGACACTTTGGCCGCTGGCACCAAATCCACTTGTCATTGACGACGCACTATCTGATACGGTGTCTGGATCCATGTAGCACCTTGCTCTGAAGGCAGCCAAGTGCGCATAGTAGGCAGGAGGTACTGCACAACATACACAACACATGAAAGAAGAAGTTGTGTCACTCTTTCACCTGTTTACATAAGAAAAAGGTTTTAACATTAAAGTCATCCGTAAAGTCACCCTCTCTTTCACCCCCTATTTCCTCTGCTTTGGCCCCCTATCCCCTCTTTCAGTGGTATCTGCAAAGCAAGGAAATTTTATTAAATCTGGGTCTTTAAAACCTTTATATGGCCTCTTATGAAGATTAGAGATGCTACACCCACCATTCACAGGGGAGCCTACTGAATCCTGATAGTCCACGACACCATTATCAAAATTATACTAAAAAAAAAAAAAACCATAGCTCATTGAAAAATGGTTTAAAAACCAACTCTCTCTCTCTCGGTCACTCCTTGTATTTTCAAGGTACACTGGTGTTGGGAGGGTATTATTTTGTTACGTAATTGTAAATGAGAATGATGTTAATACCCTTTTAAAATTTTTAAAAATTACATTTTTGGTAATTGATAAAATATTTACATTCATTTGTAAACGAGATTTTAAAATTTTTAAAACCTTATTTTGAACTTGACATCTTTTTGTAAAAATGTAAGTGAACTCCCTACACCTGTCTCTACTATGTAACTGGTGGTTTTGCTGTCCTTTGTAGGGTAACTTTTTAGGATTTATCATAGATGCAACACAAAACAAGTCATCGATCTGCTGGTTCCACTTTTGGTTATTGCAGTTTCACGTGTAATGTGAATCAGCAATGGAGAAGAATACCAGTTACGATCTGGAACAGGCAATAGTAGTTAAACCCATTAGCATGGAATGGAATTGAGGCTTGCCCTACCCTACCGATCTTGATGTGTTCCTACATGGAATAAACCCTACCGGGCTGTTCCAAAGTAGAAAAAATTGCTAACAAACCACCTTTGTAGTCAAAAGAAGAGAGGAATAAGATGAAAAACCTTGTAAATAAAAATCAACGATGAGAACCCACCCATCCATCAAAAGTACAAGGCAAATGAGAACTCAAGTAGACACAACCCAAAGAAAAACAAAAGCAAACAATCAACCAAAAATAAAATCAAGTAAAGACCTTGTGCAAAGAAGACACGTGACTATGAAACGACAATCAACAATAATAAAGAAGACCTAAGACAAAAGAGCTGTCATCTGACACAAATTGGTTAGTGATGGAGGTGCACTAGCTATGATGAGGAATGAGCTCAGAGGTACTCACCAATTGAGACTGATCGGGTGCACCGCGCATACCTTCAAATTACACAAAAGCAAAATAAATAAATAATTAAAAAAAAAATTATAAACAAAAAAAAGGTTCAATAAACTATCTTGAGAACTGAAAAGGTTGAAGAAGGTTCATCAATAATTGCCATTTTCCAAATCCAAATTTTGAGCTTGTGAAAGAAAAGTGGCATACGTGTAACAGAGATTGTTTGTCAAAGATTGTAAACCATCTGCTGAAAAATTGTTTTCATCCCACAACACATGATAGTGGGCAGGTCGACTTGTTCCCTGAAATTATAAAACATGAATATAATATAGGCCCAACCACACACCCACAACATTGTGCAGATGAATCCGACACAATTTTAAAATTCTATTAATTATAACAGATTAAAAAAATAATAAAATTCATTACACTTCCACTACTGTAAAGGGTTTTTTAAAATAAAAAAACCATAAAAGTTTTAGTGATATAAAAAAATATGTGGCAAAATGTAGCAAATTTTACTCATGTTGCAGAATAATTTTATTATTATCCCAGGAAAATGGTGATTTATAATAATAAGAACCTGAATCCCGGCATGACTGCACAAATAAAAATCAAATTCCGTTGGGTGGCAAATTTTTGAGTCCACAACCGTGCCTGATGGATGCCACTTTGAAAAATCATGAGAAAGACATTCATCCACAAGAGAAGGTCGAAATCAAAGTAGTTTGCAAGGGTGCAAAAAAGAAACCCTAATATTCATTAGAGCTCAAATTCTTGCTTTGCTTGTTATGAGGGCCAATCTGGTTCCAAGCCCAGTAGTAGTGTTCTTTGTTCTTTTACCATGAGTCAGTTAGGTGGGTTACATACACCTTGAGCCACCCTATGATCTCAAGGGTGACCCCATGCCAAGAACCTAAGCTTCTCTTACTATCCCTCTTTCTGATAATGGATCAGCTAGGTGAAGCTTAGATTCTTGGGATGAGCTGGAGGGGTGACCCTTGAATTCATAGGGGTCACGGAAAAAAAATGTACCCCAATCTAGGTTCCTGACTCTTGTCCTTCTTTCATATCAAAGGTTCCCAGATATTGATACACATGCAACTCAATCTGAAGGCTAGTAAACGGACCTGGAAGAATATTACCACTGCGATCAGTGGTGCGGTTGTCATTGTGATTGCAGGCAAAGAGGCGCGTATGATGACGCTTTTGCACCACCACAAACGTTACAGGTGGCTGGTAATCTGGTTCGAGCGAGGCACAAGCCTTGCGTATGGCATCAAGCTCATAAAGCAGGACTTGATAAAATTGTCCCTCACTCACTCCATCCCTACTTGCACATGAGAGCCATAAAACAATTCATTACGATGTAATGAGATTTGCTTAAAAACCCGTCAAGCACCCACACAAAGTTTAGGTAGGGCAAAGCCACTCCAGAGTGGGCACCATACCCAAAATAAAGGGGCCTAGGATGAGGTGATAGAGTATCCATTGTAAAGAAGCAAAAGGCAAAGGTTATCAATATGAATCTAAACATACTTGAATCAGATCAATATGTGTATAAAGGTGACGGTTCTTACACCTACTTCTTAAGAGTGGGAGGCTATGTTTTTTTTGGTGCAAAATTTTACATTGTTGTGAATTTTTGTTAAAAAGGGAATATTCGATGAAAAATTCTTCAAATTTTAAAAAAGAAAGGAATATTCTGTTGCAATATTCTTTTGGCGAACCTGTAAAAGATGATGCGCAAAGGCTTTTGACCTGTTGCTCTTCGAAAAGATATCAAGAGCTCCCTGTGGAAAAAAAATACTCAGTCAGGAGAACAATTACTGGGCCTCATGTGAAGAAGATAATATTATGAATTGCCATTCTACAAAGCACCAAGAACAAAGCACTTAGTCTTTGCTTTTCTTTCACATCAGAGTTACTGATTTGATGATCACTAAAAGTATGAGAATTAGAATTATCTGTAAAGTCACCCTGTCTTTGCCCTGTCTTTGGGCCTGCTTTCACCCACTATCCCCTCTTTCGGTGGTAGCCGCAAAGTAAGGAAATTTTATTATATCTCAGCATGAAATGCTGAAACATAAGGTTCGAGAGTAATTATAGTAGTTGTATGAGCAGTGAAAATATATGTAGCAGCAGTGGAGGCGCTCAGGAAAAAGGAAAGATAGGATGAAACTCAGTTTACCACCAAAATTGGTGGAAAAACTAGTTTGGGTCCCATTTATTTTGTTTTGTAAATTTTCATTCCCAGTTAAGCGTTTGATGGCCTATTATGCTGAAACCAGCCGTTCTCGACCCCTTAATCATGTGGCTTTACCAATCACTCTATTGGGCATCAGGTTTTTCTATTTTCAGTCTTGTGGTATTGAAGAGTTGATGAATTTCTCCAAAAACTTAGCAAAATTTTAGTCAAATCTGCACTACACAAAAAGAAAAACTAAAAATTTCCCAATTTTCTTGGTCAAAAAAGAAAATATAAATATTTTTTTCCCGAAAAAAAAACTAACTGCCTTGACTAACAAACAGAAAAAATTTCTTCCTTTAATTACAAGCAATATATAGCAGCCATGGGTAAAGAATAAAAAGGTAAGCAAAGTTTTTTAACCTGATCATGCCTCCAGTACAAAGGCCTTTCTGTGGATCAACCCAAGTTTGAAAGAGATCTTGGATCAACTCCTGTCTGTGTGCTTGTGCACACACCAGGCCTGCATATTTAGTGACTTCAGGCCAATCTTGTGAAGCTACCACCTGCTCTCCCCACCCAGGATAGAATTCATAGTTCCAACTTAGTCAAGGCTACTCAACCATGGTTAAAGTCAACCACAGGTTTTTTAGCCTGAGTGTTTCAGATTTGACCCAAAAAAAAACCCTAATCCTTAAACCCTCTAAGCCCTAAACCCTAAACCCATAACCCATAAACATTTTAAAATTCAATGTAAGGAGATAACCAACAAGAACTGAACAGATTTGGGTATGGGCTTTTGGTGGTGGGTTGGGGAGGTAGTGGCTCACCGCTGCAATTGAAGGACTTAGATCCTCCCCGGGATGTGGATGTGTAACATCTGCACCAAAGATGATGGTGGGGATGTCACTCACGAGTGGCATTCGTCGCATGAGTGCATCAACTAAGACCGTGTTCCGACCTCCGACCTGATCACAACAGACCAAGCAGAACGTTACCATTATGGGTAGCAATTTTGAAAAAAAAAGAAGTCCTCAAAATCTGGTGACTTTGGTGCTAAAAGGAAAAACCCTAAACCCTAAACCCAAAAGAAAATGCTGGGCCAAAATGTTGGTGCTAAAAGGCTAAACCCTAAACCCTTGACTATGCTAATGGAAACATTAAACTATTGTAAAATATCATACTAAGAAATTGATGTCTGTGTATGAGTCATTTGAAGGTACCTACAGACCTACCTACCCTATGAGCCTTATCTACTTTCCTCTCCTTTACCTTAAGGAAATTGCAATCAGAAATCCTATTTGTGAAGCCCTTAACTATCGTAAAAGTCATGTAATAATTATTTATACTAGACATGGATGAAACCACAAAGTTTACCTCAGTTAAATGTAAGGTAAACCCTATCATCACGTATGTTGTTGTGTAATACACATGAAAAAGCCTTAAAAGGTGAAAAATGTGATACTATTATGTACCTTGACATTGATCTTCAAGGCAACATTGGCCAAGTACTGCTTGCTCATTCTGAACACATGCTTGGTCAAGCAACATTGTGAGACAACTCCGATATTGGTCTCGCATTGCTTTTTCAGATCACCTTCATAACAGAATAGACCAAGTCCCCTATCGGTTCAAAATGAAAAAAAAAGATGGAAAAAAAAGAGAAAACAATTAGACTTTTTCTTGTCATAACTGACATGCTTCTTGTAGTAGCAACGGCACAAGACATAATATATTATATTTTTAAGTGACTTTTTCGGGGTTTTTTTTGGTGAATTTTCTGGATCTCATCAAACCATGGCGGCATTTCAAGTGTGTGAAACAAGTCTTGCACCGTATATTAGAGTTATCTGTAAAGTAAGAAAAACACATCCCCTTCACTACTGCTACATATATTTTCACTCCTCCTAACTGTACAACTACTATAATTAGTCTCGAACCTTGTGCATCAAATGCTGAGTATCAGCATTTCATACTGAGATTTATTAAAATGTCTTTAGTTTGCGGATACCACTGAAAGAAGGGATAGGTAAAAGGAGGCCCAAAGAAAGGGTGAAGATAGGGTTATTTTGCGGATAACTCTATTGTGTGACAATAACACACTTTGAGACACTTCACTTACATACCATAAAGGGCTCCATTGTTGTCGGGCAGTATGGCTATGAGGAGGTCTAAGCCTTTGCCCTCTGTCCTTCTTTTCACTTCATCACATAGTTGCAAAAGTGCACGACTTGAATGCTCTGGACGCACACTTCGAATCGGAACAAATGGTTCAATCTGAAAATCCTGTGTTATCCATCCATCCATCCATTTATCCATCCACAAAGACCCAAACTCAAAATTGGTAAAGAATTTGCATTACGACCATTGACCTCACATGTGGAAAGAAAGAGAATAGGGAAAAGAAATCACACTTTAACACCAGTTTCCAAAAGGGTATTGTAACAGAAGCTTAGATTGAAATGTGTAGGGTAAGGCACCCATGCAAGGGAGGGTTTAGGGTTCTTGGCCTTGTGAATGAGGGCACAGGAAGCCTGAGTGAACACAGGTAAGTAAGAAGTGGTGCACATGCATAGGCCGTTTAACCTCTAAACATCAGGGAAATTAGTCCACTTTTCAGTGTATTTTTGTTTTTCTATGAGGTTTAGGGTTTAGAGTTCAGGGTTTTGTTAAGGGTTTAAGGACTTTTCATTTTTTGTTTTTTGAAATATTTCAAAAACAGAAAGGTGTCTGATAATGGAGCACAACCCATTCTGCTAGCTTGGGCAAGCATGGAAAGTTCACAGGAAAATATGCACACTAAAAAATACAAAAGGAAAATTTGTCCAAAATTCTTTATTGGCAAACAAAACCTAATTTTTACCAGCCAATAAATACATAATAAAATGAGGGGATTTTTCAGTATATGGTGAAATACCATTCCAGAAGTTTGGCACATCTGAGCGAGTTCGAAGCAAAAGCTGTGCACGTAATTCTCTTGCACATTTCTTGAGAAATTGAGACACGCCCAATAGTTGACAACACCTCCATTAACCATTTTCTATCCATTGGAAAAACCCACACTCATCAATGATCTCAGCAACAAAGAACTTTCTTTCTTTCTTTTGCGAATCTGAATCCAATCTTAAACCTTATTACCATTGGCACGATTTCAGTCAAATTCTTGAGCAGGAAACCCACCTTCAGACAAGTGTCTTTTATAATATCCATGTTAAACACAAATGAGTCTTGCAACACTACAACAAAATGCATCCTGTTCATTCAGAATGAATTTATTGACTAGTGGATCCCCAATGGATTCATTGATCCACTAAAATGGAGACTAATGAAGTGCAGTGGATTCACTGATCCACTCAAGAGAGACTGGTGAATTGCACTCACATTTTGTAGTAGTGCAATGGATTCATTGATCCACTCAAATGGATGGAGATTAATGAATTGCAGTGGATTCACTGATCCACTCAAGAGGGACTAGTGGATTTAACTCTTACGAGTGAAAATTAAGCCAAAACATAATATCACATACCTTATGCATCATGTTCCACTGCCCAACTTGTGGTAGACACTCTTTCTCCCTGCCCGTATCATGGTACTTGAGCTATACACACGATCCACACACAATCTTCGACCCCAAAGGTCAAGGACAAACTAGTGGAGCTTCTTCCCCCACACAACACACGGAATGTACTTAAAAGGGTCAGCTTCCACATTGACAGAACAAATAATTATGAAGTATTTCAAACATGCAATTCGTTTAATTTGTTTTTGAAATATATGTAATTTTTCATGATATGCAGAAGCTTACTATGATACTGTGATGTGAGTAACCAGAATTAAACTCAGATTATTAGCCTGCAATAAATTATGAGGGTTTTCAACACCTCAGTTCATATATATTTTCACAATATTAATTCATTTTCAATAATATTTAAAGGATTATTTCATGACAAAACTGAAGACCCTAGGGTTAAGGTACTAGGACAAAAGTGCAAGCGGAATCTAAAAAAGGACATGGGGTAGTTATCACCAGCAGCTGAATCAGCTTTGGGTTGAAAACTAACCCACCCGTGGAGCTGGTAGAATGCGAGCCTCCACTTGTGCAAGCTGCGCACTTATGTGAATCCCAAACTCTTGTGCATATGGATCGTGATGGTATGCATTGTGATGCACTGTCTACCATCCCAATTCACCCATCAATCATACTGCATGTTATTTCTTCACTTCAGAAATCCCAAGGTTCAAAACTCAAATTAGACATCAGAGTTATCCATAAAGTCTCACAATTAGGGGGCGAGGGAACTGCCAATTTTGGCATAATAGGGCATCAAACCCATAACTGGGAATGAAAATTTTACAAAGCGAAATAACTGGGACCCAAACTAGTTTTTTACACCAATTTTGGTAATAAACTGAGTTTCATCCTATCATTCCTTTTTCGTGAGCGCCTCCACTGCTGCTACATATATTTTCACTGCTACTACCCGTACAACTACTATAATTACTCTCGAACCTTGTGCCTTCAATGCCGAGTTTCAGCATTTCGTACTGAGATTTAATAAAATTTCATTACTTGGCAGATACCACTGAAAGAGAGGATACAGGGTGGAAGCAGGCCCAAAGACAGGGTGAACAGAGGGTGAATTTACAGATAACTCTATTACTGTTCCATCTGACATTTCAATCAGAGATGGAAAACTAAGGACTAAACTGGGCATGACTTTATGGATCACTCTATCACTATTAATGTTTTTGCAAAAAATCCTTCCAATAAAACAAAAGGGTGCATGTACCTCAAGCAAAGTGCCAATTATTCATTTTAGTGTGCATACTTGAGTAAAAACATGCGTTTTAAAAAATAAATTCATGGTGATTATTCAGAAATTTATTTATTTATTTTTGGGATGGGCAGGGTGTCAAAAGACATTTCAAAATTTTTGAAGGAACCTGAAGGATGTCTTGCTCACGATCTTTCGGCCGTTGACATGTGACTCTGAGAAGTGCTGTGATTTGGCGCTCAGTTAAGCGTTTAGAGTACCTCTGACCTTCCACGATTTTGCACACCTCAATAGGGAGATAATTCGACCGTTGTTGATTGCCCACTTCAAGGCATGGGAACTCTGGATGTCGAATGATGTACCCATACTTTTCACGAAAGTAATCAATAACAGACTTCATAGAACCCTCTTCATCAACAGGAAATCTGGATGCATAGCCCACATAAGACAAACACGAATCAATCTAACCACCCTCCAAGATGACAATTTATTTATTTAATTATTATTTTTTAAGGCAATTATAAAATCACGAGCTGAAGTACCCAAAACAATTTTTTTTAAAAATCACTTGAAACAGAACATTCATACAGAGGCCCCTCCAAAAACTACCACCACACAACCAATTAGTGAACTACTTACTGTAGATACTTTGTAGCCTGATTGGTGAGCCCTGAGATACGGTACTTGCGCCGCATACTTCCACGGTGAGTAACTTCCACCTTCACTCCCTTCAACACCTTCTTGATCTGCCAAACAAGTTTGCTCTTTGGCTAGATGGGATCAAGATCTCAAAGACTGGTGCAAACCCAACCAAAAGGAAAACCACAGTCTAGAGTGACTGACTCAATCTTGCAAAGTTTGTTGCTACTTCACAAATTAAGGTGAGTCAGGCAGCTGAAAAACTTTCACACACAAATAATTATTTTAGGTGTAAAGATCATCATCATTTGGCATGCTGAAAAGCATTGAGCTTCTTCACACCTTTACTCGATCAGAATCAGTCAAGCTTCTGGTTAAATCCTTATGCAATAGATCATGGATGAACTCCAGCACAGGTTTTGGCTCAATGAAAACTGTTGATGACATATCTGTAACAACAACCAACAACAACAAAACCATGCAAGAATCAAAACTTAGGCTAGAGGGGAGTTCACTATGAAAAATAAACTCTCATGACAAAATAGAGTGTTAATTATTTACCTGCATCCTCACCCATAGACACTAAAATCTGGACATCACGAAGTGAGAGACTGGGCATGGAGATTTGATTGCCACCACCTGAGTGGATTTACAATGTGGCCTTGCAAAAAGGAAATTGGATGAAGAAAAGTTAAAACATCCTGGTTTGGCTCAGCAAAATGAATTTGGGCCCTGCATTTTTGCACCAATGCTGGTAAAAGGCACCTGCAAGGCCTAACTAACACCGGCTGTTGATTGGCTAGATAGTTTGATTGCTCCACGTGGGTTTGCTATGAGTATTCTCCCACCTATCTATTTGGAGATGGAGTTTTAGTTTTATGGGTGGGGTTGGAAAAAAATTGAATAACTGAACTTGGATGTGAGAAATATTACTAAACAGGGTGACATACTGAGCACCTTTGGAGGAGGTGCTCTTAAACTACTTATGACAATGGGGTTTGCCATGAACCTTGCGACATTCATGATGGGATGATGGACTCATCTTAAATTATGAGGATCTATCTGAAAATTTGGTTTTTCAGGAAGGCAGGTGGATGCCTACATATAATTTTACAGGTCATGGGTAGCTCACCGATGTTGAGAGAAAGACCCATCTGAGTTGGCCTTATGCTTTGATAGAAGCCACGCCAGCTCTCTAATCCCTCTCCCAATGATTTTCTCATACCAAGATTTGGTGAGTAAAAGGAGCGTCCAACAGGTACATATCTGCCAAAGAAAAAAGTTAAAGATTCAATAAGAACAGAAAAAAAGAGAAAGAAACCCTTTCTTGGAAAAATTTAGTTCCTTTATAATGCAGAAAGAAAACAGAACACCCAAAGAGTAAAAAAAAAAAAAAAAAAAAAAAAACCACAATTAAAAAAAAAAAAAAAAAAAAAAAAAAAAAAAAACACATAAAAAAAAAAAAAAAAAAAAGAA
>Ga0116227_10004941_pt1 | contig 28587 bp, 24 predicted proteins | sample S1TSphgellanicum_FD_89693 | JGI IMG/M metagenome (GOLD analysis project Ga0116227, IMG submission 89693) | Host-associated microbial communities from peat moss isolated from Minnesota, USA - S1T2_Fb - Sphagnum magellanicum MG | ecosystem: Host-associated > Plants > Peat moss > Unclassified...
GGTTGTTTGAGTGTTTGGGTATCGTGGTTCTGTGGGGGTAGTTGTGTGCGGGTGGGGTGAACTGCGCGGGGGGGGGGGGGGGGGGGGGGGGGGGGGGGTTGGTTTATTAGCTCAGGCCAAAAATGGTGACAAACAGTTTTGGAAACAAAAAGTTTCATGCAACCAATGAAAGGCTCAGGATGGACTCACGAGGGGTCTAAGTTTTTTTTTTTCCCTTTCTGGGAAGGAAGGGGGCGGGAGTTTTTTTTTGCTTTTTTTCATCCCTTGTTCCCTTTATCTTCCCTATGTGTTCCAATGAGGTTCCCAAATGGTTCCCCAAGTTCCCAAAACGTTCCCAATAGCACCTCCCTTTTCATTTTTCCCATATGTGTTCCAAATGTGTTCTCACTATGTTACTTTCAAGGTTCCAATCTGTTCCCGAACATGTTCTCCATATCACCTCACTTTTATCCCATATGCTTTGGCAATTATTGTCCTCCTTTTCACCTCTCCTATTAATTAGATGAGGTGCCTCACAAGTTCACTTATTCTTCTTTTTTTTTTTTGGGCAAGGGTTAATAATTCAAGTCAAAAATAGTGACAAATAGTCATGTTTCACCTTGTCATGTTTTGCACTCATAACCTCCCACTTTTTGAGTACCAATGGGGCACATAACATGTGAGATAGCATGTACCAAGGGTCTTATAGTATGTTACATACTCGGTAGCACCCCCTAACATGCCCAAAACATGTATGATATGGACCCAAAACATTCATAGAAATGTCAAGGTTAAAAAATACTCTTGTACTGACTCCATTAACAACTATGGGCATATGTAACATTAGGGTTTCAAGGAGGGTTCTTAGAGCATCTCCACCAGTGCTGAGCATGTGTGGCCTTGCAAATTAAAATTGGACGAAAGACAAGTCAATACGTGCCAGTTTGGCTAAGCAAAATGGTTTTGGCCCAACATTTTTCTTTTTCCCCTTTTCCCTCAGTTTGCTGAGGCTGATCAAAGTTCCTCAAGTGAAAACATTTCGAGAATTTAGGTCTTGTGTTTGGCTGCAATTCGGGTTCTGCATTGTTGAGCACCCATTCATGCCAAGCCCTCAAAATCATAATGTCCCCACTCTCTCAGTCCTTACCCATACCAACTAGTGTAGCCTGTGAAGTTGGTCCCAGTGTTACCACGTCCTCAACTGATTTTTCCTTCCAAAACCTGGATTTTTTGGAATTTATTTGAATTTTCAGCAACAGAAATCACTTGAAAATCAATATCTCCCACACTCTGGATCCAAAATCTTACCAAATAAATTCCCATTAAATCCTGCTTGTCAAGATCTTTTCAAAAACACCAAAGGCACATTCCAATTCCTCCAAAATTTCCAGCTACAATTTAATTAATTTAATTTTCAGTGAAGCAATCATACAATATTCCAGAAATTTTCAGCTACAATTTAATTTAATTTTCAGTGAAAAAATCATTCAATATTCAAGAACTTTTGCACCACAAGTCCAAACATCGTGGAACCAAGCCCATGCCACCCCTCCTAGTCAAGAGCTTTGCAAAGACACCAAGAACACACAATCTCGAGCATCCAAGTACAACATGGGTTCTTATGCTTTGTAACAAAACTCCCATTCTATGAGGTGGGCTCATCAATTCATACAATCCAATGATTTTACATCCGTCTTGTTTGATCTCATCCCTTGGCCTCTTTCTATACAACAGGTACTAAGACCTTCCAACAAGTACATTATAAAAATAGAGTTTGCACTTGGCTATTACCTTGTGCAAGCCCTTACTTTAATAATGCTCTCATCCTTTACGGCCTTACCCTACACCAAAAGAGAAAATAAACTTATCTACCACTTCACTCTTCACCCTTAGTTTTCACCTCCTAAAACCCCTAGCTGAATTCTCTTAGAATATGCCCAACTGCAAGAGTGAATAGACCTTTACTCTACTTTTTGTATGAAAATTTACAATAAAACAATGTGATGATTTTTTTAATTATTTATTTATTTATTTATTTATTTGTTGAAATTTGGCAACTTTTTTTTGAAAGAACAAGTGTTTTTTGCCAGAAATTTGGATGAATGTCATCTTTTGGGGATTTTTTGCCAAAAGAAAAAAGACTATTGAAGAAGTGTGGGAGAAACTAAACAGTGCACACTAGATGTGCTAAATGCTGATAGAGGCTGGCTACCACAGGGCATGCTCTTAGTATTAGACTAAAGCTTCCTTAGTGCCAAGGAGTCAAAGCCAAGGTTAAACCAAAATTGAACAATCCTATTGGTGTAGCCAATGAAATCAGTCCCAAGGGCTTTTACATTGGGACTTAAAGGACAATTATTTTTTATTAATAATATTTTAATCTATGACTTTTTGGCCCCCCCATATTGGCTCAAAGGGTGAAGAGGAATGCATTAAATTGGGGCACCCAATTTGCAACTCTTGAGGACAATGGTATAACCTAACCATGGAGCCATTCCATTGAAGGTATGATTTTATTTTTTACAATTTCTTATTAAAATTTTCACTTTACACCATTTCATAACCCAAATCAGCTCATAGATTAACATTTGTGACTTCCATTCAATGTCGGGTTAACATCCCATGCTTGCATGGTTGCAACAATTCTTGGATTTGCTAGGACAATGAAAGCATGCAAGAATCCGAGTTTAATTTGTTATTCAAACAATACTATGGCTACAAATTCACAAATGGTGTATTAATGGAAAAAAAACAACATGAATTTCAACTCTATTGAATACTCAACATTCATGTCAATGATGACGATTCAATAAAGTTGAATCCTTCGAAAGTCCATCGATCAATGGTGGCATTAAGCAAGTATCGTAACAAAACATGTCACTACGTCTACCAATGACATATAATTTATTTTCATCTAAAGGCAACATCAAATTATTGTAAAAAAAAACAAATTTCAAAAACAATTTTACAATCTACAATCGAAAGTTGTAAGAAGAATTTTCAGAAGAAAGCAATTGGTATGTTATCTCAATGGATAATGCATAAGTTATGAAGGCAAATGCAAGCCACATTTAGTAAATTTTATATGGCATGTTAATTCTATTCAATGGAATCCTTTGTCTTCCTTTTTCCCAATGTTTTGTTCTTTGCGATCCATTTTTCTTGCCTTTGAATTGTGAATAAAATCATGGCTTCATATTAAATACCTTGCATCTGAACAATCAATTTGTATGACAACAAAACATTTTCATTGCTTTCTTACCAATGTTGGAGTTTCGGAAAAATGTCTAGTCATGGCAACAACCAACCCATCCAAGATTGTAATCCCAAAACTTACATAAGTACATCAACCACACCTCTAGTAATAAAAGTTGAAAAAAAACCTTTCCAACATCAATAGTAAGAAGTTAGATCTACGGTTGGTGCAATAATCAAAATGTACCACAAAAACCTAGCACAAAAAATATTCCTTGAAATTTGTCAAAATCATTCGTCACTATTTTATGTTATTTGCTATTAAAAAAATTCAATCCTCAAAGGTTTCAAGTGTTAAGTTGTTGCATATTACAATGGAGTTTTATAGAAATCACTTTAATACGTTTTTTTGGATTTGAAAAACATTGTTTGCATAAAATTCTTTTTTTTTTTTGGATATAATAGAAAGGGGACTTATTTATGTGTAGTTAAAACATGAAGTATTTCAATATTGAAAAAAACACAACAAAATCTAGTGACTACTTGTGTTTCAAGTAAATTGCATGATCTCATATGTGAATTTACCCTATCCAATGATGGAGTTAGAATACCACACAAGTAATAACAAGTTCATAGAATTGACAAGGTTGTTCACTATTTAAAAACCTTCACCAAATAGTTATTCAAATGTTGCCTTTAAATGAAGCCACTTCCCCACTCATGTATCCATTTCTTGGTGTTCCATTTGATTCCATAATGAGGGTAGCCATTGTCATCCCCTTGCACATAATGTTGATATAATGCAAGTTGTTGGAATGTTACAATTACAATAATAACATGCGAAACCACCATGTAAGCATAAGAAATATAACAATGTTGTGTGTTATGCTCATCCATGGTGGTTTGATATTTAAAACTCAACTTGAGAAAGGGAAGCGAAGGTGAAAAGAAGAATGATAACAAGAGAAAATGCATGAAAGCATATGAAGAATTGAAGCCCTTTGGTTGGACCTTGGTTTCAATGGCTCTACACATGAATTAGTTGGCCTTCAAAATTTCAATATTTTAATAATAACTCAAGGCCAAATAACCACTACAAAATATTTTATCATTAAAAAAATGTCACTTTGTAAATTCCAATTTGTGATTACAAAATAATTGCAACCAACATTTACAATTAAAATTCCATAAGTTGCATAAGTTTAGTTAAACACAACATGTAGTCAGAAATGTTTACCTTAAAATGATATTAACACACTTCACAAGGATGAAATATATAATTTCATGTGTTGATCATTGTATACCCCTTGCAACTATTTCCCATTATTTGTGATTAAATTGTAAGCCAATTATTAGCTAGCTACCATGTGGCAACATAAATGAATTTTTAAAAATAATAATGAAAAAATAAAAATTTAATCTTGGTCATCCATTTTTTATGGTTTTAGATTATTACATATGAAAAAATAAAAAATCACCACATGATCTATTAATTGAATATTGGTCAAAATAAATTAAAATTAAATGTCTAAGGAGGTAGGTAGGTAGGTGGTAGCACCTATCTACTTAGTCACCTAGGCAATATACTTACCTACCTAACTAGATATACTCCTAATATAACCTAGACAAATTAGTTACAACTTAATTTTGGTTACTAATGTGATTAATGGGATTAGTAGCCTAGTCTTGGCTGAAAATATATTTTAAAATCCTCCACATGGAAGGATGAAACCTTCAATTGTCACAAGATAATGAGAGCAAAGTCACAAGATAATCGCAAAATTCTCAAGGGTGGTTCATAGTACCAAAAATAGTTGCAATGTACACATAATTGCATGTAATCATAAAATGATTAATTACAAAATACAAGATTTCTTCTTATGAATATTTCTCACAATTGGCCCCAACTCTTAATTTAAAGTAGACCATAACTAGAGGGGGAGTTTCACCCTTCACCAAGTTGTAAAATCACTTTCATGTTTTGCTTATGTCCTTCCTTTCCAAGGGCAATTGTATGAGGGATTGGAATGATACGAAATGGAACTAGTAATGGAACAAAAACAAAAATGTGAATTTTCCAATGCAATAGATTTGCATTCAACCTAGCATTTGACTCCAACTTTGAGATCCAAGAGAAAACCAACCTAAAGTGGTTGAAGACAAGCAAAATTAATTGCTTGGACAATTTTATATTTTTCATATGGTATCCACACACATGTTTGTAAAGCAATTTGGAGTTGATGTGGGAGAAAATTGGGTGAAAACACAATTTGTTCAACCAAAATGGTCATCACAAGCACTATTTTTGCAAATGATGAAATGTAATCAAAGGCTATATCATAATTACATTGATTTTTTTAATTATTTGGACCCAAATATTTGTGGTAATGTATATGCATAAAGTGAAATGCATAAAACATTTTTGCTATTAGAAATTATTGTACATAGTGTATTTGAACTCTCAAATTTGAAGATATATCTTGAAACAAATTATGTGGACTTTGCATTCACTAAAAAAATAAAAAAATAAAATTTAAATCATATAAGTTGATGAAACATTTATATAACATTCAAAAATCAATATTTGAAAGAATAAAAAACTTCATGTGTGCTCTAAAGCTAAAGATCTTAAAAAATCCATAATGGAAATTAAAATGAAAAAGTAGATTTAGAAAAAAAAAGAAAAAAGAAAAAGAAAAAAAAAAGACACTTGTTTTATCAATATGAACAATGGCATGAAGCCAATGATTTCATTCAATAAAATTTAAGAAACAATGAACACATAACAATTCCTTTCCTTTGTTCAAACATAACTATGACTAGAAAAACAAATAACTGAAACAAAATGAAAACAAAAGTCCACATGTGGATATTAACCATTTAATATACTTATATTTGAAAAAAAAAAAGTCATAGATAAAAGTGATTGAATCATTTTAGAGAAAGCTTTGTTTTTTCAAACACAAAGTAACGCTCGGAAACATTTAAGTGAGGACTTAAAAAAACAACACTTGAATGCTCATGATTCCATATCCAGCATCGATTTTGTGCATTGAATTGTGTAATGGGTTGGCTTCATGGATCCTATGCATACCAATGAGCGCATCTAAAGAATGACAATGTAGGCAATCTTTTCCGAGTTTAGCCCCAAAAATCCTAAGGCATGGCATCATTATATAAGGCAATGTACAATTTTGTGCATTCCAATTGCATGACCAAGCCTTTTCTTCACAATCATGACATCGATTGCGTATTCCATGAACTTGTGATACTACAAGCCACAAATGTCCGAAATTTGTATTCAACAAAAACTTAAGCCCCATCATCTCATCATCCACACACTTGAACAATGCATAAACTTCCCCAAAATAACATGGATAGTACATGCAGCACGGTGGAACAATATGTAGTAATATACAAACCTAAAATCTGAGCTAAAACCACATTACATGTAAGTTTTGCATATTTGAGAACAGACCAGCAAGTAGACGAAAGAGAAGCAAAGTATTACAATAATTTTGTCTGTCGTGAATTGAGTGAGTGGTTTCCCCCCTCTTTGGCCCAAAGGGTTTTCAAGAATTCTTTACACTTAAGGACAACGGGATGATGCATGGTTAAATTCGATTTCCTAAAAATAACCACAAAGTAAACTTGTGAGAAAAGCTACAATAAAACCTACGCCATGCACACAAACCTGTCTCCATTGGTGCGAAAAAACTAACAAAGATACACCTACAAAAGTTATGATTCTTTTATGTCTTTAGAAAGGATGAGATCACCTGTGAATTCCTCTTTGTCTGCTCGTTGTATCCCACTATGCAGAGGTGACAGATTCTACACCAAAGCTTTTCTAAAAGCCCCAACTGTGGGGAGACATCCACCAGCCACACCGCAATTTTCCAAATCTGTTTGTTTTTTGTTGCCTCACAGCACAAAAAGGATATGTCATTGGCTACCCTGGTTGTATGTTACAGGCAAAAGGTACCCGCCAGACTCCATTTTCTCCTCAGATTTTCATTGCCCACTTCTACACAAATGGAAAAAAAATTGGTCATCTTACAGTGACACAAAGCATGCCTGGTTGTGTTTCTGTAAATGGCAAATGCTCCTCCTCTGCCAGGTACTGCTGGACTGCAATAGGTAACCTGGCTGGGGTTCGAGAGCCCTTGGTATGGTGCCCTGTTCCAACACAGATAAATATCTGTTCCCGCTGCCGGGTGCTTCTCACATTGAGTCGTAATTGAGCAATTTCACGCTTCAATGCTGGAATCGCCTCATTTACATGGAGGCCATGAAGATCTAGTAATCGAGCTTGCCCTGTTGTGTTGCTATTATTTCCATAAACGTTTGCATTCCTGCACAAGGAAAATCCCCGAAGGCAATCACATGCAAAATTCGCTCCAATGACATGCTGTGAATGTAGAAAAAGAACAGCCAAGTAGCCCTCTACAGTCAGAGATGACCTTTTTGAGCCTTCGTGATTTTGGATTACACAGGCTTTTGTCTGATCAGTAGTACAGCTGTGTTCTGAATGGAACTAGAAACTTGGGTCATATGAAGGGTCATATGAAGGGTGGTACCTTTGCCAAAAGATTGCTTCACCAGCCTTACTGTGGGCAGCTTTCATCTGTTCATTATGCCATTGTCCTTTGGCACTCAACTCCTTAGCAAGGGCTTTGTTGCCTGAGAGATATGCCTGTCTTGCCTGATTCAATCCCACCAAACTGTCAGACCTGTTTCTTTTTCCCAAAAACACTCTTTGAGCTGGCAATTTAAAAAGAACAAAAACCCCAATTTTGAAACATCTCTACTTGGTCATTCAACACTCTCAATCTGTTCACAGTATTTGAAAATTGTTTATGCAGTAATCCTTGGGAGAACCTGAGACCTTCATGACCACAACAACACTGTCTAGGATACAAGCACATACAAAGAGGAAGGGGAAAAGAGATTAGAGGAAAGTTGATTCTGTTGGCTTTGCCAGGGCATGCAGAATCTTTGGATGTGAAGCCCACGGTGTGGAATCTCAAGCTTGGGAAGAAGCTGCAAGTACTTCTACAACAAACAAGATTTTTACAGCAGACACTTCCAGTTAAAGTCTAACTTATCTTCTACATTGTGAGGCCATCATTTGACAATGAAGAGCAATGTCACAGTTAGATCCTAACCATGACCTCCAAACTTCAAGTCAGACTGAACCAAATGCACAGTGAGTAAAAATAATGGCACTTCCACAGGACTCTTCAGGAAGGAAAATGGGAACTAGCCAACTGGTAAGAAACTCTAGACAGCTACAAACTGCTATGCCATCACCATCTGAACACTAGCCAGAACCAACAGCCCACTGTAGATCAATTTATCACACTACTCATGTTCTCTGCATATTTTCCCCTGAGCACTAACCTGATCAAAATAAGCATTGCGAACACGAGCATGATCCCGAGCTTCTTCTCGCATGTCTGTGTACATGGTTGCTGCACCCGAATACACAAATGAGTGCCAGGCCTACTACCGAGCTCATCTTACCACCAATAACAACTTGAAACATACTCTGCAGCCAGTAGATCCACGCTTAACTCTTGAGCACCTAACCATACATCCATTCCAATTACAAAGTGTTTGGACTCACTAAGCAACCCATAACTTCAAATCCTCCATCATCTGGATGCAGAAAACCCACCAACAGAATCTCCAGTGTCAAGCCAGGTTGGTGGAGGAGGTGCTTGTGCCTCCCGCGCATGCAGCTGATATGCTTCCAACCTCTCTCCATGTGAACCTCGAGCATCCCGGAGAAACCCACCAACTCCCTGAGTTTGGGAAATACCCCCTCGTAAGGCTCCCAAAGAAGGATCAACCCCACCATTTCTCTCATATTGCAACTGTGCAGCCTGTTGAGCTGCTTGTTTTCGTACAGCAGCCACAAAATCTGGAGTCGTTCTTGACTCCCCCACAATTGCACCAGTTGCCCTGCTGGATAACAATGATGCATTCAAATTATCAAATGCAGGAAGTGCTGGAAAATCCCTTGGTGACAGTGGAGTTTGTGTTGGAGGTGACTGGAACTGCTTTGCCACTGAAACTCCTTCATTCTGAAGCTGCAAATGAGCAAAAGATTAGGGGAAGCCACAGTCAACTTGTCAAACATGTTTGCTATTGACTCTACTTGGAATAGGAATGCCCAATATGCAGTAATTGGTCATATCCAATGAAGTCCCCTTACACATGACAATAATGACTGCACAAATAAGCACTTTTGACTCAGACACATGTTGAGGTGAAGTTCAGTCACACAACAATACAACAACTGTGACTCATCATTTCACTGCTCTGACCAGGTTTCCCAAAATGGAGCACACCTCAAGCTCTGTGAGCATTTCCATTGTGAGGCTCAGATCACCACCATTGGCATAATAGATTTCTGCAAGACTCTCTGAAGCAAATCCTGGAAACTCAGCTGTGAGGAGATTGATAGGATCAATTTCTCCAAGGTCATCTGGAAATGCCTGCTCTCCCACTCCCCAATCACTGAAGGAACCTGCAGTCTCATTATTATCAGTCCACAGACCTGGGGCCTGTCTTTCCTGGTTGGCCAAAATCTGTTGCTGCAAAGATGATCGAAGCTCTGGAAGATAAGGCCTCACATAACTGGGGCCAGAAAACATGCTTCCCTGCCCATTGTTGTATCTTGACCCATTCCCTTGAGGTGGACTGAATGAAGTTGTCCGTAATGCAGTTTGCCGTATCCTATCTTCATAACTAATGCTTTCTGATTGTGAAGTAGTACTTCCACTGCCTGCTTCCCAACCCTTCTGACCAGCAATGTCCAAGTATGCAGATTCTTCATAATCTGAAACACCCTCGACAAAGTCTCTGACATCAAAATCAGGCATTAGGTCATCTGGAAGCTGAGCACGGAAGAGACGGCGGTACTCATCATCTGAAATGTTGGAATTGCTTGAGTCCGTTCTGTCCAGTTTTGATTGTCCAACATCTTTCTCAACAGCAGAACCAGCATTGGACTTGCTAGTGTCCCAAGCATTCCCAGATACTGAATTGCTCACAGGCTTAAAAGATTTTGGAACAAATTCTGCTGCATGTGGATTCAAAGATGTGCGCCCTAATGCTGCCAAAGAACCTGAAGAAGTGCCACCTGAGCTGGATTTCTTCAAAGGAGAGAGTGCTGGGGAGCCTTGATTGCTCAGAAAACTATAAGCCTCTCCACCACCTCCAGGATTGCTCTGACCACTCGAAGAAATTGACAAACCCGACATGCTGCCAGCAAGACCTTCACTTACTCCAGACAAAGGCCCATTGCTTGATGACCCCATTCTGTACATGCCTGCAATTCCACCAGGCTCTAAATATTCCCATCTATTCAATCCCATTGTAAGAAGTTGCAAACTCCTCAATCCCAAACGTTTCTTACCTTGCTAGTGCATTCAAAGTACCAGAACCTCTTTCTTTTGCAACTCCTGTAGCTCTTGCAAGTGACTGAAGATCAAAACCAGTGACCACCGCAAACTGCAGCAATCTGATCTCTGACTTGAAAGGTGAGAGTGATGATGCTCCAGTTGTGATTGTAGTCCTGCACCAGTGAATCAGAAGTGAATCTAACCTTCTTCCAAACACCTTGACCTCACAATATCTGCCATGCAAGTTCCTCAGGGTGAGAGATTGTGTCCAACTCAAAAAGAAGGGTAGTAGTGTAAATGGGTAGCAAAAACCAAAGAGGAGAAGAAGATGAAATGGCTTTGGTTTGCAGCGCCACCTCTACATGATTTGCATTGGGGATTTTTGAGAACAGAGATGAAAGCATCAGCAGTACACATAAAAAAACAAATACAGTCATCACAAGAAAGGACTACATGAAGAAATAAAGTCAAGAAACAGGATATAGGTCTATGAGACAAATATCTTGCACACCACAATTCATCAAGTTGTATCTTGTAGTGGAGACACGCAGACAATTTTGCAAAAGCTACAACACTGAAGATCCAGGATACTCAATATGTCTGGGATGAGTGGCTCTAATACAAGTGAACAACGACAATAGAAGACATGGAGACATTTTCTGGCTCTTTGTGACCCTAATTAGCAACTTCCGCTAAAGCCTTCCAAATTTTTTATTCCTCTCAAAAAAACTGCAAGGGATCCAGCTTCAAAGAAATAGAGACAAACCTGCCATCAAAATTTCTTCCCAAATTCCTTCCAGGAGGGTTCAGAGCTCTAACACAGCATTTTTCTCCCAAATTCTACAGATGCAAGCTCCCTCAACCTCAGGACATCAATATAGAAGAACACATTCAATGCCATATACTACACATCCCAATTTGCCATATTCTTCTTATCAATCTGATGCTCTAAACAAAGACATGCGCATCATCAAAGATTCTTAGTAGCAGAAGCTACCTTACTACATCACCTCTCCATTTCCCTATCACGCCACGTTGCATCCCTACATCATCATCATCTACTGAACCAGACAAGCAAAAGCCCACTAAATACTACTACTTACTACCAGCTTCTCCCTCTTCCAAGCATCATCATCATCATCATCAGTCAATTTTTTCAGTAGACAAACAAACAATCCACTTAACTTCTTCACGGTAACTCCTCCTAAACTCCATCTCTAGCCCTACACATAGTTCCTTTCTTGTGAATGACAAAAAGATCCATATCAAAACAAGCTCTGGAAAACAGACATCATCCTACAAGCACATTTGTAACAGAAAACAAAACCACCGCCACCGCCGGTCTTCTCTCCTCCCATTCTCACCTACTCTCTATCTACGCTCTTTCTGCACGCCTTCTTTACCTTACCGTCGTCCTCCCACCTCTTCCCCACTAGCTACTACGACATCCGTCTTCCATTCCCCTAAGAAAAGCTTCCCAAAAGAGGCCATGCTCATGAAATTCCTTTCCTCCCACTCCCTCTTCACTAACTTGCTCTCGCGTATCTCTTTTTTCTCTCCCTGCTCCTTCTTCTTCCCTCGCTCGTACCTACCTCCACCTGACGCCTTCCCTTAGCCGTGCCATCATCATTCCCCCAAGCCCCTCAGCAGTAGTAACCTTTTTTTCCTCGTTACACAAAGCCTTTTTTTCCGACACGCACAGTTCGATATCACTTCCAACAGCCGCGCAACAACAATAAATGCAAAAGAAAATACTTACCTTCCCCTTCATTGAACAAAACAGACAGACAGAAAACGAAAGTAGTGTTGGTTTGTTTGGTTGTTTGTTCTCACCTCGTCGTCTTCCTTCTTAAGCGGTGTGCCAAAAGAAAGAAAGAAAGAGCGGAAAAGCAGAACTTTTACCAAAGAAGAAGAAGAAGAAGAAGCTCGGAGAGAACTAAAAACTAGCTCCTCGTCGGAGGAGAAGAAGTAGAGAAGAAGAAGAAGAAGAGAAATTCAGCAGTTTCACCTGCGGTGGAACGCCCACCACCGCAGCAGCCGCTGCCTATAGCACAATTGGCGATGGTGCGGTCGCCAACAACAGAAGAGGAGAGTAGCGATGGCCGGATTGCTCTGCTGCGGCTATGGCGCATTTGACGAAGGAGCAGCAGCAGCAGCAGCGACAACGTCGAGAATGAACGCTAGAGAGAGAGAGAGAGAGACGAAGCGGGTGGGGGCAGACCGGGCCGGTGGGCCCGGCCCGTCCTTCCCTATTCTTCCGCGGGTGTTTATCTCCTGGTCTCACAGGGGTATGCGGAGTCCGGAGTCTTCAGCGTTTTTTTAAAATAATTATTATTTATTTATTTATTTATTTAGAAATTTCAATTCTTAGCCAGTTGGTTTTTTTTCTTTTTGAAATTGGCTAATAATATTTATTTTGTTGTTTTGGTTTTCCTAGTCTAGTCGCCAGATTTTATTTTTATTTTTATTTTTTGAAAAATCGCCGAATTTCTCTATTGGGTTCTTCTAGCCAAAAATGTAAGAAGGATGCTTCAACTGTTTTTTTTTTTTTTAAATTTCATATGCTGCTCATAGCCAAATTTGGATAAACTCTCTTGTGGATGATTTGCCACTTCAGCTACATCACAAAAATGGGAGAAAAACCCTGGCACATATAGCCCTTTTTTCTTTTTATTTTATTTATTTATTTATATTACCGGTTCTTTACTTGTATGAAGAACCCCCGGTTCCGGTTCTAAACGCACAAATGGAACTAGGAATCTGGTTTGGGTCCGGTTCCATACCGGTTCTTGGTAACCTGGACTAGACCTGGTGGTTAAATGCCGATTAACATCCGATTAACCACCAGTTCCAGCCCGGTTTCTGGTAACCTGGACTAGACCTGGTGGTTAAATGTCGATTAACATCTGATTAACCACGGGTTCCAGTCCCGTTCTTGGTAACCTGGACTGGGCCTGGTGGTTAAATGTCGATGGACATCCAATTAACCACCGGTTCCAATCCGGTTTTGGTTAACCTGGACTAGACCTGGTGGTTAAATGTCGATTAACATCTGATTAACCACCGGTTATAGTCACTTTTTTTTTCTCGAATTTTTTTCTTTCAAAAATCTCAATTCCGATTCCACTTCCTCAAATAAATGGAACCAGAAATTTGGTTCCTAATTTTATTTTATTTTAAATATAAATTCCAGCTCCGGTCCTCTTAACTGGTTCCAAAAATTAGACCTAGTTCCAGTTTGGTTTCTATTACACCGAGAAAGAACCGGCGGTTCTAATTTCTAACCCATGAGAGTGAAGGAGGAACCACTACTTAGTTGGTGGTACCTGCACTTTGTTGAGTGAGGCCTCTTTAGTGGGCCATATTAAGCCCCGGAAGAAGAGAAAAAATACTAAATAATAATAATAATAATAATAATAATAATAAAATAAAAAATTTGACTGGGAGACCCTGATTTAGTCTAAGTATGGGCTATTTGTAATATTTAGAAATAATTTAAATGGATTTTGGGATTTTTACCATGGTACCAAACGTGGGTGTCGGTTCAACCCAAGGGCAGGTTGAGTTGGGGGAGGAATGGGCGGGTACGAAATAGAGGGGAAATTTTACCCAAAAAAAACTCCACAAAATAGAAAGTTGGGGAGATAGGGGAAGAGGGGTTGAGGGGAATGGGTGGGTGTGAAATGGAGGGAGGAGAAAAAGAGTGGAAATTTTTTAATAACAAAATTCCCAAAAGAAAAAAAAGGTGCAATAATTTTATAAAAAATTTATTCGATTTAAGGAATCCACTGGGTATATATAAATTTTGGAGCAATAGTGAAAAAAAAAAATTATAACAAACTTCCCCAAAAAAAAAAAAAGGAAAAAAAGTGGGAAGATAGGAAAGGTGATTTATTTTTATAGAAAAAAATATTAGATTTAAGGAATTCACTAGGTATATATATAAACTTTGGATCAATAGTGGAAATATTTTTAATAAACAAATTCCCCAAAAAATAAGATAGTGAAGGTGGGATGTTTTTTATAAAAAGCTTATTTAATTTAAAGAATCCATTAAGCATATATAAACTTTGAAGCAATAGTGGAATTTCTTTTTTTCTTTTTTTATTAAAACAATTCCACACACACACACACACACACACACACACACACAAAAAGAAAAAGTGGGAAGACAGGGCAAGCAGGATAATTTTATTAAAAATTAATTGTTGTAAGGAATCCACTAGTTATAATTACGTGAATATTTTATTTTATTTTATTCATTTTGGAGCACTTGAGGTTGTTGTAAGAAAGAACTCGGGTACAAAAATGCAATCAGAAAAAAAACAATAAAAACAAGAACAACAACAATAGGAACAAAATGATGTTCCATGGGTGTCATAGAAACTTGGAAAACAAAAACAAAAACAAAACAAAACAAAACAAAAAAAGGCCACAAAGAAAACAACAAAAAGAATTATGTCCTAGCATGAGTGAATGAAGGAAAGATGGAAGAGTGTAGCCTAAAGGAAAGAAAGGGAAGAGGGGGGTGAGAGAGGGTGGGCCACAAGAAGGGAAAAGGGTGAGGTGGGTGTGGTAGTCAAAAGAAGAAGGAAGAGACAAAGAGAGAGATCTAGGAGAGTGAAGGATCTAAAGGAGAGAGAGAGAGAGAGAGAGAGAGAGAGAGATTGAATGTGTGTGTGTGTGTGTAGTCTCTACTTACTTCCCATAGAAACAAACCAACATGATAGATGGCATTATGGCAATTCCATCAAACAAATAGGTGAGGTGCTTTTGTGTCAATTGTTTGTGCATGATTTTGTTGTTGTTGTTGTTGTGGTGGTGATAGGGGTGTTTGGAAAAAGTCGTCCATATTTTAAGATTGTTCATCCATGTTTTAGGGTTGTTCGAGAGATCATCATGGGTGCAAAATGATAATGATCCATCGTACGTATGTGGTGCACGGGTATTGTGTTTGTGAGAATTGTTGGGAGGGAGGGAGGGAGGGAGGATTGTTCGGTAGCCTATATGTATGTATGTATGTATGTATTGTGCCCAAAATTTTGAACCGGCCAACACTTGTTATTAATGTTTTTAATTTTTTTAAAATTAAAATAAAAAATACACACCTTTAATTGTGGCTGAAATCGTGACATATGACATTTATTTTTTAATTTATAGCTTTATGTGGGTTTTGAAAGAATTTTTTGTTGTGGTAGCCGAGTTGATGTCCTCCACTAGAGGTCGAAAGCAAGCAATTTCAACAAACAATAAACCAAGATGCGGGTATTAACTATTAACTTCATATCGTACTCTAGTAGTAGTACCTTGGCAACTTCAACACATGTCTACAAGTCTGATGAATAATTAGTTAATTAATTAATTATGAATTTTTCATTTTGACAAATTGAATATTACTGAAGAATTATTTTTTTAATTCACAGTTTTTTTGCTCTTATTTTTTAAAAATAGTTTCAAATTTTCTGAAAATAATATAATTAGTGTGGAACCTGCCAAGGTACTACTAACTCTAGTAACTAAACAAACCAACAACAATAACCACAAAACCCCCAACATAACTAATGTAACTACTATTTTGATGTAGGTACTCTATAACTAATCTCAAGTTTTAACACAAGCCAAAATATCATTTTCTTCAAAAATCCTCATATAAAAATAGACCTATTATTATTACTTAGGAGCCAAACTCCATTAAGCTAACTATACTCTATAATGAATCTAAACACAATATCCTTCTTGCCTTGGTAGTAGGCAAGGCCAATAAACACACAAGGGAAGATGAAAGCTAGTGTATATATTATCAACATGATGTAATTGATAATCAAACTTCCAAGGGATGAAAATATGAATTAGTATAGTTGGGAGCTAATTTCCCCAAGTGAATTATTTAGGGGTGAGTTAGTTCATAAGGTACTAACTATTGCCTTCTTCTTTCATTTTCAAGTGGGCTCTATAGAATGTAGTGAACCAAATAGTAAGGCCTAAATAGGCCTATTATTTTAGGCCTTGTAGTCATTTGTATGATTTGTTGTTTGGGAAATTGTGGTGTGGTATTACTTCCAATCATCATGGATGTAGAAAATCTAACCATCCAATCTATGTGCCCCTTTCTATTTTTGCCTAGATTTTCAGCCCAATCCAACATAAGATCTAAAAGATTAGATATCATTTTGTAAACTTGAAAGTTCGACATCCAAAACTTTTTTGGTACAACATCCAATGGCACTCCTATTCAAACAATGAAAGATATTTCATCCATCCACCCACTCTTTCCTCCCCTCCTCCCATCACCCCCAACCCTCTATTCAAGGCATTGTAAAATATACCTTGTCATCATTTTGCACCCAAATCATTCCAAGATCCACATAAGACTCAAAGACCACAATAAGCCTCCTTAGGAAAGTGGGGACGAATCCAATTTACATGAGCAAGCTCTTGCTTGTGCACACAAAAGGAAGGGAAGTGAAATGAAGCTAAATGTCCAAAAATTTTACAAAGTCCCAATGAAGCTTGATTCCCCAATGAAGATGACACCTTGTATTTCACTAACATGAACATAAAATGGGAGAATGGAAAGGATTTTGCTTCAATTTTATATGAGGAATTTTGTCTTATTGTTGTTAGATGTGTGAAATCCTTGTTAAATTTGTTTATTAATTGAAGTGAGGACCTTGTTGGATGATGTGGTGGGCAAGTGTTCAAGAAGCCAAGGTTCAATAGGATTCACTCCTTCACCACTTCCAAAATCTACGGTGTTTGAATCCATGTGGCCCTTTCCACCAAAATAATTTTTCTTTAGTAGTGTGAGCTTGAGCTTCTCCTCCTCCCACTTACATCCCTCACACATCAACGAGCTTGCATCTCAAAATTTCAAAGTTGTTGTTGACCTTTGGGGAGTATGTAGTATCATGGGCTTTAAAGTGGGGTTGAAGATGAGTTGGGGAGGGCTAGGACCATGAAGGTGAGGGAGGAAAGTGAAGTGAGGGCCATCTCTTTAATTAAAAATTACAAAATCCACAAGTGGAATCTAAATTACATCCACAATATCAATGGCCCCATTAATTTAGCCCACTTTTTTTCCTAACACCATATTCACAAGAATATTTTCAATATTTTTTTCATCAATTTGCATCTCATTTTTCTTCAATTGAATTTGAATATAATTCAATAGTTAGTAGGAATTTAATGTATATTATGAAAATTTTGAGAATTTTGCAATTGGGCTTGCAATGAATTGTAATAATCACTTGCAACTCATGATGTTTTTATAACATTAGTGTTATCCCACAAATTGTAGTAATTGCATTGAACACACCAAAACTATGTGTTATGAAAAAGTTCAATACCTTAATTTTAAAATTATGAAAATGTATATTATGTTTGTGCAACTATTTTGTAATTCATCATCCACAATAGTCTTTTACAAAAATGATTATAGATGAATTAAATGTTTGTGTGAGTTTTCATTCATCCATGAATTAATGAAATTTGTTCATGTCTTTTGAAACTAATTTACAAATAGTTTGTAATTTTTTGTCCATATCGGTTTTTCATGCAAATGCCCATGAATAAACATAATGTTTGTGTGACTTTTCATTCATCCATCGATAAATGAAATCTATTGATGTCGATTGCAACTAACTTGCAATTAATGCATTACAGAATTATTATTTTGCGACTAATGGATTTCGTCAATGATATTATGTTACAACTTGAATTCAATTAGTGTAATTTTAAATTGCAACTTATAAATTTGTTGATGGAATTGTTTTACAACTAATGTCCATTTATGGATGGTATTTTGTGCCTACTAAAATTGGCAATAATATTTTCTCATTGTGAAACACATTATATAATTCCATCACATAAATAATGACAAAGCATGTTGTTCAAATAATACAATTGTATGATCAATTTTTTAATGTGTTGAAAAACACAATATTCATATGAACATTTCTTGTAATCCATAGTGTGTGAAATACATTTTAGGAACACAAATTTATTACTTATGTAACTTATGTAAGTGTTTACAAATTTTTCATAAATTGTACATAGGTGGGGAACACAAGGCCCATGTGGTGTAAGTCAACAATAAAAATTATAAATTATAAATATTAAATTAATTAAATTAAATTGAGTCCACCTTTCTTTGGATTTTACTAAAGTGGTTCCTAGTGGTTCCTAATGGTACCACCCAAAGATGGGATTATCCTTTTGTGCAACTCTAAATGTTCAATTATTTGCATTAGGTTTGTTTTTAACAATAAGCTTCATGTAATTCTGTTTTGGCAAGGTTTTGTTTGGTTTTTTTTACAATTGGGTAGGAGTTGCAATCAAGTTTGTTTCCTAGTCTATTTTTTTAATTTAAGAAACTCACTTGGTGATTTTGTGGATTTTGGTTTTAATTTTTGTGTAAAATTCCATTAGGAGTTGAACCTTCTTGCAAGTGATTAATATTTTGGTTTAGGTATGATGTGCAAATTAGGATGTTTTAAGGTTATTTTGTGTAATGTGTGGATAATGATAGGTGTAGGCACCAATACGGTAGCCCATGGCAAAAAGCTAGTTATAAAGCAATGAGGTTTTCACGAACACAATTCCTCATAAAGTTAGTTAAATTAAAATAAAATTCAATGAAATATGAATTCAACTCAAGTCGCATTGCAATGTTGATCGTCATTAGTAATGCATAACAACATGGAGCGCGAACTAACTTTGATATAACTTTAGGTATAAACAAAGTTAGTTTTAAGTCGAACATCAAATATGTATAATTCTTTCCTTACAATTATCCTTTGAAAAATGGTAACTCAATCATTTTCCATCTCCCCCTTGGCCCCAACATATGGTGACTTTCAATTTTATTACCAAAATTAGTGATTAGCAAGTTGATATCAAATATCAAAATTAATTCTCTGGAGAATGACAAGCAAATTAAGTCATACAATTTCCACTACATTGTTGAAGGTCCGTTGTGCAAGTAAACATGGTTGAAAATAATCACAATGTTCACCTTCCATTAACATGTGAATATGATAAACTGAAATCCAATTGAATATCCAAATGCCAAAAACATCTCCCATTGACTATCCTATTGGCCATCCTCACATTTAATCACCTCAACTAATCTTGATGTCTTTTCACCTCAGTTGAGGAAATGTATTTGCATTTTCATCTCATGGGGATATGCATGGGGAATCTTTCATTGGGAAGCCTATCTACCCTCTCATTATTAGCCCTTATATTTTCCCTTTCACATTCAAACTTCAACACCCTTTCACCTCGCACCTTAACAATAGGGGCCAATAACATTTGAATTCACATTTGGGCCAATAAGATTTATTCACAATTGATATTTGTTTTTGAAAAGTCATCCCCTTAAAGCTTTACAAAGGTTTTCTAGAAAGTTGTATATTTTTAAACCTCGAATAGGATCCCATTTGGGCCAATGCCATAAGAGTCCACTAAGTTATACTAGATACATGGTAGAAATGAAATTTTGCAAACATGGCCCATTCATTCATGGCTTTAAGCAAGGCAACTACACCTTGTAGTGTATTTGTGCTTATTAACATTATAAATTATTGCAAATATCTTTTTATCATATTTGAAAACACCTTCCCACATGGAAGATGTTTTCATCACTTGAAGGGACCTTATGCCATTCACATGCAAACCTTCCAAGATTCAAAAAACATTTCATACATTACATTAGAAAAAGTTTGCTCCCATAAGTTTCCCTTAATTTTTCAGCCTATGCCTACCCTTGAAACTACAACCTTCAAATGAAAGGAGGGCCTTAGGTGAAGGCCTTCCTTTATAATTAAAATATGTACAAGTTGATAGTTAAAAACAACTAAATGGGTAGGTAGCAAATTTGCAAACTATCTATAATATTCATTAGTTTTTTGCTTAATTATAAATTGTAGTTGACATTAACCTAGTATTTCATTGACCTCACATACACTTCAACTATGTAGACAATGTGTTGGAATTAGTTGTTAGGCTCAAGGCAAGAAATACATAATCCATAGCAATGTAATTAAAATAGATGGAAGCATGAGCACAAACCTAATAATGGTAGTTATGGGAACCAAATTCCTTATATTCAGTTAAAGTTTTTTCAATTTTTTGGTACAATCATTTTCCAATGTTCATAATTTTATTTTTTCATGCATCAAACAAATGGGAATTTTAACAAGATGGAACTTTTGGACCACATGCATACTTTTTATTACACCTCACGTGAATCCACAAGCTGATTATTTATTTCCAAAAATATTTTGAAAATTGTCTTATTTGTGGCAACATGTTTATCTTGCAAAAGGATGTTATTGAGTCTACAAGAATTGATAATCATGCATACATACAAGATCATGAGTTTTGAAATCAATTGTTGCCCACAACTTCATTCTCCAAGTGAGTTTCAAGCTATACTTAAGTTTAGGCACACATGTTTATCTATTGACCCAACCTTTGGGGGTAGAGGATTCATAAGTAATGGATCCTTGAGGTTGTTCAAATGCAATGTTAATGTGTAGGTTTTCACTTTGTATTTGTTTTTTGTCCTTAAAATGTTTCATTGTCACAATGCATGTCCATGCCACCTATTCCTTCGTGAATTATAAGTTTTCCAAGATGTTGATGCATAAGGAAATTATGGCCAATCTTGTGGCGTTATCTTCAAAAGATTGGTTGTAATGCTTGATGGCAATTTTATAAATTGATGCAAAGTTTTATTTGTAGGATAGTGTAGTCAAATGTGGTGGTGGGGAATTTATTTGAGGAGTGAAGTTTTGACATGTGTTAAATTGAATTGGGATTACTCGTGAGTATTTTTGTATTCTTAATTTGATATTATTTTAGAAAGGTTACTTCATAAGTTTACAATTAATGGCCCCAAAAAAGGAGTCCAAAGAAATTACCAATGTTGCACAAAAGGTGGTAGAACTTTCAAAACCTAAAATTCTTTCAAACGAAGAAGCTTTGAAGTTAGAGTACAACAAAGAGATAACAGAGGAACAATTGCAAGAATTTTTCCAAATTTCAACGAAGAATGAAGATGCTATCAAGTGTGAAAAAATTGACCCAACTCATATGCTTCTTGATTATATGTATCTATGATCATTAACTCATGCCATTGTTCAGTTAAAAGAGAATATGCGAATTATATTTTTGGAAAGGTTCAAAATTTGAAACTTGATTCATTTTAGTGTTTTCATGTGTAGATATTTGGCAGAGGTGGTACTTGGTTTGGGTGAATACACTTATGCGAATCGAACTGCAATATTTCTAGACTTTTTAGTTTCATGTCTCATGTATGTAATATGAATCTATGTTTTTTCATTATTTTGGAATGGTAGTGATTGTGGTATTCATATAAAATCAAAGGTAGTTTTACTATAAGGAGGCACATGAAAAAAAGGGAACATAAGAGAACACAATCAATAAATTAATACAACTCCAAGTTCTTTCTTTTGGGGACATTAACATGACTAAAATATATTTTATTTGGCCTAGGTTTGCAAATGATGAATGTATGGATGTTCCAAAGATTTTACTCGTTTACAAAATAAGTCATGTCATTCTAGACAAGATAAAAAGTTAGTTTATGGACTATCATTCCCACACATACCCCCTATAAATAAATTGTCTTAATATGTTGCACGTGTTATTTATTTTTCCAAAAATACACAAGATTAATGCAATGTTCCTAAACCACAATCTTTTGTTAATGTTGAGTAACATATCTTTTACTTTACATGCAACCAATTTTTATTTATTTTTCAACATTTAGTAATTTGACTATCTTTAAATTTCTTTACAAGGAACTTTCTTTTTTCTTGAAAATGAATAAAAGGAATGACTTAATATCATGATGTAAAAAAAACCCAACAACTTCATGGTTGAGGTATATTGAATTCTTCTATCCAATGTTCCTCTACTTGAAATGTAGATGGGGCCAAATTTGAAGAACTTGAGGAGATATTCAAGCAACAACTATTGAGGCTAAGCGTAAAGATTCCAGGCTCACCAAACCATTTTCCCCATTTGAATACTATGGATATGCAAAGGATCATCCCATTTTTCATGACCACGTAAGTCTCTTAATGCTCAAAGTAAATTTTGTCATTTCTTAATAACTTTTATTAGTTGGGTGCTTAACCATAGAATTTAATATTTTTTCTCAAAGTGTTCAATTTATAATATATGTTGAAGCAACCTCATGACACAAAATCCTAAAACTTGTAGGGTTTTTTTTTTTAATTTAAGAAAAAAATAAATCATATGACTATTGTATAACTAACATGGTAACATATTTGGCCTTAAGGTTAAAATTTTGAAGATGCAACAAAATGTTAATATTCTTTATAATTTATAAAAGTCTAGCTACAACATAACAATATACATTTCAAAACTTGTGAATCATTGGAATTACACAATACAATCATCCAAATTGCACAAACATTTGATGAAATGTCTCTAGTTGCTTAAAAAAGATATTGTGTAGTTTGTATTAATTAGTTGTGGGTGCGTTTAAAGTTATTTTTGGTTGCAACAAGTCTTTTTTATTGAACTTCCACCAAAAATGTTTTTTTTCAACTTTTTACATATCAATATATAAGTGGGAATTCCCAAGATAGAATTGTAATTTTTTTCTTCCCTTTGGCTCACTTATGGGTTACAAGATTATAACTAAATTGGGCATGGAATGTATGGGATTAAATGTAATATATGTTATGCATAACATGTTAGGGAACACATATGAAATTTAAAAACATTGGAGACATGTTGGGAATTTGGTGTGAACATATTGAAAACTTGTTGGCACATCCTATGGCACACATAAACATGCTTTTTTTAAAAAGTTAAAATATTCCACGTGCCCCCCTTTTTCCCCCAAATTAAAAAGTAATTGGGCCTCTTTGGTGCATGTTGCCTCACCTCATTGGCTACATGTAAATTTTATTCCTAACTATGCACCTCACCATTTTCAACTTAGGCTAATAGCAAGGCTATATTCTTCAAGCTACATGTTTCATAGGTTAAAAGATTGAAAGAAAATTTTAAATGGTCCTTTAGACTCCACCTTATGACTTGCCAATGACCCTTTCAAATAGTATGACACTACATGACAAAAAAAGCTATAAAAAAACTTGAATAATATAATATGAAACTATGGGTGCACATATGTTGGGTTGGTGATCATCGCCATTGAAAGGGGGCAAGTTGGTGATAAACCTAATGACTAGTGATTCAAATGTAATTGTTGGGTGATAGAGCTTGCTAATTTTGCATGGTGAGATGCTCCATCCCTCAACAAGCATAGTGGTTATCATTGTAAATTAGTTTTTAAGCCAATTTTTTTTTGAATACACACATCATTTACATTATATAGTTTTAACTATGCATAAATCTACCTCTTCATCTATGGTTTTAGCTATGCATGATAGCAATTCGGTTAAACTTAAACAATAAAAAAATGACTACATGCAAGAGGGTCATGATGAGATGACGCCGTAAATCATACATTATCTATTTATTTTTAAAATTCTTTCAACCTTATATTATTTAACTCAAACCATTTTTTTTTCAAAGTTTGAATTTTCATACATGTATGTTTTTAAGAGACCTATGTGATATGTAGGATCTTTCAACATTATTGGTTGTATAATAATTGTTTTTTACGAGGACCTTTAACATGGATTTATCATCAAGAATTGTGGGTTGAGACTATAATTTTGTGCTTTCCTCTCATTGAGGCCTCTACTATGGAGGAAATTGCCATGGCTAAGGTAACCCAATGATCCTTTCTTGCATATGCATTGAAGCTTCTTTTCATGATCACAAATTAAAGCTCTCTATTCATTAGGTTGCAAAGCTAGGCAAAAACCCTACAATATGGAAAATTTTGAAAGAAAAAGGTTTGTACATGTGGTTTTCTATGATGTTTAAAATTGCTATGAATCAAATACAATCTAATTGTTAGGCTCACAAAGACTATTGACTAGTTGTTGGTTGGACAATGATAGATGCATGTGAATGAATAAAAAGTCATCTATTGTGATTTAGAAGTTTGATGGGTTTAAAGGGAATTGAGACATGCCATGAAATTATATGGTCCAAGTTTCTATCACTTAATGTTAGCAAATAGAAGGGTAAAAAAACTTGCAAAAATTGAAATTCATGAAGCAAAAGGAGATTAATGTTCTTCCAAAAGAGACATAATAATTATGGACAAAGGAGTTTTTTTGTACATTTAATAACATTTGTCATTAAATATTTTAGCCTCTACCCATTTCACAATGTAGTTACCAAATGTATATTACTTTTTAATATATCACAACGCCATTTTTTTGGGCCCATGAAGTGGAGTTCCCATTTAATACAAGGTTTGAAAGCATAATTGACTTAAATGTCCCTCACCACCTTGTTGAAAATTTAACCTAATTTAAAACATAATTACATGTTTGACTTATTTCAACTATTAAAAATAGGATAAGGATGTTAAAGTGCAACTTGGCCCTTAATAGGACATATTTTTCTTTTTCTTTTTGAAAGTGGAGAATGTACATACACACCATGCTAGCAAGTGATTACCCTTCCTTGATTGCACAAATATTCTTTTATCGACTCAAGCTCCCACACTTTTGAGGAATATTTGAATGGATGAATTTTATGTTTGTTAAATTGATTTCTATTAATTATTAACATATAGCATAATTTTAGTGATGGTTTAAGCCTTGGCCCACAACCCCTTATTGCATGCATCTTCAAACATATAATGTTGTTTTGATGTCAATTGTCCATAACTTGAAGAAATATGCATAAGTAGATGATTGATTCTATTTTTTTTCTTCAACTTTCACAAGAAGTGATGACCTTTCTTCATGTCACAAAGGAAAAATAAACATGCATGTTAAAAGAATTAGACTTTGGGAATTTTGTGGTAGGTGGAGCAAGAAGTAGCAGAGGTTGTGAGGCAAGCAACAATATCCCAAGCTTTAATAGAAGAAAAACGGCTTGCACGGATTGCAATGAGAGCAAACCCCATCCCCCTACCTAAGACCTTGGATGAAGCTTTGGACTATGGAGTGCAGATGAAAGTGCAAGAAGCTTTAAAGGTGATGCAAGATGAATACAATCATCATGAAATAATTCTCTTAAATCGATGCCAAAACTTGGAAGACAAATCCAACAAGAAATGATAGATTTTTTATTAATTAAACATTTAAATATAGATTTGCCTAATAGTAATTTATGGAATATTTAACAACATATCACAAATATGTCCCATCACATTTAACCAATATGGATTAATCAACTATTCCCATTCCACCCATATTGTTTCTTAGAACCATCAAATTCCTTTCAATGACTATAAATGTCATAATTGACCTTGAAAATTGAACCATTCAAGTGTGTGATGTCAATTTATCATTGAAGTCTTTCCATTCTAATGTTAAGCATACACATTCATTTTCTAGACATTGTTATCATAGTGAAAGGTACTAGGAGCCTTCTTTCCCACTCATCTATCTAGAAAGCAATGTAATTTGTCAATTTCATTAAATGTTCCTAATTTTCAATTCATGATATTATTTTTTGCATTGAAAACTTTTACTAATTTTTAGTTTAAAATTATTCCCATGAAATCAATGGGTGGCTTTTGAATAAATCTAATTAGGTTCAAGTAAGGACTAATTATATATAAATGTTGAGAATTTGACATATTAGACTATTATAAACCAATTGACATAGCACATGAAGTTGGAGCATAATTTTATATTGAATAATTTCATATAAGCTTCAAAAGGGTTGTGTTAATTCAATTTTGAGGCTATGGATAATAGGTTTAATCCATATAACAATGGTGGCATTGTTAAAGGACATGTACAAACTCTAGATAACGAACTTAACCATGGTCATAAATAGGGTTTTAATTTGTCTTTGTCATGAGTTCTAGGGGGAAGGTTCAAGCATTTGAATGTGATGGGAGGAATTTGCACAAGAACAAATTTTGTTTTTTTCCACCCTCACACATTGTGATTATTGTCCAATTTGATCATTTTTCAACTACATTTGGCTATTTGAAGTTTGCAAATGACTTATTGCACTAATTAATAATTAACATTATTCATAGTTGTTACATTCACTATGTTATTCATTTATAAATATAATTTGAAATTCATTTAATTATCTAATAATTTCAAATTTCTGACATGGAAATTGAGGTACCCTTTAACTTTATTTACATAATGCATTATAATGGGTTGGTGATTTTTTAAACATTTATTTAACTATCAACACGGTACATGAGTTGAATTATTAACTTTTAAAATGTTGAAACCATTATTTACAAGTTTTTACATTTGTCATAATTCACTAAAACATATGCAACAATTTTAAACCCCACATTTATATTATAATGGAATAGTGAATTTTTTCTCATCTCTTTAATTATCAGAGTTGAACCATTCACTTTTAATATATTGAAACTATTCACAAATTACATTTTACACTTGTATTAATATATAAAAACATATGAAACTCAATATTTTGCAATTATATTTGAAGGGTTTAATGATTTTTTTCACATTTCTTGAACTATCAACATTTTTACATGAATCAAATCATTCACTTTGAACATATTGAAACCACTATTCAAATGTTGCATATTGCACTTATTAGTATATATTGAAACACACACAACAACTTAATGTTTCACATTTATAATTGAACGGATTATTAAATTATTTTGCATTTCTTGAACTATTAACATTTGCATATGAATTGAATCATTCACTTTGAATGTTGTTCAATCCATTACTTAAGATTTGAATTTTGCATTCATTACAATTTTTTGAAATTGATGTATAAAAATTTGAAAATTTTCACATTTATATTTGAATGGGTTAGTGATTAGATCAAAATGTTCATGCATAAAAAGTTTAGGATGCATGTAGACCTCTAAAATACAAATTTTCCATACATTAAATTATTGTACATTTATGTAAATTGGAATGTATGTTTTTCCCCGAGTTTGCTTTACGCATCATGGACAAGTTTATTATTATGAATGTTCATGATACCACACCAAAAAACCTGAAAAATAATCCCTAATTTTTTCCCCATTTGTTCTTTTGGTGTATGAAAAAAATCCACGTTAAAAAAATGGATTAATTTTTTTAAAAATAAATAAATAAATAAATAAATATATATATATATATTATGATTATTATGAAAATTTATCAATATTTTAGACTTATTATTTTTATTTTAAACATGGTTTATAAAAAAATTTAAGTTTTTTTTGTTATAGGTTTATGTTTAAATATTTAAAAGACGAATTAAAATTTTTCATTCAAAAATAAATAAATGAATGAATTACAAATGATGATGATAAAAATGACATCAATGATTTTTTTAATCCTTTCATTTTTTTACATTTGTAGTTTTCTTCAAGATCATCCATAAGAAAATTTAGCCATGTTTTGGCTATAAGCCATATATGGAGGTCCAAATTTGTTTAAATAATTATATATTTTGGTTACAAGTTTTGAACCCATTGTAGAATTATATCATTAAAAAAATATATAAATGTCATATATATATTGTTATATTGTTGATGTTGATGGCCTTTTTTATGTTTGCAAAATGGTGGAAATTCATCACAAATGTTTTTTAGTTACATCATTAATTTTTATTTTAAAGTTTCAAAGAAAATGGATAAGGTTTATAATGATATGAAAGATCAAACTTAAAAGTTTTCAAATAAATTTGATATTGGAATTGTTTATGTTTTTAATGTTGGAGTTATTAAAATTATTTAAAAACTTTTACTCATTAAGAGTAACCTTTTTATTGTTGAATTTTTTAAAAAAATGTTTTGACAATTTTTTTGTTGTTTACATTCTTTCTTGAATTTGCACTATTTTTTCCGTTTTTTCCCAACAAAAAATGCCAAGTTAAGAAAATTCAAAACCAAACACATATGTTA
>Ga0116227_10004942_pt1 | contig 28587 bp, 17 predicted proteins | sample S1TSphgellanicum_FD_89693 | JGI IMG/M metagenome (GOLD analysis project Ga0116227, IMG submission 89693) | Host-associated microbial communities from peat moss isolated from Minnesota, USA - S1T2_Fb - Sphagnum magellanicum MG | ecosystem: Host-associated > Plants > Peat moss > Unclassified...
AAAAAAAAAAAAAAAAAAAAAAAAAAAAAAAAAAAAAAAAAAAAAAAAAAAAAAAAAAAAAAAAAAAAAAAAAAAAAAAAAAAAAAAAAAAAAAAAAAAAAAAAAAAAAAAAAAAAAAAAAAGCCCCTTTGGTGCATGCTGCATTACCTCATCAGTTAAATTCGTTGGTCACCATTTTTGGCCTAGCTTAATACCCTTCATAACAGGGTGGGTATTAGGCCCTATGCCTACCTTCACTCCATGTCCCAAAAGAGCCCAACTATTTTGCCTATCAGCTATTTTAAGATTTACATGGCTTGATGCATCATATTCTGTTTACTGATAGAAGTTTTTAAGAAGAATGAGATTGGTGAAGTTTAGACATTATTGGGCTGATTATCTTACCTTTTTTAAGGTATTTGAGATTACAAGGGTGTATAATTTGTGTTATGTATAAGTGTGAATAGTCATATATAACACATGTAAATATTGTTAAAGTGTAAATATTTGTCAAATACATATACATAATATCCTATAAATGTTTTCGGATTGCTTGAGTAAATTTTCTATTTTTAACTTTGTTCATCATCATTTTTGGCCTAAGACTTTACAAGAGCTTGGGTACTATTATGATTCATATTAATTAATTTAATTACTTATCATGCATCCCAAAGCACAGATGTTTTTAAGATTTTTGTTTTGTTTTGTTTGCAATGGGTCACTTTGATTGGCCTATCACCAAAAACATTCTAAACCCAAATTGGGTCGCAAGCAGCTTGACACACAAAATCTTTGATCTGCAAAGTATTGGTGATCAAAGAAATGTAGAGAGAAGGTGAGTGTTGATGAGCTTGGTATAACAGAGTGCTTCTTAGGGGCCAGTTGGAACTCTAGTGCAATGAGTTGAATCTTCATTGACTCTTGCCTTGTTGGAGAGGCACCAGCAACTGCTCTATAGTGAAATGTACACATCTGCTTGTTCTTTGAAGCCCTCTTCATGTTGATTCTTACTTGTTGGAGTCAGCAAACTTACTGCCTGTGTGTTGTCCAATGTTCATGAGCATGATCAGTATACTTGGTAGTTCTGTTGAATGATCCTTTGGTACTATGACTGGACATGCAGGTTATTAGAAGTTCTCTTCATCTTTGAGTGTGAACTAGCTACTAATTTTTGAGCCATTCCTCTTTCATCGTCTAAATGCTTTGAATGTCTAATTCATAGGGATGATTGCATTTGGTACGAGAGTTCACATCACACTGCGCAGGTGGGAGGTTTCTAACCAGAAACCAAATTATGGGTCCCAAGTTCGAGACTGATGCTTAGTAGCATAAGTGTGCATTCTAGATTTCGTTCTCCTGGTCAGTTCCTGAAAGACAGGATGTGTGCTTATATGGGAGAAGGGTAGGGCCAGAGGTCAAACCTCATTTTTAGTGCCCTCTATAAAGCATACGGAGGATTTTTTCTTTGTATTTCGAAGCACCTTCTCTCAAGGAAGATTGGGTTATCAATTGTCTGCTGATCACATGTAGGCCTTCCACCACTTGAATGAAAAAACCTTTAGAGCTTTACACTGGGGCTAGGCATGAAAATTAGGGGAGGCCCTTGGGAGTAGGCCTTCCCTAACACTTTTCAGGCACTGAAAAGGAAGGAAGGGCCAAAGGGCATTACCCTTTTACTACATAAAAACGTACCTTAAGTTTATCTGGGCTTGTTTGGACAGTTCATTCTTCTTCTGTTCAGCTAATTGTTGCTTTCCAAATTCCTATTGGCAACTATATAATAAAGTTATCCGTAAAGTAAGAAAACACAGCACCGTAACCCTGAGTTTGGTCATACACAGGGTGATATTCAAAAGGAAACCTGTACAAAAGTACATTAACATTCAACGGGGGATGAAACTCAGAAAACCATCAATTTTAGTGGAAAACTGAGTTTCATCCGATCTTTCCTTTTTCCTTAGCGCCTCCACTGCTGCTACATATATTTTCACTGCTCATAACTGTACAACTACTATAATTAGTCTCAAACCTTCTGCATTAAATGCTGAGTATCAGCATTTTATACTGAGTTTATTAAAATGTCTTTATTTTGCGGATACCACTGAAAGAGGGGATAGGGGGTGAAAGGAGGCCCAAAGACTGGGTGAAGACAGGATTACTTTATGGATAACTCTAATGTCACCGTTTTTTCCAGGGCCTTTTCTTTCGTGCTGCTCATTTCCATGCATTTCTTTTGCACTTCACTACTACCAATTCACGTTTTCCCATCGTTTTTTCGTAAATGTGGTGGCTATATTGCTATGATTTACCCCATTCATATTTTGAAAGTGGCCAGGGTAAAAGATTTTTTCCAGTCTCTTTATGATCTGTAATTGCCGCATGGATTGCTTAATGTCAAACTATCTAGCTACATGGCAAAGAAATGTGTAATTTTTTAGCGATTAAGGAAATCATTTTGTCAATTTTCATTTGAGAAAGGAGAATTTTCTGTTTAAGTTCTGGAACTACAAGCTTAAAATTTTTATCAAATCTTATGCGACTTTTAATTTCCAATTTGTGAAAACAAAGCTATATGCGAGAATCGAACCCCACCAGCTGCAACATACAACCTAATCTGCACAAAAGGAAAATGTTAGTTCATCATGAAAACAAATCCAAATTCCAAAAGGCCGAAAAGGGGGTTGGTTGAAGGTTTGGGAATTTCCATATTCCAAAAAGCATGAATCATGGAAACAAAGGGCAACTTGATGTATTTAGGGATTTTGTTTACAAGTATTTGTGATGAAAAAAGAGTTATCCACAACTTGGTAAGTGGTTTCACATCAAAAGGTTTCTACATCACCAACTTAGAATTGTTCTTCATGGTAATGACAAAAAGAGATCTCTATAAGTCAAAAGCAATGGCTAAAAATAATCCTAGAACACATAATTCATCCAGCCCTAACTTGTTTGGCTAGTAGAGGGCATCTTTGAGAATTGCCAAATGAACAACAAACCTTGTTTCCGACTCTAGTTGTAGCCACTATTGTGGGTACACAATACCAAATGCATTCATCAAGGTTTGGGCTAGGAATCGACCTTGCAATTTTGTAACAAGCTATTCTTCACATTGTCTTTTCATAGATGCCAAATTTTTTTGCAAAAACAAGTTTTGTAACAAAACCAGATGCCCCCATTTTATTTAAAAATGTGGCCCAAATATGTTGGCCAACAAACTCAAATGCCAAATGATCTATTCTTATATCTAGATCAGTAATCCAACAAAGATTTATGTTTTCATGAGCACAATCAATCAAGGCTTGGAAATTCATAAACATATCACCTTGGAAAGAGGAATGGATGTCACAATACATCCGATATACATCCCTTTCATAAATCTTGAACATTACAATAAAATCACACACAAACATGTTTCGTAGTTGTGCAAATTTGATCAAAAAATGCACTACCTCCAACAATGGCATAACAACATTCAACCTTAACACATCTCAACATCAATCAATAAACACAAGTTAGATTTGGCAGAAGTTATTATGATTGCATCTAATGTCATTTTCATGATAAGAGTGTGATATCCAAATAACACATGCTTGACAAGACTAAACATGGATATCCACTTAATTTTGATGTTTTGTAATATTTTATTGCCCTTATTTCCATGAATTCTGCCAATTTGGCAAATTCCAAGTGTCTTTTGGGGCTATGGTTAAAATAAACATAAATACACTGTAAAAGACTTTCAATGAGGAAAACCAAAAGTAGGTTTGAAAATGCTTGTACTACCAAGTTTGTTCAATGGGCCATACAATGTACACCAATGACAAAAGGAGCATATCGACATTGGATCTGAACTATAACTCCAAATTTAAGGCCTTGGAAGGTGTTGACCCCATTAACACCAAAAAAAACCAACCTTGCAACAAGCTTTTCTTCTTTCAAACCACCTTGTGTCATCAAAGAATTCATAATCAACAATGTCAAATTATCAACTTCAAATCCATAAAACACTTGTTGGACATTCAGCAACAATGGTATCTGACACCAATTTTGCACAACATAACCATGCACACTTGCCCAATTTGCATTGTCCATGGATGTAACTTTATCACAAATAAGAAATATAAACATGGCATTCTAGATAGCAATTTTAATCACTTTTCTCATTAATTGTCTATGTGTTCTACCATTTCCCAATCAGCCCCATCAAACCAATGCTTTTTGGGCATAGATCGAAGTTTTAAAAACTTGAACAAAAGCTAAAAATCCTCATAATATGTCATTGGCTTACCTTCGCTTGGGAAGCTTAAATTAGTGGCAAATTGAACAAGCTTTTGCTTCTCTTCCATTGCTTAACCAGGATTAAACTATTAGAGAATAGTTGTTGTTGACAATTAAGCATAAATAATTTCATTTTTTGCATGCCCACATTTTGGATCCATAAACCACTTACAATTAAGAGCTTTTTTTTTACCTGCATGTTTCTCAATGGAATCTCATTTTGCCACCAAAACCTTGTCTTTTTTCTCAATTTTGAAACAAATATGGCATTTGATAGAAGTAACTAGCCTAGCTTCATTGAAAATGAGTTTTGCCCATGGCATTTTCAAAGCCCAAACATCCTAGAACCTATGATTCACATTAATATCAAAAGTTCTTTTTTTTTTTAAATGTTTAGAAGCATGCACATCTTCAACAACAATAGGGTTAGGGTTTTCAAAACATTCAAACACTTTAGGGGAATTTTAAAGTGCAATAGTTGTCAATTCAAGGTTTTGGTGTTGGTTTTTTTACTCACCCATGTGACTAGATTCAAGTACATCAAAAGAAAAATATTCATCAAGTGCAAAGGTTTTTATTAGAATTTCACCACCAAAAAAAAACTTCAGCTTAAACTTATTTGGAACTTGCAATCTTCGAAGCATGATTGAAACCAAAATCGAACAACTTAATTCAACTTTGAAATAACAGAATTGATTCATATTTTTTAAATGAAAAATAAGGAATCTTACCAAAAAATGTTCACCTTGTATATCTACAAGAAAAAATTTAGTGCATTTCAAACAAAAAGTGCTTGAATTGTGTGCTCACTACCCACTACCTACAACCTCACATAAGAAATCCAAACTAAAACATGGAAAAGCCAAACCCTAAAAAAGTTAAATCACTATTATTCATTATTAGTTTCTAAATAAGTGCAAGACTCAATGTGTGTTTAGATTCTGCAACTTTCAATGTGTAAAATGCATACACCTGAATCCTGATGTTTTCTAAAGTGGGTGAGCAAGCTAACATAAATGAAATACATATTCAAGATTGGTTGACATCATTAAGGAGTGAACTTCCATATACTGAAACCCATATTATTAATGTATACACCAAAAAAAAATTGCTAACATTGAAAAGTGCAAAGTGTAGATTCAATAGCTAGGAATGAGCATTCATCACAAACTAATCACGGTGTCAAATTGGTTTTAGTGATTTTACATGCACACCGCACATTGCATATTGAATCCCACTTGATGCACACAACAAACAGAAAGTGACAACAAATCTTGATTCCCAATTAATGTGCACAATTTAAGTTTTAGCAAATGTACATGCACCAAGGATGGACAGTGCACAATGCATACTAAGTTGTGTTACAACAACCTTGAGTGCTAAAGTTCATGCATCGAGATTTGGCTCTGCAAAATGCACACCAAGAACATACATGAACTTTAAAAATTGGGACAACAATGAACACTATGTACACAAATGCACACAACAAAGACGATGAACTTTAATACCCTAAAATCAGCACTACATTGCACACTCCGCACACAACATTGTGCACACAAACAATGTCCATGGACTTCATGAATTGCATCTGCAATTTTGCAGTGTGCACACAACAACAACGAAACATAACACTCATTGGTTGAAACTCCAAAGTTCAGAGCCTAGTTTGTAGTGTGTACACAACAATTAATCAAAACTCCAAAATTTATAGCCTAATCCGCTATGTGCACATAACAATGACGAAACACCACAATTGGTCAAAACTCCAAAGTTGAAAGCCCAAAGGTTTGGATCTAATGTGCACACAACAACAATAATCAAAACTCCAAAATCCAAATGCAAGAGGTTTGGGAATTCAAAACTAGAAGGCATATAAAACCTAGTTATGATCAAGCTAAAGCCTTGAAAACTTAGCATACTAGTCAAGAGTCCTCGACTTTTCAATGTTGGTTAATCAGTTCAAACTTGAATGTTGAGTTACCACCTATGACCCCATCACGTACCGCACCTCACCTTCATCAAGATAACTATTGTAAACAACAACTTTCAATGACTTTAAATCATTAAACAACAAGCACCACTCAAAGATTCACTCACAATTCATGTTAAGAGTGAGCACTAAGATATTAGAACAATGAACGTTGTAAGTAATGAACAGCAAATACTACAACTTGCAGACTCAGGAGCTTGACTCCCTAATTTCCAAGTTTGATGTTTGTACAAACATTACACATTTAAAAACAGGTTTTGCGAAAGTTTATGTTTAACAAAAACGGGTTTGAAGGATGGAGTTAAGGTTATGAGATCAATGGCCTTTAAGGTGACAATTAAACAATGCGTGCGATTCTAAAAGGTAGATTGTGCAATTCACAATTTCCCCTCAACAACAAGGAGGTGAAAACCCTATCCGTGTTGTTTATATGCTTACGACTCTAATTTTTTTTTAACGAGATATTTACAAATTTTACTATTAAAAAAAAACCCTTTATGATTTGCCAACCCTATATTTAGGTTGAAAAATGCGAATTTTTGCTTTTAAAAAAAATATTAGTTCTTACATGTGGGATTGATGGTCTAAATACAACAAAAAGAAATTACGGTAAGTTTTTACACTTAAGATATTTACTAAAAATATATGTTTTTAAGGTAAAAATGATGTCATCTTAATGGTTATTTTGTTGTTGTCTTTCATGGTTCAATAATCTAAAGACAAAAATGAAAACAAACTTTTCCCTCAACGGATTTTATTTGTTAGCTTTCTATTCTAGGCCCCTTTTCATATTTGGAGGGTACATTTTTTACTACCTATTTCTAAATAGGACAAATTTTTATTATTTTCCCTTGTTCATTTATAAATATGGTAGTTTTAACAATTGATAATTGTTGAAAATTATTTATTATTGATTTGTAACTTTATATTAATTAAATTTTCAACAAATATATTATATTGTAAATTTATTATTGAAACAAATTTAACTATATTTATAATTCCTTGTTTGTTTTATGCATATTTTCAAGAAATTTTGAGAGACAATTTTTTAAAATAAATTTTATAAATTTCATCCAAAGTAATGAACAAATACATGTTACATCATTTTTTAGTAAAAATGTAAATGATTCCCTGGTGGATGTCGATAACTCTTTATGTGTTGTGAAAAATTGGGTAGTCATTATGAAACACTGGCTTTGTCAAGGTGTAACTACTTGTATTTGGGGTGCATGGTGATAGGTGCATGTTTATCCATAGGCCTAACACTTTGAACAACCATTGGATCACATGTTTAATAACTACTGGTGTGGCCTCTGCCATTGGCCCAAGTGTTAACACGTCCTCAACTGATTTTTCCTTCCAAAACCTGGCTTTTTGGAATTTATTTGAATTTTCAGCTGCAGAAATCATTTTTAAATCAATATCTCCACATTCTGAGTCCAAATCTTACCAAATAAATTCCATTAAATCCTGCTCATCAAGATCTTTCCAACGCCAAAGGAACATTCCAATTCCTCTGAAATTTTCAGCTACTATTTAATTTAATTTTCAGTGAAAAAATCATTCAATATTCAAGAACTTTTGCACCGCAAGTCCAAACGTCATGGAACCAAGCCCATGCACCCCTCCTCGTTGAGAGCTTTCCAAAGACACCAAACGATCCTGGCACAATCTGAAAGATCCCCGTTTGGTGGATTTCATAACTACAAAATAAATTACCTTCCTTCATAGACAGATAATTGTTTTGCTGAAAGTTGGATTGAAGTCTTAGGTGCACTTTAGATCTGGGTCCAGGGTCCAAATTCTTAGGAACCAATGTGGACTCAGTTGAAGCAAACTGAATTCTTCAGCTGGATCTTGCCTTAGACCTTAGTTAACATCATGGCTCTTCAAATCATGAGCTCTCCTTTGCTCTCTTTTTTTGGTCCAAACCTATTGATTTTCCCCCCAAAATGGTGCCATGTAGGTTAAAGCCTTGATTTGTCACTTTTTGGTCTTTGACCGTCATCTAAAGGCCATAGGTCCAATTTCTGGCTCTCAGCCAATAGAATTGCTCTATTTCTTTGAACCTTAGAACTTGGACCCTCGTCCAAAGTGGCCCTTAGGATTCTTGACTCAATGGTTTTGTCAAGGTGCGCATTTATAATTGTACACATGTGATTGAATGTTTCTTGCAAAGCTTAATCATAGGTGAAGATGCTTTTAGGACCACTATGGATTATCCATATGGAAGAGGATGGCCAAGGCATTAGGCTAGTATGAATATTCTACATTGAAATTTTCATGTTTATCTCAAATATTGAAATTTGAGTTATAGGAGCACCTTCTCAACCTCTACAAATCATCTTTGAAATGTCTTGTCCTGAATGTTGTGCGCCCTAACTGGGTTGGCTAGTGAGAGGGGTTTAGGTGTAGTGGAGTAGTAGGCAAGGCGATGGTCCAAGCGCAAATCAAGATCATGGAGGAAGTAGCTTGAAATTTGCTGCAACAACAATGCCATGATCGATTTTCTTCGCGCTACAACTGTGTGGGCATTCATCAATCGACTTCAACAACAAAAGTTGCACCCGCAATGTGTGCAAATGAACAAACGAACGACCATGCGAACAAGAAGTCATGCAAGAAGTGTAAAAGTGTAGAAAATAACTAAGTAAGTTTTAGTAAAGTTTAAAAAACGTAAAAGTAGATGGTGAGAAAAGTAGATTCTCTCTTTCTGGTCTCTTCTGTCTTCTCTTTTCTTCTCTAAACCCTAAACCTCTTCTCTTCTATTCTTTTCTCTTTCTCTTCTCTTCCTTGAACCCTAAACCACATCTTTTCTCTTCTCCGAAGCTTTTCTTTTCTCTTCTTCTTCTCTTATTTAAACCTTAGACCTCTTCTTTTTTTTAAACCCTAAACCTATTCTAATCTCTTGTCTTTCACTTCTCTAAACCATAAAACACTGCCTAGATTTTTCCGTTTGTATTTTCAGCCCACTTTCCTGCCTAAAGAAACTTGTTTTCAACAACGTACTAGCCAGGATGTACTGGGATCTTCTAACCACATGCCCTTCTCTTATACTGAATTTTTATTTATTATTATTATTTATTTATTTATAAAATTTTATGGCTAAAACTCATGTGTTCTTTGACTTCTCAAGTCTTGTTTTAAAAATAGACATTGATTTAGGGTTTAAAATTTGAAGAACTCTACAATGGTGCTCGATGCCACATTGTTGTTGTGTCCTTTCATTGTAGTGTCAGACATTTTCAAGCTAAAGAAAGACACTGCCAAGACGCACTACAACAACACTGGGCTCAACGTCCTAAAAATGCACCCTTGGTGATCTATTAGGTAGCCTTGGTCGAGCACTAGCTAGTCATGGGCCTCAAGACCAATAATTCACCTATTGACACGTGGTTGTCCAAGATGGAGGCAGCCATCAAGAACATTGCATCTCTTGCGGTTGTTGGCAACCTTGTGGTTAACCAGCTAATAGAACATGAAGTGACTATGACTATCACAACCAAGGCTGCATCTATGAAGGAGCCCAAGTGGACCACGATGGTGGCCAAGAACATGCGCCAGGTGGTTAGCTAGGTTGTGGAGACCCTGGCCGACATGCCCAAATAGGAGGAGCGCAAGCTCAACCTGCACCTCACAGGCTTCGAAACCAAGGAGTGCGAGATTGAGAAATAGCTGGTGCAACAACTCAACACAGAGTTGTTGTAGGACAAAATGAGGCTACGTGCCAAGGTCGTTGCCGCAACGCAATAGCGACTTACAACTACACAGGCCTCCGCCCCAATGACAAGCATACACCCTGATGCACTATTGCTCAAGTTTGCAATGAGCAAAAATCATCAGGTTGTGCTGCAAGGGCACAAGGGCCTAGCAAGGACCAAGTTGGGCCTAGACGAGGACCTCATGCCCACACAACAGGCGCGCAAGTTGAATCTATGGCCGTTGTTCAAAAGGCCAAGGCAGCAAGCAAGCGCGCCTTTTGGCATGCAACCAAACTCTTTGTCAATGGCACTCAGATTTGCCCGCCCTCCTTTATCTAAGGGTGCGGGGACCAGAGAGACCTATGCATGGTATTATGGAACATGCATAGGGGTGTGTAAATAAACTAGAAATAGGGGTGCAAATACTAGAATTGTTTTAGGGTGTTGACCTCGTCTTATTAACCAATACTTAGCACTTCCAAGGCCAACATTTGCCACACGTTGAAAGGTTTGCCTCACTTATGGTAGCGCGCACTATGCAACGGGGAAAAACAAAAGCGATAAAACATAGTGGGGGGGTTACTATTTACTTTCGTAACCACCTCAACCCAAACCTGTCAAAGTGGAAAGAAGGAAGCCACGATTCTTAACTATGGCTACAAGTCAGCAGGGGTGCTAACCCTGACTTGTTTGTTTGCATGGTGTACGTTGCCCTTGTTGGCTCTAAACATGAGAATGAATTTTTGTTCCAAAACCTAGCAACAGATATTATTAAAGTTCAAACTCTAGGGGACATAGTACTATTACGAGGGGATTTTAATGCACGTACTATAGTGCTACCAGATACCATTGACATTAACAACCTTTGTGAATTGTTCGCTAAATTCGCTAAGATTAAGCAACCAAGTGCTATGGCTAAGTGACAGAACCACAACGCCATGTTGGCGGCTAGGGTTGTGAGCTCCTGGACCTATGCTATGACGTTCGGTTGCTCATGTTCAATGGCTGGACACTTGGTAACGAATTAAGGGAGTTCACTTGCTTAACAAATGGGGGGTGCAGCACTGTCGATTATATTGTTGGCTCACCTGCAGTTTGGTAAGCTGCTACACCTCGAAGTGATAATAAATGACACCCACTACCATGCAATGGGGGAAAACTTTAACCATAGGTCGTTGCACCTACGGTTAAACATCGATTGCAATTTTGTTGAACCACAACATATGGTTATAACAAAAAAATTCGTATGTAGGTTCAAATATGATAAATCAAAAGCTAAAAAATATCAGCTTGCCTTAAGAGCGAGTCTTGGAAACTTATGGGTTGTTGACTTGATTGAGCATCTGGGAGCAGACGGGTTAGTTAACCTATTGCAGTAGTGCGTGGGTGCTGTAGTAAACTTTACTTTTGGTAGCAAGCTCAAGGGAGGGAGTTGTAGAGAGAGACATTGCTATAAACCCTGGTTTGATGTTAACTACCATATAGCAAAACGTGAGTTAAGGCTTTGGTTGAAAGCCAACCCCAATTCACATGCCATTAAACATTAAGAAAGTAAAATTAAAAATTTATTAAAAAAAAAAAGAATTTCCTGGGAAACTACAAGAGTTTAACATATGTGTGCATTTGTTAAATTAGATGTGCTTTCGTTCTAGAGAAAGTACCGGCCAAGGGCACCCATTGTGGACAAGATCAGTGCAGCTACACTTTTGGAAGGCTTCTGCGAATTAATTAACCAATCTCCGCCACCCATACAACTACAAACTGATCACTTGGCTCAAGTGACCGTACCTCCACCTAGCCACACCCTGAACACAGATATCACACTTGTTAAGCTGCTTTAGGCGCTGAAAAAGCTATAAAGGAACAAGGTTACCAGTTTGGATGATATGAAAGCTGAGTTCATTTTGCATGCAGGAGAGTTACTACACATGCCACTATTAACAGCATTCAACTGCTTTATTGTGGAAGGTTTTCCAAAAGCCCTTTCCACTAGGGTGATCCATGCACTCTTTAAAGGGGGCAATGCCTCCAAATTTGACAATTACAGGGGGATAACGGTTGGGCCTATCCTAGCAAAATTGTTCGTTATGATCTTTAACAAAAGGTTGAGTGAGTGGGCTAAACAACATGCGCTCTGTGCAAAGGGTCAAATTGGGTTTTGCAAAGATTATCGCACTATTGACCAACTCTTTTTATTGCGAACTTTGATAGAACAAAACAAGGTAAAAAAGAAGCCATTCTATTGCTACTTTGTGGATTTTAAAAAGGCCTTCGGTACTATGTTGCGTGAAGTGCTGTGGCAAGTGTTAGCTAGCTTCAAGGTGGAAAGACGCTTCTTGCAATGCTTATAAGCAATGTATGCCAAGGATACCATATGCATCAACCACCCAAGCAAAGGTGTCACCTCCAGCTTTAGGTGCTAGCAAGGTTGTTCTCTTAGGCCCCTATTGTTTGGGCTATATTTGGATGCCCTGAAGGGACGCTTGGATGGTAGAGAATGTGATGCATCGACCTTAGTAGACGTGCATGTATGGCTGTTATTTTGTGCAGATGACCTCACTCTGACGTCGGAGTCAGAGGTGGGACTACAACAATAGTTAGATGCATTCTTGTAGTTCTATGGTGAATGTGGATTTACAATGAATGTGAAAATGACAAAAGTCATGGTGTTCAATTCTACTAACCCATGCCAATAGTTTGTGTTTGAAGGTGACGTTATTGAGCATGTAAAGACCTTCAAATACCTAGGGATCCTGCTTGAGACCACCCTAAACCTAGACAATGCAATGAAACATTTAACAGCTGCTAATAGGCACTCATTGTTCGCACTGAACCACCATTGTGCAGAGCTACATATTATGGATGTTAAGCTACACTATGACCTCTTTAACACATTGATGTGTTCCATAGCAAATTATGCTTGTGAGGTTTGGGTGGATTCCAAAAAAATAGACGCTATTAAAGTAGTGTACCAAGGGTTCCTCAAATCCCTATTTGGGGTATGAAAAACAACCAGCACGTCCAGCATGCTGGTAAAATTTGGAAATTCCCCTTTGAACACTTTACATAGGGACAAGCGCCACTATACTATAACCATGTGAGCACAGTCATTAAAAACTGCATCTTGGGAAAGGCATGGGAAGCTTAGCTCGCTATGCTTGTTGCAAGAAAGAAATGTTAGGCTGGATTCGTAAAAAAATGGCTATTTTAGAATCAACCCTAGGAGGTGGCAAGTTTTCTGCCTCCAGTTCAAACACCATTGGAAATGGTGTCTCAACTTGCAACAACCCATGCGCTCCAAGCAAGGACTGCTCAACTATCGCTAGGAACGGTTCTTGGGACAACGCACATAGATCCGACCCATCTAACAGGGGTAAGAGGTTGGGTGGAGACCAAGTACTTTGGTGCAATGCGCACAATGTACAGGTGGGAGTTCAGATGGCTAAATTGGCCACACTATAACTAGTGCAGCTGGTTAGTGCTAGATCTACAACGAGAGGCCCGATCAACCAAGAGGTTGGGGCCCCACCCCCTCTAGGTTTTCCCCACACAATGTTAAGTGTAAAAAAGGTGAAGGATAATATGCGGCTGGTTTTCATTGAAAAGTTTTTTACCAATTGCAAGATCGAGACCAACATGCAGACAAAATACTTGCGCTTCAAGGGTATGTCATACAAGAGCGAAAGCTACTTGTGTGACATTAATTGTGTTCAGCTACGGAAAGCTCCAGCCCAGTTTCAATGTGGCAACACACAACTTGAGGTTGTGCTAGGTGCGTGGAAAGGAGTGTCATACACAAAAAGGCTTTGTTGAAGATGCGACTTAAAGAAAGTAAAGGATGAAGAGCACCTGCTCCTTGTATGTCCAAATACACAAAAAGTTAGGGAACACTTTTGTTCGGCCTTGCCCCTCACCCACACGAGCACTCTTTTTGAATTCATGCAGACTACGAACACAGTTACCCTAACCAAGTTTGTGGCCTACTACCAATACCAGAGGATAATTTGTCCTCCATGATCTACCTTTTGTCTAATGGACTCTTTGGTCCTAAACAGACGTAAAATTGTAAACAATAAACATTAAACAATATCCATTTTTCTTTGTGGTGTGCATTATTTAATAGATAGCTAATAAATGCATGTTTCATATGTGATTAAAATATAGAATGAATATTATGAGATAGTGCCTCTACATCTGTAATTACCCCTACTTTAAGAAATGGTGACAAACCGATGTTAGCCATTGAAAATGATGAAAAGTTTCATTACCATTGAAAAATGCTTCAAAATTGAAAGTTGCAAAACCAAAGTTGCACTAATATCTTTTGAGCCTTGATTCAATGTTTATATCAAAGTGTAGCTACATTTTGAGGACCTTTATGGATGATGTAAAATGAAACCTACAGCATCATGCAGGTATGAATATTTTTCATATAAGTTCATATGTTTGTGATGCACCATAGCTACATTTTGAATACCTTTATGGATGATGTAAGATGAAACCTAAGGCATCATGCAAGTATGAATACTTTTCATATAAGTTCATATGTTTGCCATGCACAACCTTTTTTTTGTGGTGCAAGCAATTAACTCTTAAATTTGAGTATTTCATATGATGTGACACATATAGGAATTTGGCAAATATTTTGAAGTGATGACTTTGTTTAGGTGTAATTGCCCTTTGTTTTGAGGTGTGATAATACACACCTATTGTTCCTCCACCACAAAACCTTGCCACCAATGGTCATGCTTTTATACTAGAATTGTTTTGCTAAGAGTTGCATTGAAGTCTTTGAAGTCTTATTGTTTTTGTCAAGAGGTAATTACAAGTGTAGATGTAGACATGTGGCCAAATGTTTAGTTTTAAAGTGAAAATGATTTGGGGGCCTCTATGGCTTGTGAAGGGCAAAGATTTTAAGTGATTTGAAATTTGATTATTTTGCATTGAAATTAACATGTTTGGAATCACAAAAACATTGGTGGGTTTTTTATGTTGCAAATATATCTTATATTGGGAATTTATTGTGAAAGATGTTAATTGTGCATGTGTTCTACCATGCACATATTACCATAAGATTCATCACAATATCAATGTTACTACATTGATATTGTTTTGCTCAAGTTTACACATAGATTTGTTTCTAACAAAAGGTTATATCTTATAATGTTTGTGAAATAATAACAAAATAAAATAAAATAAAATAATTATTAATCTTTAAACTTAGTTTATTTTTGTTGTTATTGGGGTCAACTTGTTAATTAAAACATAATATCACATATTTCATGGCTTTTACTCTATTGGTTTATTGTCATGGACTTCAAAGGTGTAAGGTACAAGATTTTGTACATGGTTTTCAAATTTTGTTGGGTTCATTACTTCATTTGAATTTAGTTGTCACTATTATTATGATTTTAAAAATATTCATAAAAAATATTTAGATTTAGACATTATAATATACACCCTTATTTAATATGATATTCTAAAATGTATTTTTATTTTTGGTTTAAGATTAATGTTAATAACCCGTTAGTTTTTTGTAGGTTTAATCTAAATCATAAACTTTTTGTCCCATGATTTGATAACAAAAATCATGTAAATTGCATACTTCATGAATTCATAGTTTTTGCATGTGAATGTTGTGCAAAAATGAAACATGTATATATAAGAAGATGGATTTTCACATGGAACTAGTTATTTTCACATCCAAACTAATATTTTATTGCTTGATCATTATTGTCCATTCCCTACTAGAAAATGTGTGGACATACCATTATAGCCAACCACCCAATTCGACTTTGGGTGGTCTTCACATGACACAAACCCGTCATAATTTTGTTGTGTGGGCAAATCCCAATAAAAACTCAACAAAGTGGTCATGTAGTGCGAGGTAGTGGTGGTTTAGGAATTTTTTGCCCAAAATGCTTTCGAGCATGGTTAAGAATTTTCCATTCCATTTTTCAAACTATTTGAGTGGTTTTTCCTAATGGTCATTCTAGGCATTATGCACAAGGTTAACCATCTTACAAGGTAAGTAAGTAGGTAGGTAGCCATCATGTAAGTTAAATTCCACATGGCTTAGTGGCCAATGTTTAAATGCCACATGCCTTAAGTTTGATGTAATCACTAAGTAACATAGAAATGAATATCAAGTAAATATAAGTCAAAATATACTTGGGTAATCAAATATACTTAGGTCATGTTTCACTAGCCTAACATAAGTATGACCTAGTTAAATATAATTAAATTATACCCAGGTTAAGGTAATCAATATGTATTTAGGTTTGATAGAATAGGATATGTATGTAAAGTATGTCTATTGTAAAATATTCGCAATAAAATTTGATAAAAAATATGAAATTAAAAATTACATGTGTATAAGTTAATAATTATTAATTTTAAATAATATTATATGTTTCATAGATAACATATTTTATTTTCAAAAAAATTTATAATTAAAATGAATATGAGACAACATTTATTCAATTTTTATTGATTTGTTATACTTTAAAAGGTGGGGAAGTATTATATATATATATATATATACACCAAAAAACCATGTGGATTTTAAATATATCTATTTGCTCGTTTTATAAAAATAAATAAAATAAAATAAAATCAATCTTCAAGATATCATTATTGTTCAAATGTAGGAAATAGTGAAGATTCAGATGCATTTTCAATCAAATTACTTGATATTTTGGTTGGAAATTTTTTATAAAGAAGTAAATTTTGGGGAAAAAAAAAGAATGAAATTTATTTATTTTCATTTGGACAAATAAAAAACAAAATAATAATGGTCAAAGTTGGGTAGTTTTGTATGGGACAAAGGATGATGTGAGATAATGTTGTAAATTTATCCCATATCCTTTGTCAACAAGTTGAATTTTGTAAACTATACAACTAGATGAAAAAATAGTATTCTACTAACAATACATGCACTAAATATATTCAAAGTGAAAATATTACTTGTGATGAGCCAATAAAAAAGGCTTGTCACAAAAAAAAATTAGGATCCTAGTTACCTACCTAGGTGTACCTATTCTCACCTACCTAGGTGGCCTATATTTAGGCCTAGTCTAATGGCTTAGCTTTTGTGCAACTTAGGAAAAAATATAATGTAAGTTTTTTGGGTACATATAGGTTGTCTAAGCCTATTTTAGGCACCTAGACCTCAACCTAGTTGCTTAGGCTTTAATAGGTTTTAGGTTCTTAGAACTAAACTTAGGTGCCTAGGCTTCAACTTTAGGTTCTTAGACCTAGGTACTTAGTTTCTGGCCTATTTTAGGTCTAACTTAAGGTATTGCAATTTTAGCCACATCACCAATTCTCAAACCCCCATTATTTTTTAAAATATCTCACAATGTAACTTGCAATTTACAAATATTTCATGGATCATATGGTTTGAGGAATTGTCAATGTAATAAGAGATTTTATTATTGATACATTAGATGAATTTGTACATAGTTGTAAGTGAATAAACTAAAACAACCACCAAGACTACACTTCCATATTTAGGTTGGAGGGGGGGGGATGTAGGTTTGTCTATCTATCTAGCCACTTTTCTTATGGCAATAAGAAGGCAAATTGTGGGTTGGATTATATTTGTATTGTTTTAATTTAAATTAACATCTATCCTTAAGGCCTTCCAAGATTGTATTATTGGACTGTTGATATGCTTTTCATTTTATCACTAGGGGGTTGAAAGGCCTTGAAATTATTCTTGTGCAATAATTCAATATTTTAATAAACAATTATCTCAAATGTCCACTTCTATGAACCCCTTTTCATGCCTTTGGTTTCAAGAGACTTTAATAAGTGAGAATAGGGTTTGGTTTATCACAATGGCCTTTTACCTTTTAATCATTATGAATGTCCATGAACGCAACTTTTTGCTACACAATCATTTGAAGTGTAGTGATCATCAAAATAATCATTTGAGGTGTTAATTATATTTTTCAAAAGATTCAATCTAGTTAATAGGTATATTGTTGACACATGTCCCATTTGAAACTTGAAGATTAAGTTAAATTTTATATCAAAGATTAATATTCTAAGACCCCTTTGCACTTATTTTCCAAGTAGTTCAATGTTTTAAACTTAAGTTTTTTTTCCCTTCAAACTTGTGGTTAGGAGGTAAATCATTTGCATGATATTCTTAAATGACTTTATATTTGTTTATAAAATAAGAGGATGTTTCTTGCCTATATGTGTAAATGTTTTCCTTGATTTGTGTCAATAGGTATTTGGACTTTGCATTACTTTGCACTACCAATGATGATCAAACAAACATGAGTTCAAAATATAATATATTTTCATTTGTTCCTTGAATCCATCAATATCACAACAAAATTCCATGATCATATAAATTTTTCATGAAATCATTTCCACTTCCATTTTATAACATAAAATTCAATCTTCCCCTATTAAAACATGATTTTAAAAAATTGATTGCACCAAGAAACTTATGAAACCATATCAATCTCAAAGAAAATATTTTAAAGGAATCAAGCTTTTATTCAATGTGATGTGACTTAAATTGAATTTAAATATGTGTTGGTGTCACTTGAAAGGACAAAAGGATTTAATCTCCATGTGATAATTGAAAGGGAAAGGCAAATATGAAAAGGTTTCAACATGGAATTGTCAAGGTGGAATTATCATTGAAAGGATGACCATTAATAATTGAACCTCGAGTTGATACCCCTAAACCAATAGTGTACATAATTAATTTCACATTAATGAAAAAATTGAGGCTTGGTAATGAAATTGTGGCATGATTGACTTAATGGAGGTTTAAAAAAAACATGCCATGAAGCTTTTGGATGAGAGGAAAGGTTCTAAAGGATGTACAATGAGTTGATAAAAAAGGAGGATGCTCCTAGTTACTAGGTTTTGGACATTAAGCATAGAAGTGGCATGTTAATTTAAAAGCCTCTCCAATGGTTTGTAAAGGGGTTTGAACAATATAATAATAAAATCTTGGATTTTTGTGATTCCAACTTGACATTTTTCATCATTAGTGAAAAGGTTTGAATCATAGTATAATGCACATTTTATCATTAAAAAAATCAAATTCTTTTATTCATTAAATAAATCCTTCCTTATCACAACCAAATGAACTTGAACTTTTGTGTGCATGCATAAGAGAATTGTTGTTTTTACTAAAATATAGAACCTTTTTTTATCGTTGGATTCTTCATGTGGAAATTATTTACTTTCATTATTTTATTTTACTGTTTCATTATTTGGAATGCAACCTTTTCCTTTTTCTAACTTTATCGTTTAAAAATAAATCATGAATGTAGTCCTTTCATGAAAAATAAATTTTGAATTGTTAAAGCAACACATTTCGCCATTGAGAGTGGATATTGAAAATGACCAAAAAATTCAATGTGTTTGCATGCAACTAAAAAATAGTTGCATGTGACACTTTTTAATTGTATATAAAACATGTAATTGCATAAGACAAGTCGCAAAAAAAAAATTTCTTTTAATAAATCGATATATAATTGCACTACTATTGAAATTACACAAAATGATTATGCTAACTATGTATTGAATTACATATCTATAATCAAATTGTTAGAAAAGATTTACATTTACCCAAATGAAACACTTAAACTACAATTTATGTCATTAAAAACCCCAAAATTTTCTTGTGACACAAAGCCAAAGTGCCCAAAAAATGACATTGTTTCTAGAATGATAAAACTCCATATCTTAAGCATGCTCAAACTAAATGAACTTCAAAAAAAACATTTCAACATTTCAATCAAATACCAATAAACAGAATGGCAATAACCATACATGACTATGTAGATTGTTGGTACCACAACATGGATGGTAGACATGCAAAAATTTGAATTATCAAAGAGTATTTTGATATAATGGAGCTATAATCTATGTGTTGAGGTTTGACACATACCTACATTGTAATTACTAGAATGTTGATTGGTCAACCAATTTTTTCATTTGTTAGAAACACGCAAAACAAAGTGATAGGGAAAAGCTTGTGGAAAAACTACATGAATCCAAACAATATATAAACAACATATATGTGCATAGTATTAATGAAATAATGAAGCAAGTCAAGGACACATGGGCATACAAGAAATGGATCTACAAGAGATGACCCCTTAAAAATGACATGCGATTGATAGTTAAAAGCACAAATAAAATTTATAAACTAATTGTGTTTTTACAGTTATGTTAAGGTCTTGAAAGTAACAATAACATCAAAATCACCTTATAGTTTTGATGTTGGGTAATCTTTTTATAAATACTAGAGTGGAAAGATGATTTATCTATACTTGTAAAGTTGGATTGGATGTGGGGACTATAACATAAAAATACATTTTTGATGACATCATCCAGAGTGTCAACTTCTGTTGTTTTGATGTTATTAATAACCTATATATATATATATTGCAAATGCAACAATCTTACATCATGAAACTATCATTTTTCATGCAAGTATTCACATTACTATCACAATATATGTCTTTTTTCTCAAAAAAAAAAATTTGGTGGAAAATGTTAATGTTGGTCATAATATTTTATTTTCAAATATACTTGTTTTGTAATCTATAGTATATATATTTATAAATTTCATGTCCCTAAAATTTTATAGTATTTGGGATATTATGCACAACATTTTACCATTTTTTTGTACTTCAATATATATATATATATATATATATATATATATGGTTCTCATTTTAAAAATGACTTACCTTGCATATCTTTTCAAATTTTATTTTATTTTTTCCAATTCATTTGTTGAATAATTGGATGGAACATATCCATGTTGAATGCATATGTGATCTATATACTTGAAGATATAAAAATATTTTAAACAATATTGATCAAGGTTAACTTGTAAAATGATGTCATATATGCACTTGTATTTTCACAATTAAACAATTACACTATTTTATTTTACAATTTTAAATCTAAAAAATATCCTTGTGTGATTCCATATCTCGATTCTTGTCTAAATTTTTTGTGAACAATATTTTTATTCCAATTGTAAACTCATACTAGATTCATCATAGGTTCTTCCAATATCAAAGATTCATACACTTGACAACAATGAAAACTTCATCAATGAAGTTTCCAAAGTTCAATTCATACCATCTATTGATTCATTTTCTTATATAATATTTTTTATTTATCCACATATTCATTTTTGCTCCTTTTGCCAATTGTGATGGAGATGGTTGCAATGTAAGTTTGTTGGTTATTTGATTTTTTTCATTAAATAACATATGTTTCATAACTATCCATGGTGATTTTTAGAACATAGTGCACCACTTTTCAAACCACTACTTATGCAATCTTTGTAGGAAACCATCTATTTGCTATCATTAAATTTTGAACATTGAATTCCAATATTTGCATTTCATAGAGCTTTTACTTCTTGTATCAAACCATGAAGAATTAAAAAAATGCAAATTTGCATTTGCTATATTTCAATTATAGGATCAAACATTTGGTGTTTCCCAATTGAAATTGTAGCATATTTTTTATTACTAAAATAATGCATCACCTAATTTTAATTAGTTAGCAAGAAGGTGCACATGACTAGAAATGTATAAAGTTCAATGATTTTCTATAACATTCAATGAATCTCAAGAACAATCATAAAAACTTGTGGATGCAATAGTCAAATGGTCAACCATGTCTCTTGTTAATGAAGAATATCATAAGAATGCAACAAACCAATATTGGTTTAGTATTGGCTTTTGAACATATTAGGGTTTTTTTTAATACCAAGGCCAATCCCATACTAATATTGGGTAATTTTTAAAAATTCATATCAATTTGGTCCTAATATTGAATCCAAGATTTTTTTTTGATTGGTACATGGTAGGTATATAGTTGATATTGAAACTAATATGAAATTAATAAAAATTTGATATTACCTAAAGTACTTACAAATTCAGTATGTTGTGTAAATAATGTTTTTTGCACTTACATGGCCCTATGTCTTGGGGTGTGTAAGTATACATATCTTATGTTTTTAGTGATTATACCTATTTGCAATCCATATTATATAGGCATGGGCACATCCCAAAGCTCAATGTTTTTTTTTATAATGCGCCACTTTGAGTGGCCCTTCATAAAAACAATATAACATATCTAATGCCCCCAAAATAAAAGATTTTCCTACCAACATAATATTATGTAAAGGTTTCCCCTTTCACTCACTTATATACAATTCAAGCTCACACTTCTGATAAAAATATATGGGACAATTTATGGTGCAATTGGGGAATAACTTGAATGCATCTTGGGTGCATGTTGCCCCACCTCATTGCTTGAGTATAATTTCCATTTAAAACTTTGTTCATCATCATTTTTGACTTAGGCTTTTATGAAAGCTTGGGTACCTATTATGATTCATGTTAATTAGTTTAATTAGTTGTGGTGCATCCAAAAGTTTTTTTTCTCATTCCCCTTCCCCCCTTCAAATTGAAAGTTACATGTCTTACATGACATTTAATATATATAGACTTAACATGGGTTTACACTTACATGGAAAGTAAATAAATTCCATTATGCCATTACACATACACAAAATGTAAGTCCATAATTTGTTTTTGAATAGGAACTGTGTTAAACCATATAGATGCACAACGTTAGTTTAAACATTTAAACATCCTACAATGACACTTACTAAATAACTAGATTGGACAATTGCAAACATACAATACAACTTTGTTTCATAATATTATAACATGTACCTTACTTGTCAAAAACTTCAAATTTCAAAACTCCATGTGCCCAAGTTAAATCTTCAAATATATTAATTATTTTGTGGTTCCTTGTTGAACCTTATTCAAAACTATGTTATTGATCATCTTGTCCTTCCACCACGCCTACTCTCACCCACTGAAATGTGTTGGTTGTTAATGTTCATACCACAAATCATAAACTAATAGTTCAAAACTTTTTTATGGTCTTAATTTTGGAGGGTTCATGTTAAAGCATTATATTATATTTGTACACATGATCAAGAGGAAATCGTGGAATTGGGACGTTTGAAATGTATCTACAAGATGGGTGTTCACAAACATGAAAAACTAAATTGAATCTCCCTTCCAAGTTTGGAATTTCCTACCACCTAGTAAATTTATCATGTTGTGGATTTCAAGTTAAGGGACGTGCACGTGGGGATCAAGTTTCAACAAAAGGCAAATTGTGATAAAATCAACAATTTCATAATTTGTTTAGTGTTCAATGATTCAACTTTTGTGGGTTTGCAATTACAGACTAAAGTTCAAAGTAGTTTCATGTTGGAAATGTTAGCTAGAGTTTTGAGAACATGTATGAAATTTTATGCATTTGAAATGCATGTTTATGCTTGAGCACTTTGAATTGTTTTTTGCTACATATATGGTGCTGACTGTTGCTAGATTGAGCTCCTAGTTGTTAAAAAGTTGTTTAATTTTTTCTAGTTGAGAACATTTGAACCTTTTCTACACACAATTTGCAAAGTTTTAGATTAAAAACCTATTAACATTTTGCTCATTGTACAACATGCCTCTAAAGGCTTGTCAGAAGGTTTCCGGGTGTTTGTTTGTTTGTATCATGGCTGAGTTTTATCCACTTATCATTCATAAGTTGGGTGTTGAGAGTTAGATGAGCATTTGATTTTGAGTTTGGCATCTCTTTGTCCAAGAGAACATCCTAGAAGATCATGGTAGCCACTTGAGAGGGGGTCCAGAGTGTTCTAATCCAATTGAATGCCAACAATCTAGATAGGATGTCAGTGTTAGGATTTATAAACGTGTTGTTAGTGATTTGGGTTCAATTCATGCTCTGAAAAAATGTGAGCCTTTGCAGGCTTCATATGAGCAATTTACATATCTGGCTGTACTTAACAAAGTCTTATTTGATACTGCCCCACTTTTTTCGTTACACAACCATGAGGGCTGTTGAAATTTTGTTCAGTTGTAGTTAAGTGATCATAATATTGTCCAAGCTGATAAAAAGTGGAAACTGTATGGGTATGTTCTGGTATTCAATACAAGCACAAGGCTTTCATTTTGTGGTGTAATCTCCATGGGCAGTCCATAATCTTTTAAACAGTTTTCGTCACCGTGTTACTGAGCATTTTTCTAAGATCTATGGGATCCATTAACTTGTAACTGGGCATTTTTCTAAGATTGACATGGTCTATGGGATCCATTAAAGTGTAAAACATCTGGTCGTGTTGTGTGTACTATTTGGACAGTATCATATCATTGTCCAAAATTTTGTTGTACATGACTTTTTTCTCAGAGATTGTTTCAGGCTCCTAGTGTTTAGCATTTCTGGGCAGGCAGATGGGATTATGTCTGCATTGCACCTCTGGCTGAATCTGGCACAGTTTGCTGGGATGTAGCATGGATTGACCCATACTTCATGCTGGCAATACAGAATAATAACTTAGGGCCAGAACTGTCCATGTGAAAAATTTACATACATTTGGTATTTATCCAGAAAGCATCAGGATTTCATAACTTGTTTTTCCAAATGGGTGTTGGACCCAGTTTTTTCCAACAACAACAGCGATTCTTTGAGCAACTGTGAATCAGACCTCATGGCGTGCTTACTGTGGTGACTTAGCTGATATTGAACCTCCAATATTGTCAAAACATGTCCATGTGAGGATCAAACTCATTTTATATGTATGGACCCTCTGTTGATCTCATGTGTCCTCCATGCTGATGGCCACTGTCTTTTTAGGAATTTTGTGGCAAAAATTTATAAAAGGATGATCAAGGATTTGTCCTTGAAAACCTCCAAAATCACTTCATTTTCACACATTTCATTTTTTTAAATTCATTTTAAAAAGGGTGGTGGTGGCTGAGAACCAAGGTCAAAAATTACACTTCTCACTAGTGGCTGATAGATTGATGATTGGTGGCAACTACAGAACATCACGTTTGGACAGTGACCAACTGACAAAAGCCTACCATGCTTTGTTGTACAAGAAACCTCTGAAATTATGTCTTGAACACATACCCAATATCCACTCAAGTTGATGCTAATGGTCTTTTTGAGATATGGCATAAAAAATCAAAGGGAGAAGAAACATTTGTTGGTCTTCCACACAGAAGACCTGCAGCCCCTCTGTGGCTTTTATTCTTTTGAAGCACAACAGCAGACTGAACCTGACAAGCTGTTGGCAGCCCCTCTGTTTTTGGAGTCATCAGAATTGCATCAACTGAGGCATATAGTGAGCGTTCCAACATCAACTTCTTTCTTCATGACACTCTCATAAATGCATTGCAACCTCAGGAATGGTGGGCACCTATGCAATCCACCAATCCCACCTTTTCATAAAATCATTTTCTGATGCAGCAGAAAATGTCCAGTGGAAATTCATGTCAGAGCAGCTTGCTAGACTCGATCCTGATAGAAGTACTCCACATTTGAGTTTGGCTGTAGGCACTAAAGAGCAGCTACATTGGCCCAAATCTAGGTCTACCTTCAACTCAGCAAAAGTAAATCAGGTTTGAGTAGACATTTCCCGAACACAAACATTAATTAGCACAGGTCCACTTGATGCAAAACTTGTGACTGTGGAGGTGTATACACAAGGGTGTTGATGGAAGCCACCTTGTGGATATGCTGAAAATCCAGTATATCTGTAAACATCCCTGCCATCTCTTTGTCGTCATCTGACATACAAAAAGTATTGTACACAAGTCATAGCCAACTTTGAATTCTCCTTATTGTTACTTACCATTTCAGCAAAGGAGCACAGATTTCCTCAACTATGCAGCATGCATAAAGCTTTGTGTTGAAAATTCAGCCCTCCATGGGTGCAATTCAAAACAGGTGCTGGAGTTCAGCACATGTCCTGCAAGAATTTGTGGAGAGGGGGTTGATATGTCCAGCATCTGAAACCCAAACATTTATCAACCAGCACATTCCTTGTTTGGTGGGGTGCCATCTTTTCTGCAGATGCTATGAGCCTCCTTAGTGAGATATGTAACATGTACCCAGAAATGAAGTAACACACTCCCCACAAGCAGTCAAGCAGTCATAACACAAGCTCAGCATCATAATCACTGGACAACATAAATGTACATAGCACTCATCTGCTGTCACTTCACCCCACAACACTGGTTTTTCACCCAATGCCTGGTATGTTGAGTGTAGTCACATATGTTTTTAATTGCAGAGAAAACTCCAAGACAACACTTTGAAGGTACTGGTCAGCCAGCTCAAGCCAAACTGAAACTAGCACTACAGGAATGTCAATTAGTCTTTATCCTCATGACTCATCTTAACCTCAATGAGTCACTCACAAATTGTCAGACTATTACCTTCATGATGAAGGCCGATGCCAAGCTGCCATAACTCCCTCTGCACTATCATCGGCCCCCGACAGTGGGTTTAGATAAGAATGTTAAATTAATAAAAGAACCACATATTTGGTGTGAGAAACTTGAAACCCTAAATATTGCTCATTCTACACAAAGCAAGCCTGAAAACCCCAACACAAAGCTAGAATCATTTTGCTCTAGTCATGCACAGTTCTTTGTTCTGTGGAAAAAGCTCTGGCACAATGAATGCAATAGTTTTGCCGTGTTTGAAATCTGAGGCAAAACTAGAATGTAAAGTGAAACTTATACATCAACCAATGCATACTACAAATTCATGCCCATAAGTCAGTAAACCACATGATGTCCAGGGAAAGCACTGCAGTCCTTGATGAACCTGAAATTCTGCAATTTGTGCAACCACCCAATTTGCAATAATCCAGTTTATAAGTGCTTGTTAGCAAATCTGACTGCAAGTAGAGAAATTTGTGCTCGATCATTGATGCAACTCATGCAACAGTACTGGTTTGCAAATCTAATTGCAAGCAGAGAGAATGGTACATTCAATCATACATTCGGAAGATGTGCTGCAATTGACTTCATTACAAATAAAGCAATATGTTGCTCACAACCAACATATTTGAAGGACTTGGGATTCCTGTAAGCTTCCCTGTGAAGCAATGGGTGAAAAATTTGCATACAACAATTGCATTGTTTATGAACTTTCAAACTACCAACTATCTTTGAAGAAAGCTAAGAATTGAACAATTTGTTCATGAACAAGTAAACCCCACTACATCATTGAAGGAATGTAGAGGACGTAGAAGAAAGTTATTACATTTGTCATCATTGCCTTCTCCTCAAAAGCTTAAAACACAGTACACCATAGCTCAGAAGGCGGTAGATGATTGCAAAGCTCACCATGATAATCACATTTACCCATTTGTTTTCCCCTGTCAATCCAGACGCCGCCAATATATCCTCTCCTGAGAGCAAGCATCTGTCTGCGTAGATGGGACCAAAGCACTTGTCATGGCCAACGCTTGTGTATTCGTTGATGAGCAAGGCGTCCAATGGATACTTGAACAGGGAAGTGTAATGCAAACCAAGCCAGTATTTAGGCATGTACTCTTTGCTTATGAAATATCCAGAGAATAAAAAGAAGGCACCCATGAAGCCTGTGACCAAGGAATTGCCCATGATGAAATCTGAGACCATTGAACTGAAGAAAGCCACAAAAGAGTTGGCAGTTATCAACAAAATCCAAATGACTAAAAGGAAAAAGAGAAACGCCCTGTAGTTGGGTGCCAATCCCACCAGCCAGTACGAGGGAACCACGTACAGAGTCGCAAGCAAGAACAGGAAGGGGAGGAAAACTATAGTGTTGGCCAGGACATAGGAAGAGACGCGATAAGCGCCTCTGGAAGTTTCCCTCGCCAGTATCAGGCGTTCCTCCAGAAACATTGGGAGGGCTTCGATGCTGGAAGTGAGTAGAAAAGTGAGGGTAAAAGCGAGGAAACCCGCTCGCTCCTGAGCTCCTCGCGAGCCGTAACCCATGTGGACGTAAATGCTTCCGAGTCCGAAACCTGCTCCAATTGCCTGGATGGTGCGTGCTATGAGTAGCTGGCGAGTGCGGATGATGTTTTTGGAAAACCTGTGTGCAAGAACCATGACCTCCTTAGTACTTGAGTTGGCGAAGGTTACCTTGTCGGGTTTCTGATCCAGCTGCTGGTCTCTAGCTGGAGAAGCCGAAACTTTGTCCGCAGGGTCGTGTGTTGAAGAGGGATCCAGCTGGAAGAGATCCTGCAACGTCAGGTCGGGAACTGCATTATTCTCCTTCCCATTCCCATTCATGAACAGAATTCCGCTCTGGTCTGAGTTGAGAGAGTCGACAGCATCAATGGCGTACTCCAGCACATTGACTTGCGGTGGCACAAGGTGACCTGCAGCGGCAAGGCGCGAAGACAAAAGCTCCAGCGGGCCGTGGTGAACCACGGAACCGTGGGCGATTAACAAAACAGAGTGGATGAGCTGTAGTATCTGGTATCCTGGCTGATGGATGCTAAGTATAATGGTGCGATTGTGAGACACGGCCATCGTGCGCAGCATTGCCACGACATGTAATGCAGCTGCGCTGTCCAGGCCGGAAGTCGGCTCGTCAAGGATCAAAACCGCTGGGTCGTGAATCACATCCACACCAATGGAGACTCTCCGTCTCTCTCCCCCCGACACGCCACGGACACTCTCATTGCCTATCCTGGTGTTCGCGACATGGCTCAGCCCGAGCTCGGTCATGAGCGCCTCGACTCGTAGGATTTTC
>Ga0116227_10004944_pt1 | contig 28584 bp, 21 predicted proteins | sample S1TSphgellanicum_FD_89693 | JGI IMG/M metagenome (GOLD analysis project Ga0116227, IMG submission 89693) | Host-associated microbial communities from peat moss isolated from Minnesota, USA - S1T2_Fb - Sphagnum magellanicum MG | ecosystem: Host-associated > Plants > Peat moss > Unclassified...
GGGGAGGAGGGGTCGACCTGCTAGTAAGAATTTATCTGAATGCTTTACTCATTTAAATGAGGAAAATACATTCGCTGACACGGCTAAAACTAAAGATTTCAAATCGATGGGAAATGGAAGGGGCCCACAAAACGTACAGATAATGCAACCGTTTAAAATTGGGTTACAAAACTTATGTGTCTCTTCACATGCCTCGAACCAAGTGAGACTGGGTATCAGTTTGGGAAGCGTGCAAATAGAGTCCTTCTATGGAAGAAACTTGTAATTCCAAAGGACCAATACCCCGCTCCACCCCTCAAAAGAGAAAAAACTTCATTTGCATGGCTATAAAGCTTTCTCCACACGCTCAAAAGCTTGGTCCCCATTTTATTTTTATTTTTTTTGGGTAATGGCTTTAGGCATGGATTACCCATTCACTTTGGTTGACAACACCTTAAACTCTTCAACAATCTTTAACTTTATGGACCAAAAGGTGATCTCTAAACAAAAGTAAAGCACTTGGAGAAAATTTGTAGTGTATGTGGAGGGCACCTTATATGCATCAATTTCTCTCCTAGAAATTGGCAAGGAAATTATGCCTACCTATAGGTGTAAGAACCCTCCTGCTATTGAGGAGTAGGTATAAGAACACTCCCATTCATATGCCTCATGATCTACATAGGTTTTGGTTCATGATAAATTTCACCTTGTGCTTTACAATAGGTAAAGCCTATGGGTGGGGAACATTCCTAAAGCGTGGGGCTGGATTTGGCTATCGCCTCATCCTAGGCCTCTTATTTTGAGAATGCTCCCACCCTAGGGCTTTACCCTACACCTATCAACCATGCATATTAATTTAGAATTAGCTAAAAAAGCTAGCTCAAAACTTTAGAAATAAGTAAGAAGAGGAAAATTTTATGATAATTCAAAAATCTATTCTAATTGATTTGTTATTTAGTTCATTTTATTTCTTTATGTGAATTTTTTGATTTAGTTGCAATTTTAGTGTTTTGTTAAATAATATGAGTTCATATGTGTGTGTGTGTGTGTGTGTGTGTGTGTGTGTGAGAGAGAGAGAGATAGAGATAGATTTGAAGAATGATTAAACTTAGAAATTATATAAAAATAATGCAAATATCATGGCATGGCCCTCGTGTACTTTACACCTTTATTTCATTCGAAGCCTTTTTTTTTTTTTTTGTTTCAATTCAATTCATTTATGTTTCATATGAGTTCATGAAGTTATTCACGCCAACACTTATCTACCCTATTGAGACCAAAAGCAACCATTTCAGTAGGCAGGTTTTAGAGTTGAATTTGAGTAGCAAGACAACTTGTTGGCTCCACCCTGAAGAGGAGAGAATATACAATGACATGTAGGCTAGTTGGTTTTGTCTTTTCATCTTTTCATTTTATTTTTGATGATCCATTCTTAGGCCAGAGACCTTATGTGACTAGCTGCTTGTTATCTTAGAGCATCCCCTGCCATTGGGTTGGGATCAGACCCACGAAACGGTCTGCCCTGGCCGGAATCATGTGGAGGACACCAAAACTTGATTGAGAGAGGAAAAAGTCCCCTACCGCACAAGCTGGCGTTGGCATGTGAGGTCGATGGCAAGCCTCTGATGGCTCCTCAAGCCTTTTGTCTGTCCATAGAGAGGAACTCAAGCAGAAAACCCTAGAGTTGCTTTTGATTTTTAGTTCCATGGATTTAGCTTTGTGGAGGCACCAAATAGAACCGCAAATAGACGATGTGAAAATGATGAAGATCTAGAGGATGCCATTGTCACATATGATTCAAGGACGCATGCAAGAGAGTGCAACTAATGATGAATTGGTGAAGGGTAAACATAGAAGCTTTAGCCCAAGACAAGCTCAAAATGTGATGAGGGAGTGTGCATTGGGTTATGATAGAGTCTTTGCCAACTATTTTGCAAATAACTTTACTTATTCTAACTTGCATTTCTGACATCAATTTAGAATGCAACGCTATTTGTTTTTGAAAGTTGTTGATGTTGTGATTGCGCATGATCTTTTTTTTTTCAAAAGGTAGATGCTACAAACTTGCTAGGCTTTCAAGTATTCAAAAGTGCATTGTTGCAATCCCTATGTTGGCATATGGACTTATAATAGATGCAACAAATGAATACTATAGAATAGCATAATCCACCACTATGGAAAGCATGAAGCAATTTTGTATGGTAATTCAAGAGGTCTTCAAGAGCACCTATATACGTCAACCCTTTAAAGTTGACATTGAAAGGCAAATGGAAGTGAATGTTCAAAAGGGTTTTCCAAGAATGTTCTCTTCCATTGATTATATGCACTATAAGGGAAGAATTGTCTTATTTCCTAGTAAGGCCAATTTCAAGACAAGGACCAAAAGAGGTCTATAATCCTTGAAGTGATTGCAAACCAATCGTTTTTGATATGGCATGCATTGTTTGGCCTTCATGGTGCGAATAACAATGTATATGTTAGATAGGAACCCATTCATAAACAATATGTTACAAGGAAGTCCCATGATATCTAGTTTCAAATTAATGGTCATGAATATAAAAAATATTATCTACCGGTAATCAATATCTACCCTCCTTGTTGTTGTTTTGTCTAAACTATGCATGAACCTCAAGATGAAATGAGGTTTCATTATGCTATGATGTTGGAATATGTCTGCAAGGACATTGAGAAAGGATGTAGGGGTGCTACATGCGTGATGGGCCATTGTCAAAAGCCCATTGCATCATTGGGAGATTCAAATTGTAAAAGATATCCTTATAGTTTATGTTATGATGCACAATATGATAGTGGAAGATAAGTCAAATTTGGGCCTAAAAAATATGTTTGGTGAAGGGGGTTTTATTGGGGTGCAATCGAAGCTTAGTTTTGGTGAATTGTTGGAAGGGACTTGTGAATTGAAAAATCAGTCCATTCATTATGCCTTGTGTTCAGGCCTTGTTCAACATCTCTAGAGGCTCAAGGGAACAAGTGTTAATTGATATTTTCATTCTTGAAACCGACTTTGGCATTCTAGAATTAGCTCTATTGTAAGCACAATCTTGAGCCTCTCTTTGATGAATTTTCTTTCAATGTGAACCACAAAGTTGTAGTAGTCTAAAATAAGAATCAACAACATTTTGAACTGTGAAAATTTGATGTGAGGGTCAAAAGTTATGGACAGATTAGTGGCAAAGGGTTAATAGTTCTTATGTTTTTGTGTAAAGATTGTCTCTTGTGTCCCATTCTTGATTAATGCCTAAATCCTTTTAGCCCTTGATGGATTTTTGCAATTAAAGTATGTCGTTTCCTTGCCCTAGGGATACCCAACAATCAACATTTATTAAGGCCTTCAATAATTTTTAGTCTAATGCAAAATTTCAACATTATAACCTTCAATCCTCTCCAAATGCATCCCATCCCATGTTTTTATATGCCCAACTTACTAGATTTTCGACCACCTCACATCATAAATCTAGCTATTGGGCACAACAAAAAAAAAGAAAAACCAGCACCATCCTTTCAGTCCAAGACCAATTCTACTAACAGCTTAGTTTCCTAACAATCTCCATTTTTTAAGTATATTCCCTTCTTGGTTTGTATTTTTTAATACTTTTTAATTTGGCACTACAAGAATTAAGGTTCTTTTATTAAAAATTAATCAAAATGGTGTTTTTGCCCCCTTATCCAATTTGACCCAAAAGGCCTTTTTGGACAAGTTGATTCAATGCATTCACTTTGATTAAGTTTATTTCGTTGACTATTTTGACATGTCCTTTGATTAGTTTTTTTTTTTACTATTTTTTTTTGACTTGTCAAATGAGACAACATTATATAGGCAAAAAATTTATAAATTTATAATTTTAAAAATAAGAATATCCATATTTATTTATTTATTTATCTATGTACTCAATTTATTTAACCTACCTACCTACCTTGATAATTAATGTTCAAAATAATAAACATATATTTATTTATAGCTTAATCATCCTACCCTACTTAAGCTATTAAGTTAACCTAGAGGTCTAAAGTAGGTTAAATTAACTTATGTAGGTTAGCTAGGCACCTAACTAGTTTGCAAGTGTGACTATTTGAACCTCACACCTTCACATTAAGAATTTGAGTTTTCAATCATTGCACCACTTTTTCAAAGTGTCATAAATTTTGTCATCACATTAGTATGAACATTTATTTTTATTCTATTTATGTGCCCTAACCTAGTTAACTTAACTATCTATCTACCCTAAATTATTGTAAGCTATGATAGGCTATTTCTAGGTCACTTAAATTTTTATGTATGTTATAGGTTAGGCAACCTTATGATATTCTAATTTTTAAAATTTTAATCTATTCCAAATTGTTTAATCCTATACTAGTTTTGATTTTTCTAGGTTATCCCACCTTGGTCTATTTTTAATCATTTTAGGTTAATTAACTTTAGGTTATTTAAAATTGTTTTACATTAGTTTTGGCTACTTTAGGTTTTTTTTTCTATTTTAAACTAATTAATCCTCGGCTATTTTAGGTTATTTTATGTTCATTTTGTTTATTATAAGTTATTCTAACCTAAGTTATTATAGATTATAATAGATTATTTTACCCTAGGTTAATTTTGGTTATTCTAGGTTATTTTAGACTATTGTATCATAAATTATTTTACCCTAGGTTATTTTTTATTATTCTAGGTTATTCAAAGTTGTTATAGGTTATTTTATTCTATGTTATTTAAAATTATTTAAGGTTATTTTATCTTAAGGTATTCTACTTTATGCCATTTTAAATTATTTTACCCTAAACCATTATTGGCTATTATAATATAGTCTACCTTAAATTATTCTAATTTATTATTAATTATTTTACCTTAAATTATCTTGGGTTATTGTACCCAAGATTACTTTCAGCCATTCTACTTTAAATTATTATTGATTTTTTTTCCTTATTTTTAGTTATTCTATACCATTTTATTTAAAGTTATTCTTCACTATAAAAAATAAAGTGATTTGTAATTGACCTTGTACTTGGCTTTGCAACTAGATTTTTGGGTTGCATTGAGCACTTGAAAGTTCATTACAATTCAACATATATTTTTACAACATGAGTGTTATTGGATGAGTTACATGAATTGCAATAGACACAACTAACCATAAAAGTGACCATATACATATGCATTAACTCGTGCAACTCAATTGCAATTGTGCAAGAACAAGTACCATGTAACTCCAATGTAACCAAATTTAAACTAGATCATTGTAATGTCATGTTAACATTTTTTTCATCCATCTATCAATGATAAACTCTATTGATTTTTGTTGTAATTTTTTTGCAATTACGAGTGCAATGGAAACACATTAATGGTCACAACTAATTAACAATTATGTGACAATTCACATCAGCATAAGGTAGTATTTATGTGTAATTGTAATGCACTCATTTGCAAATGGCAATTAAATGATTATAATGGAATAATTACTAAGCATGTTCATCCATTGATGAACATAATGTTTGCGTGATTTTTTATTTGTCCATTGACAAACAAAATGTTGCATGATTTTGCATTCATCCATCAAAGAACTTAATGTTTGTATAATTTTTCATTCATCCATTGACAAATGAAGTCTATTGATGTCCTTTGCAACTAAGTATTTAGTTATAGGTTCCAATGTAATTGTATGGTAATTGATTTTAGTAATCTTGAACAACTAAATTATAACTTACAACACAAGTATGCAAACCTTGCACACATATTATCACTGGCTAGATTATGATAGATAATACATAATTACATTTCATCATTTATTTACAAACATGAAATGGATCTAAAATCAAATGCATTTACAATTCAATATGGAGAATGCAATACAAGTGCATTTGAAAAAAATTCATTGAAATGCAATTTGACTATGAATCTAAATACATTGCTTAAATTATTTATAACAAAAGTTTGCCTCTACCTAAAGAAAAGGTAACCACAAATACAATGAACCACAACAATCAAATATTATAATCTAAATTTTTATTTTTTCATTTTATTGAAATGGAGCTTGAGCCATAATTTTTTTAATTTCACCTTGTCTATTTGAAATCTACCATAGTTTGATATTTAATGTCACATGTGAAATAAGATCAATAACATATACATAATATTATAATGTAAAAGATATTTATATGTTCATCATTTTAACCTAAATAAAAGTAGTTTACAACTAAAATAACTTATTTGTCACTAAAATGCAACATACACAAAATTGATACAAACTAAAGTATAATCAATTACATTTGCACATAAGTGTGCTTTTCACAATTTGTAAAACTAAACCATAGTCATAATTTTGGAAAATTCATTGTTATTTTTGAGTTTTGCCTTTCAATCGCACAAAGTGAGGATAGAAAAGTGGGATAGGATTGGGCGCCAACTTTTGGAAATCTCTATTCAATCCAAGATTTTGTAATTTGGGAATTGATAGGAACCATGTATATGCCAATGTTGGCAGGTTTTTAAATTTAGGTAGGTTTAGTTCCATGTCAAATTCTAAGGTCCCGAAGGTAGGTTTAGGTCCATGTCAAAGTTCTAGGGTTTGAAAAGTAGGTTTAAGTCCATTTCAAGTTCTAAGATTTTTGGATCAAAGGTTTTGAGTTTTGTTGATACTATCATTGGACCCTTATAAATCAACTAGCCACTTTTCAAAATTGAATTAAAAGTCTAAATTAGGGGTATGTGCTATTTTATATAAGTTCAAGTTCTCCAAGTGGATAAGTACAATTTTATGAAAAAAACATAAATTTGGCCTTGCGTTTTAAACAAGTTATTGCATTTGATTGGATGTACATAATTAATATTATATAATCTATTTTTTGAACTATGTGCACTTGTTGAACAAATCAATCACACGCAATTTTATTTATTTATTGGTTGAGTTATGTGTAACAAAGATGGAACTAGACATGGTCTTAAATCTGATTAGTTTTTAATTCTTTGTGAAAATGACTGAAACCAGAGGTTCTAGAAATTGAAAGAACTGGTCTCAAGATCAAGACGAAACCAAAGTTTTCATCCAAAAAAAAAGAGAAAAAGAAAAGGGGTAGAACATTGCTATGTATATATACGTGATATTGAAATTGATATGTAAATGGCACCATATATGGCAAGATTCATTACATTTAAACTAGCATTTACCCATGTGAATATATCATCCTGATACACACTTTACATTAACGGATGTAAACAAATTTTGGGTATATATAAGGCTGTGTAAAGAATCAATGTATTTTGAAATTTGATTTGACCCCAATACTCACATTAACACTTTGTAATTTGTCAAATTCAATTCATTGATTTTACATCACATATGCATGTTTTGATTTATGTAGCACTTGACATGAAAAAAAAAAGAAGCTCAACTGAGTTAGTATATGGTTTCACCTTGGTATCCAATTATGTAAGAAATAGGTCTCCTATATAGATAGGTAAATAGGTGGGAAAATGGATAAATAACTAGGTAAGTATTGGCTTATATGAAGGTAAGGGCTGTTTTTACTACCTACCTACTAATAACCTGCTAGTGGGTTGTTAGTAGGTAGGTAGTAAAAAAAAAAAAGCAACTGAGTATTTTATATACTCACATTGCATTGGGTGTATGCAAGAACCCCATTACACTTATGGTGCATTCACACTTGACATTAAGTCCGTGTTACATAAAAATCTAGGTGGCATCTTAGATGGCACCCAATGTTTAAATGGGTGATAGCTTAATGTTAAGTGAATGTTAGCTTAACATAAAATGTGCATGATAAGTAGGTGTAAGTCCTAAATGACTAGCACGGTGTTAGGGAGCTCAACACTAGAGTCCCCCTAACACCAAGTGTGAATGCACCTTTTGATGACGGGTCTATCCTAAACCATACAAATGCACAATGTTGGTTTATATACTTTATACTAGTAATTAGACTGGTGTCAACTTTTGTACATACTAGATTGGTCCTATTATAGGGGTTTTTTCTTTTTGAAGACCTAGCAAGTATTTGTTTGAGTACTTTTAGGAAACTTTCATACCACTATGGTATTGGTATTAGGTCCAAAGCTGATTTTTGCCTAGTGTATGGCAGATGTAAACCTAGTGTCGATATAAGGCAAGTATATCCAATGTCGACGGGTTGTTGAGTTTTGACCTAGTTATCAAGTTGGCTATTGATTTTATTAAAAAACCCAATTAAGTTGATAATTGCTTGGAATTGAAATTTCAAAATCTAATAACCTACTTGGATGACCTGATTATCATCCAGCTAAGTTACCAATCTTTAAACTCTAGTAAAAAAATGGAAAATAATGATAAACCCTATTACCAATGTATAACTGGCATGTTAACTAACAATTCTCAACAATTCTCCACAATTATTTGTAAAACCTATCTTTACACACAAGGGATGATTATTATTCATGTTTTTATAACCTACCCAGTGGTTACTTAAAAAGCAACAACTGACCAACACTGGTATATACCTGATATTATCTCAGGTCACTCTGATACCCAACCATAGGTTCTTCAATATCAATACTCATCCCATACAAAGGTTAACACCTCATATACTAGTGCAACACTAGTGTATACTTGACATGGGTGTTTGTAGGTTCTGTGTTTTAAAGAGGTTCCTGTTTTGGAGAAGGTTCTAGTGAACCAATACCAATGCAAAATATTGAGTTGTACCAGTGTTTGGCTGGATATGTGTTTTAAACAAGTTCCACTTGTAAAAATTTTAATGTCCTCACAGAAGGAAAAGCAAAGTGTAATCACACAGCAGTCTGCCTTTTGTGACTCTGCTATTGTCCATACATTTTGATTGAGTCTGGGATGCCTTGATTCGATCATGATTCTACAGCAATTTTTGTTACAATGTTGATGTCAGTGTGGCAGTTCCAGAATGTGGCGGTGAATAAGAAGAAGTACTTGTAAAAAGCTTAATAAGGAGACCTCAGGAATGAGTGAGTAGTTTGGTCAGAGGTTTTATCACTCTATGTGTCTACTACCTTAATGCATGCCTCATTTGTGTTGTGTACATGTCTTTTAAAAGTGAAGTCCCCAGACTGGACCCAGTCTGCAAAAATTGTTCCATTGTTGAAAGAATGTAAAGAGATCCATTAGCTCAGCTGAAGTACCTGGAGGTCCCACCATGGGGAGACTTGGGTGCCCACACTTTGGATTCTTAATTTTTTGTTGCATGCAAAGACACTTAATATACACGGCACCTCAACAAACACCCAAGAAGCTAGGCCTGGAAAAGCATAACCAGCAGATAAACATCATAGGTAAAGAATGTGGCTTAGAAGTTCTTAGGATTTGGTCTCATCTTTTTAGCCTACTATCAGCCTAACCTCATGTAGACAATGTGTAGGTTAAGGTCATAGGATGCTGGACGATTCTTAAATTGAGGGGCAACGAGTCAAGTGCTTGCACCACAAATTTGAGGAACACCACATACGAAGGGCCACATATAGCCTGAAAAGTTGATTACATTTTTCTTTACATCAGCTATTGCCTTGTGCAGGCTCTTACTCTGGTAAGGCGCTCATCCTAAGGCCTTTAGCTTATACATAAATAGATGCAATCCTTGTGACATCAATCCTACTCTGAGCCTGCATAAGGTGTGGTGACCTGTCTAAAGAAATTTGAGATTGAAGAAATTTGGAATGTTCTAAGGTAGAACAGCCCAATGTGTGATCATTTAAGCATTCAAGCCAGGCCAGATACAAGGGGAGGGCTCCATTGATTTTGGTGTCCAAACAAAATTTAAGCCCTTTTTATTGGTGAATAAAAATATGTCAAAAACGAATTACAAATGAGAAAGTTATGACCCCCCAAAGTAGAGGCGGTCAAGAACTCCAAAAAGCAAACCATCGAACAGTACAAAGCTCATTCCTGATCACCCAAAAACAATTTAATATGTTGCTTTGTTGCTATTAGAGTTCAAAGATGATTTGTAGAACTGAAGGTGACATTCCTATAGCACTTTAAATCATTTAAAATGAAAAGAAAAAAAAGAAAGAATACACTTTGTGAGTTGGAAAAAGCTTATTTTTCATCTTGCTATTTTTTCATTACTCTTTTTCATTTGCACTTCAAAGATGATTTGTAGACCTTGAAGTAACGCTCCCATAACATTTTAAGATAATGAAGATTTAAAGAAGTGATTGGTGATAGGGTAGTGATTGGTGATGGACAGTTCTACCCTACACAACATGAGTTCATGCATGCATGCACTTTAACAAATACATGTCTTTTGTAGGGTGTAACTTTGGTTGCTTCAATTAATCATTCACTATTTCAGGCATCCAAAGTAAAGTCAGTTTACAATGTGGTCCTTTTTTTCATAGATATCATTTATGACTTGACATGGAGGTTGGGGTAGAACTAGTAGGGCGGTTTAGGCCTAAGTAAGATCTGAAGTTATATTTTGGCACATGTGGAGGAATGTGGAATGTACCAGGACAACTGACTTATTGGGATGTGTGTACTTAGGCTAGTAAGGATGAACTAACTGGTTGTCAGGAGCCTCAATGGATGGATGTTTACAAACCCAGGTATTCATGTGTAGGGTAAAGCATCCAAACCCTGGTAAAAAACTTTATTAAACAAAGCACCCAGCAAAGGGGGAAAAGAAGAACAAAGAGAAAGGACCCAAGTCCGAGCCAAAAGGCCAAAAACCCTAAGTGGGTACCAAAGGGGGCAAAGGAACAAATTATGTTCCAAATAAATTTCTCAAGATACAAGTGCATTTGCTTTTTTTTTGCACTAGAAAATTTCTCTGAATGCTGTCGGTTTCTGTCATTAATCTGTTTTCACTCTGATGTGTATTCTCAACTCAGGTATTCTCAATTGTTTCCATCAGGATCCTCAAGAACTTTCTGAAATATAATGTTCTCAATGATGTTGTTCATGAAACTCCGAGTGATGATGTTCTCAATGGAATTCATGTTTGAGAGTTATCTGAAGTGGTTTCAAGAAGGCGAGGAAACAGATACCATTCTCTTTGAATAATTCATGTATGTACTACTTGCCTACAGTGACTGTTGAGAATTGGTTTGATATTTTGCCTCACCATGTATGCTCCAGTACTTCACCAGGGGTCACACAAACAAAAGATCCCGTGTTTTAACTTGTAACCAGATTGCATACAAATGAAGTCTCCAGTCTTCAGTCTCCAGTCTGCAGGTGTCAAGAGTGTGCACCTTGCGTGGAGAGAGAGAGGGTGGGTTGCTTTGCATTCTGGAGAACTAAGCATTGAGGGTGGTGTTTTCCAAGGGGACTGGAGCTGAAGAGAAGAGACTTTGGTCCCCAATCTGGATGGACTTTGAGTATAGCTCAAGAAAGGGTTGATGAAACTTGAAAGGACAAAAAGAAGGCCCAAATGTAGTGTCAAACTGAGGTTGACTGTACGGATAATTAGGATGCCTTTGGAAACATCTGAATTAGGGCAACAATTTATTTTGTAATAAGGCGGTACTTTAAACAGACTTTTATACAGAGTTCTTGAGCTGTGTGGAAAAAACTTTGGGCTCAAAAGTCCCTTTTTTGGGACTTGGTCCACCGTCTGAAGGTTTAAGAGTTAAAGTTTAAATGAGACATAATTTTCATGGTTTTGGCAGCTGTGATTCAAATGGGCTTTTGGATCTTGTTGAGTTTTTGTTCATCTTAGTAACAATTAACAACATTCCAGGGCTAACAGACACCCTTGCCTTTTGTTTTCCCTTTGATTTCAACTCAACATGTATCATATAATATCTATGGAAACAATTATGTCCCTCCAACTGGGCCAGAACTAACCAGCACCCACCAGTGCACCATCCATTGGAAACCCCGGATGACCTCAGGTGTTCCACTTTCGTAGGTAACCCATCCAATAAACCCTCCTTTTTCCAGGGCACACTATCTAGGTAACTACTACCTAATGTAAATGAGCAAGTGATATATTTCCACCTCATTATAGAGTGTTCCTTAAAGTGGTGCTTTATTGGGTTTCATCCTTTTTTTTATCGTTGTTCATAAAGTCTTGCAATAAGGGATCAAATTTTGGTTTTGGTGGGGTGACTGACCTTCTCTCTAAGATCGACTTTCTTGGAGCAGGAATTCAACAACTACGGTGAACACTTGTTTGCTCTCACAAGACTTGCAAAACTCACCAAAAAAAAAGAAGCAAAACATTCCAAACACTCACAAAGAAGAAAACAAAAACTCCCCACTCTCAGAACATGTGAAGACCTTCATGCATGTGAGCTTCACAGAACAACAAGCTTCACACATGTGAGCTCATGGGTTTGCAATGGGCAATAACTTGGCACCAAATTGAGTTCATGCCAAGTTTTGGTGGAAATTTCAGTTTCAAGCAATTGCCATGACAAGCATTACTGCCCATGAATCATGCAAACACAAGGTCTGCATTTGCCTGACTTTATCAAAAACTCAAATACCTAGGTAACTACTAACTACCCATGTAAGTGGGTAAGGCACTTGGTGGCTACTGGGTAGGTCGATAGTAGATACTTATGAATAGTTCAGAGTACATGGGGAACCACTATGGTTAGTTGGGGGATAGGAGGAGTACAATGAATATGTGTTTCCAGTTCGCAAGTGCCATCTTCTCTCAATTTCAAAGGACATGGGGCTCCAATAAGAAGTCATCTAAACGTTGGGCATCAAAGGTGAGAAGCTCAATGCAAAGTTACTCACATGCTTCTTGTCAGGTAGTAGGGATAAGAATCCAAGGAGGCTAGAGATAGTTAGGTCTGGATTATTTTCAATTGTACCTAGTGTTGTTAGGGTCACTGACATGTTTCCTGGTCTTAACACTTAACCCACCTTGCAGCATTTCTTTTGCCTTGTGGCCACCTGTTGTTTTGGGATCTCCCTCTTTCCCCCATTGGATTAGAAAGATTTATAACCAAGTTGGCTAGTTAGTGCCTGAGCTCCCCCCCAATTGTAGCACTAAGCAAAAGTGACTGACTTCCCAGAGCTAGGACCTACTAGTGTAGGCCTTTCTTTGGGACATTTAGGGACCTACTTTGTGTAAGGTAACACCCATGGGGATGTTCCTGGAATGAGTGGCTGCATCACAAAATTCATAATGAAAAACTCTGACCAGATCTAGTTGTGATCAGCTCTTTGAATCATAACTGTCCAACAACACGGGTTGTTTCCAGCTTGCCGAGCTGAACCTTCATTTACATAAAGCACTCCAAGAAAATTCCTAGTGTATTTGGATGGTACTTTATATACATGAATATCCCTCCTAGCAAGAAGAAGAGGAATATTACACCTTCTCCCCAAGAGACCATGAAATTATGCCTACTTATAGGTATAGTATCCTTCCCACTCTCAAAGAGTAAGCATAAGAACCCTCCAGCTCCGACACATCATGATCTTGAGGTTCATGATAATTTTGATAGAATGGAGGTGTAGAGGTGTAACTTGCCAAGCTACACCTCCATTTACTAAAACACTTTCATCTTCAGTGTGAAGTTCCAACCCTCTGATCACCAATTGGGAAGTTGTTTGTGTGCAGGATGGATTTGATATTAGATGGAAATACCTTATATCATCAGTGCTTTTCTCACATGGAAGAAAACTGTGGTAAACAATAGTTGCAGATCTCAGCATTATGCCAGTAGGCTGGACTGCAGACAGAACAAAAAGAACTGTTTTCTTATCTTTACCAGAAGACTCTGTAAAGGGGCTATGTAGTATGGATCCAATGTGAAGAAGTCGGATACAGACTTCTGAATTCTAAAGGGAGATTGGTTAAATCTATATTGCTATGTTTTGCACAGAACTTCTTCTACTTGACATGCAGATGCTCTTGTCTACCAACAATAGTCAGATATAGTTTCATATCAGGAAGATTAATGGAGGATGGTAGTTTGTAAAACATTACTTACACAAAGGAAAATTGGGCTGACTATTTGAAGGCACTGCATTTAAAACTTGCCCCTACTACCTCTATCTAATAGCCTCTGCAATATGGACCCATTGTGTAAATGATGTTTTTTCACTTGCATCTCAACTCTTTGTGTAATCTATTCCAAGTGGAGATTTGCATTTTTTGGCTAAACATGCAGTGCATGTCAAAAGATCTCACGCACTGTAAGTTATGTTTCACAGAGAACCCACATCACCTATTTGTCTGTTGGTTGGTTAACACTCAGACAATTGCGGTTGCCAAAGTGATGACAACTATGGATTTCTTCTGCTAGTATGACATGAACTGAATACATAGATAAAAGTGGGTTGAAAAACATCTTCCAACTTCACAACCTGAGTCATGAAAGTTGGCCTCAAACTGCATCTACCACCAACCTCTCAAATTTATACATTCTGTTTCTACAAAGATTGGATTTGGAAACATTCTGTTTCCACCATTGGGTATGACAAAAAAAACCAGATCCAGACATTCTTGTTGAGTTAGCACATTTGTGCAACCCTTCCAGGGACTGCTATTTCAGCATCCAAACTTCTCTGTAGATGTGGTCTAAAGGCACCCAACTAAGTGAGATCAAGTGGGACAATGACAAGGCCCTAGGTCTGCATGTTCTTTTGGACTTCAAACCCTAACTGCAGAGGCAAAATTAGGACAAGCCATCTGCCAAAAATTGAAGGAATATCCTCCAACATTTTCCTCCTTAGGTTTTTGACTTATGTATCTGAATCAGACTGTTTAATATCTATGAATAGGACAACAGGAAGCTACTACAATTGTGTGTCTTGGTGGGCATCCTAGTAAAATCTTCTAGAATTGTCATACATATTGACAAAGTTCTGAAAAATTGCAAAATCTACTATTAAGTAGCTATATCTGTAGTCCTTAAGCCATAAAAAAGAGTGCTAGATTTCTGGTGTGCATAACATCAAAAGAGTTTACAAATATCAATGGGTGATCATATCTAGTGTAAATGGGTGAGAAACAAGACAAGACATGTGAGAACTCAGTCTTATCTCCTGCCAAATCTAAATCAGATCTAACACAAAAATGGATGTATCTTCTGTTATATCTCCTTCCAAAATGTGTGATTTATAAGCTCCTAAGAGCAATATTCTGGCACTACTTCAGCATTAACAAGGCCTCTCCAATCACAAAGAAAACTAAATAAACTTTCAAACAAAAGAAAGTAAATGAACTTTCAAATCTGAACAGTCAGAATGCAGACCAAAGAAAACTAAATACACATTCAAATCCAAACAGTCAGAGTGCAAACTAAAGAAAACTCAATAAACTTTCAAATGAAAACAGCCAGAATGCAAACCATCAGCTCAAAAATTGATTAGCTTGCCACTAATTTTGCACCATGGATTCAACACCACCACCCAGAAAGACACATTCTCATCACACTCTTTTCCATCATCTGTAGCATTCAGATCCTTGAGTACACTTTTTCTCAGGCAGACAAACATATTATTTGCAATCCCTCCAGCTGCTTGGAAGACTACAATTGGAACCTCAAAGAGTCTTCAATGGAAGTGAATGGTGATGTACCTCATACAAAAAGGAGCTCAAAAAGGAGCAAATCACATTATTGCAATCTCTCTGACTGCTTGAAGGACTAGAATTGGAACCTCAAAGAGTCTTCAATGGAAGTGAACAGTGATGTACCTCATACAAAACATTTGAAGGAGCCTCATAAAGGAGCAAAGTGAAACAAAACCTAAGAAAAAGAGGGTGATCAGTGTCTCAAATGACTATAAGAGAGTGCATATCAGCCCCCCTTCATCATGCGTGATATTCTTTGCAAGTGGTAGTTGATGGTGTTGTGCTGCTTCCCCTGCTTTGCCTGATAATCCCTAACACACACCATGTCAGGATCTCTTTCTCCATACTGGCAATAACTTTCTCCCACAGAAAACTCCTGTACGATCCCAAAGTCTCAAAGAACACAAATACCCCCGTCTTGCAGATGGATTGGAATCCAAGAGTAATTTTCCCTGGGACACATGCATGCATGTGGAGCCAGCCAGGGTCACAGAGATAATACCTCTACAATCTAAGGTTCCAAGTAAAGCAACAAGAATTTTCTGCCAGGTTCTCTGTACAAATCTTAAGAGTAAAGAGCTTGAATCCGATTTAAAGTAATCCTGAGGTTCACAAGAAGTATTTCCACAGACAGATTGACATCAGGGTTGTAAGGACCAAAAGCATGCAAACGATAGCGAGAGCGGTACGCGGAAACAAAGCTAGAGCTCATCGGACTCAAATCACCCGTGCAAATGAGGCAGAGGTAACAAGAACCGGAACACTGAAACGGCTGCATGGAACCATGATATCTATCTATCTATCTATCTATCTATCTAAGCGAAATATGAGAACAGCGCACGAGAAGAAGAAGAACAACAACAACAAAAAGAAAAGGGCAAGCAAGAGGAAGGACAGAGAGACAGAACCTGGAGTTCCATGCACTTGTTGAGCGCATTCTTCTCGTTGACAACCTTGTCATCGTCGTAATTGAATTTCTGAAGACATGAGAGAAAGATAAGCATCTCTTGGAAACATGGCATCGTCCTGCGGGTCAAGTTCTTGGGATTCACCCGCATCACACCCGCCTTCCTCCCCATCGCATGTTCCCTCCCTCGTCCTCTCGCTGTGTGCCACCACAAGAGAGAGAGCTCGTTGTACCATGTCCAAACCCTAACCCTAACCTACGGCACAGTCCATGGGATCTCTAAAGAATTTGACCAAGCTTGGTAGGGCAAGCCTTTCCAAATGGGAGTGAAACGAAATACAGGGCCTAAACCCTAAACCCTAATGAGTTTAGGGTTTAGGGCTTGCACAATGGCCTGGTCATGTGTGAACCAGCACCCACTTAGGTACCATGGTAAAAATCCCAAAATTCATTTGAAGTATTTCTAAATATTACAAACATTACATTCTTACACTAAATCAGGAACTCTGAGTTCAAAGCTAACATTTTTTGAGCTTAATAAGGCTGCTACTAAATTATGGTGCATTCACACTTGACATTAAGTGAGTGTTAAATGAAAAAATCTAGGTGGCATCCTAGATGGCACCCGATGTTAAATAAATGGGCCATAGCTTAATGTTAAATGAATGTTGGATTAATATCAAATTTTCATGGTAACTAGGTTGAAGTCCTAAATGGGTAGCATGGTGTTAGGGAACTCAACCTTAGAGTCCCTAACAACAAGTGTGAATGCACCGGCCTAAAGGTGCACTTGATAGGGTTTATTTAGGGTTTAGGGTCAAACCAGCCAATTCAGAGACACAGCTTTTGCTTGATGGGATCCATGTTGAGTCTAAATGGCATATGGCTCCACAAACAATTAGCTAGTGTTAATTAGTAAAAGAGTAGCCAAGTTTGATCACGGTTTTATTTTTCAATTTTGTGACATAGCTGAAGTAACAATCATCCATATGGCAATTTTAGCCAAATCTGGCTATTTGAACACCGCACCAATACCTATGAGTTGTGCATGATTAGTTTTCAGAGCCTTCAACATAGCCCGAAACCCTAAACCCTAAACATAGCCCTTGAATATGGAAGGTTTGTAACATTGTTGTGCATGTATAATGGTTTAAGATTTACAATTCGTGTAATTCACTACTAGAAATTTTGTCTTTTGCAACTAAAAAATCTCACATGCAACTATTTTGGAGTTGCATGCAACATGTGCAGTTGCATGCGACATTTTTTAATTACATAAAACAAGTTGCAAAAGACAAAATTTCTAGTAGTGTAAGTGTGAATGGCTTGATGGAATTTATTTATATCATGTAAGTGCATAAGGCCTTACCTACATTTGTGTAAATGCAAATGCAAGTGTTATTTATACATGGAACATGTAAGTTTAAAACTAATACAATCACAAGGATTTACATGCCTAGGTAAAAATTGTCTAACTTTGTTTTTTTTTTTTTTTTAGAGGGGAGGAAGGCTGCCCCAAAGTTTTAGAATGTTTTTGGTGATGGGTTAATCAAAGTGACCCATTGTCACACAAAACAAAATTGTTTTGAAATGTATCACACAATTAATTACACTAATTACTATGAATCACTATAGGTCCCTAAGCTCTTGTAAAAATCTAAGCCAAAAATGATGATGAACAAAGTTAAGAATTGAAATTATACTCAAGCAATGAGGCAAAACAATATGCACCCAAGATATTTCCCAATAACATTGTGATATGTCCCTTATCCTTTGCCTAAAAATGGGGGCATGCATTGTATATAGCTAGGCTAAAGGTTGCCTTTTACACATCATTATTTTGGTTATAAAATATTGTAGTTGGGGACCATTAAAAACAACAAACTTTTTAATGAAGGGCCAAATAAAGCGGCCCATTGCAAAAAAAATAAAATTTTGAACTTTGTAATGCACTCACAACAAGTTAATATGAATTGCAAATTGGTGCCAATATTCAGCCCTTTGTTTCAAGGTCTTTTGAAGTAGCCTAGGTGGCTATTTATGGCTAGAACATTTTTGACAAATGGCAAGAACATGTGGCTGAAGGGGCGAATAGCCAACTACTTGGGTTTAGAAGGCGAGGAAAAGTGGCTACCAAGGTAGTTCATGACAAATTTCTTAGGGAAAAATAATTATGTAAAAGTAATGAAAATTGATATATTATATAATTTGGATCAAATGTCATTTTTTAGTTATTTCAACAAATGCTAAAATTATATTTTTTATCATTCTATCAACATAAACATAATTATTCCTTAAAATGATATAAGTTTTAAGTCTCTTTGAATGACAAAATTTTACATTTATGTCATAAAATTTATGATAAAATAATAAACCATTATTCTTTTCATCATTATAATCATAGAATTAATAAGTCAAAACCACTATTCATAATGTTTATTCAACAAGCATTTTATCAACAATAGAGTAATAAAGTGAAAAATACATAACAATGATGTGGGGGAAAAAAAAACATAAATTAAATGATTCACTATAATCATATTGAAATTTTGCCTTAAAAAATTTGTGATGTTGGCTACAAAATTTGTGACTACACATTTCTTGCCATGGTCAATTTTATAAGCAACCATATTCAAATTGTATCAGGAAATTGGCAACCACATTGAAATGCAAGTAAAATAAATGGCAACTAGCACATAAAAAAAAATAGAAATTAAGCACTCACAACACAAACCAAGTAAAAAATTGGGAGCACAAAACCAAAAATAGATTTTGTTATAAATGATTTTGTATTTTAGTGCATTGGACTAAGCATCATTTAAATTTTTTTTTTGATGTTATACAACTAAATGCCTTTGTAAACAACACAAATTGAAGAAGTTCCAAACAAAAAAATTGACATTAAGAGAAAATCCTTTTTCCTACCCTTGGCTTTACTAAGGCAATTGAACCTTGGTCACCATGGACTCTAGCCACTACAATAGGAAAATTCTTGCCAATCAAAAATAAAATAAAATAATAACATAACATACAAAACTTGTAGCAATGTGGTAAACACAACACAAAATCCGAGGCAATTTGAACCTTGAAAATAGATGCAAGCTACTAAACATCCAATGCGCAATCCTTCTTCACATTCCAAGATATGGTTGCAACATCAAACAAAAAGGCTTGGAGGGTAAAAAAAATTTGTGCATACATTTTCACAACAAGCTCTAGGTGTGTTGTCAACATGTTTCTCAACTTACTCTTCACAAAACTCAAGGTGGAAAAAAAACACCTCTCATTTTCAACACTATGTTTCCCCCTCCTCATAAACCAAATCTTTAAGAAAAAATTATCATGCCAATTGACAGATTGAGTCCTCCAGGATGCTAGAGTCACTCACATGATTTTTGTTCAGTATGCAAATCTTTGTTCTTGTATGTACTTTTGACACGGGATCTGTCCCACCTGCACTTCGTTCTCTGGAGCAAGCGTACCAAGAAAAGTCAGGGATATCAAGGATTACGCTCCCAGTGCAAGCCAGTTAATTGTATTATGACTGTCCACTCCTGGCAGTATTGCAAGGTAGCTCCTTCTAACAAGTTTCCAGGTGCCGTCATCTGCAGCTGGACACTCCATAAGCAACTCAAGAGTTTTTTCCATCCTTCTAATGGCCAAATCATCACTGCAGCTGCTGCCCAGTGAGTCAGCTGCACACAATGATCACCAGAAGCTCAAGTTTAGAGTGGTGTTGTCCAGCAGGTAGGTACCTGGACATCTATCATAAATAACATGCTTGCAGGGACCTACAACTACTTTGCCAACATCAGGAATTCTCACAACACCATAGCAGATTCATGATGCTTTGTTATCCTAACTTCAGTCAATATTACCCACAACAATTTGCTAAACCTAATGGATCAAGGATGAAGGTATATGGTGAAGTTGATATATAAAATCTCTGACCTTAGCCATCAACAACTTGATTAACTTGAACCATTCAGACAACTGATATTCCATGAGTTGGTTGTTCAATAGCATGCACCACATCTTGGTACAAGGAGTACAATCATGAGGTAACTTCATGGCAGCTTGGCAATTATTCTGCATGGTGATCTTGAAAAAAGATGATTACTGGTCTAGTAACTCATTAAGGATGGGATTGATGAAAACTTGATTCAGATTCACATTTTTCCCATGGCACTAATGGGCTTTCAAAATGTTCAGTTGTGCTAAAAATGTGTGTTTAGCTTGTGGTTGAACCCAAAATTACAAGTAGATAATGCCCGTGGCATTCATGATGTCTTGAGTAGGAAATCTCCATTCCAATTCCTCAATGAGACCAAAAGTAACATTGGAACACTGTTTCTTCACATCTTCAACTGCATTCAACTAGTCAAGCCTCAACACTAAATTGAAAACCTTAGTTAATGAATCTCTTTTGTGTACCATGATGGTACATCCAAAAAATTGACAAGTTGCATACTCCAAAATAGAATTAGGACTAGTAACCTAGGTCATGTGCAAGCTTCATGTAATGTTCAACAATGGAAAGAAATGTGATAAAGTCCTTGGATGAATACTAAGTGACTAGATCACAATACGTTTGATATAGATCAGCTTCACATACCTTCACATCACTTACAAAATCACATATGAAGACATCTTGAATCTGGCCAAACTTAGACAAACTCTGAACACATTCAAGCAACAAGATTATGCAACTACATAATAACATTTGATTGAAAACCTTGAAAGATTGTGACACCATTTGTGCCAAAACACATTAGCTTTGACCCCAAATTTGACTTAGGAAACCCAATAAATTGTAGCAAGGCATCCACAATCAACTTTGTCAAGTTATTTGCAAAAGCATTGTTCACAACTTGCTACAAAGATAGTAAGATCAAGATCCATTTCCTTCCACCACAAACACATGCATCTTTACCCAACTTTGGCAGTTGATAGTTGTGACTTTGTCACAACTTACAACAATGAACCGGGCATCTTGCATTGCCATGCGTGTGGATTGTTCATACATTCTACCATATTCCACCTAGAAGAATCATATCGATGTTTCTGCAAGGTGTTGAGCACCCAAATGAAATTGAACATATCTTTCATGCCTTCAAAGTATGTGATCAATCACCCTTGATTCAAGAGATGATATCGCAATGAATTGTACAAATTTATGTTTCCGCTTAAGATGAACCATGTTAGTAACTTGCTAAATCATTTATTCTTTCCCAAGCATATTCACAAACTCTCTTTCATTCTTAGCATGCTAACTTCTAAACCTCATGAAGTATTCCCTCTCATGCATCTCCTAGCATGCACCCCAAGAGATGCATGCTTAGCCTTTTGACGGCCAACATGTTTTTACAAACCATCAAATTTGCGAACAAGCAATTTCTCATGATGTTCCACAACATTACAAACCTTGCACTTTGCCATACTCAACCTACCATCTTCCCCAATTACAGCTTCTGGCCACAGCAATTTGACTATCCAAATATCTTGGAACACCCGACTCAACTCCCATTCCTTTTTTCAAGCTCTGTTAAGTAGAGAGCCACTTGAAGATGGAGCTTCTATAGGCTGATCACCTTCCTCAGCAGTACCTGTAGTTTAAGCACCTCCTGCTCCTCCCTCTACTGAGTTTAAAACTTTGAAATTGGATGAAGAAAAGTTAAAACATATTGGTTTGGCTCAGCAAAATGGTTTTGGCCTAACATTTTTGCACAGTTTGATGAGACTGGTGCAAGTAATAAGGGTTATATTTATTACCTGCAAGTGTAATAAATGTAATATGACTGCTGCTCCCTGTTTCTGATTGGCCAATCATAATGATTCGTCCAAGTAAGTTGCTATTAGTAATCTCTCACCTATTCGCAGTCTCAGTTTTACATTTTATGGGTGAGGTTTGATGTGAAAAATAATTTTGCAAGGTCCCATACTGAGCACCCTGGGGGTACTTTAAGGGCCTATAAGGGGTACTTTAAAAGTGTATAACATTGACATACCCCAAAACATTTATACACAGGGCCAGGTAAGTGCAGATTAATTTTTTTCACACTTTCCTGTGTAAGTGTAAAAAAGTATGTTGATCATTGTAACAAAAATTATTTACACAACAATTTCTTACGCTTACCAGATTTTACATTGCAGGTATCTGTAAATTTACACTTGCCTACACAACATTGGTTTATGAGTATGCAATTTTTGCCAAATTTTGTCAAATCTGGCTATAAGAACAATGTTATGTGAATTGGGCATGATTTATTTCCGTCCCTTGAACATGGAAGGTTTGTAACTAGGCTTAAGGATCTAAAGAGTTAAATAGTATTTATATTTGTAACAGTTGCTTACAGTTTTCCCAGGTTCTAATTCAAAGGTTTTATTTCATCAATTGAGAGGGTTTGCAGAAATAAGGCCTGACAATTGGCATCTTGCAATTATCTGTTTACATGATGGCTGGCCAAGAAGGCCTGATGATGAGGATCTTGCAATTAGGGGTTTACAATCGCTTTGATTGATTCAACAACACAAAGCTAGGACAAAAACAACCAAATGACACTAGTACACAATCCACATCCAATCCAGCTCAAAAACAGTCTGTTCTTTCTACTCAAAGAGCATACCCAGAACAGTTGGAAACATACCAAAACATATGAAACAAAAGTGAAAAAGGTTCCCGAGATAAGTAGTTTTGCATAGTATTGCAAGAAATAGATAGAATTCAGAAGCATCAGCTGGAAACAGAGGTCTCCCTAATATATACAAGGCTCCACAAGATGAACTTCCCTGACAAGGCCTTTCTGTCAATTGGCAACACACCCCAGTTTTTGGTGTACAGCATCTGAAGCTCGCTTGAGCTTAGGAGTTGGAACATTCGTGCAATGCTACCAGAGCCAAAGAAGAAAATAGCACATTACCGAGTTTTATACTATACAAGATCTAGCCATCCTTGCCACTTCAATAAAACTGACAAGATTTTCATCAAGCTCATGTTATGGTACAATGAGAAGCTGGTAGTAAGACAAAGAGCAAGCCCAATGAGCAACCCCATGTATCAAGGGCTAATGGGTGTAGGCTGCCATGTAGAGAATGCATTCAATATAGTCTCTTTCCAGCCTGCCAGAAACCAGCCACCATCTTCACCAATGCCATAATTCCTGTGATATCCCTTCATAAAGTTGCTGATTTTCTCTACAGTAGTTTTCATTATTGGCATCTGTGTGAACCCCGCTCGTAGTGTCCGTGCCTGCCATTGCCTGTAAGTCTCACCACGCTCCACTCTCTCCAGACCTTCACAAGCAACTATGTTGAGGATCTCACGACCAAAAAACTCTTGCTCTAGGAGTACTCTATCAGGATGCTCAGCTGGCATTGAGGCATCTAAGGCTTCAAACAGTGTTGAAAAGTAACTCAGAGCCTCCTGAAACCGGGACATAAAAAAGGGCGCATTATAGCCTCCATTCACAATTCCTTGCACAAATATCTGCAGAAAGCAAACCAGAGACCAAGCACGATATGCACCTGTTTAATACCTTATATGCACCATCAATTATCCAATTTCATCATACATGACCTTATACATGTGGCCCTTCTCATGAACTAAAGGCCTCACAGCATTCAAATTGACACAAAAGGACAGCCACACCACAAAAGATGACGGATCACACTAAAAGGCACTGAGATATGTCACAGAAAACCATTCAAACAGACATACCACTGGCATAGTTATGGCAATTTTACAAACCCACACAGCATTAGCAACAGGCTCTTCAATTAAACCTGACTACACAACAGGATAATTAATGACAGGAGTCAGTCAGAACCTTTGGGTTCATGCTTCGAATCCTGCTCAGGACCAAATTTCGAGGGCTTGCTGCCATAACAGATTCATCCAACAAATGGCGAAGCCTGAACATGCAGTTAACCGCTAATACTTCGTCATTGCGCAAAAAAAGGTGTGCAGGAGTGATTGCCTCCCACTTCTCAGCAATGGCATGGAACTCAAAGGGCACTCCAACATGATCAGCCACACGAGCAAGCCTGCGACCAGTCTCCTGAATTCTTTCTGAGGGTCTGAATCCAGGTTGTGGCCGATCAATCCCTGAAACCAAAAAAGAGAATAGTGGTCAGGAACTCCATAGCTATAGCCATCACTATTGATCTTATCACAAACACTAGGGAAAAGTGAAACATGGCAACATTATTTGCTAGTCATTAATTCAACATTTTCCACTTTGTCCTCGTTAGACTCATTACAACTGCCTTTGTTGCCAGCCACAAATACACTGGGGTCATTATGATGAAAGAAACACAGCCTGGATAACTTTGCTGCAATTCAACATTCAGTAGACTCGGGACATGCTATAAACAATACCTATCAACTCATCCTTGTTAGATTCATTGCAACTGCCTTTGCTGCCAGCTACAATAGATTAAGGGTCATTATGATGACAGAAACACAACATGGATAACTTTACTGCAATTCAACATTCTCTAGACTGGGGACTTGATATGCCATAAAACAATCCCTATCAAATAATACCTGTAATCCGAAGGTGAGGTGGCCCTCCAGGGAGCTGTGAAAGATAGTAAATGAGACATGGCCATTGCACACCATAGAGGATACCATAATCAATTATATGAACCCTTTTTGCATCACCAAAGGCATGAATAATTGCTGAATTGCCAAAGTAGTGAGATAACTGGATGAAGGGGCAGCATTTAACAAAGAGGCGGTAGGCTTTCAACATTTCAGCTGCTGAGGCACGGTTATTGCTCAGAGCTGTGTAGAGCTGTCCACCAGTCCCTGACATTTTTGCAACCTGGCATCCACTTATCACACATAACTCAAAAACCTTCTCTACCTGAGCAATCAGACCCTTGGCTTTCACATCAATTGCAAGGAATAACACAAGATGGAAAATATCTACCAATACCTTCAAGGAGTGATCCAAAAACACAGTTTAGAAAAATTAACAGCAATGTTTAAGCAGTGACAACCCAAAAGAAACCATCAAAGGCACCCACACAAGAATTTATTTTTTTTTTTATTGCTAAATGGCACTATGTGAAACATTTAAAGGAGCATCAACCTGTGCATAGTTTCTTCCTTGAAATGTATCTTGTTCCAAGAATCATAATGCAAGTTACATACTTTGCTAAAAGGCACCACAAACTGATGAGGGCTAGTGAGTAAGCTAACCAGAGCTTCCACAAAGTAGTGGGCCACACGTTGTGGCCCATTTCCGTAGGCTGATGAGTACTGGCGAAGGTCTGCAATCAGCTCATTAGTGTGTGAGAAGTCGTTTTGTTCAACTGCCTGTGCACACCTGAAGTAAAAATGACAGAAGTTTACATTATGAGCAGAATTGACAAGTATTTTAAGGTCACATAGAAGCAGGCAATTCTGCCTGGCATTGCCTGCTGGTTTGGCAAAGCAGTTAGGCCACAGATATTCTTATCATTGTCCACAGGCATACAAAGGTAGGATTATCCTGGAATTAAATGTGAGATGCATCTTGGTAGCATTGTTGTTCATGGACACAGCAATTCCAATAGAGATTAAGCTAAAGGGAGCACTCAAGTAGGATGAATCAGCCCACATTAAATGGCAAGTTCCTTGCCATGTACTGAAGGATGCACGGATTCACTGAGAGCAACCATATCACTTTTCATTACTTGTGCTTCATCATTCATATGGATGTAAACACTCTACTCCTTGAGGACCCAGTCATCAAAAGATATTTGCAGCAATATCTGGATATACATAAGCTAGCATGTCTCTGGATGTGCTTTCTTGAGTTATCCTTGGTTTTTACACAAACACAAGTGAAGCTGTCCTTTGGAAAGCTGATAATTGTGCAATATGTATTCAGATCATGTCTCAAAAACAAAAATTCTAATGACAGACATGGGCTGACTGCTATTGTTCCAATACAAGAATCCCTCATTTCCCAGGAGGACCTTTAAGAACAGAAGCAGTGAATATGCTAAAAAGGCAACATCATTACAGAAGAGGTATGAGGACCACCTGCAAACTCATTAGTATAATAAGCCACATTCCCCATTTTGTCTGTAGGGGGAGGCCAGAGGGAAGGGAGGACAGAGAAAGAGAGTACTTATACCTGAGAAGAAGTTGATTCAGATCAACTGGAGATATCTGATGCCCGATGCTAAGCTGCTGGGAGATGGTTGACTTTGAGTCATGGCTGTCCAGTCTGTTTGGTACATGTGAGTGCTTTAGGGCATCTTCTGAGCCTCCACTAAGAGACTCAGAATCCAAGGAAGGATGCATGCTCAGAGGTCCTGCAGCCTCAGGGTGCCTGTGCACATCTGTTCCATTATACCATGGGTCACTGTTTCCAAGATCCAAGCTTTCAACTTCGTCATTTGTGAAGCTCTTTGAGCTGTCCTTGATCCCCTCTGGAACCTCAGCTGGAAAGGGACCACTCATGATTTCCTCTAGCCAAGAGTGTACGTCTTGGTCCTTCTCCGAGGTTCTGCTGTCAGACCAAGCCGACGAGGAGTCATCACCTATCAGGTCTCCCAGCTCTTTCGCCATTGCCTGGAATGCAGTAGCCTCCACAAGCATACACTTATAATGCTCCGGTTCATCGTCCATGAGGTTGTTCAGGTATGAGTAGAGAGTGTTGACGACTTCTCCTTCAGATGTGACAGAAGAATCGACAGGGTCCGGATCTGCTGCAAAGTTAAACGGACTCCCTGCCACCTCTCCTCCTTCACCACTGTGAGTACTTTCAGTACAATCAGGAGACTTAGTATCTGCTGCAAAAGAAGCATGACTATTGCTTCCAGAGAATCTGTGAGTAGTCAGAAAAGATGCCAGTGCCCCCCCACCCTCAGACGAATTGGAGCTGGAGCTCTGCACAACATGGCTAGCAGACAGGGATCGATCAGGAAGGGAAGGAGGAGGAGGAGGAGATGAAGTACTATTAGCAACGCTCTCAGTAATGTTAGCGAAGAGGGACGGACATGAACTGAAAGAATCCTTCCTTGCCTCAAGATCCTGCGGCTTCGGTTGTTCACCTTCTTGGAAGACAGAAAATATCATCGGCTTCTTCTCTTGAGGGAGCGTAGCAAGTTCCGGAAAGATGGAAGAGAGCGACTTGAAAGCAGACTGATCTGGACTACTCTTCGACTGATGACTAGGAGCAGAAATCAAAGAGCGCTTCTGCGTCTTCGGCATCTGTGTGTGGAGCCATGCCTGCTGAAGCTGCGTCGCAAGGGGAGACACTTCTCCTCCTCCGCCTCCTCCTCCTCCTCCTCCACTTCCTCTTGATCTGTCGTGCTTACTTCCCGCCATAGTTGTAGTCTCTCGGTCCACCGCTCAACAACAACTACTCCTATACTCTATCTTCTTCTCTCTTCTCACAAAACCCCCGTCACTGCAGTCCTTCTCTTCCCCTGTTCCGTGACTCATACTAGCTATTTCTTCCGTTCCCCTCCCGCTCATAACCACGAGCTCATATACCAAATCCTACTCTGCGCCGTGCGCTCTCTGTGTCCCTGTCTCTTTCTCTCTGTGTTTCTCTGTCTGCCTGAAAACGCCAAATAAATGCCTCAAGTGAATCTTTCAAGCCACATCCCGCAGCAGCCCTGCGCTATTCTCTCTCCGGATGCAAACACTAGATGCAGATCTCCATCCCCAGCAACCCCGCAAACAGACCGCATTTGCTTACTTCTCCCGCGCTCATTTCTACGGCACGAGATCCAGGAATCGATTAGTCCGGAATTTTTTTCTCAGCGCCATCATCATCGTCCGCGAGAGTACTCTTCTTCTTCTGTGACAAACAACAACGATAGCCGCAACAACAGCAACAGAGGAAGCAGCGACGTCGCGCGCGAAAGACACCCCAACGGCTTTCGCTAGTCTTCCCTTGCAACCACCCCCCCCCCCCGCCCCCCCACCGCACGCCAGTTTGTGTTTGTCCTTCAGATAAAAGGAGGTTACATCCTTTTGTCCTCTGTGTAAAGACATTTTTGACCAACGGTACCTCACTGTTCCCATTTTGTTCCTGTCTGAAACAGGGGTCAACTCGAACAAGAATTGGGTCGACCGGGTATTTCACTTTTGTGTAATAACCACCGGTTCCTTCTTTCTCAAATATTAGATCAGATTCTGAGACCCTTTGCCCCCCGCCCCCCAAATTCCAGCGGAATCGGAGAAC
>Ga0116227_10004945_pt1 | contig 28583 bp, 21 predicted proteins | sample S1TSphgellanicum_FD_89693 | JGI IMG/M metagenome (GOLD analysis project Ga0116227, IMG submission 89693) | Host-associated microbial communities from peat moss isolated from Minnesota, USA - S1T2_Fb - Sphagnum magellanicum MG | ecosystem: Host-associated > Plants > Peat moss > Unclassified...
CTTGCGAGCGGACTTCGCAAACCTCTCCGGGGCATATCCCGTAAGTACACGATCCAGCCGAGCACCGATCGCGAGCAGAAAATCGCAATTCTGGACCGCAAAATTCGCACCGCGCGGGGCCACTGCGCCGGGACGCCCGACGAACAGGGGGTGATCCTGTTCGATGAGGTCGATCGCTAGCCACGTTGTTTCAACCGGTACGCCGAGGCTGCGGATGAGAGCCGTAAATTCAGCTTCAGCCCGCGACAATCGGATCCCATTTCCTGCGAGGATGAGGGGGCGCTCCGAGCGATTCAGGGCTTCAATGACGGCAGCAACGTCCGCCGCGAGCGGCGGTCGAATCTCCGACTCGATGCCGGGCTCGAAACCGGCCAGCGATTCCGGTACGATCGGGAACGCCTGGACGTCGAGCGGAATGTCGATCCAGACGGGTCCCGGCCGCCCGCTCTGCGCGAGGTAGACGGCCTTCTCGAGATGGTATCGAATGGTCGACGGGTCGTCGATCGTCACGGCGTACTTCGTAATCGATGCGACCATCGATACGATGTCGATCTCCTGAACGCCGACTTGGCGGACGCCTAGGGGCGTTCCGTCTGCCCGGAACATACGGTCGGCCCGTTTTACTTGGCCCGAAACGAAAAGACACGGCGTCGAGTCCAGCCAGGCGCCTGCGAGGCCGGTGATTGCGTTGGTTGAGCCAGGCCCCGTCGTTACCATCACCACGCCGAAGTGATTGGTTGCCTTCGAATATGCTTCGGCTGCAATCGCACTCGCTTGTTCGTGCAAATTGCAGACGAATTCGATGTCCTCGCACCGGCCAAGGGATTCGTTGAGATGCATCGCACCGCCGCCCGGTACGAGGAAGACGTGTTTCACGCCGAGATCGGCTATGAAGCGAACGACGTAATCGGAAAGTTTGACGGCGTCGGACAAATTTACTTCGTCCATGATTTAGCCGAGCACCCCGCGATTGAGAACGAGAGAGCCGCTCACGTCGCTTGAATCCTCCTCGGAACGATCGAAATTCACCCGCTCCCGTTCTATGACGTACGGTCTTCTGCGAACGTACGTATAAATGGAACCAACGTATTCACCGATGATCCCGAGGGATAGCATTTGAACCGATGCAAACAAGAACATCCCAATGACGACCGGTGCGATTCCGAGCGAGAAATGATTCCAAAAAAGTAGCTTGTAAAACAAGTACACGAGGCCGGCGAGCACGGATAGCACGGCGCTCACGAAACCGAGAAAGGTCACGAACCGCAATGGGATCTTCGAGAGCTGCGTGATCGCAAGCATCCCCATATCGTAGAGCGTATAGAAGTTGTTCTTCGTGATGCCGTGCTTGCGTCGAGGCTGATCGTAAGGGATCTCGCACGACGGCAGGCCGATCTCGGCGATCATGCCCCGAAAATACGGGTACGGATCCTCGAACGAGCGGATCGCGTCGACCACCCGCCGATCGTACAGACCAAATCCAGTGAAATTCTGGAACGTCCTCGTCTCCGAGAGCCTTTCGATGGCTCGATAGTACATCTTGCGAACCCAGAACATGGCCGGATTTTCCTGGCTCGTGCGCTTGACGCAGAGCACCATGGCGTATCCCCGTTCCCAGCGGTCGACGAGATCGGGTATCAATTCCGGCGGATCTTGAAGATCGGCAACGATGCCGATGACGGCGTCACCCTTTGTCTGCATCAGAGCGTGCATGGGCGAGCGGATATGCCCAAAATTCCTGGCGTTGACGATGATCTTGACCCTGGAATCTTCGGCGGCGATCCGCTTGAGCACGTCAACCGTACCGTCCGTCGAACAATTGTCTATGAAAATGTGTTCGTACCGGTAGCGCCCCAGCCGCTGGATCTGAGCCCTGACGCGTTCGTAAAGCTCCTCGACGTTCGCTTCTTCGTTGAAGCACGGCGTGATGACGCTGATGAGTTTCACGCGCTCGCCACAGACGAAAGCGGGACGGACCCCGATAGGATCGCGTCCACCAAGTCGCGCACCGCTCCGGATCCGCCCGGTTGCCGTGAAACGAAAGCGGCATGCTCGCGAACCGCCGGTTGCGCGTTCGCAGGTGCGGCGCTCAGGCCGGCTAAGCGCATCGCCGGCAGGTCGTTGACGTCGTCGCCCATGAATGCAATGTCGGCAACGTCGAGGCCGCGCCGCGTTGCGAACTCCCGGAGTGCCGCCGCCTTATCCTTGCAACCCTTGAAAACGTCGCTCAAACCGAACTTTGCGGCGTAGCGGTCGACAAGCGGACTCTCCTCACCCGAGATCAGCGCGACGGCCAACCCCGACTTGAGGGCGAGCGAAACCCCCATGACGTCGGCGAACGAGAAGCGTTTCCATTCCTCGCCGCCGGGGCCCCACCAGAACGTTCCATCGGTCAGAACGCCGTCGACGTCCAGCGCGATCGCACGAATTCGGCGTGCGCTCACACGGCGGCGCCGACGCGGCGCAATTTCTTGATGATCGGGTACTCGCTTTCGTAGACGCGTTTGACGCCGTCACCCATCGACTGTTCGACGAGGCGAATGTCGCGTACTAGACGGCCGATGCCGTTGGGTTCGAGCGATGCCGCCTGATCGCTGCCCCACATCGCGCGGTCGGTCGTGATGTGCCGCTCCACGACGCAGGCTCCGAGTGTTACCGCGGCCACGCTCGAGGCGATGCCGGTCTCGTGCCCCGAGTAGCCGACGGGCACGTGGTAGCGATCGCGCAGCATCGGGATGGCTCGGAGGTTCAGTTCCCCGTAGTGCGCGGGATACGTGCTGCATGCGTGCAGGACGATCAGGTCCCGGGTCCCGAGGATCCCGACCGCCCGGTCGATCTCATCGAGCGTGCTCATGCCCGTGGAGAGGATGATCGGCTTGCCGGTCGCGCGGGTGTGGCGCAAGAGGTTATCGTCGGTCAAGGAAGCCGATGCGATCTTGAAACACGGCACGTCGAACCGGTTGATGAAGTCGACGGATTCCTCGTCCCAGCAGGACGCGAACCACGGGATCTTCACGGCCTTGCAGTACGCGTCGATCTCCTCGTATTCGTCGCGGCCGAACTCGAGCGCGCGCTTGAGGTCGCCGTTGGTCGTGCCGAACGGGCTCTCGCGCGGTTTGGCCAGCTCTTCGGCCGTATACACGACATCAACGGTTCGCTTTTGGAATTTTACGGCGTCGCATCCGGCGGCCACGGCCACACTGATCAAACGCTTGGCCAAATCGATATCGCCGTTGTGATTGATGCCGATCTCGGCGATTACGTAGGCCGGCGCATCGGCCGCGATCCGCTTGTTGGCGATGTTCACCGAAGGCTGCGCGCTCCCGTGCGGTGTCTCGATGAGAGCCGAAAAGAATTCGTTCTTGTCCATATATCTTTACTCCACGAGAACGGCCGTGCGGGCTGCCGGGAAACCCAAGATGTGCCGCTGATAGACCCGATAATCAGTCGATTACCGAGGTTGCGAGCAAGCGGGAACGACGGTTGGCGAGGATGGCTCCGACTCGACGAAACTCTGTAAGCTGAACATCGATTCTTGTTGGTTTCGGCCGGGGTATGTTCCTTCGAGCGGCGATGGGCGCGAGGCTGCCGGGACTGGTGCCTGCGAGCGAGGCGGCCGGTCAGGGCCGGATCGACACGTTTACGAACGCCGGCGTCCGTTCGTAATACGCCTTGTTTGCCGAAAGAATGACGATCGCGAGCCGATGCAGCCCGGGCCGTAGATTCGCCGCCGGCACGATCGCCTCGAAGCCCGTGCCTTCCCCCACAACGCCCAGCGCTCGAACGACGTCGGGGCGCGGGATCCCGTAAAAAGCCGGAATCTTCTGCACGCCGTCGACGATCACAAAAACGCCCGCCGCCGGCGCATTTGCCTTTGGATCGTAGGCCCAGCCGTGCACTTTCATCTCCGAGGAACGGTCGAAGACCCGACGCTCAATATAGTCGGCCCGCGCCCGCACTCCGTCGACGGCCGCCCTTCCCGCGAGGGTTGGCGACATCGGCACATCGACTGCCGGTGACAACGGGGGGGCCACGTAATAGCGATCGTAGATCGATTTCAGGGCAAAGACCGATCCCACGATGGAATATGCCAGTAGTCCGGCGAGCAGCGCGTTCGAAGCCCACCGTTGCAGCGACGACCGTGCGAATACCTTCGGCGCGAAATCGACCGCGATCAAAACGAAGGGGACGATGAGCGGCAGCCAGTTGCGGCCCTGGGGGGCAAACGAACCATTCGTATAGATGAAGAGAGCGAAGATGAAGAATACGAACGCGACGTAAACCGTCAGCGCCGGGTTTGAGAAGTAAGCCCGTACGGCGAGCGATGCGTGACCGCTCGCGGCGACCCGAGCCGCACGTACGGTTAGCGTCGCGACGACCAGTACGACCGCCGTCATCACGGCGGCCGTACCGAACTCGAGTATGTCGAGAACCCGTCCCTCGACGATTTCGTTCCCGATCACAAGCGGCGTATCCATCCACCCGAAGATCCCCCAAAAGCTTGTGAAAGACGCACCACCAAGCCCGAAGAAATCTACGAACGCGCGCCCGACCGCATCGCCCGCGAAGGTCAAGAATGGAACGAAGCCGCGACTCATCGCGGCGGCGCTGGATACATCCAGGCCGTATGTCGTCCCTGCGGGAGCGTTTGTCATGACCGGGCGGCTGATCAGGCCGGTCGCGACGGACGGAATCGTCAAGAGCGCGAGACGCGCGAGCGTCGCGCGGGACCGAAGCCGGTGTCGTGTCAAGCGCGGAAAAAAAGCCGCGAAGACCGCGAAATCCACGACAATCGCGAATTGGAATTTCGTAACGAAGAGATAGCCGAGTACGAGTCCCAGCAGGGCGACCATACGAAGGTCGTCCCGGCGCTGCAGCTTCAAGCAAAGGAAGATCGCCGCCGTGGAGAGCAGGAGCGACAAATTGTCGGGCTGGCAGTACGCCGAAACGAACGATGTGAGCGGAAATAAGCCGATGGTCGCGAGGAGCGCGGCGGCTCGTATGAACGAGAAGCCCAGAAGCCGGAAGATTCCAAACGCCAGCGTCAGCGTCGCACCGAGCATCAATACGTTGAGAATTCGCAGCGAAAAATACAGCTCACTCAGTGAGGGCAGGAAGTGCTGCCAGATTCCCACCCAGATCCCGGCTATGAGGTAGTAGCCGAAAGGATAGAGGTACGAAAGCACCGGGCGGCCTTGATGGTCGAAGCCTGACGGCGCGACGGGTGCCGCGGCGTCGATACGGCGCCAATAGTCAGCCGTACCGTATCCGGCCGGAGCCTTCTCGTCGATGTGAAACGCAATTCGATTTGCCTCGACGGACCCGAAGAGATACGCCAGTTGCGGGTCGGTGAGTTCGGCGCTCAAACGGTCCGAGGCATCCGGAAGACGATGATGGTGGGCGATCCAGAACGCGTAGTCGGCATGAGCGGGCTCGTCGGGCGATTGAAAGAGCGGTACGAGAAACACCCACGCAAGAGCATCGAGCATGGCGATCGCGATGACGAGCGCCGCAACGGCGCGTTCGGCGGGACGCACTAGCGATCGGCGAGGTTCACGAAGAGCGTCTTCGGGAGCGTGTAGAAACCGGCTCCGTCGACCGAGACGAGAGCGATTTGCAACTCGTGCCGGCCCGGGTTGAAGCTGCCCGCCGGAAGATCGAAGTGGTAGCCGACGTTCTGAAGCTTCGGATTCGAGAAGGCGCGAGCGACGTCGTCGCGTTCGACACCGTATGCATGCGGCAGGTCAATCCGTCTCGTCCCATCGACGATTGCAAAGACGGCCGTTCCCGGCTTGTCATCGTTGTCGCAGATCCACCCACTAACTTCTACGATCGAGGTGACCGGCATGCGCGCGGAGTTCACCGCTTCGAGCGGCGCATCGGGCGACCTCCGTATCGCGAACTGGTCGACAGAACCGACCGCGGCGCCGCTCAGTCGTCGAAGCCGTTCGATAACCGCGATACCCGGATCCCTCGCCGTCGCAAGCGCCGGCTGCGAAGTCGCGATCGCCGGTGCCCGATCGACGGCCGACAACGGGGCCGGAGCGCCTTGGTTATTCTCGAGTGCGTAGAGCGCGCTACTTGCCGCAAATCCGGCAACGAAGATACCCGCAGCACCGATTGCAAGCGACGAGCGCTCTTGCAATTGAAGGGTGGCCCAATAAAACGCCGCGACGCCGGCGACCAAGAAAACGGCAGACCAGAAAATCACTCTCGGCCTGCCTCGCTGCTCATTTGACCTCGAGCTGAATCGGCGTCGCCAGCTGTTCGAAGCCCGAACTGTCCCTCGCGACGATGGCGAGCTGAAGAGCGTGCGCACCCGGCCCGAGCGAACGCGCCGGAAGATCGATGATGAATCCGGAATCGGCGAGATCGCGTCCGGGGTTGGCGGCATCGACATCCGCACGATTCTGATTGTAAAATCGTGTGAAGTCGACGCGCGCGGTGCCGTCGATGATCCCGAAGAGCGCTACGCCTCGCCCCAGATGGAGCGCGTCGCCGGCCCAGCCGTGGATGACGATGATCGACTGTCGCGGATAAGCGCCGGTGCTACGCGCTTCCATTTCCGAACCCGGCATGCGCACCAAAACGGCGTCGACATTTCCGATCGCGGGCTGGCCGAGGTCGCGCAGATGCTGAAGGGCCGACAGGGACAGACCGCTCGCGGGCTCTGGAAGCGTTATCGGAGACGCCGTAACGGCGGTGGTTCCGCCCACCGGTGAAGCCGGTATCGCCGGTTCATTGCGCCGCGAATAGACGAACAGGAACGTCGAAGCGAGGAAGCCGGCCGCGAAGACAAGCGGAAATCCAATTGCCGAGTGACGCGCGGAGCTCTGCCCCACTCCATAAGCGATAAGAGCTCCGATGACCAGCAATCCTAGTGCGATGACCGCCATCGTTTAGGGCCGCTCCGGCGGAGCGGGAAGGGAGAGCACAAAACCCTGCGGATCGACCGGCAGCGCGAGCGGTAAGGGCGGCGAATTCCCCCTATTGCTCGACTCCCAAGTTTCGATTCGAACCGATTCGCCGAGCCAGTCGCGTACGGCGACCGGATAGGGGCTCCCGTGGAAGTTCCGAGCGATCCCAAAACCGAACAACACCACCAGCCCGACCGCACGGATCGCCGCGGGGACCACCTCGACTCGATCGAGTAGCATGGCGAGCACGACGATGAAGATGCAGCTTGAAATAAAGTAATACCGCTCGGACGACACCAGGCCACCGATACTTTCGGGGATGAGTCTCACACTCAGTAGTAGCGCGGGCAGGACCGACGCCATTCCGACGTAGGCGACGGATAGGAGCAAGAGTGCGCTTCGCGCGGTTCTCGCAGCACCGACGAGCACGGCAAAAGCCAGGCAGAAGAGACCGACGGCCGCCAAGCTTGTCATGAATACGTGTGCACTCGTCACCGATCGGGCGATTGCGACGCCGAACATCGGCACGAGCTCCGTTCGCAGGGCCAGCACTTCGACGAATTGACGACCGACGAGATTTGCCGAAGGTAGGCCGCCCGCGGCGGAGTGATGCCGGGAAAGGAAGGTGACGATCTGGATGACGGTGCCGGTGGCGAAGGCGAGCGCAATTGCTCGCCCGGCTCCGGTTCGATCCCGGATTTTGAGAAGCGCGATGGGGAGCGCGATGAGCGTGCCGGGCGCGGTGCAAACGACGAGGAAGACGGCGACTGCCGCCAAGGTGCAAGCAACCGGCGGCCACGTTCGCGTTGCACTCTCCGGGAGCGCAACGGCCAGCAGAAGCACGATTGTAAGAAACCACTCCAGGTTCGCAATGTTCCCGATGAGCTCCGACGTGTCCAAGGCCACCGCAATCAACACGCAGACGGCGATGCGGAGCGGATCGGAACGAACGATGAAGCGAAACGCCGGCAATGCGAAGAGGCTGCACGCGATCGTCGCGATCGTCAGCGAGACGACGAGATAGAATCCCGGTACGTCGAATACCGGAAGGAGGGCGCCCGCGTCCGCAATGAGACGCGGTACGACGAGCAGGTATCCGCGGTACGGCTCGACGAGCGTGTGAAACAGGCTATATGTCGCCGCATCCGTGAAAAACACGACACCGTCTTCCGCCCAAAATTGGGGATGCGCCACCTCGTCGCTGCGACGCAGTGCGAGACACGCAAGGAGGAACAACGGCAATGCAGCAATTCGCGCCACCTGCGAGAATGGCATCGACGTCGAGCGTTCGTCGCGAGTAATCGAGACGATCATAGCGGTCGGTTTGAGAGAAGACGGGGCACGCATGTCGAATCCGCGGCAACCCACGGCCCGCCCTGCAAATTGGGGAGCGATTCTCGTGATCGGTCTCTCGGCCGTGGTGCTGCTATTCGCGATCTACGACGTGCCGGCTCGTCTTGCAAGCGGAGGCGCGGCCGCGGCGATCGCAACCGCGAACCCGAGCGCCGCCGACGTGGACGTTACGGTCGGTGCCGGCGCCGGGCCGGCTTCGCTCTTTTCGATCGACGTCGTGTCGCTGCTGGGGCACGTTCAAGCGCCGAGCACCTTACGCTCGCGGCCGGGCGCGCTTCGCGTGCCGCACGGTCAAACGCTCGAGTTCATCGGCTGGGCGATCGATCCGAAGAGCAAACTGCCCGCGAAAGAGGTCGTCGCGCTGGTCGACGCGACGCTCGTGTTCGCCGGAAGAGTCGCCTTGCCGCGACCGGACGTCGCGAAGGTTTTCAACCTTCCGAACACGTTGAATTGCGGCTTCGAGACGACGGTCCCGACCGTCGATCTCGCGCGCGGCCAACATCGTCTTCGTTTCCGGATCGTGAGTTCCGACGGAGCATCCTTCTATTCCGCGAGCCGATCGTTCGCGATGGACGTCTTCTGAGCGCCATGGCGCCGGTGTCCCGGCGCGCGTTTACCGGAGTGCTCGGTCTCGTCGCGTTTCTCTATTTCTTCGCGTTGTCGCTTGGCCCGCTTTTTTATCCGCACCCGGGACTCGACTCGTCTTGGCAACTGGCCATCACGGAAGCCGCTCTCGCGCACCTCACGTTCGGACGCGATATCGCTTTCTCGTACGGTCCGCTCGGATACCTCACGGCCGGCGCAGCGACTCCCGAGGCGATCCGGTCGATCGTCTGGGCGAGGATATGGCTCGCCGGCATCCTCGCAGCGCTCGTTATCTACTCCGCGCTCGGTTGCGGGCCGGTGTATCGCAGGATCGTGTTCCTGATCGCTATGGCGGTCGCGATATCGACCGAGCTGCTGCCGTTCCAGGCGATCTTGGTCATCGGCGTCTGTCTTTTTTCGGCCGATGCCAAGCAACTCGTTACGCGCGCCGCGCTCATCGGGACGATCGCGGGCGTTTTCAGTCTCACGAAATTCGAGAACGCGATCGACTTCCCGCTCGCCATCGGCGGCGCGCTCGCGATCGGCTGCCTGCTCGATCGTTCGCACTCCGGCGTCCGGTACGAACGAGTGTGGGCATTCGCGGCCTTTCTGTCATCGTGGTTTGCGACCTCAGCCGTTGCGTTTGCATCCTCGTCGTACGGCGCCGCCGTCGCGACGGCCGTCTACATCGTCTGCACGGCGTGCTTGACGTACGCCGCCCTGTCGCTGGATTTTCGCCTATGGAACGGTCGCTACGCGAAGATCGCCCTCGGCATCGCCGGCATGATGTCGATCGTCCTCCTTTGGTGCACCGACTATCGCCAATTCCTAGCAACGTCGTTACAAGTATCGCTTGGCTATTCTTCGGCGATGGCAACCGCAGGCGCGCCGTACGACTTGAAGCTCGGCCTGCTCCTGCTGGCGCTCGTAGCGGTCGTCGCTCTCACGAACCGTACGGCTCTCGGCTGGGGAGTCGTATTCGGCATCCTCGTCGTCGCATGGCTTTCATTCAAAGAGGGATTCGTCCGTCAAGACGGCGGTCACGTCCTCCCGTATGATACGGTCATATGCCTGATCATCGCGGCACTCTTACGTTATACACGGTCCGCGAGCACCTATGCCGCGGCCTGTTTTGCGTTCTCTGCCTCGGCTATGGCTCTCGCGCAATCGTACGCGGTCTTCATCCCCGGTGCCGCGCCGGTGTTTGCGGCCGGCCTTTCGCCGCAAGCGCTCCTGGCTCGTGCGCGTGAGATCGCTCGCGCATTCGGCCCGCCGCCGGATCAATCGATCGTTTCGGCGGCACTCGCCGCGGATGCGTTCGCGGCGACGGTCCGTGCGCGCATTGCAACGATGCCGGTAGACGTGCAGCCTTGGGAAGCCGGCGTCGTGTTCGAGAACCAATTTCGTTGGGCACCCGAGCCGGTCTTTCAATCGTACTCGGCGTACACGCCGGAACTCGACCGCATCAACGCGGACAGTTTGCGTTCGAAGCCGCGGAGAGTTCTCTACGCATACACCAGCATCGACGGTCGCCAGCCGTTTGCCGAATCGCCGATCGCACATCGGACACTGCTTTGCGAATATCACTTGGATCCGGCCTTCGCCGGCAGCTCGGTCGCGACGGCAGACGGGAGTGCGTATGTCGTGCTGGTTCCGAGCGGCGAGCGCTGTTCCGCTCCGATCGCCGCCGCGCCGTTGCGCGTCGGATGGAACGTCACGATCCCGACGCCTCGGGCGCATCCGGGCGATTTCATCCTGGCGTCGATTCACATTCGCCTGACCCCGGCCGGCGCGCTCGAGCGAACGCTCCTCCGCGCTCCGCCGGTATACGTGACGTTCGCGCGTGCGGGCGGACCGACCCGACGGCGCATCCTGCCCGATCAGGCGCCGAACGGCGTCCTCGTCGACCCGCTGCCGAGCGACAACGCGACGTACGCGGCGCTCGAGTCGGGCACGCTCGCTCCTTCCACGACCTCGATGACGCTCTCATCGGACGATGCCGGAGCGTACGAGCGGGAAATCGAGGTCACGTTTTTGCGGGTGCGGTATCGCGATTAATCGCCCTTCGACAGGCTCAGGGTGACGTGGGGGGGGGCGGGCTGCACTTGACTGCTCGGGAGTGCCGTGTTAATTTATCGCATATGTCGGCTAGCGGCTTTTCGCTTGTCAGTTGTCGGTGTTGTCCGCTCTCGTACGAGGACGGTCCGGCTTAGATTTTCTGACGACGGTTTCGCATCCGATGTTTGAAATGAGTCTCCGGCCGATCGGCCGGAGGCTCAGTTTTTTCTGCACTTCTTATCGCTCTCGATCTCGATAGAGGCACTTGGTGAAACGCTTAACGTACGTTGCACTCCTGGCGTTCGTTCTCTCGCCGTTCGGCGGGAGCGCGATCGCGGGCACGACCGGCGGCCTGACCGGCAGCGTTCGCGATGCTGCGACGGGACTTCCGATCGCGGGCGCCGCCGTTACCGCGGCAAGTCCATCCCAGCGCGCGACGACCGTCACCGACGCCCACGGAGACTTCAGCTTCGTCTCGCTCGGACCCGACACGTACGTGCTCAGCATCGAAGCCAAGGGATACGAGTCCTCGCTCACGTCGGGGGTCACGGTGGTCGCCGATCAGATCGAGCATTTCAAACTCTCCTTGCAGAAAGCGCTACGCGAAATCGGGTCGGCGCGGGCAAACGGCGGAAGCCTCGTGCGGGCCGGCCAAACTTCCGACGTCTATACGCTCGACGCGGCGCAGACGCAGAACGCACAAGCGCTCGGCGGCGGCGGCGCCCTCTACCAAACGTACGCCGGACTCGCGAGCGTACCGGGCGTTTACGTTCCGCAAAACGGGGCGAACCAGGGTCAGAACAATAGCGCGCCGTTCATTCGCGGCGGCAACTTCACCCAGGTCGGCTACGAATTCGACGGAATCCCCGTTCAGCGCGAATACGACGGCTATGTGGGAACGACGCAAGGTACGACGGGCCAACAGGAACTTCAAGTCTATACCGGAGGCGGCCCGGCTTCGTCCGCAGGCGAAGCGCTCGCGGGCTACGTGAATCAGGTCATCAAGACCGGGACGTACCCGGACTCGATCTCGCTTACCGGGACGCTCGGCTCGCCGAGCTTCTATCACTTTCTGCAGGGCGAAGTGTCGGGCGCCACCCGGGACGGCCGTTTCTCGTATTACGTCGGGAGCACCGGGTGGGATCAAGACTACCGCTACATCGACCCTTTCGGCGGCGGCATCGGCCCGAATGCTGCCACGCAGAACTTGATCCCGTGGAACGCGAGCTTTTTCGGAAGCGCGGCGAAGGCCGGAAGCGTGTTCCCGATCCCATACGCGGCCGGCTACGAGGCGGGCCCGAGCGATACGGAAGACCGCGAAACCGTCGCGAACTTTCACATTCGCCTCGGACCCGCGGGACGCGCGACCGACGACATCCAGTTGCTCGGCGATATCGGACGCCAATTGGTGCATGTCGCCGACAGCATCGACGATCTCGGGGGCCCGAACTCCGAATTCGTCAGTTGGGCCAACGGCGGCGGCGCGCCCACCTATCCCGCGGCCGAGGTCTACAACGGCCCGGTCTTCAGCGCGTACAATCCGGCACTTGCGTCGACGTACGCATATCCGTCGACGACGCCCGGCGAGAGCCTCATCAGCCCGGCGCTACGCGGCAGCGAAGACAGCAACAACGCGCTCTTCAAGGTCCAGTATCAGCATAACTTCGGAACGAACGCATACGCGCGCGTGTACGGGTACTCGAACTACTCGAGTTGGTTCGTCTACGATCCGATCGGCGCGTACTACGAGCCGCTGCCCGAAAGCGGCATCCTCGGTTTGCTCGACGACGAGGTCAGCACGCACACGCGCGGCGTCGCGCTGCAGTTCGCGGATCAATTCGACGCTCACAACCAGCTGCAGGGCCTGGCATCGTACACCTACTCGAACGACCTGCGCTGGTACAACAGCACGTCGTACGACCCCGGCTTTACGATCCAGTTGCGCGGCGCGAACGGCAGTTGCTACGACGTTTCCAGCGGCGCCCTGGACAACTGCTACAGCGGGACGGGGTACAACGCGGCGACGCTCGCGACCGGAGGTTCCATCGGAAGCCCGGGTGCGGTCCCGGGGACGCTCGTCGCGCCCGCCGGGGCGCCCGCAGGCGCGCAATTCGACGTCGTGCAGAGCGGCTACAGCGTCGTGATCGGCCGGCCGACGCCCCGCACGACGACGCTCTCGCTCGACGACACGTTCCAAGACGAGAAGCTCACGTTGGATCTCGGCCTGCGCTACAACGATTACCTCTACGGACTCGGCGACACGGCCGATCAAGGCGTCGTCGGCGGCAGCAACGCGCTCTACTTTTCCGAATTCAACCTCGAGCATTGCTACGCCGCGGCGACGCAAGCGTTGACGACGGTCTTCCCCGGAGCGGCCTGCCCCGCGGGCTCCAGCCATACGACGCTCGCGAACGATCCGGCGGGCAGCATCGGCTTCACCGTCCTCGAGCCGCGCCTCAGCGGGACCTATCGCTTCTCACCGAACACCGTCGTCCGCCTATCCGCGGGAACCTTCTCGCAGCCGACGCGGGCGGCGTACATTCAGTACGATCCGACGAGCGATCTTGCAAGCTACATCGCGACTCGCTTCCTGGACTACGGGTTCACGACGCCGAGCCATGCCATCCCGCCCCAAATCTCGCACAACTACGACGTCTCGTTCGAGCAACGCATCGCGAACGACAGTTCCATCTCGCTGACGCCGTTCTACCGGCTCACCAATAACCAAACGCAAGCCTTCATCCTCGATCCGGCGGCCTCCAGTTTTCAATCCGGTCTCAACGTTGGAACGCTCCGCGCGTTCGGATACGAAGCCGCGGCGCACATCGGGAATCTCGCGCGCGACGGCTTCTCGGGTCAAGTGTCCTTCACGTACACGAACGCGAAGATTCGCTATAACGACTTCGCGGGGACGCAGACGAACGTGATCGACCAACTCAATGCGGAGCTCGGCGTCGCGCACTACAACTCGCTGACGGCGAAGGGCGGTGGCTCGCCGTGCTATTCCGGCGGCGCCGGCGTTGCGCTTGCGGGCGGCGCTTGCCCGGCGGGAGCGATCGCCAATCCGTACTATTCGGCGCCGCTCCAGCCCACGGCGCCGCTGGCCGAGAACGGGTGGTACTCACCGTACAACTTGATTCCCACGGGCAATTCCGTCGGCGCGGCTTGGGGCTACGACTCGGTCTCGTACGACGTCCCCGAGGTGCTCGAGGCGACGGTGCAGTGGCGCCACGACGGCTGGCGCGTCGTACCGGACCTGCAATACGATCTCGGCTTCCGGTACAGCTCGCCCTTCGCCTGGACCGGGTACGATCCGTCGTCGGCGAGTTGCACGCCGGGCGATACGACGACGTGCGCCACGCTGTACCGGCCGGACCCGTATACGGGCCAGTACGACGGGCTCGGCACGTTCAAGAGTCCGAGTACGGTGACGCTCGGCTTGCAAGTAGCGAAGGACGTCAGCAAGAACCTGACCGTGAATGCGATTTTCACGAACATCGTCCAGCAGTGCTTCACGCACGCCTACCCTTGGGAGAACGGCGGACCCCACGTGTGCTCCTACGCGCAAAATCCGTCGCAGGCGTCCGGCGGCCCGTACCTCGGCAACGCGACGAACGCCAACGTGAACAACAAGCTGGAGAACGATCCCTACGGCTACGCGCCGTACACCGGAAGCTTTCCGTTCGGTGCGTTCGTCTCGCTCTCGCTGAAGATCTGATGTGGGCTCGCTTGACGGCCGCGGCCGAGGGGTCGCGGCCCGATCGCGTGCCCGTGGGCTTTTGGCAACACTTCCCGACGGAGGACGACGACGTCGACACGTTCGCGCGCGCGACGATCGACGCGTTCCGGCGTTACGACCTCGACTTCATCAAAATCACGCCGCGCATGCCGGGCCCGCTCCTCTCGTGGGGAATCGAACTCGGGCGCTACCACCCGCACCGCGGCTTCTATTTCGTTGCGAAGCGCGCGGTCACCGAAGTTGAGGATTGGGAGAAGCTCGCGCGCGTCACGCCCGACGACCCGCCGCAGCGCGCACAACTCGACGCGCTTCGAAAGATTCGTGCGGCCGTCGGCAACGACGTCCCGATCCTCATGACGGTGTTTGCGCCGGCGATGGCAGCCTCGTTCCTCGCCGACGACGCGACGTTCCTCCGGCATCTCCGCGACGCACCCGAGCGCCTCGCGACGGGCCTGCGAACGATCGCGGACGCCACGGTCGACTTCGCGCGCGCCGCGCTCGCGAGCGGCGCCGACGGCTTTCTCTACGGCATCAAACACGCGAGCGCTCGCGCGCTACCGTGGGCTTCGTACGCAACGCTCGATCGGGATTTCGACCGTGCCGTCGCCCGCGAACTCTTCGAACGCTCGCGCCTGACGATCGCTCATCTCCACGGTCCGGAGCTCGCCTTCGAGCGTTTCCTGGACTATCCCGCACACGTGCTGAATTGGTACGACCGGGTCGACGGGCCGCCGCTCGATCGCGTGCGAACGCTCGCTCCGCAAGCCGTCGTTTCCGGCGGAGTCGATCACGAACGAACGCTGATGATCGGCACCCCGGACGAGGTTCGCGCCGAAGTCCTCGATGCAGTCGCGCAGACCGAGGGCCGCGGTTTCATCCTCGCTCCGGGTTGCACGGCGCCCGTCACCGCACCCGAGGAGAACATCCGCGCGATGCTATCCGCCGTAGCCGAAACGGGCCGATGAACGCGAACCTTTCACGGGCTCGCTTTCTCGCCGCGCTCGGGACCACGGCGCTCGCGGCGTGTTCCGGGTCGCGGGGCGGCGGCGCGGGCGCGGCAAGCGTCGTGCGGTTCGGCGTATCGGGCCCGTTCAGCGGCGACGACGCAAACTATGGACGCGTCTGGCGCGCCGCGATGGATCTCGCGGCGGACGAGATCAATCGGAGCGGCGGGTTGCACGGCCGGCCGCTCGAACTCGTCTACGAGGACACGCAATCCGATCCGCGACAGTCGGTCGTCGTCGCGCAGCAGTTCGCGGACGATCCGAGCATCCTCGTGGAACTCGGCGATTTCTCGAGCGCGGCGTCGATCGCCGCGTCCCCGGTGTACGAACGCGCGGGGCTCGTGCAGTTCGGCTTCACGAACTCCGATCCCAAGTTCACCGCGGGCGGCGAGTACATGTTCAGCACCGCGACGTCCGTCCGCGCGGACGCGCGCATCATCGCGAAGCGCGCGGCGCGCATCGGGCGCCGGCACGCCGTCGTCTTCCAAGACACCGTCTGGGGCAAATCGGCGAGTTCCGCATACGCGGCTTCTGCGAAGGAACTCGGCGTCGACGTCGTTTCGGTTCAAAACTATCTTCCGGACACGAAAGACTTTCACGCCGTGCTCGGCAACGTGCGCGCCGCGAATCCCGACGTCGTCGTCTATTATTCGTACTATACCGACGGCGCGCTGCTCGCCCGCCAGGCGCGCGACGTCGGCCTCACGGCACGCTCGGTCACGACGGGCGCGTGCTACAACCAACAGTTCATCGCGCTCGGCGGACCCGCCGTCGACGGCTTCGTCCTCCCGGTCGAATTCTTTGCGGCGGATCCGCGGCCGGCGGTGCGCCGCTTCGCCCGCGCGTACGAAACGCGCTATCACGAAGTGCCGGACCTCTTCGCGGGCTTCGCCTTCGATGCGGTGCGGATCGCGGCGTGGGCCGCGGTCGACGGCGGCTTCACGCGGAGCGGCGTCCGCGACGCTTTCGCGACGGGCACGCGGATACCGAGCATCGTCGACGGGCCCTTTCATTTCGGCGCGGATCGCCGCAGCGCGCGTTCGAGCGAACGGTGGCTGGTCATTCGAAACGGCGGATTCACGCTTTGGAACGACGCTTGACCGCCAAACCGTAGTGGCCGAGACGCTCCTCTCCGGGCTCGTGACGGGCTCGGCGCTCGCGCTCGCAGCACTCGGCATCTCGCTCATCTTCGGCGTAGCGGACATCGCGAATTTCGCCCAGGGACCGCTCCTCGCATTCGGCGCGATGCTCGGCTGGTGGCTGACGGCCGAGGCCCATCTGCCGTATCTCGCGGCGCTCCTGGTCGTCATCGCGGCGACGGCGTGTCTCGGCGCGGCGATCGAGCGCGTCGCCGTGCGACCGCTGATGAACGCGCCGCGCATCACCGTGCTCCTGGCCACGGTCGCCGTGGGCATCGTCCTCGACCGCGTGACGCAACTGGTGTTCTCGCCGGAGACGCGCGTACTCGAAAATCCGTTTCCGGCGTGGACGTTCGCGTTCGGCGGCGTGCACCTCGACTTCTTCGATGCAGCGATTCCGGCGATCGCTGCCGCGACCGCCGGGCTCATCGCGTTCTTTCTCGCACGAACGAAACTCGGCCGAGCGATCCGCGCGAGCGCGCAGGATCCGGATGCGGCGCGACAGATGGGCGTCGACGTCGCGGCGATGCAAAGCCTCGCCTTCGCGCTGGCCTCGAGCTTGGCTGGCATCGCCGGTATGTTGGCCGGAACGTATTACGGCAACGTGGAGCCCGCGATGGGCACGAGTCTCGGCATGGCGGGCTTCGCGGCGGCCGCGCTTGGCGGGCTCGGACGATTGGGCGGGGCGGTGTTGGGCGGGCTCACGCTCGGCGTCGTGCAGAATCTCGGCGTCACCCTCTTCGGCGGCGCCGAACTTCAAGTTATTACGTTCGCAGCGGTCGTCGTCGCGTTTTGGCTGCGATCCCGGCGCACGGCAACCGATGCCGGAGCGTCCGGCGCCGCATTCTTCGGACGCCGCGCGCTCGCACCGCCGCTCCGTCCGGCCCTCATCGCGGTGCTCGTCGGGGCGCTCTTTGCGATCCCGCTACTCTGCGGGCCGTACGTCCTTCGCGTCGCCGGCGAGATCGCAATTTACGCGACGCTCGGACTTTCGTTGACGCTCGTCGCAGGCACGTGCGGCACGATATCGCTCGGGCAGGTTGGGCTCTTCGCGGCGGGCGCGTACGCATCGGCGCTATTCGAAAAGGACCTCGGGTGGACGTTCTGGTGTGCGGCGCCGGCCGGCGCTGCGGTCGCCGCGGTGCTGGCTGCGGTCGCGATCGCGCCCGTGGCGAAACTCGGCGGTCAGGAACTCGCGATCGCGACGTTCGCGATCGGTGCGACGATCGTCGCGCTCCTGCTCAATCTCGACGCGCTGACGAACGGTCCGCTCGGGATTTCGAACATTCCACCGCCGTCGTTCTTCGGTCACGCCGTCGTCTCGGCGCGCGACGATTATCTGCTCGCCGCGGCGGCTTTCATCGCGTGCCTCATCGTCGTCGGCCGCCTGCAAGCATCGCCGCTCGGGCTCGCGTGGCGGGCGCTGCGCGACGACGCCGGCGCCGCGGCCGCAAGCGGCGTACATCCGGCCGCGTATACCTCGCTCGCCTTCGCTATTGGCGGCGGCATCGCGGGGCTCGCGGGCGCGTTGCTTACGGCGCAATATCTCTACCTGAGCCCCGATATCTTCGATGCCGATACGTCGGTACTGGCCTTGACCATCGTCGTGCTCGGCGGTTTCGGCAACGTATGGGGTGCGCTGCTGGGCGCCACGGTCCTCGTCGGCGTGCCGGAAGCGTTCCGGCCGTTGCACGATTACCGGATTCTCGCCTACGGGCTCGCGTTGCTCGCACTCGTGCGGTTTCGGCCCCAAGGCTTTCTCGGCTATCGATGATGGAGCGCACGCCGCCGGCGGTTCTCGAAGTGACGGGACTCGGCAAGAGCTTCGGCGGTCTGCGCGCCGTCGACGGATTGTCGTTTCGCGTCGCCGCCGGAGAGACGCTAGCCTTGGTCGGCCCGAACGGATCGGGAAAGACGACGACCTTCAACGTTATCGCGGGATCGCTCGCAGCCGACACGGGCCGCGTGACGATCGACGGACGCGACGTCACCCGGCTCTCCGCCGAGCGTCGCGCCGAGCTCGGCCTCGCACGTACGTTCCAGAACGGGCGCATCTTCGGCAACGCGAGCGTTCTCGAAAACGTTCTGGTCGCACGACGCGCGCGCTTTCGCGTTTCGCGTCCGTTTGCAGCGCTCCGTCACGTACCGTTGTTGCGCTGGATACCGCTAGTCGCGGAAGCGCTGATGGCCTTCGTTCGCACGCCGGCGGTCGCACGCGAGTGGGCCGCGGCCGCGGAAGACGCCGAGCGCGAGCTCCGGTCGTTCGGAACGGAACTCGCCGAACGCGGCGCCGATCGCGCCTACTTGCTTGCATACGCCGGCCGGCGGCGTCTCGAGATCGCGCGGGCTCTCGCCCTCGGGCCGCGCGTGTTGCTGCTCGACGAACCCGCCGCCGGCATGAACCCGAACGAAACGGCGGAGCTCGCGGGGCACGTCGAAACGCTTCGGCAGAGCGGGCTCGCGATCGTGGTGATCGAGCACAAGCTCGACTTCATCGCGCAGATCGCCGGGCGCGTCATCGTCCTCGACGGCGGTCGTGCCGTGTTCGATGGTCCGCCCGCCGGCGCGCGACGCGACGCCGCCGTCATCGAGGCGTACATCGGAGGTGCCTCGCGGCTCGCGCCGCCGGTTCCGCGCGTGAGGACGCCCGGGCCCGCACTCCTCGAACTTCGCAACGTCAACGTTAGCTTCGGTGCGATTCGCGCGCTTCACGACGTCTCGCTCAACGTAGAGGAGGGTGAGATCGTCTGCCTCCTCGGCGCAAACGCCGCCGGGAAATCGACGACGATGCGCACGGCGCTCGGTCTGGTTCGGCCGATCGATGGTTCGGTTTGGATCGGAGGGAGAGATCGCACCGGCGCTTCGACTCGCGATCGCATTCGCGCGGGGCTCGGATCCGTTCCCGAAGGCCGGCACGTCTTTCCGGCAATGAGCGTCGAGGACAATTTACTGCTCGGCGCGGCTACGCGGCGCGACCGCTCCGTCGCGGAGGACGCGCTCCGCATGTACGATCTGTTCCCGCGCTTACGGGAGCGACGGATGCAACGCGCCGGAACGTTATCCGGCGGCGAACAACAAATGCTCGCGACCGCACGCGCGCTCATGGGCCGGCCTCGTCTCCTCTGCCTCGACGAACCCACGATGGGACTCTCACCGGTGCTGGTCGATCGCGTCTTCGACACGTTGCGCGAGCTCAACGCCGCCGGCACGACGATCTTCATGGTCGAACAAAACGCCAACGCCGCCCTCACCATCGCCCACCGCGGCTACGTCCTCCGCGCGGGCGAAATCGTCATGGCCGGCGACAGCGCGACCCTCCTAACCGATTCCGCATTACGCGACGCCTATCTCGGCGGCCCTTCGACAAGCTGAAGTGAAAATCGGCCGCTAGGCCGCCGCCGCGGTCAGGGCGACCTCGAATCCCATGCGCTCAAGCTGCTTGACCAGCCTCCGCTGATAGGCTTCCTTGTTCTGCCGCTCGATGAAATAGTCTCCGCCGAGTTCGTTGTAGGGCTTCCCACTTTCCAAGAGGTGGTAGGCGATCACGAGGATCGAATGCGCGACGGCGACGATGGCTTTTTTGTGGCCGTGGCGGCCTTTGATGCGTGCGTACTGCGCGGCGAGATAGGTGCCTTTGGTGCGAGCTGCGCCTTGCGCCGCTTCCACCAGCGCCGTGCGTAGCCACTTGGATCCCTTGCGCGTTTTTCCGGAGAAATGCTTGCCGGCCGATTCGTTGTTCCCCGGGCACATCGCGGCCCACGAAGCGAGCCGGCCCGACGAACCGAATCGGCTCATATCCGGGCCGATTTCGGCTAACACCACCTCGGCGCCACGGCGATTAACCCCGGGGATCGTGTCGAGGAGATCAATCGCTGGGGCAAAAGGGGCGACCATCGTGGTAATGTCGTCGCTGAGCCGTTCGATCGACTCGTCGAGGTATTCCAGGTGGGCTAGCAATTCAGTCACGAGGATTCGGTGCGTTGGCGAGAACCAGCCGACCATGGCCTTGCGTAAGGCGGGGATCTTCTTACGAAGCCGCCCGCGCGCTAAATCGGCGAGCACCACGGGATCATGCGTCCCCCCGAGAAGGGCTTCGAGCATAGCGCGCCCCGAGACACCGAGGATGTCCGTTGCCACGCTCGAGAGCTTGATCCCGGACCCCTCGAGCGTTTTGTGGAGTCGCTGCGCCTCGCGGCTGCGCTCTTGAATCAGCCTTTTGCGGTAACGCGTAATCTCGCGCAGATCGCGTATTGCTTTGGGCGGCACGAAGCTTGGACGGACCAACCCGTGAGCGACGAGTTGCGCGATCCAGGCTGCATCGGCGACATCGCTCTTGCGCCCCGGCACGTTGCGCAAATGCTGCGCGTTGAGTAGCCAGCACTCAAATTCGCTCTCGAGCAGGGCGTAGACCGGTTTCCAGAAGACGCCGGTCGACTCCATACCGACGACCGTGACGGCATAACTCATGAGCCAATCGTTGAGCTTGAGCAAGTCGCTCACGGTCGTTCCGAAGGTCTGAGTCTGCATCTGTAGCTCGCCATTCTCATCGATTACCCGAACGCAAGCGACGACCGTGGTTTTGTGGACGTCAAGGCCGGCGCAGCGGCGGATGACCGTCTCCATAGCACACCCCCGTTCTAGTCTAGAGAAGCGTCACCCAGAGGGGCCTCATCATGAAGAGTCTGAAGTTCGTGCTCGCAGCAACAGTTTGATGTGCCCGAGGCCCCCGCGTCCTACTCAGGCCGGGTTCTTGGCACCAATACTTGACCGACGTCGCTGGGCGACGCCCCGGAAATTTTCATCCGCTTCCATGTGGTCCTTCCAAGGACCATGTCGTACTCAGGGTGACAAAGCAACACCCCCCGTAGAAGGGCGCGCTAACGACGCTTCGCTAAACGAGGCCGCAGCGTCCGAAGGGTAGCGTCTCGTGCAGCCTGAATTCTGCGGCGTCAGAGCGGATCGTCGGATTTTGGCCCGGTCGGCGAAATCAGAGCGAGGAAATATTGAGAATCTCGAACGCCCTTATGATGGGCGCATTACTTAGTGCCGTTGCGCTAGTGGGCTGCGGCGGTGGCCAAGACGACGGGCGGCTCGCAGCGATTCAGGCCGCGCTCGATGCGCGTCAACCGTTTATCAACGTGCCGAACGGCAAGGTTTGCCACCTCGACGTGTATTGGCCGGCCGGCAATTCCCCGGACAAGTTCAAAGGTTTGTCATACGTGAGCGTCAAGGCGGCCGGCGTGCAGCACGACATGATGATGGGCACCCAGCCATGCACGATCGTGACGTGGGCTCCGTCGGCGCATTTCACCGTCAATGCCGCTAACGAAGAGAACGGCTCGCTTCCGATCGGCCGTTTCATCGTGGACAAGGTCGGCGACGAGCAGGATGGTCCGCTTGGAACGAAGGTAACGCCGTTCAAAGTACACTTCGAGTGGTCGGCGATCGGGAAAGACATGTTGGCCCGACATCTCGCACAAGAGCCTACCCCGCCGACCGATCCGATGGCCGAACTCCACAAAGACGCCGACGGCAAGTGGGTCGCCCAGCTCTGAAAATACTTGCCTTCAGTGGTGTACTGCAGATTGGTAACCGAAGATCTCGAAAGAGAAGGCCTGACTCAGATCGTGTCACCCTGAGCCTGTCGAAGGGCGCGCGCCGCAGCGAGTAGGCGCCCGGGCCGGCTTGCGAATTCGAGGGCTCGAAGCATGACCGAAAACGAACCTTCGACCGCCGCCTCGAGCGAGCAGTATTCGCCGCGGAGTCGAGAGGCCGATCGAAGGTTGCGCGCATGTGCCGATCTGGTCAAGTATTTCAGCGAACCGTACACCGACATTACGCGGTCCTTCGTAGAGACGATCCTGACCGGCTTGCGCCGCAAGGGCGAGCCGGCGGGCGGTTCGCGTGCTTTCTTCGAGCGCGCCGCAGAAGAGATCTCCGCTGCTTTGCAACGATTGCCGGCTCGGCAGCGCATCATCATCGAGAAGTGCGACATCGCGGGCAACACGACGAACTCGGTCGCGCGATCCCTGCACCTGTCACGACGGCATCTCTTTCGTGAACGCAACGAAGCACTCGAGCGCCTTTCCCGGATGGTTCTGTTGCCCCCGGAAACCAAACCCATGGCCCCGACCGTGCCGGCCACTCAATCGAGCCGCCTCGACGGCGGGTTTGCGGTCGTCGACTCGTTGATGCGACTCGGCCACTGGTCCGCGGCCAGGGCTGCTCTGCTCGATATCGCGAGCGGTGCGCAGACAGCGAACGTGCGCTCCGACGCCGCCGTCCGTCTCGTGCGGGTGAGCCGCGCAATGGGCGATCTCTCGGGAGCGGCGATTCACTTGGATCGGGCGGCCGCGTTGTCGACCGACGGCGATGCACCGTCGAGCCGGTACGAGCGTGAAGTCGCATACGCGTACGTGGAACTCGAATCCGGCCGCACCGAGCATGCGGCTCACGTTGCGGACGTCGCGGAACGCCGTTTGTGGGCGCACTGCGTGGGTCAACCCCAATCGCGCGCGGCAGCCGTTGAAGCGCTGGTCGACGCCATGAGCCTACGGGCCGCGGTCGCTGCAGGTCAAGGTCGATTCCCCGAAGCGAAGGAGGCGGCCGAGAACGGGATCGCGGCGTGCCGCCTGTTCGGCCTGGGCGGTTCCGTTGCGCGACGTGTGACGGTGCTCCGCGCGATGTGCGACGTTTTTTGCGAGCGCGACGTCGCGTCCGCCGAAGAGACCTTGGTCCGCCTTTTCGAAGACGCGCTCGCCGATGGGTATCCCGAGGACGCCCTGGTTATCGCCGCGCACCTCGCGCGTCACCTGCGTCTTCACGGCCGCGCGCGCGAGGCGGTCGCATTTCTCGATCTCGTTGCGCCGTTCTCGACGAGCGCCGGCAGCCAAGAAGCCTGTTTCGACATCCTGATCGAGCAGATTCATTCGAACATCGTCCTCAATCGTCTCGCGGATGCGTCCCGCTATTTCGAAGCCTTGCGCGGCCTCGATCCGGAGCGCCCGATGCTCGCCGCAGACATGCACTTGGCACGCGCGTGCCTCGCTCTGCGCCGCGGCTGCCGGCACGAGGCTGCAGAGGCTGCGCGGGCGGCGGAAGACCTGTATCGCAAACTCAACGTGACGCGCCTCGTGGGTATCGCGCTACGCATCCAAGCAGAGGCGCTCATCGCCGACGGGCGCAGCCGAAAGGCGTTGCGCGCCGTGGACGAGGCCTTGGGCGTCATGGGAGACGCCACGGATCCGCTTGCGCTTGGAAGAGTGCGAGCTCTTCGAACGTCCATCCTCAAGCGGGCACATGTCACCGGGTGACACGGCAATCGTGAAGGCCCGCTTTCGGGGCCTCGTCAACTCATGCGCGACAAACGGAACTGGAGGTCGGAATCATGTTTTCGCGCGCGCGCACGTTCTCGTGGCTCGTCTGCCTCGCAATCTCGTGGGCCGTGCTGCCCGCGTTCGCACAGGGCAGCGAGAAGACGCTTCACGTCTTTTCGGGGACGCCGGACGGGACGTATCCGCTCGGCGGATTGACGGCCGATGGGGTCGGCAATTTCTTCGGCACGACGCAATTCGGCGGCGCTTCCGGCTGCGGTACCGTGTTCGAATTGACGCCCGATGGGAACGGCGGCTTGTCCTATAAGCTGGTTTACACGCTTACCGGCGGCGCAGACGGCGCTTTCCCGCAAGGTCAGGTTGCCGTCGACGGCGCGGAGCATCTTTACGTCACCACGGTCGAGGACGACATCGCCGGCACGGGCACCGTCTTCGAGCTGGTTCCCGATAAGAACGGCAACTTCAATCTCGGAAAGACGTTCCTCTTCAACGGCGTGGGCAAGACCGGCAGCGACGGCGATGGAGCGCAGCCCCAAGACGGCGTGACCGTGGATGCCGCGGGCAATCTCTTCGGAACCGCGCGGATCGGCGGCGACGGCAACGCCCGGGTCGGCTTTGGCACGGTCTTCGAGCTCACGCCGGCCGGCGATCACTGGAACGTTCGCACGTTGCACCGGTTCAACGGCGGCAGCGATGGTGCGTTTCCATTCGGCGGGCTCGTCGTCGATCGCAATGGCGACCTGTACGGTACGGCCCCCTACGGCGGCGATACGAAGCTTGGACTCGGGCTCGCCTTTCGCATGCACGAACACAACGGCATTTGGACCAAGACCACGATTCACTCGTTTACTCCGAGTGAGGGCTCGAACCCGGAAACCACGATGAGCTTCGACCGCGCCGGCAATCTGTACGGCACGGCGAACGGCGCGCTCTATCGAGGCCCCAAGGAATACGTCGGCTCGGTCTTCAAATTGGCGCGGCCCTCCCACCTGGACGACGCGAGCCCGCAGCAATGGCCGTTGACCACGCTGCACGCTTTCACCGGAGCCGCCGATGGCGGAGGGCCGAGCCAGATCGTCCTGGATAGCGCGGGAAACATTTACGGGACGACCGGAACCGGCGGCGACGGCCGCTTCGGTAGCGCCGGCTGCCCGGGCGGCTGCGGCGTAATCTACCGGCTCGTGCCGGCGCTCCACGGCGCGTGGACCGACAACGTGCTGTGGACGTTCACCGGAGGCCTCGGCGGCGAGGGCGGTTTCGGCCCGCTTGCCTTCGGCCGAGACGGCCGACTCTACGGCACGACCGCCTACGGCGGCCTCAACAGCTACCCCGTCGCGAACGGCATCGTCTTTTCGTCGCTGTAGGGCAGGCGAGGCGCTTACAGACGCTCCATCAGATACGCCCGCAACTGCGTGGCGTCGACCCGTTCCTGACGCATCGTGTCGCGGTCGCGCACGGTCACGCTGGCGTCATCGAGCGATTGGTAGTCGACCATGATGCAGAACGGGGTGCCGATCTCGTCTTGGCGGCGATACAGCTGGCCGACGTTGCCTTCGTCGTATTGCGTGCGCGCGAACGGCCGCAGACCGCGCTCGATGTGGCGCGCCCGTTCCACGAGTTCCGGCTTGTTGCGCGCGAGCGGAAACACCCCGGCTTGCACGGGCGCAATCTTGGGATGGAAGCGCAACACCACGCGCGTCGATTCCTTGCCGCTCTCGTCGTCGCGAACGGTCTCGCTGTGGTAGGCATCGATCAGCATCGTGAGCGTCGTGCGGTCCATGCCCGCCGAACTCTCGATGAGGATCGGCGTGAACTTCGACTTCGTGGCTTCGTCGAAATAGGTGAGGTCCTTGCCCGAGAGCTTCATGTGCGCGTCGAGATCGTACGTGCCTCGATGCGCGATCGACTCGAGTTCGCCCCAGCCCCACGGAAAGAGATACTCGACGTCGGTGCCCGCCTTCGCATAGTGCGGCCGTTCGGTTTCCAAAAGTTCGTAAAAGCGCAAGCGGTCCTCGCGGACGCCGTAATCGCTGTACCACTTCTTCCGCGCGGTCACCCATTCGTCGTACCAGCGCAAATCGTTCCCGTCGTCCGGCACGAAGAATTCGAGTTCGGCCTGTTCGAACTCGCGCACGCGGAACGTGAAGTTGCCGGGCGTGATCTCGTTGCGGAACGACTTGCCGATCTGCGCGATGCCGAAGGGCGGGCGCTTGCGCGAGCTCTGATAGATATTCTTGAAATTAACGAAGATGCCCTGAGCGGTCTCGGGTCGCAGATAGGCGCGCGACGCGGAGTCTTCCATCGGACCGATCGCCGTCTGCATCATCAGATTGAAGTTGCGCGGTTCGGTCAGCGTTTCGCGCATGCCGCAATCGGGGCACTTCTCGAGCGACGGCAAGTGATCGGCACGAAAACGATGCTTGCAATTGCGGCAGTCGACGAGCATGTCGTGGAATGCCGCGACGTGCCCGGAAGCAACCCAGACGTTCGGATGCATGATGATCGACGAGTCGAACCCGACCACGTCGTCCCGAAGTTCGACCATCTCGCGCCACCAGGCGTCCTTCACGTTCCGCTTGAGGATTGCGCCGAGGGGTCCGTAGTCGAAGAACCCGCCGATCCCGCCGTAGATCTCGCTCGATTGGAAAATGAAGCCGCGCCGCTTCGCGAGCGCGGTGATTTCGTCCATGGTCACGCGCACGGGCGCCTCGTTGCCGGTCATACGCCCTTCGTTTCCCCCTCGTCACCCTGAGCCTGTCGAAGGGCGGTCGAAGGGCGGTCGAAGGGTCGTCGGAAGGCGTGGTAAGGGGCGGCGGCACGTGCGGGTGGGGACGTTCGTCCAGGTCCCGGGCCGATGACGGAGTTCGGCCGGGCGGCAATACTGTGAAGCGATGAAAAAAGGTTACGGAGCGAGCCTGCTGGCGCTGGCCCTCGCGGCATGCAGCGGCGGGGGCGACCGTTCGCCGGAACCGGCGGCGACCCCCGCGCCGAGCGCCGCGTTCCAGCCCGCGAGCGTCACGATCCATGCGCGTGATTTCGTTTATTTCGGCACCTTCGCTTTTACCGCGGCCGCGAACGGGGTCCCCAAACCGATCGCGCCGGCGGACGGCACGCTGGCCTGCGCGGGCGGTTACCGCATCCCGCTCGATATTCGCTCCGGGCCCGACCAGCTCGGACTCGTGCGCGATCAATACGTCGTCCTGCCGCTCCTCGCGTCGCCGCCGGCGGGCGCGACCCTAAGCTGCACGAGCGAATGGGGGATCTTCGGTGGGAACGGCGCCCAGCTCGCCTCGGCCACGCTGAACGCCACGGTCGTCTACGACCAATCGGGGACGATCGTCGATTTCTCGCCTGCGAGTGCCACGATTCGTGCGAACGGCGGCAACGCGCCGATCTTTCTCGAATATACGTCCGAGGCGGGATATTCCGTCAAACCCGAGACGCCGGCCGACGGCACCCTCGCGTGCCCGGGCGGTTACGCTCCGCAGACGCAATTGCGAGCGGGCCCTGGAAAATCGAACGAGATCGAAGATCAATTGGTGATCTCGACAACGTCGATCGCACCACCGGCAGGAACGTCGCTTGCGTGCGAGACGACCTACGCGCTGCTCGACCCGACGGGGACACTGGTCGCTCGAGCGTCGCTCGCGGTCACCTTACAGTACTAACGCGCGGCCGGCGGACGTGTTCGAAGAGTTCGATTGGGGCGGCGGAGGTCGGCTGGAAGATGAAATTGTTCACGTAGCCCGGGGTGCGCTCGCCGCGGGCGACGGCTTCGGAAAAGGGAAGCTGGTCGCGTTCGACGCGGAACTCGTCGAGCGGCAGCGCCTCGCCGTGGCGTAGGAACCAGCCGCGGTATCCCGCCTCGACGAGGGTCTCGAAGACCGAATCGACGGTCACGCCGTCCGCGAGATGACGCTGCTCGATCTCCACGATCAAGGTCGGCATGCAGCGCGCGATCGTCTCGCGGGCGCCGGCGAGGACTTCGCTCTCGTGACCTTCCACGTCGATCTTGATCGCCGCGACGTCGCCGAAGCCGAACGCGTCGAGCGGCACGAGGTCGACCGGTATGCGGCGCGCCGGAAGGAGCGGATGCGGCGTGAGCGACGCGAGACCCGTTGCGAGATGCGAGCGCCAGCGGCCGTTGACGACCGGGACGTGCAACGCGGCGTGACGCGGACGGTCCGAAAGCCCGAGCCGATGGACGCGCACGTGTTCGCGCGTGCGTGCGAAGTCGGAGATTCCCGCCGCGCACGACGGCTGCGGTTCGAACGCTTCGACGGAATCGAAGATCCGCGAAAACGCGTAGGTGTACGCGCCGGTATTCGCGCCGGCGTCGATTGCGCGGCCGCGCAAGCGACGGTTGAGATCCAGGAGCGCTAGCACGCCGTCGAGCTTTCCGACGCGCCGTTGCAAGCGAAATTCCGCCTCGAGCCGGCCGCCCGGCGGCGCGA
>Ga0116227_10004946_pt1 | contig 28578 bp, 21 predicted proteins | sample S1TSphgellanicum_FD_89693 | JGI IMG/M metagenome (GOLD analysis project Ga0116227, IMG submission 89693) | Host-associated microbial communities from peat moss isolated from Minnesota, USA - S1T2_Fb - Sphagnum magellanicum MG | ecosystem: Host-associated > Plants > Peat moss > Unclassified...
AATTAAAAAAATAAGAAAAAAAAAAAAAAAAAAAAAAAAAAAAAATTTTTAAATTTGGGGGGGGGGGGGGTCCACTTGAAGGACTTTTTAAGGTTTGCACTTTTGGGCATTTTAAAAATGGTTTTCATTACAATTTTTTTGAAGGGTTTGCATTATGAATTACATATAATGATTTTTACCAATATTTTAAAATCTTAAATAGAGTCAATAGACTTTACAAATTAAATATAGATCCCAAAGAGGGTTCCTTGGAGGTTCCAATCTAATTATAGATATCAAAGAAACTCACTAGAACTTCCAAGTTAAGTAGAATCCCCAAAAAAGCCTCATTAGAAGGTTCAAGCCAATTATATAAATCCCAAAGAAAAATATTAAAGTTTCCAAGTTAAGTATTAACCTCAAAAAAACTCATTAAAGCTTTCAAGTTAATTGCATACCCCAAAGCCTTCAATTTAAGTACAAACCCCAAAAAAGGCTCATTAAAGTTCCAAATTAAATTTAGAACCCAAAAGAGTTGTGCAAAGTTTCCAAGTTAAGTATAGACCCACATAATTAATGCAGTGTTCCAAGTTAATCACAAATGTCAATTATGCAAATTTGCAAAAGCTAATGTAAAACTTCCAAATTACAACACCCAAAGAGCTATTGCAAAACGTCCAACTTAATCACAAATCCATGTCCAAAAGCAAGTTCAATTTAGTGCTTCTTTTACAAAATCCTCACCCTCTACATGACATTAATATTATAGGAAATGTCTAAATGAATCAAAATAAGGTTTGTCTATAGACCTTTTGTTTGAACTTTGACAACTACAACTTTCAAAAACTTCTACTCAATGTCCTCTACTTGACTAAACTCCATTTGAAAACCAAAGTTCAAAAACCTATAAGTTATTCAAAAACTTCAACATGAAATACAAACCTTGAAAACCTATGCTCAAAAACAATTCCACTCTTAAGCACTTCACAAAATTCTTTGCTTTTGAAAACAACGAACCTTACAAAACCTCTCATGCACACACATTCTTGCTCACATGTTTACATGTGTTAGAGATGTTTGAAAACAAAAACCTTTTACATAAGAACATTGGTTCCTTCATGCAAAAACACAAACATGGGACTAAATTAATTTCACTATTAAAATTGGTGCAAATTCCAAATTGATCCCTAGTTATTTTGCTTTCTATGCCCATCAACCCTTGTTAAAAGTCATCTCCACTACCACAAATTGAAACCCCTTGCATAAATTAAAGTTGTAAATCCTTTCAATTCAGCAATAAAACCACATGTTTTGGCAATGCACAAGTTGACATGCAATACATAACATTAAAAAAAAAGAACTCAATAAAGTAACAAACTTGTTTTCTAACTCAAACTTGGGGTTATATGAATTTGGCATTGAATTGTGATGGCTATCACAAAAAAATTGTGTTTTTAATAAGAAGCATTATGCTTGCACATGCATGCATGCACATACACATAATGTCACCTTCAAGTTTTTTATTGAGGCCACGTAATGTTCATATTTAACCCTACAAATGTTAAATTTGGATTTAAAGTTTTTTATTTAATCTTAAAATGGGTTATTTGTAGTTGTTACAACTTGTGATTTAATTAATGTTATGTAAGAATGTGTTTTGGCAAGTAAAAACATGGTTTTGGTTAATTAAAAGTGGATTTGAATCAAGAATGATTTTCATGATTGGAATTTGTTTTTCAAGCATTGGATTTTTGAGTCTATTTATGTTTAGAACTAAAACTAAGATATGTTTTAAAAACATGACATTGATTAGAATAAATGGTTAATTAGTAGTTAATTATCAATTCTAGTTTGGATTAACAAAAATTGAATTCGAACCAAGATTAATTTTCAAAACCATTTAGAAAAACAAAGAAAAGCTAATATATTGTAGTTTACATTTAGAAATTTGAACCAAAACCAAGACAATTCTATATATTTTATATTTCAAAACCAAAATTAAAGTTTATTGACAAAATCAAATAACCGCCTAACATTGGTTTTAACAATGATATTGGTGGTGTAGGTCTTTGTAAATAGGCCTTTTCAAGGTCCCTAGTAATTACCTCCAAGAAAATGGTAATACCCAAGAAAATTATTACCTTAAACAAGAATATTGAACCAATAGTTGTTTATTCTATTACAATTACCCAAATAAATTAAAAGAACTCCTTATGAATTTAATAGAAATTGTCCACTAGATGATACTCCACCTAAGCCCCATGATTACCCCATGGCAGGATGTGGAAAAAGGCAACAACCTAGTATGAAGGCAAAATGATAACCAAAAAAAAATTGTATAAAAATACATGGATAGTAATTTTGCCTTGTGACATAATTACCAACATAGAGCAATAAAAGGTATGCCTCTCTCTAAAAAACAAAATACCTTAAAAACTAATACCGTTAAAGGTTTATGACTCTCATGGGACTTTCCTACCTTTTATCCAAGCCTCCTATATGTATTCCATGCTCCAACCATTTATACCACACATCTACCATCCTATCAAAGACGAAAAACATACGCCAAATTAGACAAAGGAATCCCAAAAAAAAATGTTCATTTCTTTATTACCATAGTGAAAAAGTTCACAACACCATGTCTTCCCTTCATTCTCCATCAAGACACAAAAAATAAATTTTAAAAATAACAAAGGAAAAACTAAGTGGGTTGTGAAAGGAAGAAGGAATAAGAGAAAGACGATATTGTGGTAGCATAGAGAATCTCCACCTAGAGAAGGGAAGAAAGAATTAAAGGAAGAGAAAAAAAAGGATGAGCAAATGGACACAAAATATTAGAAAGAGAACAAAGAGATAGAAAAAAATTTAAAAACAATAAAAAAAAGTCCCCCACATTGGAAGGTAGGGGTTGCTTTATATATTCACCCCTCCCCAAAGGTCATTTAGCCCTTAACTACCAATTCCCCCAAAGGGCAAAAAGCTTTCACTAATTTAATTGGGAGCATTTTCATTATTAGAATTCTTTCTACCTTCTAAATGAATGACTAACCAACCTCCACCTTTTAGCACTTGTTTTGGTTAACTTTCCACCTAGCAACTTAAATACTAACTAATTAGTGGGAATCACCTCTAAAGGGAAGATAGTAATGAAAATTACTATGGGTAAAGACATTTAACAAGTTACCCATTTTAATTAAACTAACATCTAGGTCAAGGTAAGACTAACCCAAAGTTAACATTTTTGGTTCACCCAAAGTGTTTCCTCTACCCTTTTGGCTTTATCACATGGTGTGGAAGGAGGGGCCATTGGGGATTGAATGCAATATATCATGCAAGAGATGTGAGCAAGTGTGAATGTTCACAATATCACATGAAAAAAAGAACTCTCCTCATATAAGTTGTTTAATACACCCATAAATTAATTATCCATAAGGGCTACCAATTACTAAAACAACAATCCAAAATTGATAGTAATATGAATTATAAAAACATTTGATAAATTCATTCCATTTAAAAATGGAAAGGAAATATGTAGGTTTGAGTGTTGTTTTCACACAAACACCTATTTTGGTGTTCAGACATCTACCCCAGAAAAAACAAAGTTCATAGGACACACATGTTTAAAACATTTCAATTTTTGGATGTGTAAAAATTTGTAGGGACATGTTTGCAAAACATTAAGCATTTTATACAAATACATAGCCATTGGTACACAATTATTTAAGATCTACCACATTTCCTCTATAGTGTTACTTACATTTTCAAAATTTTCAATCCTCTAGAATTAAATGTTTAGGACTATTTCAACAACTGATTACTGAACATATAATGTTCAAGTGTTTTGAGAAGAGGTGGACATTCAAAACATTGAGTTGTTGGACATCCCTCTTACACCTCAAAAGACTATATTGAAATATAACACCATCTATTCATAACACATGTATGAACAAATTCAAGTTTAAGATGGAGGACGATAATTGAAATTTCTTATGCAAAAACCCACCAATTATGGACATACAACATTACACGTTTAAGCCCATTTCTAACATGTATTGATGGTGATATGTGTCCGTTCTCTTTTTGCATCCCTAGTTATTGTCGATGTTGTTTTGAAAATGACAACCTCTTAAGGTTCTCATCATAAGTATAATAATAGTAAAAAAACTCATAGTAGTCAAAAACCTTGCATAGTCATGATGGTATGAATTATGTATCTTGTAACTCATGCATCTCAATATTCTTATGTGTGCCTTAGCTCTTCTGTTGTTCTTGGTTTAGGTGTTAAAAAGTTAACCCTAGGAAATAATAGGCCTCCATTTGGCTTTTTTTATGGCAACATGGTGTGAAATCATCCTTGAAGATACAATATTATATTGGTAGGTATTCAATTTTGTCATTGACGGATGGGAATCATTAATTTGGGTTTTTGGACTTTTGTCATAATTTTTCTTTTGTGTCCATGAATGTGCCCAAATTTGAATCATCAGTTTTGGGACATGTTTCATTTTGTTTCATTGGTCATTTTGGCTTTCAAGACATTTTTTTTAAAAACACCCAAAACAGGGAGAAATAAACGCACATTATCACACTATCAAACTATTTCATTTCTTTGCTTGTGATTTTCCAAGGCAGTTAGACCAATGTTGTGTGTGTAAATGGTTTGGAACTTATAGGGATTGTAAATCTCATAATGAAATTTGTTTACACTTTGTGTAAGGGTAAGTGTAAAAATAAATTCACTTATATGGTTTTACATGGTTGTGTAAAACAGTGTAAAAAATATGATTTTTACTTGGGGGGGAGGAATTTCATAATTTTTTGGTGATAGGCCAACCAAATGGCCCATTACCACCAAAAAAAAAAACCATTAAAACATGCACCCATAACTAACTAATATGGATTTGCAAGAAGGTACGGTCACTAAGGGTATATCATATATACACTTACACGTCCCAAAACATTTACATGGGCTATGTAAATGTATTTGACAAATATTTACATTGGCCTTGTGTAAGTGTAAATAAAATATATACACAATAGCAATATAACTGTAAAAAGTTCAAATGTGTAAGTGTAAATCATTTACATTTACACGAGATTTACATGCCATATATACAACTATTGACATGCACACACACACACAACACTACTTTAGACTAGAGACCATGCAATTTTCAATAAGCTAATCAACAATGCACACCGACCACATGGAGTTGTTCTAAAGAAACAAGAACCAATCTTCCACTCAAACACTGTGTATGTAACTTGCAAGAAAATTGTAAATACTAGATACCCCAGTATTGTTATGGTATATAGTTGGCCTGCTGTGCATGGCATATAAATATGGTCTATGCAATGGTATGAAGAAGGACCCTACCAAGTTGGGTATGATGAGAGGCAATACCACACACCCTTGTACCAGTACCACCACCAGCCTGGTATGGGCATGAGGTAATACAAAATGAATTCTAATTTTAATATAAGTTTCAGTGCCAGCTATAGATGATACTTGTGTCATACCAGCTCAAAACCAGCTTTGGATCCAAAAAGAAGACCATGATGCTAGTCCCCACCCACTTAAAGAACTTCATGTCATTGTGTTCCACTTTTGGGAGGGATGGGTGAGGGAAACAAGTATTGGTTTCATGGAGTGAGTTAAGGAGCAAACAACAAAATGAACTGTCAATGAGCTCCATGTAAAAAAGCTAGAGACATAAATTTTGCAGTCAAGGGACCCTTGACTGCAGAGATGAAAGTATTTGAAAAAGCCTGAGCTGTTTTCTAAACTTCAGGGGGTGATGGCTCACTGGTATAGCCCATTTCTGGGACCCTTTAAGACCTCATAAAAGATTCAGGGTTCAAACCTGGTGGTGTACAGGTGACAAAATTCCTGCTGGGCCTCTGCTGCCATTGAGCTTGACTTGACTTTGTGTCTGCCACTGGATTGTCAGATTGGGTCTGCTGTTGTTGCTTGCTTGCTGCTTGTAGGATTTTTTATTTGTTCATTTAATACTCAATGGGTATCTTCTTCTGGGTATCATGGCCTAACCCTAAACCCTAAACCCTAAACCTTGGCCCCCCACCCCCAAAGGAGAGTGAGTGTTTTGGAAAACATGTTCTCAAAAAATGTAATGCCCACCCTTTGTGGATGAAATATTACAATGAGAAACATGCACTCAAACTACCCTAAAAATCATCCCATGAGGTCTTTTTAAGTGTTTATAAGGTAGGACACCTTTGTATCCATGGATGATGTCTCCCTCCTCTAGTTAAAGAGAGACACACATTACATCTCTCAAGGAGGCATGCCATATTTGGTGCCTCCAAGGTCCACATGACCTAGAGGGATGTGGTGGTGAGCTCATCATTTACACATTCACCATGGCCTTGTGTGCTTTAATGAATTGGACAATTCATGATTCACCTTTGTGCTTCCTTCATGTTGGATCAACAAGCCATGGGTAAGGAGGGCCAAGGGCATTCCCAAAATGGAAGGGCTAAGCTCAACTACACCTAGCACCTAGGCAATTTCTTTTAGGAATGGCCTAACCTTGGGGGGCATTCCCTTACACAAGCAAGAAGATCAGGTAATGCTACCTTCTTCTTTCAGGAGAGCCTGCTGCTCACTTTGAATCCCCATGGCAGGTGGAACTGGCCCCACTTGACATAGTACTGAATAGCCTTTTTTTTCACTGGCTAAATATGACCAAAAGGCCGAATAAAAAATGAGAAACTCGAGAATGAAGGTAATTTTTGGGGTTTCAATTACAAAAACTAAGGGAAAAAATCATAGGAAAAAATGCCAGATTGCTATATCTAATTCCAAAAAATAGCCAAAAATGTACAAGGACAATTAAATTTGTGTGTGCTTCATATTCAATATATAGCCAGATTTGGCTAAACCTTTCCTAGGGATGATTACCACCTTCTTCTACATCTTCCTATGGACAATCACCACTTAGGTGACATTGAAAAAAATTCGTAAGAAAAACACTTGGTATACTCCCCCCAGGTTCTAACTTAGGCATGATTTAGCATGCAACTGCATGAATGCAAAATAGGTAAGCTACCAATTTGTTGTTGTTCCATGATACACTCTAGCAAGAGTTTAATAATCAATTCATCAAGTATTATTGAAAGTTAAAGAGGAGTAATAATATTTGAGACACACATTCTTCCATGTTTTTATTGGGGGGAGGGGGGAAGATGGGGGGGAGGAGTAACACTCATACACTCTCTCCCTTATTAACAAGAGTCATGGATCCAAGGGAGATTGTTGGTAGTGAGTATACTTAAGAACCAAACCACAAATGTGGGTCTTCTCGTTTCTTATGTCTACTTTGCAATGTAAAAAACGCTGGAGAAATTTCATAAGTGTATTTGGAGGCCACCTTTTTATCCATGAATATCCTTTCTTTAGGGTTTATGGTTTAGGGTTTTTAGGGTTTAGGGGGGATCTTATGTCTACTCCTTTAGTAAGGAGGGATCTTATGTCTATGATTGTCGACCTGTTGCAGCCAAATTTGGCTCTTTCCTTTTGTGGATGATTGCCATTTGTACCTACAATCACAAAATTGCAAAAGGAAAAACTCCTGATAGGCCACACACTACATATACTCCTTGGAAATTGGAATTAGGGTTTGGAAGTTGGAAATTGGAAATGAGGGTTAGATATTGGAATTAGGATTTGTTGGAAATTGGAATTAGGGTTTGAAAGTTGGAAAATAGGGTTGGAAATTGGAATTAGGGTTTGGAAGAGTTGGAAATAGGGTGGAAATTGGAATTAGGGTTTGTAAATTGGAAATAGGGTTGGAAATTGGAAGTAAGGTTTGGAAATTGGAAATTGGAAATGGGGTTGGAAATTGGAATTAGGGTTTGAAAATTGGGAATAGGGTTGGAAATTGGAATTAGGGTTTGGAAATTGGGAATAGGGTTGGAAATTGGAATTAGGGTTTGGAAGTTGGAATTAGGGTTTGGAAATTGGAATTAGGGTTTGGAAGTTGGAATTAGGGTTTGGAAATTGGAATTAGGGTTTGGAAAAATAGGGTTGGAAGTTTTTAGTCTGAAGTAGTAGTGTGCCAAGAAGTGGTGGTGAATGCTGTTTTGTGTGTTTTAAGGCTTCCTTTTTGGCGGTTTGCATGTGGATGGGAGCAAGTGTACCCATAATTAAATTAAATTAAATTAAATGAATTCCCCTCTTTCCATCATTTTCCCAACTCGTCAATAAAAGCACCAAAAGTACCCGCCCGCCCGCCGGCCCACCCGCGCGCCCGCCGGCCCACCCGCGCGCCCGCCCGCCCGCCCGCCCTTCATTCATTCATTCTGATTGCCGTTGAAAAGATGTTCTCGGAATATCCGACATGGTGCGTGCCTGGATCGTGGCTCGACAATCCCCACAACAGGGACACGACGGTCGGCTGTCAAAGCACACACACCCCCAGCTGGCGCGCACCTGTCGGTGGCTGACACCACTTGTCCACCCTCTCAGGCTACAGGCCAGGCGTAGCTAAACGACAGACGGTCAGTGGCCGACCAACATATCTACCTGTTGTCTCCCCCGCATCCCCGCCACCTTGCGTAACTCCTTGACCTTGTTTTTTTCTCCCTGCCAGGGGTCAAACTAGCGCCCCGCCAAGCAACAAGTAAAATTTGCTTGCTAATTATGGACATGATGATGGTCGCTGGTTTTTCGCGGTCAACTTTGTGATGTAGCCAAATTGGCGATTATCCAAAAGGAAGCTTTCGCCAAATTTGACGAAACATGAACGTAACTACTCCTTCCAGATTTTGGGCTACCCTATTAGAAAACGAAATATTTTTTATTTTGGTCATTTAAGAAAATTTCTAGTAATGGCGATTGAAAAAATTAAAAAATGAAACCTTCATTTCTGAATTTTTCATTCTTAACTTTGGCAATCATCCATTTGAAGATTTAGCCCAAATTGACGAGACATGAACGTAACTCCTTCAAGATTTTGGGCTACCCTGTTGGAAGCCAAATTAAAATTTTGGCTACTTAAGAAAATTTATAATCATGGCAATTGAAAAATCAAAATAAGATCTTCATTTTTGAAATTTTTCATTTTTAACTTGGCTATCATCCATATGAAGATTTAGCCCAAATATTGGCAATGTACGAGATATGAACATAAATCAATTAGAGCTCCTTCTATATTTTTGGCTACCCATTGGGACCGAATATTGAAATTTCGCAGTTTTTATTAGATTTTTCCAAGTTTTGGCGATTGAAATTGAGACTTCACGTTTCGGGCAGTAAGAAAAAGGTTGATTACTGTGGTCCGTGAAAACGGGGTTCCGTCGCTACCAGTCGCGGCACTACTTGCACCAGTTGCGCTCGACCAGTCTCGACACGCTCGCACTGCACGCCATCCTGTTTCCATCAGGATCTCAGGAGTGTCTCGCTGCAGACTGACTGCGATCTCTCTCTCTCTCTCTCTCTCTCTCTCTGGCCCTGCCATATCCATGATGAGCATGTTAATGTTTCCTTTTGGGTCTGGAATCAGACGGTGCAAATATTGCTTTCCACGTAAGGAAATCAACTCTTTTCTCGATCGCTTGGTTGGAAAGTCTGGCATCAGCTCTGCAGCCGCAGCTTGTCAGATCACTTGCAAAGGCAACAAGTCTTACATAGGCCAGAGGTACTTATTGCTTACTGTCTCCAGTACTCTGTGATAAAACATGAAACCCATCAGCCATTCTCTTGTGCGTGTTGTGGATGCAACCAGCCCTTGCACGAGTAGCCTCTAGGGGGTGGTCTCATAATGGCACAACTGCACTAACCTGGGTATTGAAACCATTGAATTAAGCTGACGATGCTAGTTTCCAAGTTCACAAAAGATTTCAGCTCACAGCTCATATGGTGGAAACACGCTAAACACCCCCTCAATGAGCAGCAGCTCTATGGGGTGCATTTCTTGGTTGACAGTGCTCTACCCCTATGCAAAGCTATGGCTGGTTTGGCCCTATTTTCTGGCTAAATAAAAAAATAGCACTATTATTATTCAAAGAAGAAAACCATGTTAACAGCAGATACCCTCACTTTGTCTTGACAAATGTTGGGCTTGAAATCATTGTGAGACAACAAAAATAGTAATAATAATGATCTTTTTGCAAAACAAACAAAATTAAAGTTGCGCATTTTTGTGCAGAACCACAAGGGATGCAAAAAAAGTGCAAAAAGACAAACACAAAAATAGGGTTGCGGGATATTTAGCATCCCGCATGTTGGTGTGGAGTGTCGCATACAAATAGAGCTCCAATTAAAACAGACATGAAGGAAATTAATTGAAGACATTATTATATAGGTGAGTTAGATGTCTTTTTTGTTGCCAGATCCATTATTGAATACTGAGTGTGAAATGGTTGATTTAATTCTTGTTGGGATCAAAAGAGAAGTATGTTAAGGAGAATCCCTTCAAGTTAGTTACTCCCAATTCATCATTCTCTTGGGGGGACCAGTGGGGGACCATCCGAGCTGATCTGTGCTGGAGAAAAGTGAAACTTTGTGACGTCTCTGGAGTGAATGTTAGTGCAGCATTGGGCCCAGAATCAAACTATATATATATATATATGTATATGTATCTGATGTATTCATTTGTGCAGCATATTCCAAAAGCTTCCACACCACAGCACTAGTCCACAAAGAAAGATTTTTGAAGTTTGTCGTAACTTGGGTGCAGCCAGCCGGACGTGGGAAAGCGAAGTCATTCCAGAGTTGGTGGATGATTTACATACAGGCAGGCTAGCTGGTGACTCAGTTTTTTGTGAACTGGATTTATCACCAGGATTTGTCTTTTGCTTGTTGGAAAAGACGAGAGAGCCCTGCATGGGACCCTCTGAAGTGCAGATTGTAAAATTAAGCAACAACCCACCCCCATATTGAGTGCACACTAGGTGCACAACATGATGCCTTTAAAGACTCTTGTACCTTGCTTGCAAAGTCATGGAGTTTTTTTTGTTTGTTAATATTTCATTGCAATAGAGTCAAACACATGCACACCAGGTTTTGGGCAGGTATTTGATTTTTTAATAACCGCTAGCTGGCTGGCTGGCTGGCTGGCTTCGGATATTTGAAAAATGGAAATATATTATTTTTAAAACCTGCATTTCCGGGTATTGGTAAGAGAATCCCATCAAAGAACCATCAACTCTGGGTAGGGTACTTTGAAAAATCCCAATGAAAGAACTGCCCGTTCTGGTTATTTCGCTACCCTCTAAGAACCGTCACGTTTCATGGAAGAATCCCACGGTTTTCTGAGCGTAATTTTTACATGTAACATATTTAATTGAGAAATTTTGAATAGTTCAAGATAAGATAATTCATGTGGTGGTGATGATATTTCATATGGGTACATAATTATGCATCAATATTTTTGTGTATGAGCATAAATGTAGAAAATGTTGAAATGAACTTTTATGGGCAATCAAACATGTTTTTTGACAAGATGATTTCTTACACATGTGACCTATTCCTCAAGCTATAAATTTTGAACCTAGTGAATATAACCAACCAGCCCAAACAATCATTTTCCTTGTAACCCTTTCCTTTAGAATTTCAAAACTTTGAAATTTTCATATGATTCGATTTTTCACAAAAATTCACCCAATGAAGATGTACTTGTAGAAAGGGAACATGCTTTTGTTATACAAAAAGTTGAAAATCAATGCATGATTTTATGAATTGGTTTTGAATTTATTTTTTCAAAGTACAATTGGGGCACTTGGTATAGTTACTTTAAAAGACCCAAAATGACATTTACATAGTGTCCAAAACACTTTTAAATATTTCTATTAATTTAACATCACATCATTGTATTTATTAACATACAACAATCCTCTACAATTATAATAATGTAAATTGGAAAAAATCCAAAGTTGGACTTTGGAATCCTTTATAAGTTGTCACTCCTCTTTGGTAACCCATTCACAAACAAACTCAAATTTAATATGAAATGGATATATTATTAACTAGTTAGTAGGTTATTAATGATCAAATTGATGATCCATTGAAACCCATGTCAAAACTCAATAACTAACCAACACTAACAAGACCAAACGTGTCATATTCAATCTTGTGAGGTCAAAAAGTTGGTAATAGTGCCCAAAAATATTAAAATTAACCAAAATTACAAAAAGACAAAAAATTAGTCCAAACTTTCTTTAAATGTTATTTTTTTTGCTAGGGTGTGAGAATTCACCTGCAAAGAACATTGGTCAAAAAACACATAAGAAAATAATTGTGATATTTCAAATAGGTAGGTGAATGTAGCAAAGGTATAATATGAATACTACGTATCTTTAAGCCTTTAATGAAATGTAACAAGCAACAAGGAACCTTTTTGAATTGGATTATTTCAAGTATTTTCTTGGTTTTAAATCACAAATTTTGGGGAAGAAATTTTGGGGCCTAGCTGTTTTTGTATCATCTATTCCTAGACCTTAACATTTGTACTATTATTCAAGGATTATTTTTTTTGTCTTGTAAATATTCACCCTTATGTTTTTTAAAAAATATATAAATTTGAAAGTTTGTTATGACAAGTTATAACATCATGTCTCCAAAACACATCATATTCCATCCTTTGAATTATCTAAAATCAAATTTTTTTCATCACAATAAAAAAATGCATAATTTCAATGTTGAAGTGCAAAACATTTTTTCTCACATCAATTACCAATAAGCCTATTAGATCCATTATCCCCTAAGTAATGACATAATTGAACATGTAGCATAAAATTTCAATACCCTTGGGCACATATATGCCCTTGAAAAACACACCAAAAACATCAACCAAGATCAATGTGATTAATGCTTCAAGCCTCTTTCCAAGATGTCCCATTTCAAGGTGGGTTTTGATTATGCTTGTTTTTTTGAACATATAAATTGTTGTATGATATGTATATGTGTTTAATGTTTTTAGAAACTAAATTATCCATATATTGTGTAATTACTAATTTGTTGTTATTATTGATACCCAAAATCAATCTTGATTTTTATTTCTTTAAGCTACATACATTCATATCATTGTTGGGCATGTAAGTGTAAATGGTCATCAATATTCATGCAAGTGTAACTACCATGTATATTTAGACATATCCCTTTGTAAATGATTTCGTTTGCATTTCATTACATGAGGATAATGTTTTAAGTTTTCAATTAATTTTCATGGAAGGTTGTGTAGTTTAACTATGGCAATATATATGGATGGTTCCACCCCCAAGTATTTCTAACTATTATAATTTATTTTCAAAAATTATAGGCTAATCCATTTTAAATTAAGTTAGGTTATTCCACCCTAGGTTATTTTTAAATATAAAATAACCCAAGGTGAAATAACTTATAATAATTAACAACTACCTTAAATACAATAGCCTAAAATAATTTAGGGTGGAAAAATCTATATTAACAAAAAATAACATATTGTATAATAACTTAAAATAACCAAAAGAAAGTTTAAGGTATAAGCTTATAGTGGAAAAATGAGAATAATTTAAAGTAGAATAATCTTAAATAACATAAAGTGAAATAACTTAGAATAACCTAGGTTACAATAACATGTACTAACCTAGATTAATAAAAAATAACCTATAATAAAATAACCAATAAAGGCTTAGGGTGGAATAACTTATGATATTCAAAAAATATCCTAAGGTAGAATAGATGAAAAAAACTTTAAATAATGTATGGAAGAATAGCCTTGAATAACCAAAATAGGTTCGGGTTGAATAACCTAAAATGATCCAAAATCATTTAGGGTGAAATATTTGAAAATAACAAAAAATAGCTTATAATGAATAACTAAAAATAACTTAAGGTGAAATAACCTAAAATAACCAAATATGACCTAACTTGAAATGGCCTAAAATAACCACCAAAAGGTTAAGGTAAAATAGCTAAAAATATAAGGTGTTTGATGTAAGGGGGGCTAAGTGTTTGGTGATGGGTGAACTAAAACACATTAGGATTTCAAACATAAATTTTTGGATTGTTGCATCTTTGCTTTTGAAATACAAAGAAATTTTGTAAAGTTCTAGTTGGCGCACCCATTAGGTTCTAAATCACTCAAAATGGACTAAACATGAAGAAAATCAAGATTGAGCTTGAACTATATAGAGGTTTAGAGCTTTAAATATATATATTTTTAAAGCAAACTATCATTCATCCTCTTCTTATGTTTTTTTTGTGTTGATTCTTTATTTTTGACATTGAGAGAACATTCATAACCCTCTCATTTGTGCATCCAATGACAGAAAAATTGTTGAATTTAGAAAATATTGAAAAATGTTTGATAATAGGTACATGTCTATTAATGGGCAATTTTATTTTACTACCCTGAGAACCAAATTATGGTTCTCTCGTAGAATGGATTTGATTCTCAAAAAAAATTTAAAACAAAACAATTGGTTCTCAATAATTTGATCCTCATTTGGGTGAAAACTATTAATCTGGTTTTCAAACCAATTATCACGAATTGTGATACGAGTTGATTTTTGTTGGGAAAACTTGTTTGAGAATCGAAGGTCCTAATGAGAACCACCCAACAATGATTTTGTCATGAATATTGGGTTGTTAACAATGTTGGGCAATTATTAAAAGAAAGGCACCAAATAATTGGCAATTCTCAAGGTGGTTGGTTCTTAGAGATGTATAATCATGGTTCTTTAAGAAAATCAAATAACCGGTTCAATTATATATATAACCATGATTCTAAAATTTATTTATATATAGTCTCACAATTCCCAAAAATCCAAGAACCCATCAAATAACCTTTTATAAAATTGTGTGGAGAACTCAAACCAGACATTGTTCAATTCTAAAAATTTTCAAAAAAAAAAACCAAAACTAGAAGTTTGAAAAAAAAATCAAATAACTTCCCAACACTAGTTGTTACCAATATCTAGGGGTTATTAGCAATGGTGCCAAATAACCGGTAATTTTCAAAGTGATTCTTTAATTTATATAACTTTGGTTTTAAAAATTCAAGAAACCCAAAATTTGATTTATAACCATGGTTTTCAAAAATCCAAAGAACCAATCTTGATATACAACAATAGCTTGAAAGACTCATAAGAACCAATGAAGTAACATGTTCATTATAAAACAACCAAATTCTTATTAGTTATACCATGAAACCCAACAATTTTTTTAAGGATGTTGTAAAAACCCATTACTATAGGTTCTTTGATATCTGAAAATTCAAAACTAGAGGTTCTTTGATTTCCTAAATTTTAAAAATCCACCAGAAGCAGAGGTTATATGAAAAAAAAAGGTCAAATAACCACCGAACATTTGGTTGTTTACTTGTTACTCCTACTGAAGCTCACAAGGGAAGAAGCAAAGGTTAATATTTGATATTTGATAATATAGTTCACAATTATGTATGTGTTTACAAATAAATAAACAAGCAACTCATTGCGTAATGGCTTTGTCCAATGTTATATGATTATGATCAATATTTTATTTCAAAAACCAACTCCTTAGGAAGGAAAATAAAGAATCTTTAGGAGTATTTTATTTTTTGAAATTGAATATCAAAATTAATTTATTATATTGGGAGGCATGTGCCAAATTTGCCAAGGTACTATAATATATGGAATGTTTGGAATCTAAAATTTTGAAAACTAAAATGTTTAAATTGGGATGTGTGAATATTTAAAGCTAAAAATTGAAATCTCTATATGAAACATCTAGAATTTAATCATTTGAAAACTTGAATGTCTAAATTTGGATGTGTGAATACTGAAAGTTGAAAATTGAAAACTGAAATTTGAAATCTCTTTGTGAAATGTCTAGAAGGAATTTGAAAATTTGAAAATTGAAATGTTTGAATACTGACAACTAAAAACTGAAATGTCTAAATACTAAAAATTGAAAATTGAAATGTTTGAATAATGAAAATTGAAAACCAAAATGCCTAAATACTAAAAATTGAAATTTGAAATCTCTATATGAAATGTCTAGAATTTTAAATTACATTTTACATCTTTAATAAAAAAACTTTAGTGTAAACCCTACTTTTGTAGAGAAACTTTCATCTTGTGTGGTAAGTTCATCAAACTAGTCATGGACCCAAAGCTTCTCATCCTTGGATTCCCATAGCTTCTAAAGGAGGAAGCTATGTCAACCCAATTTTTGACATATGTCAGCCTAGTCAAAAAGTTTGATCTCTCTTATGGAAAACAACAAAAGGAAAATGTTTGCAAAAGAACTGTTAATAAATTTAATAATGATACTCATACAAAATAACACCAACCACACCTTTATTGTTCTCCATCAATTTTTTTGAACTAATAACTTCAACATGTTTTAATCAGTTCGGCTATAACAAGAAAGGGCATGAAAGGATCCCAACTATAACTCCCACCATGAGCCGATTGTGGAAGCGAACTGCATTGTTAGTGGGTTCACCATCTCCATAGTTGAGAACAAACATCATGTAAGGAAACATATCAATTTCTTTCCTTATTAGTTTTCCATACATCAACAAGTTTCCCATACTTGAGTGTCCAACAAATTCTCAAAGGCCATAAGTAAAATAGCAAAAGTGGGTGAAATTGCACATGTCAATCATTTAAGCATGTCAATTTCTTACGTGGCAATGGTGAAAAAGGCAATCTTCTCCTTCTTCGTCTTATTTTCATATTGTTGATCATCTACGCCATATTCATCTTGAAACACTAGCACCAAAAAAATATTTAGTCCTCATTTTAGTCCTTTGCTCTACCAATAGAGCTAGGTTGAGGGGTGTGGTAATGAAAGGACATATTTTCTTTATGTTATTCCTACCAATAATTGGGTTAATGAAATCCAATGTCTAAAGCTTGAACTTTGATTAATACAATTTTTTAAAATCCATATTCCACCAATAATACAAATGGAACAATATAATCCAAGGGACAAATTTGGGAGCCTTAAGCATATCTACACAATGAACACATCCCTCAAAATGTTGTCATTAGATTGGCATGTTGCATTGCACAATGCATTGCCAAGTGTTGATTCATTTAGAACATTTGATAGTTCAAACTATCTCATTGGGCATTAAGATAGTTTCCTAGTGATTTTAACTCATCACCACTTTGCAAACCTATGATTTCAATCCCACAATTTACACATAAGTTCCATCAATAGTCAACCCGGTGATTATGTGGGTTAGTAGATCAACCCAACCATCTAAAATTATAATTTGTGGGGTTTTTTCTAGCTACTTCATAGTAGAATTGTGCAATCATGTTACTAGAGTTTATGTTGAAGACAATGTGGACCTTTCTTGAACCTAAAGGCTAACACAAAGATATACGCATGCTCTACAATCAATCTCTTTCCACATATTTGATGACATGCAAAATGAAAATAAGGTAAAACAACTGACATTGTGAATCAATTCTACATTATTTGGGTGTCTGACAACCTTTGTGATTGTTTAGTAGGAAAGTCTCAACATACCAAATTCACTACCTTGAATACCAATTTGTTGTCATATTTAACCTTCCCTTTTTCAACAAGAGCCTCTTAGTAAGATGCAAAGAAGATTAGGCCAATGATAAACACAACCCCCCTTCTAAACACATTATCATTGCAAACATCATGTCTGAACATTCATGTTTTTATGCCATCTTTAAACCTTACGAGTTGAAAACAAACATTACAAAAAATTGCATCATTGAATGCAACGAGAATCCAAATTCATTTCATATTCCACAACTTTCATAAAGAGAGAAAGTGTCTTGAACTCATGCCAAAATCAAAGTTGTCTCTAAAAATATGTTGATTTTCTGAAGTATTTGTAAAAGATACATACATGTATAATTCCTTGTGCATGGTGGCATTATGATCTTCTTTTTCCATAGCAATATGACAGGCAAGTTCCAATGGAAAAATAATTTTATCCAGGCATGTAGAAAGTTCTCATGAGATGTATAGATCAAGATTATCAAACAATTCAATACAAGAACAATTGACCTTGGCAAATCGTTCTGTAGTTCCTGTTTGAATGCCAAAAAGAATGGTAAGCTTTTTTTTTGTTTAATCTTTAGGTTCATTGTTCTCATGAATATCTTTTGTCACTTCTTTAAGTCTCAAGTGATCTATTGGACAAAAACTGTCTCCACAACAATAAATTGAAATAGAGGAACATGACATCCACTTACACCCCCAAAAGAAAATAGACCAATAGTATGATGGTCAAATTAACTACACAAGTTTGGTGTAACAAAGTCTAACTTACTAATAATCTTGAAGCTTAAATGGTTAGTGCCAAACACTTTGGCATTACATTCCTTACATTCCTTGAACCAAGACATATATTTTTTCAATAGATTCCTAATCATGTGCAAGGTGCCCCTGGACACTGTTAAACACACCACATGCAACTATTGCTTTGTCAACTATGGTTTGTGTTTTAACATTGTCATTGGATTCACAAGCCACCACTAGACTTTCACATGCTTCAAGAAAGTTCTACCTTGCAAATGTAACAAAATCCATAGTGAAACCCCACAAAAAAATCTTTTAGTATTGTAATACATAATCGTGAGAGCTTGAAAAACATTCCACATGAAGAAAAAACACAAATAAGCAAATAAGCAACACCATACCCCTAACATGTACATAAAAGCAAAGAGATCCCTAAATCCTAAACCCTAAACCTTTAAACAAACCTTCGAGGCAATGAGGAGGAGTTGTTCCAAAGGTGAGTGAGGAGGGAAGGTTGAATGTAGGACATTTCAAAACCTACAATGTTCAATTACTTGAAAATGTAATGTACTTAGGGTTACATCCACCCAAACATGGAAAATTACATCCATGTGAAAATTTTAATTCTATAAACATTTGTCATCTCCACATTGGCCAATGAGTAAGCAAAAATTTTATCCCCAAATCCAAATTATGCGCAAATGCCTAGTCTTTTCCCTATGGGCATAACCAATAAACAAAGGGTGTGTCATACTCTAGCCTTGCCATTTAAAATTTTAAGGCAAAAGAAGAATTATGAAAACTCAAATATTTCACCATGCAAAAATACAATCTTCAAAATAATTCTTTAAAAAAAACCAAAAATCCTTTAAGATGTTATAACTTTGTAACTAATCTCAAGTTTCAACACAACCCAAAATATCATGTTCAAAAATCCTCATATAGAATAGACCTATCGTTACCTAGGGGCCAAAATCCCTTAAGCTAGTATACTCTATAATGAATTTAAACACAATATCCTTGCCTTGGTAGGCAAGGCCAATAAATAAATAAACAACAACTAGAAACAAACAAACAAACATATTTGCAAAACTTCCCAAAAATAACTTTAACCCAATTCTCATGCTTACCATGCTATCTGATATCCTTTTTTTGACCATATCATTTCATGAAAAAAATGCTCTTCTTTTTCCATGTTTGTTTTGGCTAGCACCCAAGTCCCCTCTCTTCTATTATAGTACTTCTTTTTCCCAACTTTAGCATCTTGCATGTTCTAGATGGTGAGCTTGATTGAGGAAAATAGATCATGGAGAGTGGTGAGAGTAGACTTGCACCCACCACCAACATACCATTACATGATGGATGATAGATAGATAGATGGATAGAAAACACCTTCTTGGTGTGTTCATGTACCATAATGGTTCACCATGGTCATTAGCAATGTATTAACCATCCACATGTATTTAATATCTACCTAGATAGTAGCCACCAAGTGACTTAATTACCTACTTTCCATATACATAGTATAGCCACTTACATTACCTATGTCTTCAAACATCATTCAAACTTGATGTTAGAACTTATAGTGTTACACAACTTAAGCGTTTAGATAACATCATAAAAAAAAATGTTTATTTTAAAGTTAACATGTTGATTTAAAATGTTTGTTAACAATTTTGGTGTTCATTTAAGCCTAGGTTAGTGTTAAAATAAATTAGGATAAGGTAAAGTGATTTATCTTTATCATGATGAATGATTCACATTGTCACGATGAATGTCAATGGTTAGTTACCACAATCTATATTGATTATTATAATATAAATTATTATAGTTAATTTTAAATGTAATAAATATTGAGTTAAACCTCACAACAATGGTTTTTTAATTAATTAATTATTTTTTCAATTTTATGATGTTGCCACATTGGTGATCATCCACAAGGAGATCTAGTCACATTTGACTATTTATCAACCATGAAAGTAGAAATTGATTAAAATCCCTTTATATCTTGGTTACTTGTTTGAACAAAGTGTAGAAACATGATGATTTTTTAGATTAATTTTTTTTTTTGAAATTTTTTTTGAATCAAGGGGAATATTAGACATAATATTATTTTTTGAGATTTTTTTCACCAAATGGAAAAAAAATTGCCACAAAAAAATGATGTGAGCCCATAATCAAGATTGTGTCATCTAACATTCAATTAAAATATCATTTTTTATCTTTTTACATAACATTGAGTTTAGATCTCAAAACCTAGACTTTTGACTAGATTTGAATGCTAACTATCACAATGCTAACACTAAGTTAACATCACTTGCCAACAAAGGTGTCATATTATCAACATCTTACAAGGATGTCACATTATCAACAACTTAAACTCAATCTTAACATGTTTCCAATGGATGATGCACTAATTGGTGATGGGTCACATAATCCTTTGGAGGAGCGATGCTTCCTCGTTAGTGCTTATAGAAGCTATGAACTTTGATGTAATGTAAATGTTTAGACCTCTATGCCTAATTGGTTAGAAGTTACAACTAATGAAACTACATATTGTAATTTTTATTTGATTGGAATTTCACAAAAAGACAATTGCTTAATAATATTTTAAATGTCTTAAGTCAAAGGGTGTAATATTCAAACTTGTCATATTAATAAACATTAGAGGTCTCTTTCTATTAGGCTTTTGTGATCAGAACCACACACAATATGCTTTGATTGCAACAACTTAATGGAAAGTCACTAAAATGTAGCCTTGTTTTTTTGTTGCTTGGACATGCTTGATACATTGAAGAGTTGCAACTAAGTTGCAAAATTTGTAGGTAATGAATGTTAAGAATGAAAAAATATGATCCTAGCAAAAAGGATTATAAATGTTAACTTGTGATGATTCATTAGTTGATTAATAGCTTTTGCATTTGGTCAATGCTTGATTATAGTGCTATGAGATGATTGTGAATGCAACTAGATGAAACAAATGTAATGAAAAGCTATTGTTGAGGGCAAGATCTGTGATAAGAACAACTTAATGAAAAGAGACCTTAGCAAGGACACAAGCATCCCTTGTTGTGTCACTTGTCTAACATATCTTCCCATATGAACCCAACATTACACCAAAATATGGTTTCCTTTTGACAATAGGCTTTGGCTCATGACACATTGTGTTAGGTAAACTATGTGATTTCATAAAATATACATGATATGTATTGTAGTTTGACATTAATGTAATACGTTGTTTCGGACATTTCACTTGCCATGTATTACATTATTGTTAACCTATGATAAATATCATATATATTTTACATTAAGATGGATGGAACCCATCATCACCCAGTTGTGGATGAACTCAATGGTGTGTATTACTGATTCAATCTGACCTAAATATGCAACAGAGGAATTATGTGGGTGATGGAAATTATTTTCAGTTTGTTTTTGGATTGCATGGGGTTTTCTTCTGAGTTTTTTTTAAGAATATATAATTATTTTATATAAATTTCCTTCTTTCTCTTCATTATCTTTTCTTTTTTTTCAACTTTGTGATGTTGCTCAAGTGGTGATCATCCATAAGCATATTTTTTTAGCCAAATTTGGTGATATTCAAAATATGAAAATAGAAAAATCTTTCAGCACCTTTTCCTTATAGTAGGCAACTGTGATACTTTTGGCAATTTAAAAATTAATATTTTTGGCAATTTGTTGGCGATTTTAAAATAAAATTTTTGGCGATTTTCTAGACAGGGAAATTGGAACCGAATATAGTTTTTTTCAAAAGATTTTTTGCAAACTTTTTTTGAGGTCTTTCAGATGAGTTTCTAGGATTGATGTAGGATCCTGGTAGAGCAGCAATGGTCTGCTCCATGTTCAGGAGTACCACTCCAAAAACAACAATATGCAATCCCAACATTTTGCAACTTCAAACCAGTTGCTGTTGATTCAGTGAAATCATGTTGGGTGCTCACATGTTTGCTTGATCAATGTTGAGCATTTCTGTGCAATGGGTTGTTGTCATCTGGGGGGGTCATTTTTGCCTCTGCGTGGAAAATAGAAAACAAAAGGTACTTGATTCTCAATCTTTGGAAATGCCAAGCACAAAATGGGAATGCTTAAAAATTCTTCCTAGAAAAATCACCGAAAGAAAATGAAAAAAGAAATCTCATACCTGCCCAGTACAAAATAGCTCAGAAATACATCTCTGACTCTATGGTAGCGACTGTCAGATAGAATATTTTTGATTACTTACTTAGATGTGTTGTGAAGGTTGTGAGTTAGGTCAATCATCCCAGATTAATAAATGGGTCCAAAGCAGAACACAAAATCCATCAACCGTGGAAGTGTTGTAAGCCCAATTGAAAGCTGCCATCAAAAGGATGAATACACACATAGAACACAACAAATCAATCCAATAACCTTTTTTTGTAATCATACATAAGCTGACATATGGTATCTATTGTGTCTATCATAAACACGTAGGAAAAATAGGATGTATGGTTTGATGTCAAGTTTTGATTTTATTTTGAGCTTTTTGACTTGGATTCCTGCAATGTTGCAGATGAGTTCATTTTGTAACACCAAAGATGAGAATATAGAGACATTCCTTGAGACAATATACCTCACCCCCCCCCCCCTCTCCCCACCAAAAATATGACAAAACTTGGAATTGCCATCTTTAGCTAGAAACTTGACAATCCAAGTAGGAGGTGAAGTTCTCTAAGATTTTAAGGCACTGGTGTCATTATTGCCCCAAGTCTTATTTTGCTTTGTCCACGAACAGTTTCCTGAAAAAAACAACTGCCATTGCACCAAATGGATCCATTTGCTGTCTGGTGTTTGCCATACAGAAGTGAGTTTTTCTCACTGAATTAGGAAACGAATCGAATGATTCACAGAGCTGCCAAGGAAATGGTAACTAGTTACAAATCATTGGGTATGAGGAAAGGACACTATTCTGTTTTTCCCAATTGGATTTCAGCAACTTAGACTAGACTATTTCCAAGTTCAAAAAACCTATGATAGAACAGAGTTCCAGTGTTAGTTTGGGGGCATGAATAGTCTAGTGAATTGTGAACTCACCTGCACATCATGTGTACCAAGTTCTGATAACTCACAGCAAGAGTGACATATCCACCATTGGTACCAGAACACATGATCAACCTTGATGATCAACAGGTCCAGATGATGCAATTCCTTCAAATGTGAGGCAAAAGAGACTCACCCAAAATCCCTGCTTGCCACCTTCCATTCCCTCAGCCACAGTACTGCTGCTAAAATCCATGAAGGCTCTAAAATGTAGACCTTTCACCGATGGAAAGAAACGAAATGTTGGGATTTTCTTCATGGCATTTTCCTTTTTTAGAAAAACAGGACACTTACAAATTCATAAGGTCCTGTTGATTGATCAACAAGATCTTACATGGACATATATCAAGCTCTGCAATCTTGATGACCCAAATGCATGTTCACTGAGATATCTAGTTAGAGAAGTTTGCACTCCATAACCATCTTGGAACACTTCCATTTTGCATCATAAGCAAAAAAAATTGCACTTTCATCCTCTTCACAAGCATGATTTGCATCAAAGCTGGTTCCATCCTCTTACGGTTCCACTAATTTTTGGGAAGTCATAAAAGCAGTCGGGCATGTAATGGGGATTGCAAGTTTTGCATAAATTGTGGTATATTGAAACAACAATTTGATGTCATGCGCATTATCTCCAAATGAATCAAGGTCGTATTTTTTAATTCGAAATCGCATCAAGCCAACCCCCCGTTAACTGGATACTTAGGATTGCAAGCATACAAATATTTTTCAAATGGGTAAGAAAGAAAAGAGTTAAGGCATTAGAATTAAATGTCTCTATTTCAGAATTTGTATCATTTTAGTACCATTTTTGTAGCAACTATATGTAGTAGATAATTAATGTTAAATTCCTTAATCTTTGGGCTATTCATTGAATTTTTTTTATGTTATCATTCCTGAAATGTGTGTGTGTGTGTGTTTTTTTTTTTAATTTAAAAATTATTTTTGTATTTAAAATTTCACCAAATGAATTGGATTCTTGGTATATCCATTTCAAAGGTCTGTTGGACATGTTTTGTTGCTGGAGGTTTGCAATTTGGAGGAGAAGAAAATTTGGAGGTCAGTTTTACTAGAGCAAAATCAAAGGTTTGCCAAAAAGAAATTGCTTTGGGTTTGTGTCATTTGGATGTTTTTTTGCTAGTGGAGCAAAAATAGGAGGTCATTCAAGAGGCACTTATGTGTATGTGTGTCCTTGACTATTTTTAAAATTAAATTAATTAATTAATTTTGTTTCTTGAAAATTTTGTCACTTTGGGTAGAGCTTTGATTAAGAAGGGGAACATCAAATTTTCATAACTACTTTTGTGTCCTTGAAATTTTGAGCATGTTGTTTCTTCTTGGCATGCAAGCTTGCATTTCATATGGCAAAGCTTTGAGAGCAATTTCTATGCACATTTCTTGATTGTGGTTTTAAAAAAAAAACCATTTGAGGGAGTTCATTTTTAGTTTTGAAAAGTGATCCTTATTTTAGTTAAGAGACTTTATAGATAATTGAAAAGTGAGGATGAGTGGGTAAAGTGAGGCCCAAAGTGAGGATCACTTCATGTATAATGTTATTAGATTATCTTTGTTTTTCTCTTTTCTTGATTGTAATTCTTTTGGTTTTTCTTATACAAGCTCAAACCTAATGACCCCATTCTTCATAATAGTTGGATATGTGATTAGTTTTGTCCTTGAGTTTTGGATTACCCTTTTGCCCGAAAGGAAAACTAGATTCACCACTACTACTAACTAAGGGAGAGTGTTTCCTTTTTCTCTTTCCTCAAAGAGATTTTCACTAAACATTGAATAATCTTTTGCTAAGAAGTTCGTAGGATCAAAATGTAATCTTTAGATTAAAATGACACTCTACCAACAAAACCACACACAACAACATTGACTTAAATAATAGCTTTATAGCAAACTCATGAAAAACACCATCACCATGATTTTGATTGCAACAATGCCATCTAACATGAATTTTTGGAAAGTGTAAAACAAAGTGGCTAAATCTTCCTCGGGATGCTAGCCATTTTTTTCTACATCTTCCTATCGATGATCACCACTTTAGGCTACACAAAAAGAAATTCCAGAAAAAAACGAAAAACCACACTGCTTTCAGAGAGCATTGTATTTCCTTCACATAATTAGAAGTCCAAACTCAGTTTCACACAAACAAACAAAAAACCACAAATTGATGAAGAAGAAGAAGAAGAAGTAGCAGCAGCAGCAATGAGGAAGAATCTAGGGAGGAAGTTCTGATTGAGCTTCACATGTAGAAAACTAATTCTGTAATCACTTGCAAATTATTTGAACTCGAAAAAACTTTGTCAGCTGAACACCCAGCTAGATGATGAAGAACTCAAATAACAAACACAAATTGAACAAGAAGAAGAAGAAGACGAAGAAGACGCAGCAGCAGCAACAATGAGGAAGAATTATGTAGGGAGAATTTTAAGTTCTAACTGAGCTTCTTCACTTGTAGAAAAAAAATTGCCGAAATGGGGGTGATGATTATTTCTCAAGCTGATCATGAGAGATGCAGGATGGGATTCATGATCTAGATGCATGAGTACTCACCCCAAGGCTTGAACTGAAGCTGTTATATGTGTGAGCAACTGTACAAATTAAGATCATGAAAAACATGATGTGGGTTGGGATTATCCCTTGATCTGGAGCAATTGGTGATTTGATTTTGAAGAATCAATATTGCATCTTTGGAATTTGAGGAGGTTTCAGATATGTTGATCTGTTTGCTTCCCACCCTATCATCATCATCATCATCATCAACAACAACAACAACAACACACATGGTGAGTTCTCCTCATCAACAACTTATACTCTCCTCCTAACCATACCAAAAAAATAAATACAAAAGATCTTTTCAAGTTGGGTTGAGCAACTTAGGTTTTTGTAAAGATTTTTATTTTGGGTTTTGCAACTTCCATCTTGGGTTTAGCAACTTCCATTTTGACTACATAATCATTTTGAAAGTTGCAAAAATCGAGTTGTTTCACCCAATTGAAAAGGTTTTTTTTTTTGTTTATAGTGAATTAGCAGCTTTAGCTTTAGAATGTTGGTATGATCACGAGCTGTTGGATTCAGAAGCAAATTTGGTTTTTGAGGACATAATTGACTATTAGATTGAAGCTGGAAAGCTGCTGGGAGGGGGTTTTGTTTTTGTTGAGTTACCAAGAGCAGGGTCGATGCCACGATTTTGAAGCTCCCTGGTCTCCTGGGCCAGAGAGCACCAGATGCACCAGTAGTCACTGCAGAAATCACCACATGGTTTTGGTGGTAGCCCATACTTTTCCCGCAGTCGTGTTCTGAAGCCATAGCTATAAATGACGCAAGAGCCTGCCAGTGCTAGCAGCCAGAAAAACAGACATCCTGCACTCAAACATGCTGCATGCACAGCTCACACAAGAAGATCGTCATCAGCTCTTTCATCAATCATTGGGTGCTTGTTGCAGCTCTCAGATCTCAGACCCCAACTCTAAAATTCTGACAAGCTGATCTCGGAAACTTGCAGTTGGGAGTCAAAGAAAGTTTAGAGAAAGTCTGCTGATCCCTGTAAATGGAGAGTAGCTGAGGATTCACTATGGACGGGGAAGCTCATATGGGTCATGGGTGCAAGCTTACATGTGCGGCCCTCATCAACAATTTCAGCAACGCGTCCCATCAATACGCATGGACACCACGTCGCACAGCAGCCTGCAAAGAGCCACACCCATCCATCATCGACAAGAAGAAGAAGAATTACGTGATCAATTCTAGAGAGAGGGCTCATGCTGTCGACCTCAAGCTTCAAGTCTTACAAGAATTAATGTCGTCAGAGCATCCGCACAAGCCAGTGGTCCAGGTACCGCTGTTGGGAGGCGGGAGCTGGTTGAGTGGAGCAGCAGGTTGGTGCGTCATGGAAAAAGGCTGCGTGGGTCGTCGACCCCAAGCTGGGTTCTGCTGACCGGGCGGATACGAGGCCATGATGATGAGCTTCTTCTTCTTCGTCTTCCTCTTCGTCCTCCTCAAATCTCTCCCCTTATTCTTCCGGCCTCCTCCTCCTGCTGCAACAAAGTCAAGACTGATCACGACCCAAATTCCACAGCTTCCGAGGAACACAAATCTACCAAACTCCACACAAAACAAACAAACAAACAAAATCAATCTCTCTTTCAGAACAATTTTTTTTTTTTTGGGGTGTTGTGGAGAATGGATTCAGCTGCAGGAGCTTCAATAGGAGAAAATCTTCAAATCACAGACACCAATCTTCCTGCTACAAATGAAGCTTCAAATTCAGACCATGAATTGCATCTGCCTGCTACAAAAACACTTCTTCAAAATTCAGACCCTGAATGAATCTGTTTGCTACCAAAAGAAATTCTTCAAATTCAGACCATGAATGAATCTGGTGCTAGAAAATCTGTCTTCAAATTCAGGCCATGAATGAATCCGCTGCAAAAAAATTCAGAAGAGAGATCTGGTGAGCAGTTTGCCCAACAATTTTGGCTTCTTCCGCCACACCCTTATTATAAGAACCCTGTGGACACAGAAGCGTGCAAGCCAGAATGTCTTGTAAAAGCTTCATTCCACACTGTCAGTTCTGGAACCAGCAGAAATCACGTGTGTGCAGTACCAGTTGTCCCAGCCAGAATGTCTTGTAAAAGCTTCATTCCACACTGTCAGTTCTGGAACCAGCAGAAATCACGTGTGTGCAGTACCAGTTGTCCCAGCCAGAATGTCTTGTGCTTTTGATTCCACACGGATAATTTCCAGAACCAGTGTAGAATCATGTACTAGTGTGCCCGCCAGAATTGTCATTTGGTGCTTAATTCCGCAATCACATTTCCGGAACCAGCATAGAATCATTCTGCCAAGCCAGGAATGTATTGTGTAACTTGTTTTTTCCGTACGGATCATTTCCAGAACCAGCAGCAATAGAATCAGGTACCAGTTGTGGCTAGCCGGAATCGTCTTTTGGTGCTTGATTCCGCATTACCATTTCCAGAACCAGCATAGAATCATTAAGAGTGCGCCCGGCCAGAATGTCTTGTGTTTGATTCCGTACCGATATTTTCCTGAACCAGCAGCAATAGAATCATGTACCGGTTGTGGCCAGGCAGAATGGTCTTTTGGTGCTTGATTCCGCACTAGAATTTCCGGAACCAGCATAGAATTATTAACGGTGTGCCAGCCAGAATGGTCTTTTGGTGCTTGATTCTGCACTGACATTTTCCAGAGCCAGAAATATTCTAGAAAACCAATATTAATTCACTACGTCCGTCCGTCCGTCCGTCCGTCTTTTACTTATCTCTTACTTTTTTCGA